>VSSQ01000326.1_pt1 | contig 41008 bp, 38 predicted proteins | sample 4763081 | NCBI WGS metagenome assembly VSSQ01 (sample SAMN12137344, study PRJNA551015) | bioreactor metagenome | isolation source: SDC9 anaerobic chlorinated ethene degrading culture | place: USA: Knoxville, Tennesee | collected 2015-01-01
ACGGTGCTGTGGGAGGTCGGCTGACCAAATAATGGTTAGCCTCCTACCCGATTGCGTGCTTTTCGCGAAGTTTTGTTTCCGCTCGCTTAATTCGCTCCCTTGTGTAAAGCAAAATCCTTGGGCTGCTTTGCGGGAGTGAGCAGGCGAGGCATTGTAGGAGATGTCGGGGAAGATCGCCTGACCTGAGCCGCTTTTTCCGTCTTTACCGACGCCGCTTAAGCGGCAAGGTCGGCTGCCCTGAGAAAGGCTATGAGGGCTAAGAAAAGCCCTTAAGCTAAATCCAGGAAGTCCTCACAAGAGGCTCAGATCCCCAGGGAAAAACTGAAAGAAACCCTCAAGACGTAGCTTTACGTACAAAAGCGGACGGATTTAGCGGAGGGGCGGTCAGGTCAACGAGGCTTTCTTAACGTAGCGGAGCCATGGTTCACATGCAGAATGCAGCGGGGTTTGGCGGGAGCTGTTAAGAAAGCGAGTGGACCAGTCCCGGAGCTATGGAGTTCGCGTTGTGCGTAAAGCTACGCGACACGGACAACGTTTTGTCCCCCAACGGGTGCCGCTTAACCCGCCCGCAAACCTGAAACACGAAAAAAGCCTGATGGGAATCAGGCTTTGTATATTGACCTTATTCTTAACGTTCCTCTGCCGAGGCCTGGGAAGCAGCGACCAAATTAATAGGACGAAGCGGCATGACGGTCGAAATAGCATGTTTGTAGACCATTTGCTGTTTACCTTCGAATTCAATGACCACTGTAAAATTATCAAATCCGCGGACCAGACCTTTTAATTGAAAGCCATTCACTAAGTAAATCGTGACCGGCATATTCTCTTTTCGGACTTGGTTTAAAAAGGTATCCTGTAAATTGATGGGCGCTTTATTCATTTTTTTCCCTCCACCACCATCTATTTCTATTTTCCTATTCTACACGACTTTCCATCCCACTGCAAGTGCCAATCAAAGATTCAAGTATATTTGTCAAATTCCCGCTGTAAGTATCATACCAAACCACTCGCGGATCCCTGCGGAACCAAGTGAGCTGACGTTTGGCGAAATGCCGGGTATCCCTTTGAAAAATTCTCATCATCTCCGGAAGGGTCACCTTACCGTAAAGATAGAGTAAAGCGTGCCGGTAACCAATGCTTTGCAAAGGCTTAAGCTTTGGAGAATAGCCTTCTTTGATTAAATTGTGGGTTTCCTCGATCAGCCCCGCGGCCACCATCTGTTCACAACGGCGATTGATGCGCTCATAAATGATTTCCCTTGGTGCAGTAAGTCCCACATAGAGGGTTGAAGGCGGCAAAGGCGGATAATTCAAATCTTGGTTGCCGCGGGTTTCGGAAAAGGGCTTACCGGTTAATTGGCACATTTCCAGGGCCCGGATAATCCGGACCGTATCATTGGGGTGGAGACGCTGGGCACTGAGAGGATCCCTTTTGGCCAGCTCCTGGTGCAGAGCCTCTTTCCCTTGTTCAGAGAGGAAGGCGGTCCAGAAGCTGCGGATAGACTCTGAGCCGTGTTCGGCAAATTGGAAAGGGTCGATTAAAGAGCGGATGTAAAGACCTGTCCCGCCGACAACAATCGGCACCTTGCCCCGGCTTTGGATATCCTGGATAGCTTGATTGGCTAAAGTCTGGAACTGAGCCACTGTGAAAGATTCCGCCGGATCTAAAGCATCCAGCAGATAATGGGGTATATTGCCTTGTTCGGCCAAAGTTGGCTTGGCTGACCCGATATCCAGTTTACGATAGACCTGAACGGAGTCCCCGGAGATAATCTCACCCTGGAGAGCTTGGGCAAGGGCAACCCCAAGAGCTGTCTTGCCTACGGCTGTAGGTCCTACAATGATGATCAAGGGTTTCATGAACCGGCTCCTTCTTTGTGGATTATCCCATAGTCTACATGACTATAGTTCCCCCCTTCTTGAATCTCAAACCCTAAGCGGCTGAATTCCCGGCTGGCTTTCCGCTCTTTCAGCACCACCCGTCTTTTGGCTACACGGCAGGCCTCGGCAATAGTTTCACCCTGCAAGGAGCAGGAGTTGGCCACCTCATGCAAAGGACGGATGGAGGCGCTTTTTTCCCGGGTGTGGCGAAACATGGGGTCAAAGTAAACCACGTCGGCAAAGGCTGCAGGATAGCCGGCCAGCAGCTCAAGATGATCTCCCCACAGAACCTCAATGCGCTGTGCCGCTTCAGCTAAGACCTGCCAGGCTTTGGCCTTGTCCGGGTTTTGGACACGGGGACAATCCCCTTGAGCCAGGGTCCTTAACCCATCTTTCACCAGAGCCGCTAAAATGGGCGAGTGTTCGATGCCCATGACCTTGCCCTGAGCCCCCACTTGAGCAGCAGCGACCAATGCATCCGTTCCTAGACCTAAGGTAGCATCTAAAAAGACATCCCCTGCCCGGAGGTCAACTGCCTCCAGAAACCGATCCCCTTCTCCTCTGAGGATTTGCATAACCCGCAGCAAGGCCATACTGGGATGAAAGTGCAAGGGATGGTCCCCCGCTTCCAGATAAATTCCTTTGCGGGTAATGTGGAGAATCGGATAAGGCGGCTCCTCAGCTCCCCCGGCCAGAGACTTCGGGGAAGAAGTCAGTAAGGTAATGCCGGGTTGTTCAGAAAACCAAAGGGACTTTTTCTGCAAATCCGCATCCCTGGGATGGGTGATGTTAACGATGACCGTCGCGTGGTTCATTGTCTGCTGCTCCTAACTACGATAAAAGCGGTGTTCCAGCTCTTCTTTAGTGAGTTGAATCATGGTGGGCCGGCCATGGGGACAGGTATAGGGATTCAGGGTCTTGCTCAATTGAACGATCAACTGCTCCATTTCAAACAGGGTCAGGTTCTCTTTGGCCTTAATGGATGCTTTGCAGGCCAGCATATAGATCCACTCCTCCAATAATTTATCCATAGTGGGGGGAATGTGGTTGAGCATGACCTGGTCGAGAAAGTCCCGCAGAAGCTGCTCCCCCTGGTAAGGGCCGCTATAGGCCGGGATGCCGCGCAGGAGATAGGTTCGGGTCCCAAAGTGCTCAAGGATGAACCCCATCTCGTTGAGCAGCAGAAAATGCTCCAGCAAAGCCTCTTCTTCCCCAGGTGTAAATTCCATGGTCAGAGGAATCAAGAGCATTTGGCTGTTGCCGGGATTGTTTTGGTGCTCTGCCAGCAGGCGTTCGTAATTAATGCGCTCATGGGCGGCATGCTGGTCGAAGATGACAAGCTGCTCCCCATCTGTTGCCATTATATAGGTATTAAAAACCTGCCCGATGGGCCGCAAGGCCAAAAGAGGACTTTGCTCCTTGATTTCATCGGTGATTTCGGTAATTTCATTGATTTCATGGTTCTCTTCGGCAACAGATAGCTCCAACTCAGCGGTTGACCCTGCCCCCACCTCTTCTTCAGCCAAAGGGGCATCAGCCCTCCCCAAAGTATCAGCTCCTGAAATATCGGTTCCCGAAATATTCGCCCCTAAAAAAATATCCGAATCCAAGGAAAGATCAAGTTCTAACCTATCAGCTTTCAGAGGGGTGACTTGGAAAGGTTCCTGAGACTCAAGAAGGATTTTCTGCTCATTAATCGGCGGCGCTTCCTGGGGATTTAAGTTCTTGATAGGGAACTTTGCTGTCTCAGCAAACCCATGTGCATTAAGTTTATGGCCTGCCTTAAATTCATTGCCTGCATTTAACTCACGATCCCTTTGCGAAGCAGAAAGCCCATTTGCAGGCCCCAAGGGAGAGTAACTGGAGTGTTTATAAGGTATGGGGATAGTTTTGCCCTGAGACGGGCTGTGAGGGCTTTTAGGGGCGAAATTGAGGGCGGCCTGAACCGGCCTGTCAGCCTTGTCAGCGCTGGGGAGGGATTCTTTAGGGGATGGAGTGTTCTTGACCTTGACAAAGGGGGCGATGGGACGGGCCTGGAGAAGGGTCCTGCGAACTCCCTCGGCAATAAACTCCATAAGCTCTTTCTCTTTGTGAAAGCGGATTTCCATTTTGGTAGGATGAACATTAACATCGTATTCATGGGGCGGGATATGCAGTTTCAGGATGGTGATGGGATAAAGCTTAGCGGGAATCAAGGTATGATACCCTTCGGAAATGGCACGGCTGATGCTGTTGGAACGAATAATCCGCTCATTGACGATCAGGGTCTCCCCTTGTTTGGTGGAACGAACCAGATCCGGCGGACTGATATACCCCTCCAGCCGCCAATCTCCCTGAGAGCAGGACAGGGGCAGGAGGCGGCGGGCCGTGGCCTGGCCAAGAACTGCCCCGATGCTCTCCAGCAGATTTCCTTTGCCCGGAGTTTGCAGGACAAGGACTTTGGGATGCTTCAGGGTGAAGGAAACATCAGGCCGGGCCAAAGAAAGCCGCCCGATGACATCGGAGATTTGGCCAAATTCCGTGTTTTTGGATTTCAGGAATTTCCGCCGGGCGGGCGTATTATAAAACAAATCATCGACGGTAATGGTGGTCCCCGGCGGACAGCCAGTTTCGGAGAACTCCAGCTGTTCCCCACCCTGAATCCGCAATACCCTCCCGGAAATTTCCTCAGGGGGACGGCTGATGATTTCCAGCCTGGAGACAGAGGCAATGCTGGGTAAAGCTTCCCCGCGGAAACCCAGGGTGTGCAAACGGTTCAAATCATCAATGGTGCGAATTTTGCTGGTGGCATGGCGGAGGACGGTCAGGGGCAGATCCTCGGCGGATATGCCCTGGCCGTTATCCTGGACCCTGATCCTTTCCACTCCGCTTCCCTCAATGATCACTTCGATTTGAGTAGCCTGGGCATCCAGAGCGTTTTCAATCAGCTCCTTAACCACGGAAACAGGGCGCTCCACCACTTCGCCGGCGGCGATTTGATTGGCGGCTTGTATATCAAGGATGTGGATTTTAGCGGTCAAAAATGAGTTACCCCCTTATCCAGATGCCAGAGTTCAACCTTATTGTGCTGTTGATCCTGGAGCAATACAGATGTTTTGCGCCCGATCAGATACTCCCATAAATCATAGCCCGCCTGGGTGCATTGCTCACAAGCGGCAAAAGGAATCCGCACTAAAGCGAAAGTATTGCCGGTTACGGTATGCTGGCTTTCAATGAGCACCGTTCCCCCGCAATGGCTGCACTGGCGGATCCAGTCTTTACGCCCCTCCTGGAAGCCCTCCGTATCATAATATACGGAATGAGGAATGTAAACCCATTTTCCTTCGGGAAGAAAGCTGTCGCTGCGGATGTTCCAGTCCGGTTTGGCCCGGCGGTATTGCTCTTTCAGCTCCTTAAGGAAGCCCCGGAAGGCATTGGAGCCGCTGTGGGGATGACGGGGCTTTTGAGGCTCGATCACTCCCTGATAGTCTTCTCCCGCCAGGGCCAGAACAATGGCCAGATTCACATAGGGCAGAGCTCCTTCAATGGAGTAGCCCCCTTCCAGGACGGCTAAATCCGGATTGAGCAGCTCGGTAATTCGTCCATAACCCCGGGCTGTCACGCTCATGGAAGCTAAAGGATCTGTAAAGTGGTTATCCTGACCGGCTGAATTAATGATCAGATCCGGTTGGAAATCATAAATCCGGGGAAGAACCCAGCTTTCCAGGACATGGTGAAGATCTTCATCTCCCGTACCGGGAGGCAGAGGAATATCCAAGGTGGTCTCCCAGGCATTGGGTCCCCCTTTCTCGTAGATAAAGCCGCTGCCGGGATAGAGAGTCCGTCCGTCCTGATGAATAGAGACAAAGAGGACATTGGGATCATGATAGAAGATATCCTGAGTGCCGTCCCCGTGATGAACATCCGTATCCACGATGGCCACTTTTTTGATCCCATGGAAGGTGCGGAGATGATTGATCAGGATCGCTTCGTTGTTCAGGGTGCAGAACCCCCGATTGCCTAAAACCGTAGCCCCGGAGTGGTGTCCCGGCGGGCGCACCAGAGCAAAGCCATTATGGATCTCCTTTTTGGCCCAGGCCTCACCCAGAACCAGGGAACTTCCGGCGGCGATCAAATGAGCGTCCAAATCATGGCTTTCCGGGGCGGGAAAAATCCCTTGGGTCCGCTGAACATCTTTCAGCGAAGCAAGACCCGGAGCATAGTGTTTGATCTGGGGTAAATCCATAACCCCTTCTTCAAACAATTGTTCCTGGGTATAAAGAAGCCTTTCTTCCCGTTCCGGGTGAGTATCTCCTAAAGACCAGTCAAACGCAGGGAAAAACAGTAATCCTGTGTTCTTCATACCTCAAGCCTCCCAACCACTCCCGGGGGAACCACTACAGAACCCCGGATTATTTGACCAACGGTTGCGTAACCTTTAACAACTGGGAAAAAATCAAAAGGCTGAGTCTTAAACTCCAGTTCATGGAGATTCAAGCCAATGGTCCGGGCCCGCTCCCGGGCAATCTCCTGCAGGAATTCCTGAACCTCCTTATGAGGGCGTTTGGAACCCAGCCATTCCCTCTGTTCTCCGAATTCCTCAATCCGGTAAGAGCGGATGGTTGTATCCAAATGCAGGGTGCAGGATAAGGTTGGCCGGGCTAAGGCCGCACCGATGGCATTGGAGACATCGGCATGCTGGGTAAAGCGCACAGGCAAGTGGACTTTATCCTCCAGGGAAGGAGCGATACCCCGGGCACTGCCCCCGCTGACCCAGATATAGAAATCCTTGGCACTATGAGGATGGAGAACCTCCCACACCTTATAGGCGGGTTCCTCCTGCCATTCCTTATGCAAGAGGGAAAAGGCGTTGGCCACCTCTTCCGCAAACTTCTCCAGAATTTTCAGGGCTAATCCCTGAAGAGCCTGAGGATTCCGGGCCTCAGGGGAAAGCAGGGATGCTAAACCTTCTTCCGCACGGGCATAATCCCCATGCTCCACCCGTTTTAAATAGCGCATGGCATCGGTGGGGGTGGGGTATTCTCCCCCCAAACAATAGGCCGGGCCCTGGCGATAAGGAGCAAGGGTAAAGCCTTCCGGCACATCAGGTGCAGGCAGCACCGCAGAATCTCCGCCTACAGGGATGGAGCGGGTGGCCAAAGTGGGGATCAAAGTCAGAAAAGGACCAATCCGGGCACCCTGGGCACTGAGAAGGGGTTCCCCCGATAGAATCAGGCCGATATCTGTAGTCGTTCCGCCGATATCCACCACCACAAACGACTGCTGGGGATCCGTTTGGGCCAAGGCGCCAATGACGCTGGCGGCGGGACCGGAATTGATGGATTCCACCGGACGGAGCTGATCGATGGGCAAAATGCCCCCATCCGCTTTCAGGACGGTAATCCCAGCCTTTGAACCGTTTTTCGCCACAGCCTGATGCAACTGGGAGGCGAAGGTTTTATAGAGATTTTTGCTGGCAGTATTGAGATAGGTGGTGAGACTGCGGCGATAAAAATTAGCATGCCCCCATTCGCAGCCCAAAGCAATGTCCAGCTGGGGATATTTTTTGCTCAAAAACTGAGCCAAAGCATCTTCCAGAACCCGGTTCCGGTGGGAAAACTTGCTGACAATGGCCGCCTGGGGGACGGCTTCAAAATCCAGCTGGTTGCAAAGCCGCCGCCATTCCAGCTCATCCGGAGGAGATACTTCCCTGCCCCGATAGTCGATTTCACCCATGAAGGCATGATAAGGCACCGGCCAGGGCAGAGCGTCCAGCCTCATCCCGGAGCCGGGAAAGAGAAACAGCTCGATGGGGGGTAATTTGTTTTCCAGAATGGCATTGGTCACCAAAGTAGTACTGACTGTAATCTGCTCAACAGGCTGTTTAAAGACATCGAGATGTTCCAGAGCATGGAGCAGGGTGTCCAATAAATTATCGTGTTGAGTGGGGACTTTCGTTTTTTTGATTAGGTTGTTTTTGTGAATAAGTACCCCATCAGTAAACGTCCCTCCGACGTCAATTCCAACTTGGTATGACATAATTGCCCTCCTCAATTCACATTATTGTCCGGGCCGTGCAGCTTTATGCTCATCATATTCCCCTCACGTCCCTTCGTTGCCATGAGTTCCCTCTCCTCTGCTTAAACCCACCCTTGTATTTTTTTTATAACTTATTAAATCTAAATAGATTCCGCTGTTTTGATCCGTTCTTTTAAATCAAACAGGTAATCCAAAGCCTGCCTTGGGGTCAAATCCTCCACAGAAAGCTCGCTGACTTCCTGCAACAGGGGATCCAGGGGCTGAACCTCGAACAAGGACAGTTGGGTCGCTTTTTCCTTATTAAATAAATGCTCCTGGCGGCTTTCCTTGGCGGAGGATTCCAATTCATGCAAAATGATTTTGGCCCTGTGCAGCAGATTGGCAGGCAGACCGGCCAGTTTGGCCACTTGAATGCCATAACTGCGGTCGGCACGGCCGGGAATAATCTTATGCAGGAAAACAATCTCTTCCCCATGTTCCCGAACCCCCACATGAAGATTGAAGATACCGGCATGGGTTTCTTCCAAATCCGTCAGTTCATGATAATGGGTGGCAAAGAGAGTTTTGGGTTTGTTCCCCTGACCAGCTAAGTACTCAGCCACAGCCCAGGCAATGCTGAGACCGTCATAGGTGGCTGTCCCCCGCCCCACTTCATCGAGAATGATCAGGCTCTGAGGTGTGACATGGCGCAGAATATGGGCCACTTCGTACATCTCCACCATAAAGGTGCTTTGTCCTGAGGCTAAGTCATCGGAGGCCCCCACCCGGGTAAAGATATGATCGGCGATGGGAATGGTGGCTTGCTGGGCAGGCACAAAGCTGCCAATCTGGGCCATCAGGACGATCAGGGCTACCTGCCGCATGTAGGTGGATTTACCGGCCATGTTGGGGCCGGTGATTAGGGCCAGATGTTTATCCTCGGTCAGGATGGTGTCGTTGGGGACAAAGGAGCTGTCCTGAAGCATGGATTCCACCACAGGATGCCGCCCTTCGATGATGGTGAGCCCCCCTTCCCCCTTCATCAGAGGACGGGAATAATGATGGCGGACAGCGGCTTCCGCCAGGCTGGTATAGACGTCGATTTCGGCCAGAGCATGGGCGGCTTCTAAAATCTTAGCGGCCTGACCGCGGACTGTTTCCCGAAGTTCGAGAAAGAGCTGATACTCCAGCTGAGTGACTTTCTCTTCGGCACCCAGGATTTTTTGCTCATACTCCTTCAGTTCCGGGGTGATAAAACGCTCAGCATTGGCTAAGGTTTGCTTGCGAATGTATTCAGCAGGTATCAGATGGGAATTAGCATGAGTCACTTCGATATAATAACCAAATACTTTATTATAGCCCACTTTAAGGGAGCGGATTCCGGTCCGGTCCTTTTCCATGCTTTCTAATTTGGCTACCCAGGCTTTTCCCCCGGAGGATATGCTGCGCAATTCGTCAATTTCCACTGAGTAACCAGCTTTCAGCAGGTTCCCGTCCTTGAGGGAGATGGGGGCTTCCGGATTGATGGCTTGCTCCAAGGTTGCAGCCAAAGGGTCCAGACCTTCCAAAGCCGGAATAAAGGCTTGCAGGGGTTCCGACTTGCCCTCCGCCAGCAAAGCCCGGAGTTGGGGCAGCACCCCTAAGGTCTGAGCTAAGGATAATAAGTCCCGGGCATTGGCGGTGCCATAGGAAACCTTCCCCATGAGACGCTCCAGATCATACACTTTGCCGAAGAGTTGAATAAGGTCTCCCCGTAAAAAACTGTCCTCAACCAAGGCCTCCACATAATCCAAACGCTTTTCGATTTCCCCTTTAAGGAGCAAAGGCTGCTCGATCCAGCGTCTGAGCAGGCGGCCGCCAAAAGCGGTTTTGGTAAAGTCCAAAACGGATAATAAGGTTCCTTTTTTCCCTTGGCCGCGAATGGATTCGGTAAGCTCCAGATTTCTGCGGGTCCAGGGATCGAGGAGCATCCAGTGCTCAGGACGGTAGGCATTAACCTTCAGAATATGGGAGGGATCGATACCGGGTGAGGTTTCCAGGATATATTGCCAAAGCCCGTTGGCAGCTTTCATGGCTGTGGGAAATTCCTGAAACAACTCAGTTTGTTCCGTAAAGCGCTCCTCCAGCAAGGTGTGCTGATAGGTTTTCTTTTCCCGCTGAGTAAGATAATAAGGGCGCCAGTGCTTGGCTTTGAGGAGTTCCGCCGGGAGCAGCAATTCGGAAGGACGAATCCGGGAAAGCTCGGTGGTTAAGATATCTAAGGATTCAGTCTGAAAAACCGTGAACTCCCCTGTGGAAACATCCACAAAGGCCAATCCCCAGTCCTGCTCATGATAGACCGCGGCTAAAAAGTTATTGGCTTGCTCCACTAAGGAATCCGTTAGAGTGCCGGGAGAAATGATTCGGATAATCTCTCTTCTGACGATTCCTTTAGCGGCTTGAGGGTCCTCCACTTGCTCACATAAGGCCACTTTATAGCCGGCAGAAACCAGCTTGAGCAGATAGCCGTCTACGGCATGGTGGGGAACACCGCACATGGGAATCCTCTCCCCTCCCCCGGAATCACGGCCGGTTAAGGCAATTTCCAGAATAGGGGCGGCGGTCCGGGCATCTTCGCCAAACATTTCATAAAAGTCTCCTAGACGGAAGAAGAGGATCGCGTCGGGAGCTTGCGATTTTATGGATTTGTATTGTTGCATCATCGGTGTGGTCATTGTTGGTGACTCCTTAGAGATAGATTGTCTTGGCAAGATTATTTATGAAAGCAGATTCTCCAGGATTTTGCTTTACAGCGGTCGCTCCATAAGCTGCGCGGACAAAACTAACGCTCAAGCTCTCCGCTCCGTCGGGTGCCCGCCCAAATCGCTCCTGCTCAATGGGCGGTTGGAAACGTCCTGTTTCCAACCCGACTCCGCTGCGGGCTTTTCGCGAAGTTTTGTTTCCGCTCGCTTAAATTCGCTCACGCTTGTAAATCAAAATCCTTGGGCTGCTTTTCTGGTCTGTGCATGCAGAGCGTTGTAGGATTGCAGGAAATGTGGGGTGAGTTGACTGGCCCAAGCAGCTTTTTCCGTCTTTACCGGCGCCGCTTGCGGCGGCATCGCCGGCTATCTCTTGGGAAAGGCTATGGGAGCCAAGTGCAAGAAAGGCTTCGAAGCTAATTAAAAGCCCTCAACAAAGGCCCCGGAACTCCAAGCAAACGCCTAAAGAGACCCGTGGAGACCCGTAAGACGTAGCTTTACGTACAAAAGCGGACGGATTTAGCGGAGGGGCGGTCAGGTCAACGAGGCTTTCTTAACGTAGCGGAGCCACGGTTCACATCAGGTATTACCCTGAGGTTTGGCGTGAGCTGTTAAGAAAGCGAGTGAACCAGTCCCGGAGCTATGGAGTACGCGTTGTGCGTAAAGCTACGCGACCCGAACAGCTCTTTTAACCTTCTGCCAATGCTACCGGTGCTGCCACTGCCGATGCCCCCTGAGCGGCATGACCCCCAGGCGTATATTCTAAAGGGAAGAGTGTACACTCTTCCCTTGCTGCGCCCAATCTAAATAAAGTGATCTTGTCCACTCATTTCTATTGTATCGCGAGTTTATGAACAGCTTCCCCCGCATCCTGAACAACCTGTGTCACAGGAGCAGCCTCCGCCATTGGGGTCATTGGCAATCGCTTGAGCCAAAACACCATTGATGGTGTCCAGCATCTTTGTGAATTGCTCTTGAGCCTGCAGATAAGCAGCAATGGGAGGATATCCTTCCACTTTCGCTTCCATGGCATCAATGGCCTGCTGTACTTCATCAGTCAACTCTTGACCCTGGGCCTGGAGCTCATACACTCGCTGTTGCTCATTTTGAAAATCAGCAATGATTTGCTGAGCTTGTTCGTCAGCCATCATAGCTTCTTCCGTGCTGCGCAAATTTTGTAATTCCACACTTTTGGCTATAGCTGCAGCTAGGACTTCGGCTTTTTCCATAATTTCCGCCGTCATTACAACACCTCCATCTTCGATTGATTCTACACGTTTTTCTTGATTCCTGCTTTGAGCCTTCAATTATTATTTATCACTGAAAGAAGTCTCGTTCAATGCCTGTCTGCGCGGCATTCTCCAAACAGCGTCCAGGAATTGGCATCCTGAATCAGCACCTGAACCAAGGTGCCAATTAATTGGGGTTCTCCGGGAAAGACCACCAGCTCATAGCCCCGGGTTCGCCCGGTAAGACGATCAGGATTGGATTTGCTCGGCCCTTCCACGAGAACTTCGTAGGTTTTGCCGATCATTTCCTGCCGCCAGGCCAGGCTTTGGGCATTCTGAACCGTGATCAGCTGCTGCAGGCGGCGTTTCTTGATGTCCAGAGGAATTTGCTCCGCCATTTGGGCTGCCGGCGTGCCGGAACGCTTGGAATACATAAAAGTAAAGGCTTGACTGTATTTTACCTGTCGAATTAAAGCCAGGGTTTGCTCAAAATCCTCTTCCGTCTCCCCGGGAAAACCGACAATGATATCCGTCGTTAAACTGACTTGGGGAATGATGGCTTTAATTTGGGCAATCCGGCTTAAATAGTATTCCCGGGTGTATTTACGATTCATACCTTTGAGAATTTCATCACTGCCGGCCTGAAAAGGCAGATGAATATGCTCGCAAAGATGGGTGCCTGCAGCGATGGTTTCGATCAATTTATCGGATAGATCTTTAGGATGGGAGGTCATAAACCGCACTCTCCACAACCCGTCAATGCTATCCACATCCTCGAGCAAATCGGCAAAATCATACGCTCTGTCCAGGTCCTGGCCATAGGAGTTTACATTCTGGCCAAGCAAGGTCACTTCCCGGCAGCCTGTCTCGACCAAGGCCCTGATCTCCGCCAGGATCTCTTCCGGCTGACGGCTGCGCTCCCGGCCGCGGACATGGGGGACAATACAATAGGTGCAGAAGTTATTGCAGCCATAACTGATATTGACATAGACTTTAAGCTTGCCTTTGGCTGCCAGAAGAACCGATTCCTGGGTTTCCCGCGGCTTTTCCCAGACCTCAGCCACTTTCCCCTTTTCCTCAGCTTCCTCCAGGAGACGCTGAAACTCATGGATATTATGGGTTCCTGCCCAGATATCCACATGGGGGGCTCTTTTTCTAAGCCGTTCTAAAGCGCCCGGCTGCTGAACCATACATCCTGAAATGGCGATTTTCAATTGAGGATTGGCTTCTTTCAAATGCTTGAGCTCGCCGATTTTACCCAGTATTTTATTTTCTGCGCTTTCGCGAACACAACAGGTATTCACAATGATGAGGTCGGCCTGTTCCAGCTCCTGAGAGCGGACATATCCTTTTTGGCTGGATATCTCGGTCAAGGTATCGGCATCACGCTCCGACATTTGACACCCATAGGCTAAGGTGACGACCTTCTTAGGGACTTTCGTGATTGACATACTTATCGTCTCACTCCTGAAAAGTAGTATTCTTCATAAAGGATAACATACTTCAATAAAGGCCGCCAGTCAAGGACTACTGTGAAAGGTTTTTAAACATTGATGAAAGCTGCTCGGGTGGGGTTTTTACGAATTTTTCAAGTTTCTTTTTGGTGTAGAAGGTGATTTATTTGGGTATCTTAATTAGGGAGGTGATAAGAATGGCTAATCCAAAAGTTTTGTGCAATGTGGTGGAGTGCAAGTATAATGAAGCTGCCAAAGAATGTCATGCCGGAGAAATTCAAGTAACCAAGCATCATGCTGAGGTTCGCACTACTGAAGCGACCGACTGCGGTACATTCGAATTAGGTGACGGAAGAGAAAAAGTTTAAGCATGTGATAAGGGAACCGGAAAATCCGGTTCCCTTTAGTAATTTTTTAAATAAAGTCGTCTGCCCACGGGGTGGGATTAAGAGTTCACTTGGCGGAATTCCCCATGCTGAGTGATGTTCTGAATTTCTTCCAGAACAAGCTCCTTGACCCTGGGCAATACTGCTTGAATCTCAGGAGTCAATTCCAATCCCATCTCCAGGCTCTTCGGCTGAACACCAAAGATGAGGGTTTTGGGCGCATTCCCCAGGATATTAGCCATAGCCAATACTTCCAGAATCCCCACTTGATGAAAGGAAACCTCAAACTGAGAGGGCATAACCCGAATATCTTCCGGCTCAAACCGGAAAATTGCGCCAGGTTCATCCTTGGCATTCAAGGCATCGACGATGATGAGATAGTCTACTTCTTTAATAAGATGGACCAATTCAAGTCCTGCGGTTCCGCCTTCCAGAAGTTCGACATGATCCGGCAGAGTCTCCTGGGCTAATAGGGTGAGGAACTGAACCCCGAGTCCTTCATCGGAAAGAAGCACATTCCCTACTCCCATGACCATAATCTTTGGTTGCAGCATGGTGTTTGACCCTTTCTAAAACCTTTGTCTTTTCTACAATAATACGCGGCTCAGGCTGCACCGTCAAGGGCAGGGTTAAGAACGGGCTGTGGTCGCCTTATCAGAAGGCGGGACCTTATCTTTCTTACGGGTTTTGCCGAAAAACATATACCAGAATTGATCCACGGCTTCCGTGAATACCATGTAGACATGAACTGCAATAATCGCAATGAACAGCCAGGTAATCACATAGTGGAAGCCACGAATAGCTGCCAGACCGCCCAGGGTGGCTTCTAAGCCGGGAAAGACCATGGGCAGATAAAGAATTGCCCCCGTAAGGATTTGCAGCACAGCCAGAATAGGCAGACCGATATAAGCAAGCTTCTGCAGAGGATTATAGGGATTGGGGTTAACAGGATGGTCCTTTTGCAGGAACAAGTAATACTTAATCTGGGGAATGAACGTCTTAATATCATAGGAATCAAGCAGAAACTTCCGGTAATCCCGCTGTTTGGTGAAAAAAGAGATATAGAAGCGCACGATACCGGTGAAAATTAAACTAAACATAAAGATAAAGTGGATATTGCGGACAAGATTCATGGGCATTCCCTGATAGGGAGAATGAATCATCATGCCGGTAATAATCAAGGCTATGAAATTGATCAGATTAATCCAATGGGTAATCCGGTGAGACAACGGATGATCGGCTGGATTCGCCATAGTTTTCCCTCGCTTTCTATTCCATTTCTATTGATCCCTTCATCAATCCTCTTGAGCCGTCCACTGAAAGATCAGTTGACTTTGAATTTGCGGATTTCATTGGTTTGGGGATCAATAAGATGAATAGCACAAGCCAGGCAAGGGTCATAGGAACGGATAACCCGCACAATATTAATCGGATTGTTCTCATCAGGAATAGGCACACCGATCAGAGCTTTTTCAAGGGGGCCATAATTTCCCTGGGCGTCTTTAGGTGAGAAGTTCCAAGTGGTAGGAACGACCATCTGATAGTTTTCGGTAACATGATCCTTGATTTTAATCCAATGGCCTAAGGCGCCGCGGGGAACTTCCGTCAACCCAATACCTTGCCCTGTTGCCGGCGGATTCCAGTGCTCGGTATCATGAATTCTCAGGCCCTTGCCCATTTCTGCTTCCAGCTGGTTAACCCAATTAATCATTTCTTTAGCCAGGATGACCGTTTCAAAAGCACGGGCGGCGTGACGGGCCACAGCACCTGGTTTAATATTGTATTTGGCAATGATATCCATCAGCCCTTGAGGCTGCATAACCAGCATACGGGCTAAGGGGCCAACCTCAATAGGTTTCCCATCATAGCGGGGAGCTTTAACAAAGGAATAGGCATCTTTTTTGGCCAGATCGGGAACCGTATCCGAATCATAGGGATGATCCCCATTCGGATTATCCTTATACCAAGCATGAGTTACTCCTTCGGTAATCTTGCTTTGATCGACAGGCATCACATTGCTGAGATTGCCGTCCAAAACAATTCCCTGTTTAAAGAGAAAGTCTTTACCTTCATCATCCAGGCCAAATCCGCCGTAAGCGAGGAAGTTGCCATAGCCGCCGCCGACCCCGGCTTGAGCAAGGGGCAGTAAGGGACCGGTTCCAAAGGTCAGTACATCCTGCAAATAGATATTCTCAAGATAATCGATTTGCTCCAGCAGCATGGAACGGAATTGTTCCACCACTTCAATATTGGGCAGCATGGTTACGCCGCCTGCTACGATAGACGATTGGTGAGGCTGTTTGCCGGCGAACAAAGCCGACATCTTTTTGGCTTTGGCCTGCATATTTAAAGCGTGCAGATAGTGGGAAACAGCGAGAGTAACAAGTTCAGGATCATTGACACAAAACGCATCGGGTTCATAGCGTGGTGTCAGTGGAGCTGTATCCCCAGCCGCAATTAATTTGCTGATTTTGTCTTTAACACGCAAAAGGCCGGGATCTTGTCCTTGATATTTTGCTACCGCCGTAATATCCAAATAATCCAAGGCGCTTAAATGATAAAAATGCAGCGGATGGTCATGAAGCCACATGGCACCGATCATCAGATTGCGGATCAGCCGGCCCCCCGTAGGGACTTTTGCGCCAAAGGCCTGATCCAAGGCCAAGGAAGATGCCCATCCGTGGGAGCCCGCACATACACCACAGGTTCTTTCCGTGACATAGGTGGCATCCCGGGGATCCCTTCCTCTTAACAGGGGTTCAAAGCCGCGATACATAGTACCGATTGATTTCGCATCCGTAACCACACCATTGGTAACTTCTACTTCTACTTTTAAGTGACCCTCGATTCGAGTCACGGGATCAATAACTACTTTACCCATCTCTTAGTCCTCCTTCTTCTGCTCCGAGTCGTTATTTTTTAGTCTGCCGCTGGCAACTGTGGCGATCAGGTGTGCACCAAGCCCTACGACAGTTGCCCCACCCACAACTTTGCCAACGGTATCGGCATGAATCTGACCGAGTCCAGGCAAGGAGAAGTTTTCTTGTTTGGCGTAAAGAGGACTGAATTGGCCATAGAAACCGGATTCTGAACATCCGGAACAAGGAGAACCGGCGTTGATGCAGAAATTCGCATTATCATTCCACCAGACTTGAGCACAGTCGGTATAGGTTTTTGGTCCTTTGCACCCTTTGAGGAGCAGGCAATAATCCTTTTGAGCAGGATCATTCCAATCGGACAAGAAATTTCCGGCTTCAAACTGACCACGGCGGGGACAGTTGTCATGAAGCAGCTTGCCGTAGTAAATCAGGGGGCGGGCTTGCTCATCAAGTTCAGGAACAGCGCTAAAGGTCAGATAATAAACAATGGTGCCAATCAGAGTATTGGGTTTGACTGGGCAGCAGGGAAGATTAATCACAGGAGTCGCTATATTGTGCTTTTGCAAAAGCTCTCTGACGCCAATGGGCTTAATATCACATGCACCAGGGATCCCAGCCCCGTCGGTGGCGCAGCTTCCAACCGCTATAACCGCCTGGGCTTTGGCAGCAGCTTCCAGTACTGTTTCCCGGAAAGGTTTCCCTCCCACCATACAGTACGAATCGGTTGCTTCCGATGCCGGAACGGAACCTTCCACCACAAGCACAAACTTCTCATCGAGAGTATCCTGATAAGCTTGTTCTGCTACATGACCGGATGCGGCCATAATGGTTTCATGGTATCGAATGGAAAGAGTATCAAGTACTAATGATTCGATACTGGGATTAAGCGTCGCCAGTAAGGATTCACTGCAGCCAGTACATTCCATACCATGCAGCCAAATGACAGGGGGTTTTTCCATTGCTGCTTCCACAGCTTTTGCCGCTTGCGGAGCCAGGACTTCAGGCAGGCCAAGAGCTGCAGTTGTGGCGGCCATGAGCTTCATGAAGTCACGACGACTGATTCCACGGGCTTGAAGAAAATCTGATTTTCCCATTACAATACCTCCATATACCCCTTGTAGACCTCTGAATCTGTAGGGTTTCTAATCTATAAAAATCTATATTCGTTACCACCACATAAAATCCTGCAAAGTTTGCTATAATTTTTAGATTTTTCAGACTATGTTAAAATATTCACGAAAATTTGCAAGTTCTTTCACGAACATTTCTAAATATCGCCTTCCTTTTTTGTTAACAAAAAATGAGAGTATCTCATTTTTTGAAATACTCTCATCGGCGCTGGCATCTGTTAGGATCCTGAATTCTGTCTTGCCGCAGTTTAGCCCGCTCTCTTCTCCGTTCCGCATGTTTTCTTTGCTGTACTGCTCCGTAAAGTATAACCCCGCTGACCATAAGTCCCAAACCGGTGAATAAAGCATAGGATTTTTTTTCAACGGCGGCTTCAGTTATGATATTCCGATCCGCGGCTAAAGGAACGACTCTTAAGCATTCTTCATCTTCCCACACCTCAAGGCGGGTAAGGACTTGTCCCTCCGCAACTTCTGCCAATTCCCCATCTATAGGCAGAATGTTGATCCGCGGCTGAGGCAAGGTGTTATCCTTTTTTTGCGTAATCCACAGGGCTTGATCGATGAGGAGATTAACCGGCTGGCCTTGAATTTCCAGCTGACCCAAGGAGTCCCCTACCCCTTTATAGAGCGTGTTCTCAAACTGTTCAAATCCATAGTCCAATAAAGCCTGCATATCTGTGTAGATTTCCCGGCCGGGAGATTTGAGAATCACTCCAATCACATCACGACCATCCCGGGATGCCGAGGCGACTAAACAGTTCTGGGCGACGGAAGTATATCCCGTCTTCATCCCTGTAATCGTATCATCACGCCAAAGGAGCTTATTTTCATTGATCATTTCGATGGGTACATTTTCTTTTGCCCTGGGGATAACATGGGACTTGGTTTTTATGTAATCCCTGAACACTGGATTGGCATAAGCGGCTTGAGCAATGCGGGCCAGATCATGAGCTGTGGTTAAATGTCCTTCTTCATTCAAGCCGCTGGGATTTTTAAAGGTGGTATTTTTTAACCCCAGGTCTGCGGCCCTCTGATTCATTAAGCTGACAAAAGCGGCGGTATTGCCGCTGATATGCTCGGCGATGGCTACTGCGGCATCATTGGCTGAATTGAGCAGGAGTGCGTAGAGCATATCCTCCAGAGAAAGCTGCTCCCCGGGTTCCAAATAAATCCGTGTCCCATAAACTGTGTTATAATCCAGCATAGTTTCGCTGGCAGTAACGATATCCTCCGGATTCCCCAATTCTATCCCTAAAAGCCCTGTCATGATTTTGGTCGTACTGGCAGGAGCCATAAGCTGATCACCGTTTTTACTATACAATGTCTGTCCTGATTGCACATCGATCAGGTAGGCGGCTTCCCCGCTGATTTCCGGAGGGGCTGCTGTTTGTGTTTCAGGCGCCGCTGTCAGAGCCGGGACAAAGATGAAAAAATATAATAATAAGGTGATGAGAGCAATTATGCGTTTCAATGATGTTCCCCCTATTAGCGTTGGTAGAATAATGCGATAGTACCAGGACCGGTATGGCTTCCTACCACACAACCTATGTCACTAATGATAACATCCTTGACAGGTACTTTCATTTTAATTTCCTCAGCCAGTGCCCTGGCTTCCTCCAGGCACGCCGCCTGAGAAATACCGATCTCCTGCTCTTCAGGATGACGGATTTCTTCCTGAATCAATTCAACCAATTTGCGCAGAGCAGCTTTCCGGGAACGCACTTTGGTCAGAGGCTCGATGCGGCCCTCGGCAGTAATATTGAGAATAGGCTTAACATCCAGTAAGCCGCCGATGAAACCGGCCGTCTTGCTGACCCGGCCGCCTTTGACGAGGTAATCCAAAGTATCGGGAGTAAAGACATACCGCATTTGCCGGCGCACCTGGAAAATCTCTGCTTCAGCTTCTTCCCAGGAATTGGCCTTTTTTACAAGCCGATTGGCCGCCAGAGCCAATAGCCCGTAACCTAAGGATGCCCCTAAACTATCGATAACATGTATCTTTTCCGGCTGAGAACACATCTCGCGCACCATCTGGGCCGTGCTGAAGGTGGAACTTAAGCCTGACGAAAGATGAATGGCCACCACTTCATGCCCCTGGGCCAGGATTGCCTCATAGGCATCTTTGAGCGTCCCCGGATTCGGCTGCGATGTTTTCGGCAGTTCCTTGAACTCAGAAAACCGAGGATAAAACCCAGCAGGGAAAATATCGACCCCTTCAGAATAGGTCTTTCCTTCTATGCTAACAGGCATGGGGACGACCACGATGCCTTCTTTTTGGCTTAAGTCGCTTGGCAAATCACAGGAACTGTCGACAAGGACTATGTAACTCATATCTTTACCTCCTTTTGTACTAAGTAAATATTATTCGTGAAAATTAAGGGCTTTTCCTGCTTTGTATCTTATACTTTGCTAATACTTTATTATACAAAAAAGCCCACATTTACGTGGGCTTATCCTATTTTATGCACAATATTCCATTTTAAATACTCACTAGACAATTAATTCCTGGACCATCAGATGATTATCCAAAGGAGTAATGAGATGTGTCGAAATAAACTGTGAGAGCTCATGTTTCTTAACCAAACGATAATTGATTTCTTCCGCTTCTATCCATGTGACCAGAAACATGGAAATCCCTCCTTGCTTATCAGCACATTGTATTGTGTATACATAATACCATAATTCTTTAACTATTTCAATAACCTTACCCTGAGCGGAGAGAATTTCCTGGCCTTTTTCTAACCAGGCGGCTCAATTAAAAAGGGAGCATCGTCACTACTTATACTGAAGTAGTTGGCGACACCCCCAACCAAGCGGTAGATGGAATTAAACCTGCGCTCCTGCCTCTGCCTTTTCGCTCTCTTTGTTTTCATTGACAATCTCTTCGAATTCTTTCCAGATGGGATAATTCCGGGCATCAGTGCTTCTTCCTGTGCGATCCACAAACACATGAATCGTTGTTCCCTCGGCTAACAAGGTGTCATCTCTAAGCACTTTGTAGGTAAAGGTGAGTTTGCGCGAGGAAAAGCTTTCCAGGCTTGTTTCAATGACCAGCTGATCATCATAGAGTGCCGGGCGGCGATAACGGCAGCCGGCATCAACCACGGCAACGGCCAGACCTTGTTCTTCAAAGGTGGTATAGGCTAATCCGGCATTGCGCAGCAGTTCGGCCCGGCCTATCTCAAACCAGATGAAATAATTGGAATGATAGACGACGCCCATTTGGTCTGTTTCGGCATAACGGACTCGTACCGGAGTCTGATGGGTTAAAAACATAACACGTCCTCCTTAATACCCTCTATTTTTATCTTTAATTGGGTTTACAACGCTTAGGGGCTTTTCTGAGTTTTTTCAGAACAGCCTTTCTCATCCTGGCTGGGATGTGATGTAAACAAAAAGCGCCACCATGGCGCTTTTTGTTTGCCGTAAAAATAACATTCTATGTTTTTTATTTTAGCATAGAATGCTACTTTTGTTCAGAGTTTTTTCAGGATTATGAAAATACTATTTTTAGTTAATAGCAACAGCTTCAAAAGTAATGACATCTTTAACATTTGATGGATACTGTCCAAATTTATAATCTGAAGAAATCACTATATCTTTAAACCCCGTGCTTTCAAGTATCAATTTAAATTCTTCCAGTCCATACCATCGTAACGGAAAGCGCTCTAATTCAGTTTGAATAAGCACTCCCTCACGCCATTTTTCATACCTGTTGTGAGAAACAGTATATTGATTTATATAGTCAACTTCCACGACTTTACTTTCTAAAGTAATTAGATCACCATTAGAACAGACCCATGTTCTTGTAGAAACCGTACCTGTAGAAAAATCTGTCTGCATTAATATATCAATAATTAATCGTCCTCCGGTACATAAATGCTTATGGAAATTCTGCAATGCCCTTATTGAGTCCGCTCTTTGGTGCAGCAGCAGGAACGTTCCCGCTGGAACTATAATTGCATCATATCTCGTATCCTGTATAAAAGATTCCATCTTCGCTTCAAAAAGCTTAGGATTAAGACCCTTTTTTCTGCAATTGTCACGGCATATATTCAGCATGTCTTTCGAACTGTCAAATCCATCTACTTTAAATCCTTTTTCTAAAAGTGGAACCAGCACACGGCCAGTTCCAGTTGCAGGCTCAAGAATATGCCCCCTGCACAAGTTTAATCTATCAATGTAAAATTCCACATCTCTAAAAGAATGATCTATGGGTTTATCTATATCATATACCTCTGAAGATAATCTGCCATAATAACTTAACATATTTTAGCGCCTTTCGTTCTTTGTTTATTCTAAACTTTTTACTTTATTCCACTTCTAATGGGAATATAAATATCCATAACGGTATCTTTTCTGTGATGACAGCGTTCATCGTAGAATTCAAAATCAATTTTACTTTCATCGTAAATATACTCACTACCTTTAAACCAATCTTCAAAAATATATTTCCATGTCCTTGCAATAATCTCTGCAAACTCTATTTGTTTTTTGTCATTTGAAGTATCCACAGGAACCGTTGTAAAAACTGCATACTCGGCCTCCGGAACCTCTACTGTCAGCATATCTTCCTCTACCTTTGAAAAGTCATCAACAATTACACCTAAAAGATATATTACATTTCCATCTTCAGATAACGGAACACACAAGCCCACTTCACCATGTTCAGCCGGATTTAAAATTTTGTACATTTTGCTTTCTAAATTTTTACCTTCATAATTGCTCCAGTAAGATGCAATATCTTTTGTATAAGTAACCCCGGTAATATTGGTTTTGATTCCATAACCGGCAACTTTAAATGCAGGTCTTTTAACCATAACAGGCTTCATAATATAGCCGCCAATTTCAAATGTTGTTTTTGTATCAGCATATTGAGGCATCCGCATCATATACTGTGTGGGACTATAACCATAAGCTTTACGAAAAGCTTTAGCAAATCCGCTGGGTGTTTCAAATCCATAATCAAAAGCAATATCAAGAATTTTTCTGCCCTTGAATAATTCTGTTGCTGCTAAAGCTAACCTGCGTCCTCGTATGTATTCCATAACAGATATACCCTTACATAGACTAAAAACTCTGCAAAAATGGTAAAGAGAATACCCTGATTGATTAGCGATTTCTTCAATAGTAATATCTTCTTTTATATGGTTTTCAATGAATTCAATACATTTTTCAATTTCTTTCCTATAATTCAATGCCCAGCACCTGTGCCTTTCTTCCATAGGATTGCTTTATTATAACAGTAATATATAAAAGAAGCTGTTCCCGTTTTGCTAAGTATGAATACCCAACGATTTATTCCAGAATTGGGTAAAAAAATAGACACCTCATTTTTGAAGTGTCTACCTTTTACATATTAGTTCGATTTTTACACTATTTTTACGGTAAATAGTTAAGAGGATTGACTGTATCGCCATTAATGATTACTTCAAAGTGCAAATGAGGTCCTGTTGATCGGCCGGTTGAGCCCACAAGGCCTATGGACTCCCCTTTGCTTATTTGTTGTCCATTGGAAACGCTTACTTTGGAGGCGTGGGCATAACGGGTAGCCACACCATTGCCATGATCGATAAGAATCATATTGCCATAGCCGCCGCTCCAGCCCACCGAGGATACTGTGCCGCCGGCTGCAGCCACAAAGGGCTGTCCTGTATCGCCGCCAATATCCAAACCGGTATGAAAACTTCCCCAGCGGTAGCCATAATAGGAGTTAAGCCCTCCTCTGAGAGGCCAACCCAAGCCGCTGACTTTGCCGCTTCCCCGGGAAAGGGCTACATTGGCCGATGCGTAGGTGGGTCCTTTGGCAATAACTTGAGTCACCGGCTGTTGGATGATTTTTTCTTCCAACACTTCTTTTTCTATGTTCTTGCCGTTTTCCTGAACATAGAAATAGGTGACCTTTTTGCTGCCATCGCTTCCCTCCTGGCGAACCACTGAAGAACCGCTGGGCAAACTATAATCGGTTTTCGATTCAACATCAAAGGGAATCGTCTCGGTACCGGTATAGATTCCCTTACTTACTACGGTGAGATAAGGGGTCACTTTGACCAAGTTTATTTTTTCACCAACCTGAAGAGTCTTATCTTCATCCATACCCGGGTTCCCGGCCAATACTTCCTTGGTCAGCATATCGTTTTTGCGGGCGATTAGCCACCAGGAGTCATTGGGTTGAACCACATACTCTGTTCTGGCTTCATGTCCTTTCCTTAAGGTTTCCAGAACCATCTCCGGCGAACTAAATTCCGCCTGCTGCACTTCCACAGGCTGAGAAGAAATCAGTTCTTTGAATTCTACGGAAGTGATGGTATTATTCTCACTGGGTTTGGCATAGATTTCTTGATAAGCTTGGAGAATCTTCTGGAAATCGTCTTCACTGGGCAGGATTGCTATAGGAGCATCTTCGATAGAAAATTGCACTCCTTCAAAATATGTACTTATTAAATTGTTCAGCTTAGCTTCTGTTACAGAGTTCTCCTGAAGAGTCCCTTTCCTGATCCGCGTGTCCTGGAACTCGATTTGATCATGAGTCTTTGCAACAAGATCTGAGGAATCCCCTTGGGAAACAAGGATGGAATCCACCAATTGTTTGCCTGCGTCCGGGGATGCTACATACCCAATTTCCTGACCATTAAGCATCAGTGCGGCTGCCGTGGTTGTCTGGCTGTAATAAAGGCCGCCACCTAATACTACCATCAGTCCCATCACCCCAAGGACGATTTTGGGAAATTCCCAAGCTACCTTTGACTCAGAAAACCTTCCCAACACCTTAGTCAGGTTCTCTTTTATGCTCTGACTAATACCGTCTAAGCCCCCTTTCCAATTGGACAAGTCTCATTAAATATTATATCATAGAATCGCCACGATTAAAGAAAATTATCTTGCCCTTGGCTGAGGGTTGAAAAGAAAAAGGAGTTACAACCATGGAAATCAATACTCTTATTGAGCGCATTAATGAGCTTTCACGGAAGCAGAGAACAATTGGCTTGGAAGAATGGGAAAAAGCTGAGCAGGAAGCTCTTCGGCAGGAATATCTGGGCTTTATTCGCGGCCAGGTCATTGATAGTCTCAGTCAGGTAAAGGTTGAAAAATCCTAAGCGGACCGGATTGTTTTTTCTCGCCGGCGTATGATAAATCCTCAAGCAAGCATACTAATTCTAAACACATGATTATGCTTTCTTGAGGAGGGATTGTCTTTGCCGGAACGAGTCATGAAATATGGTGGAGTAAAATTTCGTAATCTTGTGCCTCCAGTCAAAATCAACCGCTTTGTTAATCAGCTGGCTCCCGATCAAAAGGACTCACTCTTTGAAATCGCCGGGGAATTGAGCGATGCAGGGATGATTGAAATACTGAATGAACGCACACAAAGCACCATCGATCAGGATACCGTGGATACCCAGACTCCCAATGCCGGAGTCAACACTGAAGAAGTGCAGGAAAGCAATCGACATCTATAGTAACCGACATCTATCCAACAGGAAGCCTTTCCAGATCAACGATGCTCCCTCCAGGTCAGCTGTTTGACAAAGCAGCGGCCTTGAGGGAGCATTTGTATAGATTGCCTGATTTGAGTTGTAGATTACCTGGTTTGAGTTGCTGCGACCTGACTAGATAATACTGACGGTGCCCTCATAGACCACACCTGCCAAAGCATCCACAGTCAGCACTTGCCCATCCTTAACCTTCATCAGCACATCGGCGGCACCGACAATAGCCGGAATGCCATAGTTTAAGGCGGCTATCGCCCCATGGGAGGTGAGTCCCCCTTCTTCCACCAGAATTGCCCCGGCTTTGGCGATTAAGGGGATCAGCTCTTTATCGGTATAAGGCGCTACCAGGATATCTCCTTTTTGGAAAAGCTCCAAAGCAGCCGAAGTGGCTATCCGTGCCGTTCCGGAATAAGCTTTGCGGCCAATCCCCGTTCCTTTCGCGATCACATCCCCGATGACCTGAACTTTGATGATATTGGTGGTCCCTACTTTACCAACGGGAACCCCTGCGGTAATGACAACCACATCACCGGTCTTGATCAGGTGATGGGAAATCGCTTCATTCACAGAAACAGATAAAAGCTGATCCGTGCCTAAGCTCTCGGGAATCAGCAAAGGATAAATTCCCCAGGTCAAAGAGAGTTGGCGGGCTACATGAACAAAAGGTGTGGCAGCAATAATCAGGGAGGTGGGACGGTACTTGGAGATCATGCGGGCCGTCAACCCGGAATGAGTAGGAGTAAGAATAGCGGCCGCCTCCAGATCTCTGGCTACGGTATAGCTGGCATGACTGATGGCTTCGGCAATATTGATATGGGGGTCATAAATCTTCCGCGGTTCATAATGTTTTTCGATCTGCAGAGCTATCTTATTCATCATCTCCACAGCTTCTACCGGATACTGTCCGGCAGCCGTCTCCCCGGAAAGCATGATGGCATCGGTACCGTCTAAAATGGCATTAGCCACATCACTGGCTTCCGCCCGGGTCGGCCGCGGGTTGCGGATCATGGAATCCAGCATCTGTGTAGCCACGATGACGGGTTTACCCAGATGATGGCATTTTTCAATCATGTCCTTTTGATGAATGGGGACCTCTTCTACAGGCACCTCCACTCCCAGATCCCCGCGGGCTACCATCAGACCGTCGGCAACCTCCAGGATCTCATCTAAATGCTCGATACCTTCGCGGTTTTCAATCTTAGCGATAATCTTGACATTGGCCCCTTCTTCCTCAACCAAACGCCTTACGGCCAAAATATCGGCAGCCTTGCGGGCAAAAGAAGCAGCAATAAAGTCGATTCCTTCCCTTAAGCCAAAGATGATATCATCACGATCTTTTTCCGTAATCGCCGGCAGCTGAATCGGAACACCTGGCACATTGACCCCTTTTTTCGATTTAAGAACTCCGCCATTTTGGATTTTGGTGATGATCTTTCCTTCCTCACTGGCAATGACTTCAAGGTCGATGAGACCATCATCAAGAAGGATATGCGTACCCTGATGAACCTCCTGCCAAAGCTGAAGGTAGGTTATACCCACCCGCTCTGCGGACCCCAGAGTCGATAGATCGGTATCAAGAATAAAGGTATCACCGCTGTTTAATTGAACTCCCTCCTCCGGAACCGTTCCCGTTCTGATTTCCGGGCCTTTGGTATCCAGAAGAACCCCTAAATGAACACCGAGTTTCTGTGCTTCTTCTCTTAAGGTTCGTATCCGCTTGCCATGCTCACCATGGGTTCCATGAGAGAAATTTAAACGGGCTACATTCATGCCGGCCTTAAGTAATTGGCGAATCTTCTCATTGGATTCACTGGACGGTCCGATGGTACATACTATTTTGGTGCGGCGCATAGATTACCTCCGTCGTTTATTTTGTAGAATGTTAGAAATCTGCTATAAAAAACCATACATTGAAAGTTTACTATTCTTTTCCACAAAAAGATAGAGGCTTCTTATAGTCCTTGGCCGGCGATGTATTCCACCAAGTCCACAATCCGATTGGAGTATCCCCACTCGTTGTCATACCAGGCCAGGACCTTGACCATGCGCTCTCCCAGCATCAGCGTAGACAACCCGTCAACAATGGCACTGTGAGGGTTGCCATTAAAGTCGTGGGAAACTAAAGGCAGCTCGGAATAAGCCAGGTAGCCTTTGAGGCTTCCCTCGGCGGCTTCCCTAAGTTTTTGATTTACTTCTTCTTTGGTGGTGGAACGGCTTAAATTAGCCACAAAATCAATAAGCGAGACATTAGGGGTAGGAACCCTCACCGCTAATCCTTTGAGCTTGCCCTTTAAGTCGGGAAGCACCAGTTCCACCGCCTTGGTAGCTCCTGTGGTCGTAGGAATCATCGATTCGTAGGCCGCCCGGGCCCGCCGCCAATCCTTATGCTCCAGATCCAGAATCCGCTGGTCATTGGTCACCGAATGGGTGGTGGTCATCATGCCCTGCTCGATCCCAAATTCTTCGAGTAAAACTTTGGCCAGGGGGGCCAAACCATTGGTGGTACAGGAGGCATTGGAGAGGATATGGTGCTCAGCGGGGTTATAGAGATGTTCGTTTACCCCCATCACAATCGTGATATCTTCGTCTTTTCCCGGAGCGGAAATGATCACCTTTTTCGCTCCGGCCTGGAGATGCAACGCCGCCTGCTCCCGCTTGGTAAAGCGCCCCGTAGCTTCAATCACCAGATCCACTCCCAGCTCCCGCCAGGGAAGTTTCCCGGGATCTTTTTCCGCCAAAAACGCCACCTTTTGGTCCAAAACTTCAAGGGTGTTTTCCTTGACCTCAACATCATAAGGCAGGATATCATGAATTGAATCATACTTGAATAAATGACCTAACAGATCCGGACTCCCCAGATCATTAACAGCAACAATGTCCAGGGAACTTTTTCGTTCCAGGATTGCCCGCATGGAAAGCCGACCGATTCGCCCAAAGCCGTTAATTGCAATTCGCACACTCATTCAGGAAAACCCTCCTTAAAATCAACCTTCATATCCAAGTTATAGTTCCCCGGCAGGGTAAAAAAATTGCACAGCCTGTTGCTCTGCATTAAAGTCTTCTCCCCTTATTTATAGAATACCTGATAAAGTGTTTATGGTCCAGACTTTATGAATAATTTTCCATGATCGACTTTAAAATAGAACGGCGTTTCTCATCGATAGCCTCAAAATCCATGGCTGGGATATAATATTCTTCAAGTTGATCATGGAGGGTTTTTGCTCTTTGCGAATGGGATTGGGCCCGCAGTATGCTTTCCTCAACCCTGCTTCGGCACGAATCAATAAAATCCAGGGTGCCGCTGAGCCCTGCTCTATGGAGCCCACTGTCCAAGTCAAGGGAATGAAGGGTACCGCTGAATTCCGGATGATAGGGATAATGCTCTGAAGAGATCACCAAAGCAGTATGCAGCTCAGGGATCAGGAGCAGATCGATCTTATCCGGCTCAAGGGCATTATGATAGATTTCCAGGTCATAATTGAGAACTTCGGCCTCCTCGGCCAGGCATGCCAAAAGGGTCGATTTTCCCGTTCCCGCCTGCCCCTTTAAGGAGTACAGAGAATCCATGCCTTGAATAAGGCTGTCAATATGTTGGGTTCTGCCTTGGGGAGTATGAGCCCAGGCAAATAAATGACGGGTTTTGCCGGCGCCTTGGCTTGATGGAGCTTTAAAAAGCTCTTGCTTCGTTTCAAGGTAGATTTGATTGATCGTTTGCCAATCCTGATCGGGCTTAATATAGAATTCCCACTCATCCATGGCGTTTTTGGCATCCTTCAGGGCAAAATAAGCGCTTTCAAAGCAGCGGCTGATCTCCTGACTGCAAACAATAATCTCTTTTTTGTAAGGCCGGATCAAGGATTCATCCCAGTATTCGCCCAGATTAATGATTTCGTCAACCGCACCGGGGATCTTGGGGTCCACCACATGGGGAGCAGTACCGTCCAGTAAAGCAATCCCCAGCTCTGGAATAACAATACCGTCTATGGACTGATTATCGGAGGAACAACAATGATACTCCAGATCAAAACCTGCTTTGAGCATTTCTTCCCCAATTTTTTTCATGAAGGTTGATTTCCCCACACCTGGGCCACCCTTGATCACATAGATATGCCGGGCGGTAGCGTCCGCCAGGTAATGATAATAGGAGTAAAAACCAAGATAAGTAACACCACCGGGGAACATTTTTCTAATGACTGGATTCTTGGCCATAAGGACTCCCCTTTCCATGCTTTATTCCTGCAACACTAAGTATATTCAGGAGCAGGGGCAAGAGTGACGAAAATCCCTGTCGAATGATAAAAAAGAGGGAACAGTTGGACTGTCCCCTCCCATGGTTTACGGATGCCTGTATCCTTTGTAGTCGTAGATGTTCCGCTCTTTTTGCTTATCATACTCCTGATAATGGGGGTCTCTCACGGTAACAGGAGATTTTGGACGTGAGACTTTTTTATGTTTTCCCATGCCGTAATCCGCCCTTTCTACGCTATAGTTTGAGCACCCATGATTTATTCTGAGTTAATTTGCTGATCAATATGCAGTTATCTGAAGTTAAAGATTAATCTCATTAATGATGATGATGGTGATCATGGTCATGACCGTGACCGTGGTGATCGTGGTCATGACTATGGTTGCAGACAGCATTGGTGGAGACAAAGGTCCCTGCCGCATAGGCTTGAGCTGCCTCCAAAGCCGGGCCATTGGCTCCTCTTAACACCTCTATTCCGGCATTTTCCAAGCCGGTGATGGCTCCGGGGCCAATCCCGCCACAGATGACAGTTTCCACTCCTTTAGACTTGAGAAGCTGGGCGATTCCTTCATGCTGATGTTGGAAATCAGCCGTGTCAATCCGTTCCTGACCGGACACCTTACCCTCTTCAATGAGGAAAAGGGTAAAGGCCTGACTGCGGCCAAAATGAGCATTAACCTTCTCCCCTTCGGTAGGGATGGCAATTTTTTTGTTCATGAAATTCTACCTGCCTTTCCATATGTATATGTGAGATAACCCCTCAATAGTTTAAGCGTTTCAGAATACCAGGGGATGTCAAGCTTATCCTAACTCCCCTATTTATAATTGTCAATCTTTGATAAAGCGTGTAAAATTCTAGTAAAGTCTGGAAGGGAGGATTCATGATGTGGGAATCTCCTCGGGAATTAATGAATGCTTTGGAACAGGAAGGTTATATCCTTGATCAGGATAAAGGGACCACTTTATTTTTGGCCCTGGCCCTTCACAAACCCTGTCTTATTGAAGGACCGGCGGGAGTCGGCAAAACTCAGCTGGCCCTGGCTCTGGCCCGCAGCACCGGCCGCAGACTGATCCGCCTCCAGTGCTATGAAGGGCTGGATTTAAGTAAAGCCCTTTATGAATGGGATTATGCCAAACAATTACTGCGTCTGCAGGTGGGAATCTCCGGCTGGGAAGAGATTAAGGAGAATATTTATGGACCGGAGTTTTTATTGGCCAGGCCTTTGCTGCAAACTGTGCTTGCGGAAGAGCCCGTTATTCTTTTAATTGATGAACTGGACAAAAGCGATGAAGAATTTGAAAGCTTTTTGCTGGAGCTGCTTGCCGAATTTCAAGTCACCATTCCGGAAGTAGGAACCTTTAAAGCCCAAAATTCCCCCATCGTCCTTTTAACCAGCAACAACACCCGGGATCTTTCCGAAGCCTTAAGAAGACGGTGTGTTCATCTGCTCTTAGCTTATCCCGATGTGGAACAGGAAATGAGGATTCTTGCCCAACGGTGTCCGGAAGTTGCCGCAGCCTTAATTCAGGATGTCTGTGAATTTGTGGCCAAAATCCGCAAGATCCCTTTGCGCAAATTGCCCAGTGTCTCCGAAAGCATGGACTTTGCCCGGGCTCTCCATATTCTGCGCCAGGACTCCCTCGATATGCAGCAATTGGAAGGTACCCTATCCATACTTTTAAAATATCCCAGTGATTTGGCAAAACTTGAGGATCGTTTAAAAGCCTGGCAGCAGGAAGCTGCCAGAAGAACTCAGGCTTAAGGCGGGGTGCAGCCATGAAAGAATTAACGATCAACGGCTGGCAGCTGCTGAAGCTTATCTCGGCACTGCGTTCGGTGGGCATCCATATCACCCTGGATGAGATTCAGGATGCTTTAAAGGCCTTAACCCGGTACCCGGACCTGGCGCCTAAGCTCGTGCTTAAATCTCTCTTCATCCATCGCCAGGAGGATCAGCAGCTTTTTGACATGGTCTATGAACTCCTGGCCCCAGCTCCATCCTCTCCGGATTCAGAGCCTACCGCTCCTGGGCAATGTACAGGCTCAGACCAAGGGGAGGCTGGGGATGGCTCCCACCAGGGCATCGGTACCGGGCAAGGAGGAATCACCCTGCACCTTAAATCAGCGGGAGAGTCCTCTCCAGCCCGGTCCATTTCCTTTCAAATGCCGGATCTCCACTATTTGATGGGACTTAAGGGGTTCCCCAGTACCATCGAGGAAGAAGAAACTAAGGAATTTGATTTGGGAAAGCAGGCCAGATTCATCCTGGGACAGTCAGGGTTTCTGACTTGGTCCAATTCTTTGGAGCTGGCTAGAGAGCGGGGGGAAGTCCCGGAAGACCAGTGGCAGAAATTCGAAGCTTATCAGGACTTCTGGCAGCGCCGGATTCACCAGGTCCTTTGGCAGGAACGTTTATCCGAGCAGAATCGCTGGGACAGCTTCCGTGAAATAAATTGGCGCTTTAAGCCCCTCAATTCATTTACCGCCGCTGAAGAAGGGATGGTCCAGCAAGCCCTCCGGCAAATGGGCAACCAATTGGCCGTTCACCGGGGCTTGCGGAAAAAAAAGGCCTCCCGGGGCAGGCTGCGCCTCTCCTCTTTGCTCCAAGAAATGGTGCGGGGGAATGGCGCTGTCTTTCGCTTCGAGTATGAAACTCCCGCCTTAAAGCATCCCGAGCTCATTGTCTTATGCGATGTATCCAACTCTGTGGCTCCCTTCTCTCAATTCCTTCTCTACTTATGCCAACGTATGAAATCCCGCTTTCGTAAAGTGCGGCTTTACCTTTTCATCGATGGCATCTGGGATATCACCCATGAAGAATGGCTGGCAAGCGGCGACTCCATGGCCGAGATCCGTTCCTGGGGCCGTAAGCATTCTTCCGGCTTTACCGATTATGGCAAGGTATTTAAAGACTTTGCCCGGGATGTCCTGCCTTCACTTTCTACCCGGGGAACCCTGTTGATTATGGGAGATGGCCGCAACAATTTCCGCCCTGCCCAAGCAGACTATCTGCAGGAGATCCAAGGGAAGATTAAGCATGTCTTCTGGCTGAACCCCTTGGCTGAAAAGGATTGGACTTTGCCGGACAATCTTATGGACGAGTACAGAAACTATTGCACCCGGGTTTTTCCCTGCCGGAACCTCAGTGATCTATGGCAGATCTCTAAAAAAGTCTTCTCCTGAAGAAGCGGCGCCAGCTCTTTTATCAACGGTCCATTGCTCAGCCAAATTGCCAACAGGTTGGTAATTTGGCTGAGCAAAGGTCGTAAAAAAGGGAGCCTCGCCAACTGCTTTAAATTACCTAAAGCCGTTGGGCGAGGCTCCCTTACCTTGCACTATCAGAAAGTATAAGCTTGCGCTATATACTTTCTGATAGTGCAAGGGCAACCAGCGACTTCGCCTCCTTCGTAAGTATGCGTTTAAGGCACGGCGAAGCCGGGTTTTTTTTAACGCTTATTTGCCGAAGGGACAGTGAGGATAGGTACATTCCGGACACTCCAGGCACAAGCCGCCATGACCGTATTTGGCAATTTCCAGGCGGGTAAGCCGCTCACCGGCCAGAATGCGGGTGGCCACCAGGTCAAAGACCGTTTTTCTTGAGTACATGACACATCCGGGCAATCCCAGAATCGGGATATCATCCAGGTAAGCCAGCAACAGCATGGCTCCGGGAAGAACAGGAGTGCCATAAGTGATCAACTCTCCCCCCAGACCTTTGATGGCTGTAGGGGTTAAATCATCGGGATCCACGGACATGCCGCCGGTGACCAGGACCATTTCCGCGCCTTGTTCGATATGCTCGCGGATGCGTTCCTGAATCATCTCCACATCATCGTCGGCGAAGGTTTGCCCCAGCAGGACAGAACCCCATTCAGCCACTTTTCTTTGCAGAACCGGTCCGAATTTATCCTGGATACGGCCATGGTATACTTCACTTCCCGTGGTCACCACCCCAACCTTTTTGGATTGCAGGGGGCGGATTTGCAGAATGGGTTCCTCGAAGCGGCGGGCGATTCCTTCCGCTTCGATCACGACATTTTCATCAATCATCAAAGGAACCACTCTGGTCCCGGCTATCTTCTGCCCTTTCTTCACCGGGCGGTGATTATGAAGGGTGGCAAGAATAATATATTCCAAAGAATTAAGGGCGTAGATCCCTTCTTCCGAAGCATAGATTAAACCATCCTCTTCAGCAATCAGATTGACCTTTCCCTCTTTCGTTTCACTGAAAGAAAGCCCCGGACCGGCCACAGCCTTGGCCAGGCGCTCCGCCGCTTCATCTTCGTGAATAAGACCCGGAGTCTGATCCCAGACAAAAATATGCTCTTTTCCCATACTAAGCAGGGTGGGAATATCCTCTTCTTTGATCACATGACCCTTTCTAAAGCGGGCGTCTTTTGTTTTTCCTGGAATAATTTGTGTCAGATCGTGCATAAGCACCGATCCAATCGCATCCTGTACTTTAATCTTCTGCATAGGGGTTCCTCCTTTTCTTTACGGAAGGCATGTTCATTTCTAAGCATACCCTGGTTTCAGATATTTCTGAAACGGCCAAAATTCCGTAGATAGCGTCAGACTTGCTTCAGTCAGTAGGAAATATGGCTCGGCCATTCCCTATTATAAACCATAAGCAGCAATCAGGGAATGTCTCACTGCTCAAGAAAATAGTTTTTTCTACTTTTAAAGGGTTTCTGCCAAGGAATAGAGAATTTTCTTCATAATAAACTTCTATGATAGTTTATGAGAGGAAGAGAAGTATGGCTAGTAATATCACCGGGTTTGAACTATTTAAAAGCAATCCTAACTGGCAGGAACTGCCCGATTCATTTTGGGAGTTTTGTTCTGCTCATGGACGGGTTCGCCATTATGCAGCAAAGCAATTCCTTTTCTTTTTCGGAGAAGAAAGCAACTCAGTTTATTTTTTGCTCAAAGGCCGCATTCAAATCCTGCTTATGAGTGAATTTACCGAAAAAATTTTCCGGATTCTGCAGCCGCCCGCATTTTTTCCGGAAGTTGTTTTAGATAGTAAAACTTATCCTTATGCAGCCCTCACTGCTGAAGCCTCCGATGTTTTCGTTTTGGATCGCAAAGCACTGGTCCAGTATTTTAAGGAAAATCCTTCCACCCTTCTGCCTTTTTATCAAAACATGGCTTTGGATCTCCGCAGAGCCTACCGGCAAATCAAAAACATCGCTCTGGGGGATGCTCGTTCCCGGCTGGGGGCCAAACTCTTTGCCCTGGCTCATGTCCACGGCCAGGAGACCCCTGAGGGAATTCTGATCACTGTTCCTCTGACCGCTACCGAGCTGGCGGGAATGTGCAGCTTAGCGCGGGAATCCGTGAGCCGCATCTTAAGCGAATTGCGGGATTTAGGAATACTTAAAATGGAGAAAAAACAAATCACCATCAGCGATTTAGAGCAACTGAGGAGCTGGATTCACGAACGCCAAAACTCTTTGTAAAACCTTACAGATGCGGTCGGCGGTCCAGAAAATGAGTAAGCCTTTCCTGAGGCAGGCCATTGTCTATATAGTCTTCAAGGATGCGGCCAATGATCCGGGGAAGTTCAGAAGTCTGGAGCTTTTCCCTGGACAATCGCGCCAATTGGGGATGCCTTCCCAGGCGTCCGCCGAGATGAAGAGTCCATCCCGATTCCCCGGGGAGGATTTTATCTGTGGGGCAGGAACGGACACAATCCCCGCAGCCAATGCACTTCGTCGGCTCAAATTCCAGCTCTCCCTGCCAGGATAAGGCACCTTCCTGACAAGAACGGCAGCAGGCCTGGCAGCCCGTACACCCCGCCTCCGTAAGCTTAGGCATAAGAAAACCGGTCAGACCGATATCTTTGATTTGAGGCTGGGAACAAGCGTTAGGACAACCGGCTATGCTGATCTTCGGTAAATGATGATAATGAATCACCGGAAACTTTTGCTTCAAATGGGATAATAAATCCAGATTCTTGAGCATCTGCTCTAACTGTTGGTGTAATAAAGACCAGTCCTGAGCAGATTTACCGCAGTTTCTCCGGCAGTGCTCCAGGACAAAGCCAGGATGATCGATCATTATGCCTCCTCCATTGCTCATCATTTGAACTTATTGTACCATCCTCAGACTCTGGTGTTGTGTTTTGGGTCACACTTCTCAAGTTCACAGCGGCAAATAAAAAGCATAGCCATTTGACTATGCTTAAAATGTCATTTGGGGTTGCTAAGCTTTACTCGCTTCTGTCTGCTGAGGGATATGCCTGCCTTTCCTCTCCGAAATCAATAACCCTGTTAATGTCAGTACAATTCCCAATACTGAAACTCCGGTAATTTTTTCACCAAGCACAATAACGGCAGTAATAACGGTTATGACAGGAACCAGATAAATATAAACGCTGGTTTTGACTGCGCCCAATAGTTTCACCGCCGAGTTCCAGGTCACAAAGCAAAGCGCCGATGCCCCCAACCCTAAAAACAGAATATTGAATAGGTTATTTGGTCGTGTTAATTCAGTTATGTCCGGATTGAACCCCAATATGCATAAAGCGGGTATCATAAACACCAACCCATAGAAGAAAATTCTCCGTGTTGCCTGAATGGTGTTGTAGTGAAACCCGCTTATTTTCTTGGTCAGCACAGAATAGGCGGCCCATACCACGGCAGCTAAAACAGCCAGTATATCTCCCAAGGGATTCAGTTGCAGGTTGTTGCTTCCGTTAAAGCTGATCAGGATAATCCCGACAACAGCAACACTAAAACCTATAAAAAACCGCACCCTCAATTTCTCAGTATCTAAAAACAGATGAGCAAACAAAGCGGTAAAAAAAGGTGAGATTGCGACAATTACCCCTACATTGGAGGCGAAAGTATAGGTTAATGCTATATTTTCAAGCAGGAAATACAGGGTAACCCCGCATAAACCGGCGGCGGCAAAATATAGATCCTGCTTTCTTTCCCTGATCCTGAGCCTGTGAGGATAAGCGAGGAGCAAGATAAGAAAACCAATCGCAAACCTTAAGAAAAGTATTTCCACAGGCGTTATGGATTCTAAAAGCAACTTGGTGGATATAAAGGTTGTACCCCAAATAAAAATCGTCATAAATGCCAGCAAATGTCCTTGAAGCTCTTTTCTTGTGTCCATGAAACCCCTTTCCATTCAAAAAAAATCAGCTTTGAGAATCCTTAAAAATGCTCCTGTATTGTTTTGGGGTTAGCCCGATAAACTTTTTGAAAAAGTTAGAAAAATGGCTTTGATCAGTAAACCCGGTCTGCAATGCCACGTCAATGGGCAACATCCCCCTCTCCAGCATTTTCTTTGCTTTATCAATCCGTATCGTTTCCAAATAGCTATAGGGAGAGATGCCTTTTTGCTTTGTAAAGGAACGAAGCAGATAGTATTTGCTCAGCCCGGTCAAATTGCCTAAGTCGGCCAGGGTGATAGTTTCCATGTAGTGTTTTTCTAAGAATTCACAGATAGCCCGTGCTTCCGCGCTTTGTTCTGCAGTTGCAGTCGTTGCTGCCTGCTCTGTATACTCTTCTATGAGCTGCTCTAAAAGGAAAAAGAATAGTTCTTCTTTCCTGAAATCTTTTTCTTCCTCCATAAGCATTTGGTGCAGCTCCCGGAGTATAGTAACCAACTCGCTATGAAAAACGACTTGAGAGGTAAAATAAGGCAAATACTCTTCCCCTTTTATTTCCAAGACCGCCTTGCTCATAATTTCCGGCTGGATATTGATACAGCGATAATCCAATGTTTTGCCGTCAATTTGTTCGCAAATATGATTGTCGCGGGGATTGAAGATCAGAAGATCACCCGGCTCAATGGTATATTCCTTATTTTTGCAGGATAAAAACCGCTGACCTTTTTCAATAAACCCAATCACATAATACTCATGAAAATGGTTGGGAAACTTCTGCATAATCCCTTGAAAATGATAGGCTTCAACCTTTAATTCCGGGTCATATTTTACGATTCTCATTTCCTGTTTCATGAAACTTATCCTCCCTTCCCGGTTATCTGCTATTTAGCATACCACAGGCGGCACTGGAGTTCTTGTATGATATTGCCCTTTACCTTTCATCCCGCCAGCAGCACCAGGAATCCTTTAAAAGCAAAAGCCGGACTCCCTCCTAAGCAGCAGTGGGAATCCGGCTTTTACGTTTTCTCTGATCCATGATAAACGACGCTACATGATGAACAGGGAATCACGGTTGAACCTACAGTTCAGCAGGTCCTTCCAAAAGAGCCAGCAGCAATTGAGCCGCTCCCTCGATATCCCCTTGATCCACCATTTCCGAGGGACTGTGAATATAGCGGGTGGGAATGGAGACGACCCCGGAAGGGATCCCTCCTTTGGTGAGATGGATGGCCCCGGAATCTGTACCGCCAAATTCGAGAACCTCCCATTGATAAGGGATGTGATGCTGTTCAGCGGTTTGCGCCATCCAGGACTTGATCTTGGGATGGGTAATCATGGAGCGGTCAAATACCTTGATCGCCACCCCCTGGCCCAGCTTCACATCCATAGGGTGGGACTTGGGAGTGTCCCCTGTTCCGGTAACATCCACCGCCAGGGCTAAATCAGGTTCCAGGGCAAAGGCTGCCGTTTGGGCACCGCGAACTCCCACCTCTTCCTGTACTGTAAAGACAAAATACACTTCATGCTGGGTTTGCAGGCGTTTCAGCACTTCAATAGCGATAAAGCAGCCCACCCTGTCATCCAGAGCTTTGGCAGTCAGGCGCTTGGCTTGTTTGTGGAAGCTTCCCACAAAGACAGCGCTTTCTCCCACCTGCACCTTAGCTTTGCTTTCCTCTAAGGAGGTGGCTCCGATATCAATATAGAGCTTATTCAGCTTTAAATCGGTGGGTTTTTCAAGCTTCTCGACACCAATGGTGCCCATGAGCCCGTTTTGAAACTGAACGCGGCGGTGGGGCAACCCCTGAATCGAGACACCGCCCAGGGGGGCAAAACGCAAAAAACCCTTTTCATCAATATGGGTGATCATCACTCCGATTTCATCGGCATGGGCGGCGATCATAATTTTTTTGCCTGTTCCCCGGCGTACCGCCATAAGATTTCCCAAGGCATCTGTGTTTATCTCATCGCAGTAGGGGCGGATTTCTTCAGCAATCAGCGAATTTACATTGCCTTCAACACCCGATGGACCAAAACATTGGGTTAATCGTTCCAAAAGTGTATAATCCAAAGGTTTGTGATCGTATGGCATGGAATGTCCTCCTTTAATCTCATTCAGCGGAAAGAAAATTCATGGGGAATCGCCTTTAAGATACCATCCACTAAATTCAGGGTATGCTCAATATCCTTTTCAGCCAGGACAGAGGCTGTGGAATGAATATACCGGCAAGGGACACTGAGGGCGATAGTGGGAATGCCTTCACGGCTCAGATGAATTCTGCCGGCGTCATTTCCCCCGCTGTGCCCTCTGCGCAGCTGGTAAGGGATGCCCATCTTTTCGGCAAGATCGATGACCTGCCGGAGCAGCTGCGGCTGATATAGAGTGGCGTTATCCAGCATGGAGAGGGCGGGACCTTTGCCCGGTTCAGTAACCCACTCCCCTTCTTCCACTTCCATCATCTGGGCGGACACAGTCCCTTCTAGGACAATCGCAAAGTCCGGCTGGACGTGGTAAGCGGCTACCGTCGCCCCCCGGAGCCCTACTTCTTCCTGTACGGTGAAAGCACCGATCAGATTAAGGGCATAATCCCGTTTTAACAGCTGGGCCAGTATGGCGCAGCCCACCCGATCATCAAAGGCTTTGCCCTTTAAATAGCCTTGGCCCAGCTTTTCCATCTCTGTAAAGAAATAGGCATAATCCCCGATCTTCACATGTTTTTCTGCTTCTTCTTTCGATTTGGCGCCGATGTCAATATACAATTGCTCGATGGTCAAAGCCTGCTCCCGCTCTTTAGGTTTCTGGAGATGAATGGCTTTGGCACCGATCACTCCCGTCAGGGCGTTGATCTTCAGAGGTTTAGAGACCAGGATCCGCGGATCGATACCCCCTACAGGTTGAAATTTCAGAAAACCATCTGCAGTGATGGCGGTGATCATCAGGGCCACTTCATCCATATGGGCGGCGATCATCACCTTGGGAGCGGAAAGGGGGGGATTTTTTTGGACGATGAGGTTGCCTATTTTATCCGTGCTCAGGGAATGCACGCAAGGTTCCAGCTCCGCGGCCAGGGCCTGGCGTATTTCCTTTTCCGCTCCCGAGGTGCCATTAAGCTCCGACAATATCTTTAGTAGCATACTCTTCCCTCCAAATCTTCAGGAAGTCCGGCGATAAAATAGGCCAGCAGTTTTCCGGTCAGGATCACATCCTGCATATCAATGGTTTCCACAGAGGTATGCATATAGCGTAAAGGTATGGACACTAAGCCCGTGGGCACACCGGCTTGTGTCACCTGAATAGCCCAGGCATCTGTGCCGCTGCGTCCCGGAACGGGATGGTTTTGATAAGGGATACGGGCTTCTTTGGCCGCCTTAACCAATTCTTCATAGACGAAGGGATGGATATTGGGCCCCAGGGCAATGGCCGGACCTTTCCCCAACTCTTTTTCTACTTGCCCTTTGGTATCCGGAGTGCTGGCATGGGTGACATCGATAGCGATGGCCAAATCCGGATTTAAGCTATAGGCACTGGTGGTTGCCCCTCTATAGCCAACCTCTTCCTGAGTGGTGCTGACGGCAATGACATCATGAGCATGCTGCAGCCTTTGCAGTTCTTCCAGACATATTTTCATAACGACCACTCCGGCCCGGTCATCAAAGGACTTGCCGGCCAGGACATGATTCAGTAATTCCAAAGTATTGCGCCGCAGGGTAATGATATCCCCCACCTGAATGACCTCCTTGATCTGCTCAAAAGTCATTCCCACATCGATCCCCATCTGTTCTGCTTTCACGGCTTTTTCTTCACCTGCGGTCATTAAATGGGGCGGAGTGGAGCCGATGACCCCCAGGACAGGCTTTCTGCCATGGACGATGACTTCCTGGGAAAGCAGGGTACGCTGATCCACACCCCCTACTGGGGTAAAACGCAGGAAGCCGCTGGGTTCGATCCCTTTGACCATGAGGCCTATTTCATCCATATGGGCGGCCAGCATGATTTTATAGCGCCCCTGGGTCCCCTTTTTGTGGGCATAAATATTGCCCAAGGCATCCTGGCCGACCTGATCGGCTAAGGGGGTGAACGCTGCCAGGACCAAGGGAGCAAGAGTTTCCTCATATCCTGATACACCGGAATTTTCCGAGAGTTGTTTTAGAAATTCCTTCGCGCTGGATAATTGCGCGTTATTCAATGGGCTCAGCCTCCTATCTTGCCTATGTAGTCGTCGCATATGTAAGGGCAGACTTATGCTTTCTACTGCTGCTTGCCTGCTGGAGAAAGCATGAAAGCTAAGTCTCCAGGATTTTGATTTACACCGGTCGCTCCATAAGCTGCGCGGACAAAACTAACGCTCAAGCCCTCCGCTCCGTCGGGTGCCCGGCCAAATCGCTCCTGCTCAATGGCCGGTTGGAAACGTCCTGTTTCCAACCCGACTCCGCGTGCGCCACGCATGATGATTA
>VSSQ01000327.1_pt1 | contig 40679 bp, 38 predicted proteins | sample 4763081 | NCBI WGS metagenome assembly VSSQ01 (sample SAMN12137344, study PRJNA551015) | bioreactor metagenome | isolation source: SDC9 anaerobic chlorinated ethene degrading culture | place: USA: Knoxville, Tennesee | collected 2015-01-01
AAACGCTTAGTAATTTAGTTTACTGAGCGTTTTTTGTTTTATAGAAATAGCTATTTTTGATTTAAGAGTGAGTAATTCAGAAGATTAAACCATATTAAATTATATGGTAAGACTTTTAATGAGTATTTTATAGTCCTTAATATTGAGAAATAGTTTGATTATTTTTGTTATTTTTGCAGTTCAATTATTATTTTTTTTATGTATTCAAATCAAGATATTGCTAAGACAATTAAAGAGAATTTTAAATTTGTTAATGATCAGCAAATTGAATTATTTGAAAGACTTCCATCTATTTATAGTGAATGGAATGAAAAAATTAATGTTGTATCAAGAAAAGATATTGATAATCTATTTGAAAGACATATACTTCATTCTTTAACAATAGCTAAGATTTGTCATTTTAAGCCAGGAAGTGAGATTCTTGATGTTGGAACAGGAGGTGGTTTTCCCGGAATACCACTTGCAATTATGTTTCCTAATGTTCATTTTACTTTGGTTGATAGTATTGGTAAAAAGATTAGGGTTGTTAATGAAGTTAAAGATGCTTTAGGATTGAAAAATGTTGATGCATACCAAATAAGAGCAGAAGAAGTTAATGGATATTTTGATTTTATTGTTTCTCGTGCTGTTACACAAATGCCTGAATTTGTTTCATGGATAAGAAATAAAATTTCAAAAATACAATATCATAGCTTGGACAATGGAATCCTATACTTAAAAGGAGGTGATTTAACTGAAGAGTTAGAGCCTCTTTTAAATTCAAAGACAAAGAAACCTAAGGTAAAAATATTTAATATTTATAACTATTTCCCTTCAGAATTTTTTGAAACTAAAAAGGTTGTATATATAAAATTATAGTACGATAAATATTATCTTGCTATATAATTTATCTTGTTTTATTTTATAGATAGCATAATAGGGCAATGATCTGAGTGATATACGTTATCTAAAATTTCTGCTCCAACAATTCTGTCCTTAATATTTTCAGAAACCATACAATAGTCAATTCTCCAACCTTTATTTCTTTCTCTTGAACGGAAACGATAACTCCACCAAGAGTATTTATCTTTTAATTCAGGGTAAATGTAGCGAAAACTATCAGTATATCCACTGTTTATAAAACTATCTATCCACTGTCTTTCTTCAGGAAGGAAACCTGAGTTTCTTGCATTTCCTTTAGGATCATGAATATCTATTTCTCTATGACATATATTATAATCTCCACAAATGATTAATTTACTTCTTGTTTTTGAAAGTTCTTTAATGTAGTTTTCGAAATCAGTAAGCCATTGCATTTTAAATGCTTGACGGTCATCTCCACTTGTTCCTGAAGGATGATATACACTAATTATTGACAAGTCTCCGTAATCGGCTCTTATCATTCTTCCTTCGTTATCATACTTATCAATTCCCATCCCATAAGTAACATTGTCGGGCTTATTTTTTGTAAATATTGCAACTCCACTATATCCTTTCTTTTGAGCAGAAAAATAGTATGTGTTATACCCAATTGAATGTAATTCAAAGTCTGGCATTTGGTCTAATTGAGCTTTGGTTTCCTGAATGCAGATTACATCCGGACTTTCGTCTTCAAGCCATGATATAAATCCTTTAGCACTTGCAGCTCTAATTCCGTTGACGTTGTAAGAAATGATTTTCATATAATTTTAGTATATTTAATTTGCAAATATAGTCTTTTAGAATAAATAGAGAAAATATTGCAAATAAAAATAATATGAGTTTGTATTTGCTTCTTAAAATGTTTTTTTATTACTAATGAGTTATAATAAGGAAATATAATAGCTTATAAGAATTACTATAAAGATTTATTTGCTTTTTTTTAGAAAATATTGTACATTTGTATTATAAAAATGCAAAAATATTACTCTACATATGTATTTAGACTCTAAATGTGCTAAACTTATGTTTTTGTTAGAATATTTATTCATTAATATAAGTGCGGAGTCAGCACCTTAAACCCTGACAAAAACCAAATGAAAAAAAATATTATTCTTTTTACATTATTATTCACAATGATTATTAATGTTTATTCACAAACAGCATCTGATTATTATCTTCCTCTTTGTGTAGGAAATTATGGGGCATTTGATACTCCTGAAAGTGGAACATATGGAGGGAGAAAAACTGTTTATCATCTTAAACAAACTGATATAGTTGCTGGAGAGCTTGCTTATCTTCAAGAAGCTTATGAAATTGGAGATTATACCCCAAACGACACAAGCATATTTCAACAATTTTGGCTAAGAAATGATGGTAATGGTAATATTTTATTAGTTGCAATAAATCTTCAAGGAACTGGTTCAATTAATGATGCAATAATATTAGAAGTTCCTCATCAATATCTTCCAAATGAGTATTTAACGTTAGGTTACTCACGTTACTTTGTGTTCGGAGATGAAACTACTTATGATACTGTTGTAAGTGTTTCAGCAATCGTTGGAACATATACTAATTGTATTGTTGTAAGAGAAACTACAGTAAGAGATACTGAAATAAATATTATTGATGAATATTATTATGCTCCTAATGCAGGAATTGTTAAAATGCAAAGATTATATCATCGTGAAGAACCACAAGAATATATTGCTTCTTTAATTGATATTCTTGCTTCTGATTGCAATGTAGGTTTGCAAAATGATGAATTTGTAGATGAAAATTTAATTACCATTTATCCTAATCCAGCTTCTGATATTGTAAATTTGAAAATTCAAAATTCAAACAATGAGTTATTGAAATTGAATATTTATAATGCTTTGGGTATCCTAGTGAAAACACTAAGTATTTCTAAAAAAGAAAATCAAGTTAATGTTTCATATTTAACAAATGGAATTTACTTTACAACAGTAAGCTCTGATAATTTTACTGCAAAACAAAAGCTTGTGATCAATAAATAAATCATTTTTATATTTAGATAATTAAAAAGTGAGGAGTCAACACTTAAACAACTGACAAAAATCACATGAAAATAAATGTATTAGTTTTACAATTTATTGTTTGTTTAGCAATTCTATTGCCAAATAACATAAAAGCACAAGAATTTCCTGTTACCTCAACAACCAATGTTTCTATGTTAGGAGAAGTTGGATTTGATGGCACAAATTATCTTTTTGGATTTGCTGAGGATAGTATTAGTATGGTTTATGCTCAATTTATTTCAAGCTCCGGAGCTTTGGTTGGAGCAAAGATATCATTAGGTTATAGTGGAGGAGCTCCACTTGTAGCATTTGATGGAACAAACTATTTATTCTTATGGAGCGAGGCAAAACAGATTTTTAATCCAGATAAAACCATAGGAGATACTGTTTTTGGGCAGTTTTTAAGCCCAAGTGGCACATTGGTTGGCAATAGGTTTATTGTAGCTATAAATTCCTCAATAAGCAGCCCTAAGGGAGGTTGTCTTAACTTTAATAACGGCTTTTATATGGTTATTTTCAAACAAAACGATCTCAATTACGCTCTAACCATTAGCCCATCGGGCATTATCTCCACTCCTATCCAATTAAGCTCTATAACTGCTGGCGATAATGCAATGGCTTTTGATGGGACTAATTACTTGGTTGCATGGTGGTCAAGAGGTCTTAATAGCTATGATTACGAGCAAGACATCTATGGTCAGTTTATTAGCTCCACAGGTTCGCTGGTTGGAAGTACTTTTATGATTGATGATGATGATACTCATAGTGATAATCCTCTTTCTATGACTTTTGACGGCACAAAGTATATGATTACTTTCCATGTAAGAGAGGCAGGGATTGATGAGTGGAATTTATATTCTCGTTTTGTTTCAACCTCTGGTATAGTTGATGACAGGATAATTCTAAGAGATTACTCCTATAAGCCAAGCTTTGGCTATACTTCATTTGATGGAACTAACTATTTGGTAACTTGGGCAGACAGTGCGTTTTCAATGCAATCTGTAATTAAAGGCAGATACTATAACACATTAGGAGTTCCTCTTGATAACAATATATTTACAATATTCTCTACACTTAACGGCGATGTTCCAATGTATGCTGGAAGTTTCTTTACAAACAATAAATACTTAGTAGTAACCTTTAGGATAAATACGAGCAATTTCCAATATGGAGATATTTATGGTACTTTTATCCCATCATCAACATCATCACTAATACCTATTGAATTTGGTTACGACAATTATTTAATTTATCCAAATCCAGCAATAGACTATATAGATGTTTCTATATTGAATGATAAAATATTCAACTCTATTAATATATATAATGTGTTTAGTAAAAAGATAATAGCTCAATCAATTAATAAAGACAATATACGAATAGATGTTTCAAAGCTAAGCTCAGGAATATATTTTGTGGAACTTACTGATGGAGTTAGTAGAAATATAAAGAAGATAGTAATAAGAAAGTGAGAGTATTTTGTTTTTATCAAATAAGCTAACTTAAGTACTATTTATTAATGCTTTTTGTTGTTTCAAAGAATTTTTTTCGATAATGACCTGGTGAAACACCAACTTTGTCTTTGAAAACTCGATAAAATGAACTTTCACTCAAGAAGCCACTCATATATCCTATTTCTGAAATACTTATATTTATTTGCTTTTTGTCTTGGAGGATATTTTTAGCATACTTAATTCTATAGTTGTTGATGAAATCTGCAAATGATTGGTTAAATTCTTCATTTACTAAGTTTGAAATATAAGTTCGGTTGGTGTTAAGAAATGTAGATACATCAGATATTCTAAGATCAGGATTTTTAAATATTTCTTTTTCTTCTAACAATAATATAAGCTGCTCTTTTAAGTTATCATTATTTATATTTTTCTGAGTAAATTCTTTTATGTCATTTTTTCTATCAGCATTTAATATATCATTTCTAAATTCTATTATTGAAAAGTATTGCTTATAACCAATAAAACCTACACCATAAAGGAACACAGAATGAACTAATGATGGAATACTAATTAATGCTTGATTATTAATAAAAAAAGATTTTCCTACAATAGCAGATAATGATGAAACAATTGATGCAAAAATAAATACTATTAGTAAATATTTTATTGAACGAAACTCTTTATTTCTAGTTTCTGAATAAAATTCTTTAATTGATTTGTTGTACAATGAAATATGTTTAATCCCTAAAATAATAAATACTAAAACTTGAGTAATAAATATTATTCTAAAAATTGATAGCTTAAGTAATTGTAATTTTAAAATAAGGCTATAATTGTCATCAATATAGCTGTGGTAAAGTATTTTATAAATAAAGATGTTTTTTTCAGAATCATCCATTAAGAAATATAGAATAAAAGAGAATAAAGATAAAATAAAAGCAGGAATAAATAACCACAACCAAGATAATTCTATTTTTGAATCTTTTGTAAGAAGTCTTATGTAGTAATAGTAAAAAGGGAAAAGAGATAAAGAAGTAAATATCCATATACTTTCAGCAAAACAATATATGTAATATTGATTATTGAAATAAAGAAAATGTGCGAAATAGTTGATAATTGCAATAAAAAAGAAGAGTATTAAGTAGTTCTTATGTAAAGTATTGCTTTTGTGGTTTAGAAATAGAGTTGAAAACCAAAAAACGCATACCCATAATGGAAGACTAGAAAATAAAGCTTTAATCATTTCTGAGTTATTTCTTTCTTATCTTATTTTATGCAAAAGTAATTCATTTTATCTTCAGAGAAAAATTTTATTAACTTTTATAATACATAATGCTGATTTTAAGCTTAAAAAATGAGTTTAAAATATTGATTCCCTTTGGTAAAATAAGAGTTAGTTGCACACATTAAACAAAAAATTGTATATTTGTGGCTCAATTATTGTAATGAAGGTAATAAAATCAATACATTTAAGCAATTTGTATAAGCATTTCTTGGTTTGGAGATTAAAGAATATTTCCGAGTTCCAATTTATGATTTTTATGTCCTTATTGGTAGGATTAGCATGTGGACTTGCAGCAGTTGTTCTTAAAAATACAGTTCACTATACATATCTATTTATTACTGATACTAAGTGGTTTTCTGCTGATAGTTCCAATTTCCTCTTTCTTGTTTATCCAATGGTGGGTATAACAATTACCGTTTTAATTATAAAATACTTTATTAAGGATGATTTAAGTCATGGAGTAAGTAAGGTTATGTATGCAATGAGTAGGAAAAAGGGTTACATAAAGCCTCACCATACTTATAGTTCAATCGTTACTTCTTCAATTACTGTTGCTTTTGGAGGTAGTGTTGGTTTGGAAGCACCAATTGTTTTGACAGGGAGTGCATTAGGTTCTAATCTTGGAAGAATAGGAAGATTAAATACAAAAAACACACTAATTCTTGTTGGTTGTGGAGCTGCTGGAGCAATTGCAGGAGCATTTAAAGCCCCAATTGCAGGCATTCTTTTCGTATTTGAAATCCTTATGCTTGACTTAACAATGTCAACTGCAATTCCTCTTCTAATTTCAGCAATAACTTCTTCAATGATTTCTTATTTCTTTTTGGGGAAAGAAGTGCAGTTTAGTTATGATGTTACATCAAGTTTTGAATTAATTAAAATCCCTGGTTTTATATTTTTAGGAATAGTCTCTGCATTTGTTTCTCTCTATTTTCTTAAATCAACAAAATGGATTGCAAAGAAATTTAAAAAGTTTAAAGTTTGGAAAAGATTAATATTAGGTGGAATAATATTAGGAGTTCTTGTTTTTCTTTTTCCTCCACTTTTTGGAGAAGGATATTCAGCATTAACCATTCTTTTGAAATCTGACACAAATACATTATTCAATAATACTCTCTTTTATCCTTTTAGAGATAATCATTGGATGTTATTAATAATACTTCTTTCAATAATAATGCTAAAATCTATAGCGACCTCAGTTACAACTTCTGCTGGAGGAGTAGGAGGTACATTTGCACCATCTCTTTTTATTGGAGGATTTACAGGCTTCTTTGTGGGAAGATTGATTAATATGTCAGGACTATTAGTTGTTGAGGAAAGTAATTTTGCATTAGTTGGTATGGCTGCTGTTATGTCAGGAGTAATGCATTCACCACTAACGGCAACTTTCTTAATTGCAGAAATAACTGGAGGTTATGCTCTTTTTGCTCCTTTAATGATTGCATCAACAATATCTTATATTGTAGTTAAACCTCTAAACAAATATTCAATTTATGCAGAAGAGTTGGCTTTGGAAGGAAATTTAATGACTCATAATAAAGATAAAACAGCACTTCAATTTATTGATAAGCATAAATTGGTTGAAACAAACTTTATTCCTTTGCTTTACGAGAGTAATTTAAGAGATATTGTGGAAGCTGTACAGAAAAGCACCAGAAACTTTTTCCCTATTGTTGATAAAGAAAATAAGTTTTTAGGAATAGTTATTATCGATGATTTTCGTCCTCTTATGTTTAAGCCTGAGTTTTATGATGTTTATGGAGTAAAGGATTTTATTCGCTACTCAGAGCATTTTATTGTAGATATTTCCGATCCTTTGGAGGAGATGGTATCGAAGTTTAGAGGATCTGATAGATTTAATTTGGTTGTTGTTGATAATGGAAAGTACGTTGGCTTTATGTCAAGAGCCAATGTTTATGCTGAATATAGAAAGTATGTTAGTACTTTCTCTGAAGAATAGAAAAAATAATAGAATGAAAATAGCAGTTGTTGGGGCTACTGGATTGGTGGGTAGCGTTATTTTAAAGGTTTTGGAAGAAAGAGGTTTTGCAAACGAAGATATTGTTTTGGTAGCTACTCAAAAGAGTGTTGGAAGAAAGATATTGTTTGCAGGAAGGGAAATTGCTGTTTGTAGTGTTGAAGATGCAATAAATCAGAATTGCGATTATGCAATCTTTTCTGCAGGAGGAAAGACTTCCAAAGAATATGCTCCTTTGTTTGCCCAAAAAAATACAATAGTAATTGATAATTCTTCATTTTGGAGAATGGATGAAAATATACCTTTGGTGGTTCCTGAAATTAATGCACAATCCATTAATAAAGAAGATAGAATTATTGCTAATCCCAACTGTTCAACCATTCAAATGGTTATGGCTTTAGCTCCTTTGCATAGGAAATATAAGATAAAAAGAGTTGTTGTTTCAACTTATCAAAGCGTAACTGGAACTGGAGTTAAGGCTGTTGAACAACTAATTTCAGAAGAAAACAATAATGATTGCCAAAGAGTTTATCCTCACCCAATTCATAGAAACCTATTCCCGCATGGAGGAGATTTTTTGGAAAACAACTATACTACTGAAGAGGAAAAGTTGCTTGATGAAACAAGAAAAATTCTCTCCGATAATTCAATTCAATTAACTGCAACTGTTGTTCGTGTTCCTGTTACAGGGGGTCATAGTGAAAGTGTGAATGTGGAATTTGAAAATGAATTTGAAATAGAAGATGTATTCTCAATTTTAGCTAACACTCCAGGAGTTGTTGTTATGGATAATCCAAAAGAATGTCTATATCCAACACCACTTTATTGTCAAGGAAAAGATGATGTTTTTGTTGGAAGGATAAGAAGAGACTTTTCTCATAAAAAAACCCTTAATCTTTGGTTGGTTGCCGACAATCTAAGAAAGGGAGCTGCAACAAATGCAGTGCAAATTCTTGAATATCTTAGTAAAGAAAAATAAGTAGGAGTGATGAAAGATCAATGAAAATACGATTCTTTATATTTCTAATAATATCTCTTTTTCTGACTGATTTGTATTCTCAAACAAGTCAAGCTATTGAATTTATTCCACATTATGGGAAGGTCTTTCAGATGAATGATTTCTTGAAAGGCAACAGAACGGGTAAGCCCATTGATAGGGTAAAAACCTTGTCTATAAGATATATAATCCATACGGACGGCTCAAAGGATTGGCATCAATTATACAATTATTTAGACTATGGAGTTGGATTTAACTTCTCGACCTATAATGAACCAGTTCACTTGGGAAACTCTTATTCACTTTATGCCTTTATCTATTCTCCGATTATTAAGTGGAAGAAGTTCACGCTTAAAAATGATTTGGCTATTGGACTTTCATATGTTGAAAAACATTGGTCTGTACATAATATTGAGAATAATGTAATTGGCTCTTCATTGAATTGTTATATTCAAGAAGGATTTGTTTTAGAATATCTTGCTTCAAATCGATTTCTAATTGGTTTGGGTTTTAATTTTTCTCATATTTCCAATGGTTCAATGAAAAAACCAAATTCAGGGATTAATACTTTTTCATCACAGATTAACTTAAGATATAATTTCTACGATAATGAGGTTAGATACAATCATGAAAAGCCAGAGTTTGATAAGGGTTACGATATTTTGTTATCCAGCTTTGGTGCAATTTACAATGACAGAGTCGAGTTATATTACCAAGACTTTCATGACCCTGAACGCTATCCTGAACGCTATTTTTATGCCTTTGGACTAAATACAACTGCATATAAGAACCTTAATTATAAGAATAATTTAGGGCTTGGTTTAACTCTTGGGTATGACGATTTGGCTGATAATCATTTTATGAATGTAAATGGTATTCTTGTATCAACAACGGCTCCATTTTTCAATAGATTAAATCTATCAGCCTTTGCATCATACGAATATAAGATAAATCGTTTTTCAGCTTTTGCAGAATTGGGGCATTATCTGATTCGGAAAACAACACCACTAAGCAATCCAAATTTCTTTCAAAGGGTAGGTGTAAGATATTTGGTTTATGATAATTTATTGGCTTCAGTTGCCATAAGAGCTACATCTTTTAAAAAAGCAAATTACATAGAGTGGGGGTTAGGTTATAGGTTTAAGTTAGTTAAATAAATCTAATCTTTAGAAATTAACTCTTCGTTTTAATTTACTAACTCTTCGTTTTAATTTGCTAACTCTTCGTTTTAATTTTTTCTTTTAAAGTCTTTTTTTCTCTGAGCAACTTTTCTTTTTTTGAACCACTAAATAGATTTCGATAACCCTCAAAATAAAAGTTATTAACACCGAAATTCCCTTTTGAAATATATTGAGTCTTCATTTTATAGTGGTTTGTTGATATTTTATTTTTTATCTTTTATTCATTTCAGATTATTTTTGTTTTATCTTTGCAATCTATGGAAAAGATGGATAATAAATTTAAGACAAAGACATCAAGGATTACAGCAGAGCAAGCATTTGCGCTTAATGGGAAGTTGCCTCCACAGGCATTGGAGTTGGAGGAAGCTGTGTTGGGAGGGCTACTTCTTGACCAAGACGCAATTACTAATTCAATCGATATTATTAGAGAGGAATATTTTTACACACCCGAGCATAGAGAGATTTTTGTTGCAATAAAGCAATTGTTTTATGATAGCTCACCTGTTGACATGTTGACCGTTGTTGAGCAATTGAAGAAAAATGGTACTTTAGAAATGGTTGGAGGAGCCTATAAGATTTCTACACTAACTTCAAGGGTTGCTTCAGGAGCTCATATTGAGTATCATGCACGTATTCTTTCGGAGAAATTTATTCAAAGAGAGTTAATAAGAGTTTCAACCGAAACAATTAAGGATGCTTTTGAGGAAACAACTGATGTTGTGGAATTATTGGATAAGACTGAAACCAATTTAATGGACATAAGCGATAAGAATTTCAAAAGTGATTTTCAAACTTTGGAATCTTTGCTTTATGAAGCTCAACAAGAAATTGAAGCAGCTCAAAAGGCTGAAGGGATTACCTCAGGAATCCCATCGGGTTTTAGAGAGTTGGATAGCTTGACAACAGGTTTTCATAAAGGAACTCTAATTGTTCTTGCTGCTCGTCCTGCAATGGGTAAAACTGCATTGGCTTTGTCAATGGTTAGGAATATGGCTGTTGACCATAATATTCCTGTTGCTTTCTTTTCTTTAGAAATGACTGCATTGGAACTTACCATGCGTTTAATTTCTTCTGAGGTTGAAATTTCTGGTGATAGACTAAAAAAAGGAGATCAATTAAGAACAGATGAACTTGAACGTTTGCAAGATATTGGAAGGCTTTCAAAAGCACCAATCTATATTGATGATACTCCACAGTTGAAGATATTTGAATTAAGAGCTAAATGTCGTAGGTTGAAACAGAAATACGATATTAAAATGGTCTTTATTGACTATTTGCAGTTAATGAGTGGTAGTTCAGACAATAGGGGAGGCAATCGTGAACAAGAAATTAGTACTATTTCTCGTCAATTGAAAGCTCTGTCAAAGGAATTGGGTATTCCTGTTTTGGCTTTAGCACAGCTTTCTCGTGCTGTTGAAACTCGAGGAGGAACAAAAAAACCTATGCTTTCCGACCTTAGAGAGTCTGGAGCAATTGAGCAAGATGCCGATATAGTTATGTTTATCTATCGTCCAGAATATTATGGAATTGTTGATGGAGATGAGAAAGGCCCAACAATTGGTATGGCAGATATTCTACTTCAAAAGCATCGTTCTGGACCAGTTGGTGAAGTACGTTTGAAGTTTGAAAGTCGTTTTGCTAAATTCCTCAATAAGGATTATATGATTGACGCTCCAATGCAAGACATTATGGGAAGAAATATTAATTTTGACAGTGAGGGAAGACCAAATGCAATCATTGCATCAAAGATGAATGCAGATGATGATTTACCAGCAGATGACGATTCAGCATTTTAATAAATATATATGAAAAAGATATTCTCCATTCTAATTACTTTATTGTTTAGCACCTATGCGTTTTCATTGCATATACTTATTCCTATGGATGAAACTCAAAAGAATCACCTTAAAGCTTATGGAGTTGCTTATTGGGTTTTGTCTCAGAACGCAGAAGTGAGTTGGCTTTTGAACTATAGGGGAGGAGCTTTTTTAATAAAGCACGATGATAATATTGAAAGGCAGTGTAAGTTAAGAGGAGTTACCTATAATAATATTGCAGATGTTCAAGCAGCTCAAATTATTAGTGAGATTGCAGAGCCAGAAGTGAATATGGATGTAGTCAAACTTCAAAAAGCTCCAAAGATTGCAGTCTATTCTCCCAAAAACAAACTTCCTTGGGATGATGCAGTTACTCTTGTATTGACCTATGCCGAGATTCCTTATGATGTGCTTTATGATGATGAAATTCTTAAAGGAGTACTCCCAATTTACGATTGGTTACACCTTCATCATGAAGACTTCACAGGACAGTATGGCAAGTTTTGGGCAAATTATCGCAATCAAACTTGGTATATGGAAGATGTTAGAGCAAATGAAGAAATGGCTTTAAAACATGGATTTAAGAAAGTTTCTCAATTAAAGTTAGCAGTAGCCAAAAAGATTAAAGAATTTGTTGCTGGAGGAGGTTTTATGTTTGCAATGTGTTCGGCTCCTGATAGTTTTGATATAGCCTTAGCTGCAGAAGGAACAGATATTTGTGATATTATGTTTGATGGAGATGCAATGGACCCCAATGCACAGCAAAAATTAGACTATTCTAAATGTTTTGCTTTTAGGAACTTTACCATTGAAACCAATCCAACTAAATATGAGAAGTCAAATATTGACGTAACACCTCAAAGAGCAAGGTTGGTTAATGAAAAGAATGATTTATTTGTATTATTTGATTTTTCTGCAAAGTGGGATTGGATACCAACCATGCTAACACAAAACCACACAAAGATAATTAAAGGTTTTATGGGACAAAGCACCGCATTCAATAAAAGCTTATTAAAACCAAACGTTTTAATTTTGGGAGATAATAAATCAATTGATGAAGTTAGATATATTCATGGAACATTTGCAAAAGGCACTTGGACATTCCTTTCAGGACATGACCCAGAAGACTATCAACATTATGTTGGCGACCCAGTAACTGACCTAAGTCTATTCCCTAACTCAGCAGGCTATAGATTAATCCTAAATAACATCCTTTTCCCAGCAGCAAAAAAAGAAAAACAAAAGACCTAAAAGCTTACACGCCGTATCTCTATTTTTTACACGCCGTCAAACGCATCATTTCACGGCGTCTGACGATGCATTTTACGGCGTCAAACACATCGTTTCACGGCGTGTGATTTTTAGTGTGTTGTTTTATCAGTTGAAAAACATAAAATCATAATGATTCAGCTATATTATTTTTTCTCTTTTTTGAAACAATTGTAAAGCTAATCATAAGTAATGCAGCAATTAGAGCCATAATTGCTCCAAAGTAGAAAGGGGCTTGAGAATTAACATTATCATAAAGTTTTCCTGCTATCAAACTTGCAGGCAAGAGAGCAATTCCTAAAATTGCATGATAGAGTCCAAATCCTGTACCTTTTAAATTCTTGCTAACAATATCAGATACCATTGCCTTTTGACTTGTATCAACCAAAGCGCTATAAAGTCCATAAAGGATAAAAAGAAAAACAAAAATTCTAATGTTATTGAAAGCACCAAAGCAAATATAAACTATTGCATAAACTATAAAACCTGCAATCATAAGTTTGCTTCTTCCAATTCTGTCTGAAAGTTTACCAATTGGTATAGCAAGAAAAACACTTACTGTATTAAATATCATAAAAATAAAAGGAACATAAGCCTTGTCTATTCCTGTTTCATATGTTTTAATAAGCAAAAGTGTATCTGTTGAGTTACCTAATGAGAAAATGAAAACTATAAACAAGAAAAAGTAAAACCTTTTTGGAATATCTTTAATAGAAACCTTAGGTTTTTGTTCTTTATTTGCAAATTGTTCAGTTTTAGGTTCTTTAATAAAGAATATTATAGTAAGTACTCCAATAATAGCTGGAATTGTAGCTAATAGAAATATATTACTATAATTTACGGGTAGATATTTTAAAAGTAAAAAGGCAATCAATGGACCAATTATAGCTCCACTATTATCCATCGCTTTATGAAAACCAAAGCTTTTGCCCATTTCATTATTTTTAGTTGAAGCAGAAACCAAACTATCTCTTGGAGCAGTACGAATGCCTTTCCCAATGCGTTCAGTAAAGCGAAGATAAAGAACTTGAACAGGGAATTTTACAAAAGCATAGATAGGGGTTACTATTGCACTTAAGGCATAACCAATAATCATAAAAGGTTTTTTCTTTCCAATCTTATCACTCCAAAGACCAGAAATTGCTTTTAGTAATGATGCAGTACTTTCTGCAATACCTTCAATAAGAGAAATTGTAGTTTTAGAAGAGCCCATTGAAAGAAGAAAAAGGGGCATCACACTGTAAATCATCTTTGAAGATGTGTCAGTGAAAAAGCTTGTTAATCCAGTGAAAAATACATTTTTTTCTAATCCTAAAATCTTTTTCCTTTTCATTAGTTTATATTATTAAATCAGAGTTGAATAAATGATATAAATAATTATTCAATCATTATTTCATCAATAAATATCCAAGATTTTTCGCCTTTTGCAATATGCCAGTCGGGAATTGGTCCTATGTTAATTGCTTCAACTTTAATGTAGCGTGCTGAAAAAGGGTTAGTGGTGTAGAATGTATTAGTAATTGTTGTTGGGTCTGTTTCATGGATTGGAGTTGAGATGGTTTCTAAAAGAGTAAAGTTTTCTCCATCATCTGAAATATAGTAGTTCACTTCCTTTGGTAAGAATATCCATGATTTGATGTCTTGAATGAAATTTCCTCCAATATGAGTAACGTTTTGTTTTTCTCCCAAATCAACTATGGCAACAAAGTTTTCTCCATAATATCCTTGCCATTTGCTTAATCTCCATTTGTTTCCTCCTCTAATTTGGTCAATCAAACAATCTGCTCCTCCTCCAGTATATTGAGGGTTTGGCTCACTAAGAAGTTTTACTTTTCTTCCAGCAGGAATTTTGTTGAATCTCATACTAATAGGAATGCTTTCAATATTCTCTTCAGTGGTATTCACTGCTGTAATTCTTACCGTTTCGTCAATCTTAATGTTTCTTCTCTTATAATCATTGTCTCCAAAATGAACTAATTTTCTTCCGTCGTCATAGTCAAGTGTAGGCATTATTATATTCCCGTTTATAGAATTTACAAACACTTGTTTTTTGTCGGTAAAAGTTTGTGTCCCCTCATATTCAAAGTATGGTACAATTGCAATTTGATTATCTTTAATTTCACTGTTTGGACGATTGTCTTCTTTTTTGCCGAATTTTTTGTTAGGCTTTGAATCCATTTCAAAGTCAATAACTCCACCATTGATAATATCAAAATGATTTATGTAAGTATTCTTGTATTTCTTCCCATTAAGCTTAATGGACTTAACACACATTTCTTTATCCTTTTGAGGTGCATTTATTACGAATGTCTTTCCATTTTCCAATCTAATGGTTGCTTTTGAGAAAAGGGGAGAGCCAATAACATATTCATTTGAGCCAGGGCAAACTGGATAGAAACCCAAAGAACTCATAATATACCATGCAGACATTTGTCCAGCATCATCATTCCCACAAATACCATCTGGCTTGTCGCTATAAAGAGTAGTTAAAATTCGTCTAACCAATTCTTGGGTTTTCCATGCTTCACCTGCATAAGTATAGAGATATGCCATATGATGAGAAGGTTCATTTCCATGTGCATACTGTCCAATTAAACCTGTAACATCAGCTTGATTACGTCCTGTAGGCTTTTCTTTTGAATTAAAACAATCATCCAAAAGTTTTGTAAATGCTTCATCTGAGCCAATAAGTTTAATGAATCCCTTAACATCTTGAGGAACATAGAAACCATATTGCCAGCCATTGCCTTCAGTATAATTAATATCTATTTGTTTCGGGTCAAAATCTGAAGTAAACTTACCATTAATCTTAGGCTGAATAAATTTATTCTTAGGGTTAAATAAATTCTTGTAGTTTTGAGCTTTCTTAATAAACTCTTCATAAATATAAGTTTCGTTCCTTTGTTTTGCAATTTGAGCAACACACCACATATTATAAGAATACTCTAATGTTTTTGAAACACTCTCATGTTCTAATTCGGAAGAAATATACCCATTCTCATCAAAAAGGTCTAACCCATTAAGTTCAGGATTATAAACTCCTCTTTTTTCAAGGTTTTTAATCCTTCTTGCGCTGCTTGCATTATTTATCATAGCTTGCAAAGTCAACTTTTCATCTCCTCTAATCCCTTTCATATAAGCATCAGCAATCATAGAAATTCCATGAAAACCAATCATACAATATGTTTCGTAGCTTGATAACTCCCAAACAGGAAGAATTCCACTTTGATTGTACATATCCAAAGCGGTATTAACAAAATCTTTAGTTCGTTTTTGATCAATGATTGTTAAAAGAGGGTGAAGAGTTCGATAAGTGTCCCAAAGAGAAAATACTGTATAGCGATTATATTTTTCAGCTTTATGAATCTTTCTATCCATTCCAAGATATTGTCCATCAATATCAGAATAAAGATTTGGAGAAAGCATAGAATGATACATTGCAGTATAGAAAGTACGTTGTTGTTCTAAAGTTCCTCCTTCAATATCAATTTTATTTAATTCTTTTTCCCAAAGTTGATTGGCAATTTGCTTAGCCTCATCAAATCCTTTAGCCTTTTCAGCTCTAAGGTTTTTTAATGCACCATCAGTACTAACAGAAGATACAGAAACAGCAATATCCAATTTTGAATCTTCATTACTATTTATTTCAAAAGAAAGAAATAACTGAACATTTGTAGAATCATAAACCAAAGAAAGAATAGGCTCTGAGAAAGAAGCAGCAAAATAAATAACTTGGTCTTCATTCCAAGCCTTAGAACGACGCATTCCAACAATAGTTTTATCATCAATTTTCTCCCATGAAGAAGCAAGCAGTTGATCTCTATGTTTTAAATCAATCAAAAGATTTCTTTCTCTATCCTTTCCATGAAAATGATAACGATGATAGCCTGCTCTTTCAGTTGCAGTAAGCTCAACAAAGATTGGGGAGTTAGAAAACATTACAGAATAATATCCAGCATTTGCTTTCTCATTTTTATGAGAAAAAACTTCAGCAAAACTATTTGCATCTCTTCCTTTAGTGGTAGGCATAAAAAGAATATCACCATAGTCGGAACAACCAGTTCCAGAAAGATGAGTATGAGAAAATCCATAAATAACAGAGTCTGAATAGTGATAAGCACTACAGCCATCCCAACCATCCAAACGAGTATCAGGACTTAATTGCACCATACCAAAAGGAGCAACAGCACCAGGATAAGTATGACCATGAAAAGCCGTTCCAATAAAAGGATCAACCAAATCAACCTTACTCTTATAATGTAAATTGTTTTGAGCAAAAAGGCTTATGCTAACTAAACCTAATAAACCAAATAATAAACTTCTTTTTTTCATATTATTGATAATATTTTCTTTTAATTTCGTTGTATTTGTTATTGTCTATATAGTCTTTTGGATAAACAAAGAATGTATAGTTACTAATTGTTTTTTTTCCATTATTTTCTCCATAATTATCTTCAATTTCTCCTTCTACCCATAAATAATCAGTTTTTGGGTTAAAGTCTTTAATGTCTTTTAGTGCAATGGAGTAAATTATTTTTGATTTAAATTTTTCTGCTGAAATTGTATTTGGAGTAACTGAGAATTTAATATTGTCGTTGTTATCTTTTATTTGAATAGTGTAATCTAATGATGAAGACTCATAAGAGTCATTACAAACATAAACAAAAATTGAGTCAGGGTTAGAATATTTATCAATAGAGAATATTATTGGCTCATAGGCTTTTTGAATAGTGTAATAAACTGGTTTTGGATTATTATTATAATCAATACAAGACCATCCAATTGCTGGATAAGGTTCGTTAAACTGCCAAAACATTGTCCCCATACAATAAGGCATTGCTCTACGATGTGCTTCAATGGCTATCTTATAGGCTTCTTGTGCTGTTGCACCTGCTTTAAAAATATAATCTTCATCATCAGAGTAGTCCCCAAACCATTGTTTTACTCTATTATCAATCAATTCAAATCCTCTTGGATGTTTTTGATGAATTGCAAACTCAGTATTTTCTTTTGAATAAGGTTTTGACATATAATCTTCAAGAGTAGATAGAGTAGGAGGAGATTGAAATCCATATTCACTCATAAAACGAGGAACTTTTCTTGTGTAGGTTTCAAATATTGAATCTCCCCACCAAACTCCCCAATAATGGCAGTCTCCATGCGTTAAGCTTTCTTTTTCTCCCCAACCATGCAAAGGAGAAGTATGAATGTAGTTTATTGTTGGAGTATATTCTTTCACTATGTTTGGAAGTAATTCCTTAAAGAGTTTATTATAGTTTTCAACGGCAAGGGCTGTGTCTTTTACTTCCTTCTTCCATCCCCAATTATTCCAACCTTCCCAAATTTCATTATTACCACACCAAAGAGCTAAAGAAGGATGCTTAGCTATACGTTTAACATTTTGAATTGCCTCCTCTTTAACATTTTCTAAAAAACTAGAGTCAGCAGGATATAAAGCACAAGCAAAAGGAAAGTCTTGCCATACCAAAATCCCTAATTGATCACATTCATTATATAAAAGGCCATCACCATAATCTGAACCTCCCCAAACTCTAAGCATATTAATGCCTAATTTTTTTGCTAACCTAATTTCATCAGTATCTGTTATGCTTTGTTGTATATAATTTGCTCCCTTTACAAACATTGGTTTTCCATTAATCTTAAAATAGAAACTTTGACCAATAGAATCCTTTTCTTGAATAAGTTCAATTGTTCTAACTCCAAATACGAGATGTGCATCAATTAAATTATATCCAACATCTTTTGTTGTCATGTGATAATAATAAGTTTCCCCCATTCCATTAGGCCACCAAAGTCTTGGTTTTGCTATTTTAAAATAATGCTTATCATTTTCTATATTCAAAAGCATGTAGGCAGTATCATTTTCTATCTTTAAGGTTTGAACGTTATATTCTATTTCTATATTTTGTTTTTCTCTGCTGTCTATTTTTAAATGTTCAAATGATGGATAAAGCATTTTAGGGTACCAATCCCAACCAAAAAGATATTGAGGATAGCGATTAATTACTCTTTTTTCAGAAGCAAGTGTATTATACTTATTATTATTGTAATTAAGTGAATGATATATAGGAGTATAGTCAACTCTTAATTTATTATTGCCTTTTTTTAATAAATCATGGATATTTACCTCATATGTCCTAAATCCATTATTTGTTTCTAATACTAATATATCATTCAAATAAAACTTTGCAGGGCCAATTATTTTATGGACATAAAGGTAAATATTTCTATTTTTAAGGTGCTTACTTTCAATAAAAAAATCTTTATTATAAGACCATGCAACAGTATCTAAAAAACTATATTTTTTTTCATTTGTTCCAATGAACATTTTAGTAGACTTATTTGGGTAAAGCATTAATAAATCTTTTTCTTCTAACAAACTTTTGTTCCCCAAAAAAATATTAAATAAGTTATCATCTTCTACTTGAGAAAATAAATTAAAAGACAATGTTATAAGAAAAAGAATGGGTATAAGTTTTTTCATAAATAAGATATTTTAATCCTAACTTTTAGTTTTTCACTTAATAAGTAAGTGCGGCTGCTCCTAAAATGGCTGCTGTGTTTTCGTCTAAGTGAGATATTTCTAAGTCTATTTTGTTTTGAAAGACTACAAAAAGACTTTCTTCAAAATATTTCTTTAAAGGGTTCATTAATAAATCTCCTGCCTTTGTTAGCCCTCCAAATAGAAAAATCTTTTCAGGTGAAGTTACTGCAACTGCATTTGCCATTCCTATTGCAAGCATCTTTGCAGTTATTTCAAAACATTTCAACGCAAGTTTATCTCCATTTATGGCTGCATTATAAATTGCTTTGCCTCCAATGTTTTCTTGACATATTTCTCTTAAAGATGATTTTGTTTTAGTATTATTAATTAGTTCTAATGCCGTCTTTCTTAATCCTGTAACAGATGAATAGGTTTCAACGCATCCTCTTCTGCCGCATCCACACATTCTTCCTTCAGGTTGAACAATGGTATGACCAACCTCTCCAGCAAAGCCATCAAATCCATAAACAACCTTACCATCAACAACAATTCCACTTCCAACTCCTGTTCCTAAGGTTATCATTATGAAATTCTTTATTCCCTTTGCTCCTCCATAAATCATTTCCCCAATGGCTGCAGCATTAGCATCATTAGTTAAGGTAACTTTTAAATCATATCCTTTTCCCTTTAGCTTTGTTTCAATGTATTCCTTAACAGGGATAATTCCATGAAATTTCAGGTTAGGAGCATGTTCAATTGTTCCGTTATAGTAATTCCCATTTGGAGCACCTATCCCAACTCCTTTAAGAAGAGATTTATCTTCGCATCTTTCAATTAATAGAATAATATGCTTAACAATTTCATCGAGATAGTTTTCGACAATATCAAAATCTTTTGTGGAAATGGAGGTAGTGGAAATTATATTCCCTTTTTCATCAACTAATCCAAAACCTGTATTTGTTCCTCCAATGTCAATTCCAATAGAATAACTTTTCATAAATTCTTATTTTATTAAATCCTTCATCCCATAAAATCCTGTTTTACCTTTCATAAATTCTGCTGCCAAAACAGCTCCCAAGGCAAAACCTTTGCGATTATGAGCTTGATGAGTAATAATTATATCATCAACTTCCGAAGAATAAGTTACACTGTGAGTTCCCGAAACCTCTCCAATCCTTTGTGCTGTTACATTAATTACATTAGGCTTTTCATCCTGGCAATCTAACTCCCAACTTGTTTTCCTGTCCAAATTGTCAATAATGGTTTCTGCCAAAGTAATTGCTGTACCACTTGGAGCATCAAGTTTATGAACATGATGAATCTCTTCAATAGAAACATCGTAGGAGGGTTGAGCATTCATTAAAATGGCGAGCTTTTCATTGATTTTATTGAAAATAGACATTCCAATGCTAAAATTGGATGCTACAAACAAGCCTTTTTGTTCCTGAATTGCCAAATCCCTAAATTCATTAAGCCTTCCATACCATCCTGTTGTCCCAACAACAATTGGAATATTACGATTAAAGCATGCAACAATATTATCCACCACAGTGTATGGAGAAGAAAAATCAATTGCAACGTCAATTTCCTTTACATCCAAATTATTCCAATCTTCTTCCTTGTCAATTACATATGCAATATTGTGATTCCTTAAAAGAGCAATATCTTCAATCATTTTGCCCATTTTCCCATAACCAATAAGTAGGATATTCATAAAGCTAACTTTGTTTTAATTAAATATAACAAGCAAAAATACAAAAACAAATGAGATTATTTAAATACTTGAGTTGAAAAAGTGATATAAAACAATATAATTGATAATGAAGAGTAAAAAATATGAGATTAATTGTACATAAATTTTTGACAAAATAGAGCGTCTTTATGTGTAAATAACATTTAGGACTAATTAATAATCTGTCAACCTTAATTAGGACTAATTAAACCTTATTTATAACTCGCCAAACCTTATTTAGAAGGGGAGTGTACAATATTTTGTGTAAATGGGAAAGTATAGAACTAAACTTAGAGTTTCAATCTGCCATCAAAGATACATAAAAACTGGTTTACCACAATACCCCAATTATTTATTGGATTACTCCATTTCTTCTGTATTTCCATAAGTGAAAGATATACAGTCTTCTTAACTGCATCATCGTTAGGGAAAGATAGCTTGTTTTTTGTATATTTTCTAATCTTACCATTCATATTTTCAATTACATTTGTGGTATATATTATCTTTCTAATCTCCAAAGGAAATTCAAAGTAAGAGGTTAGGTCTTCCCAGTTGTTTCTCCAAGAACGTATAGCATAAGCATATTTAGATCCCCATTTATCTGCAAATTTATCCAGCTCTAAAGCTGCCATATCTTTATTTACAGCATTATATATATTCTTCATATCTGATGCAAACTCTTTTCTATCCTTACAAACTACGTATCTACTGCTATTTCTTATTTGGTGAACCACACATATTTGAGTGGTTGAATTAGGAAATACGGCTCTTATGGTATCTGTAAATCCATTTAAATTATCTGTGCATGTTATTAATATATCTTCTACTCCTCTTGCTTGTAAATCTGTCAATACACTCATCCAGAAGCTACTGCTTTCACTGGCACCAACCCACATTCCTAATACTTCTTTGTAACCTAATTTATTCAATCCTATGCATAGGTAAACTGTTTTGTTTACAACTCTACCATTATCTCTAACCTTGAATACTATTCCATCCATCCATACTATTAGATATTGGCTGTCTAAAGGACGATTTTGCCACTCTATTGCAGCTTGATTGACTTTATTGGTTATTATGGATATAGAAGAAGATGATAGACTAATATCATATATCTCTCTCATCTCTGCTTCAATGTCAGAAACGCTCATGCCTTTGGCATACAAAGAAATAACTAATCTTTCTATACTTAATCCTCTGCTTTGGTATTTAGGAACTATTATTGGTTCATATTCTCCGTTTCTGTCTCTGGGGACTGTAATTATACTTTCTCCATGCTCTGTTTGGATTTTCTTCTTATAACTCCCATTGCGGGAGTTGCCACTATTCTTGCCTGATGGTTCATGTTTATCATATCCTAAATGAGAGTCTAATTCTCCCTCAAGCATTTGTTCTAAAACTTGAGTGTGTAATTCCTTTAAAAAATTACTCACATCATTCTCTGTCTTGAATTGAGATAAAAATTCTTTACTCAATAATTCTTTTGGTAATACTGCCATAATCTTTTGTCGTCAAAATTAATAATAAATAAAAAAGTACTAAACTTTTTAGCCTCTTAATTTCTCATTTACACAAAATATTTTACAGTGTCTTTAGAAGTGAAAATATCGCTTATCAATCTTATTAAACTTCGTTTTTATCTCCAATTCATGGCATCATGTTCTCGGAATCATGCCATGATTCCGACCAATTCATGGCATGATTCCGAGTAATTCATGCCATGAATTCAAGAACATCATGCCATGATACTAACATCAACTCCCTATTTAAATACTTTTAAACAGGCTTTAGCAACATCAAAACAGCTATTAATTAGATTTTTAAAAGGAATAATTTCAAGTAAAAGACGTAAGAATTTTCAAATAAGATAAACGCATCGAAAATTCTTGTTTTATTTTCTGATTTCAATTAGACGTATCTCTATTCTTCTTTCATACATGGCATCTATCTTGTAAATAGATTTTCTTCTTTCAATTGCATTTTTTGGATTTTCGCTTTTGCTTTCCAATTTACCCATTGCAAGAGTTTTAATGTTTAGATAAGGGAGATTGTCGTTTGCTTTGTTGGAAAGGAATGGTTTTAGTTTTGCATCGTTCCACTTACTTATATAATTTATTATTGTTCCAATTCTTCTTTCTGAAAGGGCATAGTTATACATATTATTATGTAGTGAAGAAGAATAGCCAATAATTGAAATATCTATCTTTTCTCCTGAAAGGAGTTTATTATAAAGATAATCACACATATGATTAAGTTTATTCATTCCTTTATCAATGTGTATTTGGAAGAAGTTTTCAAAGCTGTCTATAATAATGTTTTCGGTTGAATCATTAATATAACGAGTGGATTCTGCTTTATAGATATTGCTCATTGATTTATATTCCTTATAGCACTCTTGATAATCTATATTTGTTGTTGTGGAGTTGGATTGAGGGTTTGGTTGGTCATTGTGAAAGAAGAGTTGAAGAGGAAGATCAAAGACAGGGGAGAAGTTAGTTTTGTTTTTAATTTCTTCCATAGTTGATACTTCTGGCATTCCAGCTATTTCAAACCTATAAATATCATTGCAGCAAGTTTTATTATTGTTGGCATAAGAACCTTCTCTGTTTGAAGTTAGGTATCCTTTTTCTTCGGGTTCAACAATTACAGGGAAAATGTCATTTGCTGGAGAATTAATAGGTTGAAGTAAGTTTTGGGGAGTAGTCCATCGTGTTGCCCAACCTTCCGATTGAAATATATCATAACCTCCAAAACCTAAATGATAATTGGATGAGAAATAGAGAGAATTATCTTTCATTGAGTAAAAAGGAGTTATTTCGTCTCCTTCAGTATTAATGGTTGGTCCAAGATTAATTACCTCATTTTCCTTTCCATCCAAAACATAGTAGTAAAGGTCATAACCTCCATAGCCTCCTTCACGGTTTGAAGAAAAATAAAGTATTTTCTCGTTATTGTATATCCCAATATTAGGTTGAGTATTGTTAAATCCTTTAAGATTAATCTTTTTATTTAGCTTTTTAGCCTTCTGATATTTGCCTTCTTTTAAAACAGATGAATAAATATAACATTTTTCATTATCGTAAGAACTGCAAAGAGTGAAATAGGCTGTTTGATCTAAAATATCAAAACTTATATTTGTAATGTTTCTTCTCTTTTTATTGATTTCTTCAATGTCGTAATGTTTTGCAAGAGAGTGAGAATTGGAGTCAATTTTGCTTGTGTAAATTTGTTGATACATATCCTTGTAGTAGGTTATATTGTCTTCAACAATTTTCTTGTAATCAATGTTTGTAAGAAAAAGGATTGAGTCATTTAAAACAAAATGTGAGGTTTGAGAGGATTCGTTATTTACATTTTTCCCAAGATTTTCAACACTATTCCCATAAACAAGTCTATTATTATCAATAATCCAATCAATTTCTTTTAATTTATGTTTGGCTTTTTGAATGATGTTGGGGTCTTGAGCTTTAATTAAAAGACTATCTAATATTTCCTTTGCCGAAAAAAGATTACCATTAGAAATAGAAACTTCAGCTAAATTAAGGTGAAGAAAAGGAAAGTCTTTAATTAAATCATTTGTGTCGTTTTCGGTGAAGACTTTTTGATAGTAAAATTCTGCTTTATCGTAATCTTTCATTACTCTGCAAGCCTCTCCACATTTATAAAATAGCCTTAAAGGAGTTTTGAAAAACTTTCTTGCTGTTATGTATTGTTTAAGAGCCGTTTCATATTCACCTTGTTCCATCAAATAATCTCCCTCTTTCTCATAAGCAAGCATATATTTCTCCTGAGTAAAAGCATTTGTTGCTAAACAGAGGAGAAAACAAGCAAGAACGATATTTTTTAGAAAGCTGGACATGGTATAGAGGTTTTTGTCCTTTTGTAGCCAAGAGGATTAAAGCTATAAAGCAACCACACTTCAACACCACCATAAGATTTAGAAGCAGGAGTAAGATTGGAGAGATTAACATCATAGGAAATTCCTACATTAAAATTATTAATCTTATATTTTCCCATAATAATTAAAGCATCTGCCGTTCTGTAATATGCTCCAAAAGAAAGTATTTTAGAGTCTAAGGTTGTTTCAGCGACATTTATGCAATAGTCTGCTCCAATCAAAAGTTCCATAAATTCTTTTTGAACTTGGAAAAAAACTGTTGGTTTAATAAAGTTATCATACTTAATCATTATTAAATCGGAAAAATAAGCATTAAAACGAAGTGGAAGAATTATATCTGAGTTTTCGTAATAGGAAAGACTTGGTTGATTGATATGAAATAGGGCTAAGCCTGCTTGAAGATTATGCTTGTCGTTTGCTTTCATTTGCCAATGAGTCCCTAATCCAAAGTCATAAGTTCTAACATTATTTAAAAGAATACCTTCTCTATCTTCTGGATATCTCCCAAAAATTGAATTTGCTAAATCATAACTCCATGTAGAAGTGTTTCCAACAATCCCAAAAGAAATATAGTGTTCTTGCATTGCATTAATAGCTTTAAAATAGGAAGCATATAAGCCTATGCTTTGTTGTCCGTATCTCAAAGTTCCTGCAACATCAGCCAAAAAACTAACCCCCACGCCAATTCCTTGCTTTTTTATTCTGCTGCTATATGGTAAAACTTCAGCCGTTAGAAGGTAGGAGTTATAGCCTTGAGAAACTGTAGACCATTGATTTCTATAAATTGTACCAGCACGAAACAAATTACTGCCAAAAGCTGTATTGGCAGGGTTTAATAACATTGGGTTAGCGTCAAAAGTGGAAAAATGGACATCTTGTCCGAAAGAAAAAGTCGAACAAAAACTTAAGATAAAGACAATAAAAAACAATTTAAGTTTTTCCACAAATCATATAATAATAACTTCTTTAGTCTCAAAGTGTGTTTTGTTTTGCTAAAAGGTTTAAGTTTTCTTTTTGTAAACGAAAAACAGTCCAGTCATCTAAAGGAAAAGCTCCAAATGACTTATAAAATTCTATTGAAGGTGTGTTCCAATCCAAAACAATCCATTCAAAACGAGAGCAATCTTCCTTTATAGCAATATCAGCCAAGTATGCTAGAAGTTTTTTGCCATAACCTTTTCCTCTATATTCTTCCAAAACAAACAAGTCTTCTAAGTATAACCCTTTTTTGCCTGTAAATGTTGAGAAGTTATAAAAATATAACGCAAATCCAACCTCTTTTTCTCCTTCCATTATAAAAACAACCTTTGCATTTTGTTCAACAAAAAGAGATTTATGTAATGTTTGAACATCAGCAGTAACTTCATTTGGTAGCTTTTCATAAATTGATAGCTGCTTAATAAAGTTTAGTATTAAGGGAGTATCATTTTCTTTTGCTCTGCGAATAGAAACCTTAGACATAATAGTATTTAATTAAAGTATGATAACTAACGAAGCTTAGCGTTTATGGCTTGATAATCCTTTTGGATTAATTCTTTAACTTTAACTAAACCATCTTCCAAAGCTTCAGAAGCACATTTGCGTTGAAATTCATAATAACCATGATAAGCAGCCATATATGTTTTTGCAGTTCCTCTTTCAGAAAACTTTGCAACCAAATTATTCCTTAAATCATAAATTTCAACAATTACTTCTATCTCAGTTTTGTTAGCAGCCATAGGCATACCCATAGCATTGAAAACTCCAAGAGTGAAAGCTGAAAGCCAGCTCCATTTATAATTATTCTTTTTATAAGCATTACCAAGTCTTAAAACAATATTACCTGTTCTCTTACCTGTTGGATCCATAATATTGTTTTGAACATCATTTACCCATAAATTACAACCATCTTGAATTCTTTTCTCTGCAGTGTAGATTTTTGTTTTACTATTCACCATAAATACACCCTTACCATAAGGACTTTCAGGGGAAGTTGAACCATCAGCAGAATATGAATTAGCTCCGTATGCGTTTTCAAAAGAAGGTACATCAAACCAAATATCCATACGAGGAAGAAGATTGGCATTTTGATAATCAGGTTGAAAATCAGCAGGCTTAATTGTTTTACAGCCAGCAAACGCAATAGCGATAATAATTACTAAAAAGGATAATTTTTTCATAAAACAAATTTATTCAAGGCACAAATATACAAAAACTAATTCAAATTGCATATAAAAGGCTAAAAACTATAAATATTTTCATTTTTGTATCTATCGATTATAAATTTTCCTTCACTAAAACCTTCTTATTGATTTTATCGATACACACATAGATGATTGACTTTGAAATATGCAGTAATTTATTTCCGTTGTGTAATAAAAAGTTTGTATAAACCAAATAATTAGATTTAATATGTTTAAAGAATATAACCCAATTAATAAGTTAATGTTTCAGGTTATCGATAATCATGGGAAGATTATTGATAAGAAATTAATGCCTAAAGTTACTGATGAAAGAGTGCTTAAGGCTTATAAGGATATGCTTTTTGCTCGCACAGCCGATTTGCAGATTGTTTCATATCAACGTCAAGGTAGAATTTATACCTATCCACCAAACTATGGTCAAGAGGCTATCTCAGGTGCCACAGCAGTTATTATTGAAGAAAAGGATTGGCTTGTGCCAGCCTTTAGAGAAATGGGTGCAATGATTGCAAAGGGAGTTACACTTAAAGAATTATTCCTTTTGTTTATGGGATATGAAGATGGTAACGCCTATAAGAATGCAAATAAGGTTTTGCCTATTAGTGTACCTATTGCTTCTCAATTACTCCATGCATCTGGTATTGGATACGAGATTAAATATAATAAGAAAAAGGAATTAGTTTATGCCTTTGTTGGAGATGGTGGTACATCGGAAGGAGATTTCCATGAAGCTGTGAATTTTGCAGGAGTATGGAAGGTGCCAGTGATATTTATTATTCAAAACAACCAATATGGAATTTCAACTCCAACAAGAATGCAAACAGCATCGGAGAGCTTAGCAATAAAGTCAATAGCTTATGGAGTAAAGGGAATTCAGGTTGACGGAAATGATTTCTTTGCAATGCTAAGAGCTCTTGAAGAAGCTAAAAAGGTTTGTGAGAATGGGGAAGGTCCAGTACTTATTGAAGCAGTAACCTATCGTAAGGGAGCTCATACAACAAGCGATGACCCAACCAAGTATAGAACAAAAGAAGAGGAAGAAGAGTGGGATAAGAAAGACCCATTAAAGAGATTGAAGCAGTATCTAATTGATAAGAAACTTTGGTCTGATAAGGAAGAAGAAAAGATAATAGAAGACTTTAAGAAGGAGGTTGACAGACAGTTTATAGAAGCTGAGAATTATTCAGAGTATAAACCAGAGGATATATTTAAGTATATGTACGCTGAAATGCCTCAAGAGCTAAAAGACCAAGAGCATAGACTAAAGGAGTTCTATCGTTGGAAAGAAGAAAGAGTTTCACAAACCATTAAGAAGTAATAGTTATGAAAGTAATGAATATGGTGGGTGCCATTAATGATGCACTCGATATAAAATTAAAAGAAGATAAGAATGTAATAGTTTTCGGAGAGGATGTTGGAGTTGAAGGAGGAGTATTTAGAGTAACAGAAAATCTTCAAAAGAAATACGGAGCAGAAAGAGTTTTTGACTCCCCACTTGCTGAAAGTGGTATTGTTGGAACAGCAATAGGTATGTCAGTAGCTGGTCTTAGACCAGTTGTTGAGATGCAGTTTTGTGGTTTTATTTATCCAGCAATGAACCAAATAATAAGCCATGCCTCAAGAATGAGAAATCGTTCTCGCGGTAAGCTTGAAACCCCAATGGTAATTAGAATGCCTTATGGTGGAGGTATTAATGCACTGGAGCATCATAGCGAAAGCATGGAAGCCTTATTTGGACATATTCCAGGACTTAAGGTTATTGCTCCTTCTACTCCTCATGATGCTAAGGGAATGCTTATTGCTGCAATTGAAAGCAATGATACAATTCTTTATATGGAGCCAAAGAGAATTTATAGAGCAATTAAGCAAGAGGTAAGTGAGGAAAAATTTACCATAGAGCTTGGAAAGGCTAATGTAATAACTCAAGGAAGCGATGTAACAATTGTAAGCTTTGGAGCAATGATTAGAGAGGTTCAAAAGGCTATGGTTATGGCAAAAGAACAAGGAATTAGTGTTGAGTTAATTGACCTAAGAAGCATTTATCCAATAGATAGAGAGACTATTAGAAACTCTGTTAAGAAGACAGGTAGAATAATAACCGTTACTGAAGGACCAAAGAGCTTTGGATTGGGAGCAGAGATTGCACAAATTGCAATTGAAGAAGCCTTCCTTCATCTTGAAGCACCTCCTGCAAGGGTTTCTGGTTACGATGTGATTGTACCTCTTCCTAAGGGAGAACATCACTATATGCAAGATGCATACAAAATACTTTATGAAATTGAGAAAATCGTTAAATACTAAGGCAATATGAGATATATATTTAAATTTCCTGATATAGGAGAAGGTCTTGAAGAAGGAGTTATTGTTCAATGGCACGTAGATAAGGGGCAAAAGGTAAAGATGGGTGAAAGCTTGGTAACAATGGAAACTGATAAGGTTGTTACTGAAATTCCATCACCAAGAGATGGAGTTATTGCTGCAAGATATGGTAGCGAAGGCGAAACAATCAGGGTTGGAGCTGCCCTTGTGGAAATAGAATTAGATGGAGATGAGGTAGCAATAAACCAAGTAGAAGAGAAGCCAAAGGCTGAGGCTGTTGAAGAGGAAGGAGCTGGTGTTGTAGGTACCTTAGAGGTTGCTGGTAATGATTTTGTGTTAACTGCAAGTAAGGAAGGAGTTAGTGAAGAAAAAGAAACCAAGTCAAGACAATCAAAAGCACTCGCTACCCCAGTTGCCAGAGCAATGGCTAAGGAGATGGGTATTGATATTAATTTGGTAAGAGGCACTGGTCCTGCTCAAAGAGTTATGAAGAATGATATTCTAAACTTCTCTAAGCAAGACTCTAAACCTACTGTTTCAAAACCTTTAGCAAGTGATAATCTATTAGAAGATAGACTTGAAATAGAACCATTATCTCAAATCCGTAAGACTATTGCTAAGAATATGATTCAAAGCAAGCATAATGCAGCTCATATGACTGTGTTCGAAGAGGTAGAAATTTCGGAATTGGATAGGGTAAGAAAGAAATATAAAGACTATTTCAAGGATGAGAATATTAGAATAACCTATCTTGCTTTTATAGTTAAGGCTGTTGCTTTAGCATTAAAGAAACATAAATCACTGAATGCAGAGATGGATATGGATAAGGGAGTGATGATTTATAAGAAATACTATAATATTGGTATAGCTGCTGATACTGAAAAGGGCTTAGTAGTACCAGTAATTAAGAATGCTGATAAGTTAAGTGTTAAGGAGATTGCTTTGGAAATACAGGTTCTTGCAGATAAGGCAAGGGATGGTAAGCTTAGTATGGATGATATGAAGGATGGTACATTTACAATTACAAGCTATGGAAGTATTGGAGGATTATTTGCAGTTCCAGTGATTAATTATCCTCAAGCAGGAATACTTGGAATAGGTAGGATTAGTAAACAACCTATTGTTAAGGATGATAAATTAGATGTTGGACTTATGCTTCCACTTTCTTTAAGTGTTGACCATAGAATTGCAGACGGTGGAGAGACTTCAAGATTCCTAAATAGGGTTATGAGTTATTTGAATGAGCCTGTTGGCTTATTAATAGATTAAAATTAAGGAGGAAAAGATTATGTATGATTTAATAATAATAGGTTCAGGTCCTGCAGGCTATGTAGCAGCAATTAGAGCAGCTCAGCTTGGAATGAAAACAGCAATAATTGAGAAGGATAGGATAGGGGGGATGTGTTTAAATTGGGGATGTATTCCTTCTAAGTCAATATTGGAGAGTGTTAAGCTTTTCGATAAGATAAAGAAAGATGCTTCTAAATATGGTATTGAAGGGATTGAAAAAGGAGATATTAGTTTCAATTGGAATAAAGCAATAAAGAGGGCTGATTTGAATGTAAAGAAATTAACCTCTGGAATAGAATACTTATTAAAGAAAAATGGAGCTGAGATTATTACTGGCTCTGCAAAGATAATTGATAAGAATACTGTTTCGGTTGAGAATAGACATTTGGAAACAAAGAATATAATTATTGCAATAGGCTCTACTTCCACAAGGATTGATTCTAATGTTGAAGGTTTGGTAATAGAGCCAATGGATGTTTTCAAGGAAAGAGAATTGCCTGAGAACATAGTGGTATATGGAGAAGGACCTGTTGCAATTGAACTTGCTCAAGCTTATTCTTTAATGGGAAAGAAAGTATCAATTCTTTTAGAAACCAATACTTTTATGCCACTTGCTGATGATTATCTTAGCAATTATATTCAAACAAAACTGAAAAAAGACAAGATTAAAATTATCAATAATAGCTCTGAGATTTCCATTAAGGATAATTATAAGGATGGAATCTTAAGGGTAAATGATGAGGAAATTCCTTGTGAATTAATTGTAAATGCTCGAAATCGCATGGCAAATTCATTAGATAGTGATATTGAAATTGAGTTGGATAATGGGTTTATTAAGGTGGATGATAATCTTCAAACATCCGTTGAAGGAATTTATGCTATTGGAGATGTAAATGGTAGAAGCCATTTTGCTCATATTGCTTCTGCTGAAGGTTTATTTGTTGTGAATATGCTAAATGGTGTAAAGGAAGAGCTTGACCTAAGCAAGTTCCCTATGAATATGTATTCACAACCTGAGGCTGCACAAATTGGTAAAACTGAAAATGAACTAAAGTCAATGGGTGTTGATTATAAGATAAGCGAGTTTCCACTTTCTGCTAATGGGAAAGCATTAACTGAGAATTCAAATGAGGGCTTTATACGCATTCTTTCAGAAAACAAATATGGAGAAGTTATGGGCGTGCAGATTGTTGCTAATAATGCAACCGATATGATAAACGAGGCTTCTGCTTATATGCAATTGGAGTCCACAGTTTACGATATTGCAAAAACAGTACATACTCACCCTACAATTTCCGAAGTGTTTATGGAAGCAGGATTTGAAGCCGTTGACCATGCTATTCACAAATAATCCCCTGACTGACATGAGTACTCAACCTGTATTATACGCTTATAATTTACCTGACTACACAATATTTGAATCTCCAAAGGATTTCGACTACTATATTGGAGAGCCTGATAATATTTATATTGTACTCGGCAGATCCAATAATATTGAAGGAGCAATAAATTGTGAGAATGTAAAGAAAGACGGAATAATTACCCTAAAGCGTCCCTCAGGTGGAGAGTCTGTTATACTTAGCCCTAATATGCTGATATTCTCATTTAAACAAAAGAGTGACAAGATTCAAAACCCTGCCAAGCTCTTTAAATTAATCAACTCAAAACTAATTGAGAATTTCAGCAAATTGGGGATAGAGAACCTGTATTCAAAAGGCATATCCGACCTAAGCATAGGAGAGAAGAAGATTATGGGTTCATCTATGTTTACCAAGAATAAAACAATATTCTATCATGGAGTTCTGAATATTTCGGAAGATGTGGAGCTAATAGAGAAATACCTAAAGCATCCATCCAAAGAACCAGACTACAGAAAGAAACGCTCCCACCGAGAATTTGTATCCTCCCTCCAAAGAGAAGGCTACAACCTAACCAAAGCACAACTAACCAAAGCAATAGAAGAATCTATTTTGCAGATAAAGGAAGAAATTTCAGATTTCTAAACAATGATTTTGAATTTAGACTTGCTCTTTTTACTTTTAGACTTCTTGTTTTTACTTTTACACCTCCTGTTTATGGTTAATAAGTCTGACTTATTAGGTCAGTAAGTCAGACTTATTAGGTTGATAAGTCAGACTTACTGGGTACAATAATCAAGTTAAAATGTAAAATAACTAAGTCTGGGAGTAAAATATTGGTCTTATTACTGAAATTAATAAGGAGGTTATCTTATCTCAAAGCTAAATGTCTGGTGATTTAAGTGTTCTAAGACTTCTAGGATTATGGTGTTTATATATTTCTTATCGAACTTGCTACTTTTTTAATTAGTATGTTTGTTTAAATCATTTTTATTTTATAGCTTTGCCTGATAAATTAATTATAAAACTATTCTATTATGAAAGAACAAATTGCAGCTCTTAATGAGATTAGAGAAGATCTGAAAAAAGAAAATGGAGAATCAAAGTCTCCTTTTATGAAATTAGGTGATGGAGAAGCTCTTAGCATATACTAATGGATATATGGAGACATTAAGAGTGGTTGATGTTGAAGATATAGATATGTTACTTGATGAAGTTATAGAAAAATCAAAAATAGAAGAAGTAAAAGGAAGGATTTTAAGAGAGTACCTTTCAATTTTAAATTATAAAAATGACTTCATCCCTTTTATTGAACAGCAAAATGTGACTATTGATCCAGAGAAAATATTTGGAGAATCAGAAGAAAAAACATTTTGGAGGAAGGCGAATGTGGTAGATAAGTATAACTTGGGAAATATAACTCTTGATATACCTGGTGTGATTTTACAAGTACAAACAAATATTCTTAGAACTCAAAGCTTGGTTGCTGATGCAATTTTAGGACAAGGGGAGGCTTTAGATATTTTCAATGCAAGAGCACAAGATGCAATATCAATACGTGAAAATATTACAAATCTTGAAACTATACAACAATTGGAAGTAATAAATAGTATAGATGATTCAAATGTAAAAGCTGAAATGTATAAAAAAGTCTTTGAAGATTGTTGCAATTGTCCTTGTCAACATATTACAATAAATAAACAATAAAATAGATTATTAACCATGGAGCAAGAGTAAGGCTCTTGCTCCAAATATATATTATTGTATGAAAGATATCGTAAATTACTGGGAAGAAGAATGGCGAAAAATAACAGATACAAGTGAATTGTTAAAGCCCTCTTATTATTCTCCTTTGATGAAAAAATCATTACCTGACTTTTCTGATTTGGAGAAAAACTATCCTTCTACAGAAAAAGCAGAGGAAGTAATTAGAGATATAAATCCTGAATATGAAAATCTGCAGGGATATGAAAACACTTGTGCAATGAGGGTAAGTAAAGCTTTAAACTATTGCAAAGGACATGAAATTCCACAACAAAAAGGATTATTATGCATTATTGGAAAAGATAAAAAAAGATATGCAATAAGAGTACGTGAAATGGAGAGATACATAAAAGATACCTATGGGGAGCCAGTATTTGAATTAAAAGCAGAAAAAGGAATAATAGATAATTCTTCAATAATTGGCAAAAAGGGTATAATTTCTTTTCATGTTTCAGGTTGGGGAGATGCAACAGGTCATATTAGTTTATGGAACGGTAAAAAAGTATTATATACTGGAAATAGAAACTATTTTAATTTATACTATAAAACATCTTCCAATAGGTTTGTTCAGGTAATAAAATGTTATTTATGGGTATAAATTTTAAAACTTTTTTTCTTGTTTTTGCATTTACCTTATCCTATTCAATAGTAATGTCTCAGGATAATAAGTATGATATTACTGGATGTTGGCTTGAACTCTCAAAATCAAAATACCCAAAATTAGAAATTTGTTTACTTGCTGATAGTTCAGCAGAATATCCTAGTAGATATCCTGAAAACTCAGAAGATCTTTATTATAGCGTAGAAAATAATAAGTTGCTTTTATACAAGAAATATATTATAGATAATCAAATTGTAATTTACAAAAAGAATGTCTACGAAATTAGGTTTAGAAATGAAAATAAACTTGAAATCAAAATGATATATCCTTATAAGGAGTCTAAAAGAATTTTAAAGAAATACCCTTTAAATATGGGAAAAGAATAGTGATTCTATTAATAAGATCATTATAAATAAAATATTGTATGAAAGATATCGTAAATTACTGGGAAGAAGAATGGCGGAAAATAACAGATTTTGCTAATGTTACTTCTAAAGAGGATTTATTAATTAAAGATGAAGATATTTGTTATGATTATTATATAAACTCTGAGGGCATAATAGATATAAATAATAAATTATCCAATAATCTTGATACAGATAGATTGTATTTAAGAAATGAATATAATGATTTAAATATTAAAAAGCCAGAAAGGATAATAAAAGGTAAATATGTGTATATAAATATTGAAAAAGGAATTATTGAAAAAGTGCCTTCAAATAACATATATAAAGGATTTAAATACAGTAATGGAGAATCATCATTATTCTTAGGGAACAATAAGTTATTATCTTTTCAAATATTTGAGTTTTTAGCAGATAATACTTATGTTGAATATAGCTTAGTACAAAATAACTTTTATTGTCTAATTACATCATCTCATGATAGAGAAACAGATAAATTGATGACTAAAATTTTAGAATATTCAGAAAATGAAACTGAACAACGAAGAAAAGAAAGACTATACTTCCTAAGTATAATGCAGTACTTTGTACATAACCATAGAATAATTGCAGATCCTTCTCCTAGTGATATGGAAATGAAAGAGTATATATTAAGTGTTAATTCAAATATTATATTAGAAATTTATATAAGAGGTAGTTACTATGATTATAATCTTAATAAAAAAAGGTAGTATAGTGCTATACTCTTCGTTGTTATTATTTTCTTCTACAATAAACACTCAAATAGAATCAACAAAGACAGAGAAAGCCATTCATATCTATTAATTAGTAAAGATAAACTAATTAATAAAATAATAAAGTAAATTATGAAATCATCCATAAAAATCATTACAACATTAATAGTTTGTTTATTATTTTGCTCATTGATTAATGGGCAAATCAAACCATTAAAAGTAGAGGAATTAAGTATTATATCTGAGTTCAAAGGGGATTCAACCAAAATTATTCCTATTTTGGATTATACAATTAATATATTTAGTTTTATTGGTATTCCCAACTCTTCAGATGTTAGAATGTCTGTGAGACAAATCAGTGAGGATGAAGTAAAAATAGAATTTTATTATAGTGGTTTTAAATATGATCACTTTGTATGGCTTATAGAAACTATATCGCCTCCAGAAAGAGTATTTTATTATAAGAATAAGAGGTTTTGTGTTATATCAACGAATGATAATAGTGAATTGTTTTTTAGTAAGTATTTTAAAGATATTGGATGTATAAATATATTAGAAGCCATTCCTAATTATGATATTAATTCTCCACAAATAAAAATTAATGTTTTATTATTAAACTCTAATTTTTATATTGAAGACATTAAAATAGAGTTTCCACTTGAGAAAAATATAATAAAATAGATTATTATTGTATGAAAGATATTGTAAATTATTGGGAAGAAGAATGGCGAAAAATAACAGATTATACTAATGTTACTTCTAAAGAAGATTTAATTATGTTCCCTAGTATCACATCTCAATCAAGGGAAAAGCCCATGTTTAAAGATTTGCTTAATAATTATCCTAAAAATGCTGAAGGAGGAGATTTGCCTGCTCCAGAAGTATTTAAATTGATTGGAGGTGTTGTATATGAGGAACATTTAAATAATCCTTCAGCGTATAATAATGCTTGCGCATTGAGAGTTTCAAGAGCTTTGAATGAAAGTGGGGTTGAAATTCCAAATATTAAAACCAAAACACTTAAGGGAGTAGATAATAAGTATTATATTTTTAGAGTTAAAGATTTGTTTGATTTTCTTATAAAGTTATATGGTAAGCCTGATATTTCATCCTCAAATCATCTTGATTTAAATAATTATCAGGGTATATACATAATGCAGGCTCATTATCCTAGGGATTTTGGGGCATGGGGACATGCAACTTTATGGGATAAAGTTAATACCATTGGCCCTAGTTATATTGGTAATTTTGCTTATAAGTATTTTTTATGGACATTTAAATGAAATTTATCATGAAACAAGTTTTAAAATTGTTTTTATTATTATTTACTTTCAGTCTTTTTTCTTGTATTTCTTCACAAAAGGAAGAACAACAAGAATACAATAAAAAAGAACAACAAAAAGAGTTTCTTAAAGATTATTTTTTGTTTTCTTGTTTGTACAAAGCAAAACCAGATATGGAAATTGATATTTCGGCAGCTGTGTATTTTGATTTGAGTAATTATTCTATAGATGTTTTTAAACAAATAGATGATTATGCAAAACAATTTGTAGATTCTATTCCAGAATCTCCAAATATAGATTTGAATAATGGCAGAGCAGTTTTGATGCATTCTTTGGAAAAATACAAAAGTAAAGAATTAGATTTATTCATTGAAAATTTGGATAAGAGTGAGACAAAATAGAATAAATATATTATTATTTATTTATATTATATACTCCTACTCAGTTTTTTCGCAAGACTGCATAATAGACACAATAAAATTTGATAAATATCTTCAAAATCAAGAAAGAATTTATAAATGCAATGAGAAACTAAGTCATTAACCATGGAGTGAGAGTAAAAAACCCTTACTCCAATAAATATATTGTTATATGAAAGATATCGTAAATTACTGGGAAGAAGAATGGCGAAAAATAACAGATTTTGCTAATGTTACTTCTAAAGATGATTTGATGTTAGAAAGCCAAATCAAGACATATTATTATAATGTGTATGGGAAAAAAATATTAGAGGATGATACTTCTGATAATAGTAAATATAAGTTAGTAATTACTAAGAAAACTAAAATTAAAGAATCTGATTTATATAACGAGATTATTATAGATTTACCGACAGTAGATATAATAAATCAAATGGTAGAAGTATTCAGACTTACAGAACAAAATGGACTTGAACATGGGTTTGTTGTTTATGAAGACAGAAAACCTTCCAAAATAATAGTAGGAACAGAAACAGGAATACCTAAAGAAAAGTGGTATGAATTATTAAGAGACAGAAATTATAAGTTTTATTATATGATACACTCACATCCAAAGAAAGAGAATGAGGCTACAACAGAGCCTTCTCCAGATAAGGATTTGACATCAGACTTCGGAAGTAGTGGTATTGGTATAATTTTAGGTTATGGATTATATAAAAAAGATAATTCATCATATGGTACAAGTTATGGAGAAACAAAAGAACTTAGAAGATCAATAGTATTTTATTCTGGAATGGGAAAGATAGAAACTGGTATTAATGACATTGAGTTTGACAATTATAAAACTAATAATAAGTTTATTAACATTAAGAACATTAAGCGTTTATGAGGTCTATAATATTCTTTCTATTGTTGCTTCTTTCTCTTGTATCTTTTTCGCAGGATACGGTTAATTATTATTATTGGGTTAGAGAAAATAGCAGATTAAAAACAGTAATTAATGGGCAATGGTATAAAAAAGAAAAGATTTTTTTCTATAATCCTCCTCATTATAATCAAAATAAAGGCAAAGAAAAACCAAAATACTTTAAAATAAAATATGATGGTAAAACAATGTATCGTTATGATAGAGATTTTCATGCTTTTACTACTACACACAGAATTCTTCCATTTTTTAGTAAATCATTTACTTTAAAATCAGAACACCTTTTTTTCACTTGGAATTCCTCTTATTTCAATAAAGATACCATAAATTTAAACAATAATTATCCAAATGATATATTTAGAATGTCAACAATCAGGGAGTTTATGGATTCAATTTATTATAATTTTGATTCTTATTTTGATTATTCATATTTTTTAGAGCAATCAAAACTTATTAATAAGTATAATGAAAATAAAGAAGCTGAAGAACCTTTATTTTCTGTGCTTATAGAAGAAGGTAAACCTATTCCTAAGAAGATAGAAGAAGAATTTTTCTCAAATAAAAGGGAGCATTGGGTAGTACAAAGAGCGGGTGTGAGGTTTTATTTGTATAATATAAAAAAGAAGAATTTGGGAAAGTATCTTGAAATGATAATGAGTTTTGAAGAAATACCTTATGAAGATACTTGTAATTATAAAACAAGGAAACCGAACCAACCTAAACAAGATATATTCACTCTTAAGGCTCCAGAAAATCTCACAGAGGCATTTGAAATATTGAATAATACTCTCTCAGATGAGGATATTGACAGACTAAAGACTTTGCCTCAAGATAGTATGACTTCTGATAAATTATTTGCTGATTACAAAGGAGATTTTGCTAATGCTTGGGGGTTATTCAAAAAGAAAAATACCAAGCTTAAAAAATTATTTAAAAAGCATAAAGTCAATGACAGTAAGCAAATATACAGATATATTCTTATACTCTATAACATAGATTTAAAGCATAATCCTATGTATGTTAAAACATCAACGGATGATAAACAAGTTAAATGGGTTTCTTCATATTATGCTTTGGTAGATGCAGACACAATTAAAGGAGTATATATTCCCAAAAATATTGAGGATTGTTTTTTGACTCTTAATCGTATTCTTGACATGGAAACTATTGAAACTATAAAATCACTTCCTCATAGAGACTCAACAAATCATTTGCATTTTTCTTTGGGAATGTATTTAAGGAATAATTGGGGACTTTGGGGAGGTTCTAGATTAAGTCATTATTTTGAAATAAGAGGAGTAGAACATCCCGATAGTATGTCGGGACTTATAATAGAATATTATTACGATTGGTTGAATAATAGAAATGAAGACTGGATGGAATTTGACAAAAATATAAAACGATAGATTTACCAACTAAATATAAAATGAAACGATTAATATTTTTACTAATTCTTTTTTTATCTCTTGTATCTTTTTCGCAAGACTGCATAATAGACACAATAAAATTTGATAAATATCTTCAAAATCAGGGAAGAATATATAAATGTGATGAAATATATGCTAATCAAATTATAGACATACTCGAATCAGAGGACTATTATTTAGGAGTAAAGAAGCCTATAAGTAACCGCTACTTAGAAATTGAACTTAACACAAGGCATTATTTTATTTTTATATTTGACATTATAGACACGAAGAGAGTATCAATTGAAAAGGAAGGACGCTTAAAAACAAAGTCTCCTTCGTATGGTAAATTTACAATTGCCAAAAATAAATTAATATTGGTTTATTCCCATTTTCCTTTCTTAGAAGAACAGGAGCAAGATACGATAAAAGAAACGATAAATGTACTATCTCTTTGTGTTGTAAATTCTCTAAAAGAAACAGAACATATAAACACTTGTATAGTAGAAAATAGGTTAGAGGAAGAAAATGGAGACTATTTTATAAATCTTATCAAGTCAGACAGATGCTCATACTTACTGGATACTGTAAAATTCGTGTCTGTAATAAGGTATGAAGATACTTGCAAAACAGGATATCAGGTAATTATTACTGTTGCAAATTTAAATTATGGCAGTAAAGACTTCGCTTTAAAATTGATTTCCCGTTTTAAAAATGATAGTATTACTAACTTGCGTTTAAAAGCATGGAATTATATTACAATGATAAATCAAGGTGAAAATAATCTCTTTATTTGTGTAGAGGATAGATATTATAAAGATAAATGGGAGGATCTTGTTTTAAAACATTTGAATTTTTAAATGAGAATATTCCTAGTTTTGGAGGTAATTGGAAGCAGGATTTGAAGCCGTTGACCATGCTATTCACAAATAATCCCCTGACTG
>VSSQ01000002.1_pt4 | contig 40348 bp, 30 predicted proteins | sample 4763081 | NCBI WGS metagenome assembly VSSQ01 (sample SAMN12137344, study PRJNA551015) | bioreactor metagenome | isolation source: SDC9 anaerobic chlorinated ethene degrading culture | place: USA: Knoxville, Tennesee | collected 2015-01-01
TTTTTAATTACTATTTTTTATAAAGGCTCAAAGTCGCAGACTTTGCGCAACGGGTAAAAAAAATTTCATAAGTTAATTTAACTCACACTCTATGATTATCCCACCCCATAAAGACTACTTCTACTTCTAAAGCGCTATCTAAATCTGCATAGTTTCTTGCTGAACTAAAATAATAATCTTCTTGCTCTGTTACTATCATTTCTTTTACCGGATTTTCATGAATGTATTTAATTTTTTCTTTTATCCAAGTGTTTGAGAAAACTTCTTCTGCATGATAACCATCTTGCCAAACTTTGTATTGCTGTGGCCTTGATAAATGTTCACAAGATTTTCTAAAATGCTCTAACAACCACTCTCTTCTACTTTCTGGCTCTTCATGTATTGTTTCTATTATTTTTTTTGAGGTGTATTTTTTGAAATCCCGCATAATTTCTGATAAAGTTAAATCTCCATCTGCTCTGCAAAACAAATGTAAATGACTGTGCATAAGGCAATAAGCAAAAACAGTAAGGCCTTTGTGTTCCTGGCAATGTTTTAAAGCGTTAATGATTACATATTTTTGGTTGAGCCGTGTGAATACATCTACCCAACCTACTGTAGTGATGGTAATAAAATATGCCTGTGAAATTTCTGTGGCTTTGTATTTGGTTGACATTATATTAGTTTTTAGTAAAAATAATAAAAAAACAGCAATGATTTTGTTGCTGTTTTGTAATAATTTTTGTTGGGCATTATTTGTAAGCACCGACTACAAGATTAAAGGTCACGGATTAGAAATCCGCGACATCGGGTTACAAATCCGCCTTTACTTTGTATTCTATAAAAAGAACTAAATTTATTCAAAGAAAAGCAGAGGTGAACTATCAAATCCGCAAAGCTCATAGGCTTATATGGCGCATTAGTCCTCTGCATTCTCTTTGATAACCGTTGAATGACTTTAGATAGAATGATAGATTTTCAGATCTAATAAAGGTTTTAGAGACATTCAACACTTTTTGTTTCACTAAATACAAAGTTATGAAAAAATTCAATGTTTTTACAGGAATTGATGTATCTAAGTCTACTCTAGATTTTTGCATTATTGACGCAAAAGCTAATGTTCTAATACAGGCAAAAACGGAGAATAATTCTCAGGGAATTAAATTGTTATTGAATCATTTTAAAAAGCTAAAAGTATCTCTCAATGAGGTCTTGTTTTCTTTTGAAAACACTGGGGTTTATTCTATGCCTTTAAATATTTTTCTTTCTGAAAGAAAATGTGATTTTGCTGAAATTCCTGCTTTGGAAATTAAAAAATCAAAAGGGATTACCCGTGGTAAATCTGATAAAACTGATGCAAAAGATATTGCATTATATGGCTTAAGAAATCTGGACAAAATCACCTTGTCATCAGCTCCACAAATCGAAATCCTTCAACTTAAATTCTTATTTGCTGAAAGAGAAAAAGTGATAGAAGCCATCAAAACTTTTGATTCTACTAATGAGGCAGAAGGCTTTCTTCCCAACTCGGTATTTAAAATAGTGAACCCTATAAACAGAAAAATTCTTGCTCATTTAAAGAAAGCTCTTAAATCTATTGAAGAAAAAATTAATAAAATAATAGAGCAAAATGAAAAACTAAAACAACAAAAAGCTTTGCTCAAAACTATACCAGGAATAGGTGATGTTACTGCTTTGTATTTTTTATTAGCAACTAAAGGATTTAGTGTTTTTAAGGATTGGAGAAAGTTTGCATGTTATTCTGGTATTGCTCCTTTTGAATATAGTTCTGGCTCAAGTGTAAGAGCGAGAACTAAAGTAAATCATTTTGCTGATAAGAAAATAAAATCTCTTCTACATCTCGTAGCATTAAATGCTATAAAATACGATGCAGAACTAAAGGAATATTACCAACGAAAAAGAGATGAAGGCAAACATACGCTCTTGGTATTAAATAATATAAAATGCAAAATTGTAAGCAGAGCTTTTGCTGTTATTAGCAGAGAATCTCCTTTTGTAAATACTTACAAATTTGCATCTTAAAATTTTTATATTTTTATTTGGTTTTTGCCATAGAATGCGCCATCAGATGCTAAGCCAATGAAGAAGTTACCTTACGTTATTTTTTATACCACTGACGAGGAACTGAAAATCATCTTTATAAAAGCTGTCTTTAACGCCAACCAAAATGACCAGAAATATATCGAGATAAAATAACAAAAAAACGCTAACCCGAAAGTTAGCGTTTCTCTTTATTAATGGTCACGGATTACAAATCCGCGCCATCGGGTTACAAATAAGCGCCATCGGGATCTTTAGAATGGTGGACAAGATGCTAACCACCAAAAAATTTAAAGATTTCTTTAATAAAAATGTGGCAGTATTATAAACAACAAACCCTCGCTTTTGCAAGGGTTTGTTTTATAAGTCGATGTTAAACTTTAATTTGAGATTTTCAAAATCCTTTTGTTGTAATGGTCCAAAAACTTTATTGTTATTTTTGTTTATAATATAATAATTTTTAGCATTTGAAAATATATCTAAATAAAACCTTTCTTTTCTAACAATGCTATCGGCAACATCTGCTAGTTTTCTTTTTTGACTTAAATCGTAAATATCTTTTAGAGAAATTTTTGAGTAGGCTATATCAACTATGCTATCCTTTTTATTTTCAGAATAATAATAATTCCAAGTGTTTAAATCATCTTCTATTTTTTTAAGCATAAACTTTTTGTTAGGCCTTTGAAAAACAATTATAAAATTATTGTTCAATTTTACCTTCTCAACATCAGAATAAACTAAAATCTTATCAAAGTGATTTTTTTCTTTAGACTTGTAGACAATAGTTCCATATGGATAACCAATATCTTTGGATTCATAATCGGGCAAATAGTAATAATTGTTCCCCAAATTAGAACCATCGTTACAACTATAAAAAAGTATTAAAACAAATATATAAACTGTTAATTTCATTTGATTCTTATTATTGGATTTTTATAATGAATCATAAATGCCTGTCCTGTATTAACTTGTTTTGGATTTGCATACTGACCTCCATAATTGCTTCCCCCTGGTTTACCAATCTCATTCATTATATTTCGTCCAATATTTCCCAAACTATTATTTGGCCTTAATTCATAATGGTATAATTGATCTTTAACAATCGCCGTTGTTGCATTAATTCTTTTGAATGAGGTTCCTCCATATGTAGATGCTGTTTCCCAAGGCAAATCTGTAAAGGCGTCGATTGTGCTAATAGCAAAATCAGGGCTTCCTCCTTTAGGTATTTCTAAACCTGACCAATCTATTTTAGAATTATCAACCGTGATTGCTTTACCCTTTCCATATAGATACCAACTATCAGCCTCACTTTTTTGAAGTTTCCCATCTCCATTTGTATCCCAAGGTTCTTTCTGTTGTTGGGCTTTTTGCGTCGGTTCGTCGTCAAAATTATTCCCGATCTCGTGCATCGCGTGATTTAATCCAGCAACGATACCACCAGTAACGGCACCTTGCCAGAAATTACCTCCTGAAAGCTCTGCACCAACACCACCACTTAACGCTCCAAAAGCAATCATACTAACTCCGCTAGAACCTGCCACAGATGACCAACCGCTTGCTCCTATACTTCCAAAGAAACCACCTGCAGCTCCCTGCCAAAAATCACCACCTTGTACTACAGAAAGAACACCCTGAGAAACACCATGAGCAATACCCTGTGCTAACCAAAGAATATCTTTACTTTTAAGAGCAGTGCCAATTGCTGTTAAACCTGTTGTACTAGAGGAAAATATACTCCCTATACCAAAAGTAATGGCTCCACCAACTCCACCCCAAAACATAGATTTAAGCGCCCCACCAATACTCCACTTATCTAAATTTCCTGTGGCTGCTAAACCAATTGTATAGCTAGCTAAACCAATAGTTGCTCCAACAATAACCGCAGACCAAAAATAACCCACCAAAGGAATTAAAAAGAACAATTCTCCACTCGGATCATTGTACATCAGTGGATTGTTCATCACATACCCATACTTGTTATAATTTTGGGTGTTGTGTGGGTCTTGTATGTTTTCGTCTGCATTTAAGAATCTTCTTAACACTGGGTCATACAACCTACCATTCATGTGGATAATGCCTACTTCATTAAAATGCTCATGAGAAGTATATCCTCTGTCTATTACTAAATTATGGGTTTGCAAGTAGGTTTTTACCGCATCTAGTCCTACAATAGTAGCATTATTGCCTACTTTTAAGTGGGTAAAATTACCCCATGCATCAAAATGTCTTTGTTCTATGGCATTACCCGCTTCGTCGCTTATTGCTAAAATACTTCCCAGATAATCTTTGTGCATAAACACATATTTCGCCTGCGCTTCTGAGAAATCTTTCAAATATACAATATTTGCATCATAAGGTGTGCCACCTATGTATAAAATATGTTTTTCTTGCCCAGTTTGGTTGTTTTTAATAATCTCATAACTACCATCTTCGCTGTAGTATTTTGTAAACTTACCTTCAGAATCCGGATCAAAATTACCTCCATAGGTAGCCATTTGGCGCATATCTGTAAGCCCGTAAGTAAATCTTACATCTCCTTTTTCTCCATTTATATAGACTGGGTCGTTATTCTCATTGTAGGCAATGCTCTGTATAAGATTATTATTATAATTATTAGTTCCTTCCGCATTAAGGGTCATTCCCGTTGCTTGGTAAATTTTAGTAGGGTCTGTATACTTAATTACACCTACTTGGTCATTCTCTCTAATTCTGCCTTGTGCATCATATAAGTTATTAGACAGGGTACCTGTAACAGGATTAGTCCAGTTTACTAATCTATTATTATCATCATAAGCAAATGTTTCAATAATAGTAAAATCTCCACCACGTGTTCTGCTGTTTAATTCATTTCTAACAGCGTTAAAAGAATATCCTAGCTGTAAAACAGTGGTATTGGTAGTGGTATTTTTATGTAAAACATTGCTTAGGAAATTATTACTATCATAAGTGTTTTCTATAGAAGTACCTCCTAGTTTAGCTTTAAGAACTTGACCTTTTGCATTGGCTTGTTCTAATTGCCAAAGAAGTTTGCCTGATGTTTTATCTTTTACTTGGGAAAGTGTTCCGCTCCAAGTATCATAAACATTTTCTATAGTGGTTTTTGTGAGAATATTAGAAGATAATAAACTCTTTTCATAAGAAGTAATCCTAGATTTATCATCATAGGTTATCCCTTTTTGCATGAAATACTTACCATTGCTTTCTTCTCCTGAAGATAGAACCCTACCATAGGCGTCATAATTTACATAAGAAGAATATGGTTTACCGTTGGCAGTTCCATGTTTTTTAATAATAGCACCTTTGGCATTATATACTACATTAATTAGTTTATTGGTAGAAACGCCATCATTGGAGACTTCTTTTTGCGTAATAAGTTGACCAAGATTATTAAAGATATATTCTTTATAACCTTTAGGACTTATTTCTTTGGTTAACGCACCGAAACCATCATTGTATTCATACTTATACAATCCATTAGAAGGGTCATTAAATTCTATTTTCCTGCCCCAAGAATCATATTTGTTTGTGACTACATTGGTTCCGTATTTCGCTTCTGTGTTTTCACCTGCTGCATTGTATTTAAACTCAATAGTACCACCAATATCTGTAGTTGAAATAATATTGCCAACTGCATCTGCAACTTGAGTTTTGAATTTATCATTAATCCCAGAAGCTGGAACATTAGTATAACTTTGTTTTGTGTTTTTTTCGGTAATCGTAGCCGTTCTATCATTATATGATGTTTCTACAATTTTACCTGTATAAGACGTAGCTTTGATTGGTCTAGAATAATCATCATATTCTATGGTATTCCATTTTGGTGTATCTACACCATCTAAATAAGGCTCACTCTCTTTTATCTTTCTACCCAGAACATCATATTGTGTTTGTTTAGAGACAAAAGTGTTGTTTTCAAAACCTTTTACAGATATTTTATAATTTTGGCCTATCTTGTTAGTATAAGTAGTTTTTTGAGCACCATCTGGAGAATATTGGTTTATTATTGTAACACCATTACTATTTTTTTCATAAGTATATGTAGTCGTACCTCCTAAATTGGTTTTTGATTTTAAAAGCTTACCCCAATTGTCATATTCATTGGTAATAGTAATACCTAGAGGATCTGTCTGTGTAAGAACTTGCCCCCAATTATTATATGTGATGTTGGTTTCTAGGTTAAAATCTACATCTGTTTTCTTTATAACAAATCTACCTTTATCTTCATACGTACTTCTTGCGGTTTTTGTTTTACTATCTACAGAATTAGAGGTTTTCTTTTCTGTAATATTACCAAAACCATCATAAAGGTAAGTGTCTTGTAACCAGCCTGTATTATCTCTATTGTAAGTTTTAGAAGTTTTTAGGAGATTATTCTCGTAGGTATATTCTTCTTTTGCACCTTTAGAATCTCCATAAACTTGCATTAATTCGGTTTTAGATTCTGGTCTTCCTACATAATAATCTTTTCCTACTCCATTAATATTATGGATGTATTTTAGTTCTGTAGTAGAAATGGCAAAACCGTTATTCACATTAGAGATGGTTTTGCTAGGCAAATAATAGCTACCATACTCTATAGTATTTACTGAAGTGATATCTTTTTGGAAATCTTTTGAAGTAGTAGAAACTGGTAGTATAACTTTTACGCCATTAACCAAGATGGTGGTATTAACCGTATTGAGTTTTACGGATAATAAGCTATTATTATTTGTTGAAATATCAGACGGAAATACTTGATTAATATCATTGGTTTTAATAGACCATTCTTTAATAGGGATTCCTTCATTTAATGGATCTATTTCTACTCCAGACCATACTTTAGTGTTTTCAAACCCTGTTGCATACCAAGAAGAACGAGCTGTTTGACGGAAGCCAACCATTCCTCTTCCTTGTAGGTGAGCAATAAAACCTCTGTATAAAAAGTCTTGTTTTCTAGTTTTACTATTATCGTTATTATCTATTATTTGACGTAATTGTGAAACAGAAAAAGATTGTGAAACTCTATCCATTTCTAGGTACGGAAATTGCTCTTTCTTTACCGGAGCGTACAAACCTGCGTTAACAAGAGGGTCTAGTTCTTTATAATCAATTTCAGTTTTTAAACCTCCTTGTAAGATGCTATTAACTCTAGATTCTTTAGATATATCATAATAAGAATACTTGGCCATCGATGAACTATGGAACACAAGTACTGTTTCATCTGAACTGTTTATTCTGAAGTTACCTATAACAGGAGAATAATGCTCGGTTAGAGTAGATGTTGCAGAAGCATCTACATTAGCCATATAAATACCATTATATTTATAAAAAACAAAAGGAAACCCAATATAATTTTCACTTGACAAGGGCACTGATAAAGTATTATAGCTATAATTAACAATAGATTTTTTCTTAAAGATGACATTATTTGAATTATCTAACCCCAAGTTTTCATTTACATCAATAATAAATTCCGAAAAAGATTTATCAGGTTTAACATTATCCAAATGGACCCATGAAGAAAAAGCAACAAAGTCAGACTTACCATCTTTATTTACATCTTGAGCATAATATTTTCTTAGATAATGATTTAAAAATTCATTATCACTATCCCTATCTTCTGTATTCGTATTATAAAACGCAAAATTAGCAAGAAGCTGTTCTTCAAATCCTTTTCCTGTTGAAGTATATAATTTCCAATCAAAAGAATTATACCCTGTAGGAATCATAAGATCTGTTTTCCCGTCTCCATTAAAATCTCCTACAACAGTACCTAAAGCTACCCCTGAAGGACTATTAATACCGTATTGATTAAATTTATAAGTAAATTGCTCTGTAGAATTATTATAACCAAATTCATACAAAATAGGCTTATTAAGATTTTCCGCATCGTTAATTACAAAAATATCAGTTTTGCCATCTCCGTTAAAATCACCTATCTTTCCGTTCGTTAATAGATTTGTTTCACTCCAATAATTAAAAAGAACAGAAGACTGACCAGTAAATGCGTTGACCACCAAAACATTATTATAGTTTTGAGGAAGAGGTTTATTAATCTCATAATCAAAAACTCTCCTTACTTCTTTTAATCCCAAAACTATTTCCGAAAGACCATTGCCATCAATATCCATTTCTGAAATGGAAGAAATACCTGTAACTGATGACACTACATCGACACCATCTACTTCAGTTGGACTTTTAAAGCTATTATATGGGATTACATAAGAAAAATCTTTTCTTAAAATGCTATCATTATCTATTGAATAAATTTTTAATTCAATATCAGAATTTTGAGCAGTAGTTAATTTTTTCCATATGGCAAATCCTTGTTTAGTAATGACATAATTATCATTTCTTTTATAGGTTATTGCTGTAGCATTTTCTAAATCAGATTTTGTTAAGTCTAATGTTCCTGAATATATTTTTTTATCTGGCTTGCTATCAAAAGTGCTTCTATACAAATATAAACCTGCTGGCATTTGCGTTAACGGTTCTTTACATTGTCTATCTTTTACATATGTAGTAATTGTATTACCAGATGAATCTGTTATAGTTTCAGGGGTCATTACTATTTCCCATTTTGAACATTCTTCAAAACTATCGAGGAACCTAATCACATCTATCTTTCCATCTCCATTAAAATCTCCATGTAACTTCGTACCAGAAGTTGTTGGTTTATAATCATACTTCCATGAACCGTAAGATGTATCTTCATAATCAAATGTTACAGGATTAGATGCTTCGTTAATTGAGTTATATTCCGTAACTTTATTTACAAATTGATAGTATGTACCATTAGAATCTTTATTATAATCAACAACATATTTTTTAAATTGATTACTATTAGCATTTACTACAATGTTAGATAATAAATTAGTTTGAACGAATTTAACACCATTTACGTATGAAGATTCTCTTAAATCTCTAGTGACATAGTTGAAAACTATCTTATTAAAATGAGGCTTACTTAAAGTTTCATTACCTCCCCATTGAATATCATTAATTACTGCAACATTATTTTCTTGTGTATAAGTATAAGTAATATAATTGCCTTGCCCATCTTTCCATTTTACGATATTGTATTCAATAGGTGTTCTAGCATTACTTGCTCCTGTTGTAGTAGCTCCATACCAAGCTTGTGAACCATCTTCAAAAGTAACTTCCCAATACTCTGGACCTTGCCAAGCTTGTCCAGCAACTGTGCCTAAAGATTTTATTTTAACATTAGAATATTTTTCAGTGACATATTCTGCTCCATTTTTACCATATTCGCCTGATTTTAAAATAAGCCTCTGTCCATTAAAACTATAATAATCAGAATAATCCAATTTTATACCTCCTACTTCTCCATCTTTTTCAATGGTTTTACCCATTCTAGAAATACTGGTTATCCCAGAAATATTCCATCCATAACCAGCGATACCGTTTCCAGAACCACTTGTATACATCAGGTTAATTTGTGGGGCTACACTTTTTACCCCTGGCGGTAAAGCAATAGGAAGGGTAAACTGTAATTGACCACCACCGTTTACATCTATGCTGCCTTGAGTATCATGAAAATTATTCGTTCCAATGGTTCCAAATGGATTAGTAGCTCCTGCTCCAGAGTCTACGGGTCCGCTACCTTCTCCATTATCTCCTATTTTAGCAATGAATGGATTTACAGTAGTAGAATTTGCATGAAATCCAGGTAACATGATTACCGTTTGTGGGTCTTGTACAGTTCTACTCGCGCTTTCAGATTGATTTAGAATGGTTTGTGAAAAACCTATACTTGATATAGCAAATGCTATAAGAAAATTAATTTTCTTCATACACTTTTATTCGTATGGTTATTATGTTGTTCAGAAAGAATAGGTAAATTATTCTCTAATTATATTTCTAGAAATAACTTTTCCGTCTTTTAGCTGGAAGCTTAAGACATAAACTCCCATATACATTTTACTCATGTCAACCTGAACTTGTTTATTGATATTAGGGATGTTTTTCTGTTGGAAAACAAAATCTACTCTATTGTGCTCATATAGAGAAACATTTTCAATGAGTGCATTATTTTCATCTGTCCATTCTAATGTAAGAATATCTTTTACGGGAACAGGATAAATTTTTACGCCTTCCCAGAATTTTTTATCTTTTTCATCTTCTTTTTGAGAAGTCACCGCTTTTGTTTTATCTGGTGCAGCTTGCCTTGCACTTATGTTAGTACCTCTATATCTTTGATTGCCCGCTTCATCATATTTAAAATAGACCTCTGTAGTGGTTTGTGAGAACCCTAAAAAACCTATCGCTACAGAAAAAGCAGAAAGTATTTTTGCTTTCATAGTGATTATTTTTTAGAAGTTATCTCTAGCAACATTTTTTCTAACTTCTCTATTTTCTCTGACTGTTTTTTCAGTTCAGAGTTTTCTTCTTGAAGTTTTTTTATTTGTTTGTTTTGCTCTATAGAATATAATGTAAGTTCTTCAATCTTCTGTAGTAACTTGATTTGAAACTCTCCTACATTCACGCCTTCTTTTTCCATAACTTTCGCAGAAGAAATTTCGGGTAAATGTTTATATTCTTTGATATGTTTTTCTATTTCCTCTAGTTTAAGAAGATTGTAATTATCTTCAAAGACGAAGTCTGCTGTTGGTGTAGTCGTTACTTTTACTTCTTTGGCTTCGAGTTTTCCGCTAACTTTCATATTATCACTAAAAGATGATTTACCAACGACATCTAATATGAATAAAGGACTAGAAGTACCAATTCCAACTCTGCCATACTTGTTCCAAATACCATTTTGAAAATAAACATCTCCTGCAAAAGCATTTTTATATTCAAGTGTTTTATTATTCGAGCCGGATAACGCTTCATCTACAACAGTCCAACCGGCAAACCAAGATGGGTCTTCTCCTTTATTGGCGTATCCCCTAACAGTGAATCGATTAAAATACTTCTTGTCATTGATAAAAATTACAACTTTCCCATTTTCATTTGATAAAATCACCTCTGGCGTATACCCTCCATATGAAGAAATTGAAGAATTATAAAATGAATTATCATATAAATACCATACTAATTGTAAACCAATTGTTTTACTTTCTCCATAATTATATCCTTCTAGCACAATAGTAGGCATTTGACTTGAGTTTGTAAACGGAAGGTTTGTTTTAATTTTAATGCCGTTTACAGGAGTATTATTTAAGGAATAATTTACAATAGGATTATACACTTGTGATTTAACAACCTGATGAACTGTACATAAAAGAAGTAAAAAAAAGAACTTTTTCATTATTTATAGTATTTATTATTTTTATTAAGATTATTTACTGATGATAAATTAAAAATATTATAATAGAAATTTAATTAAGATTAACCTTTCAATTATTCTATCACTGTTAATTATTTGAGTATAATTAACTCAAAATAGATTATAGTTATATTTTTAAAATATCATAAATTATTAATTCAAAATATTTTTCTAATATCCTATATAATTAATTATATGGTTAATTAAAATTCGTTGACTTAAAAAAAATTAGAATGGAGATTATCTTACTATTATTTCTCATTTAAGAAGTACTGAAATTTTAATTATAATTTTCATGGTTATTTTTTTTGCTAAATTAAATATAAAAAGTCACTCTAAACAAGTGATAACTTATACAGCATTTCATATTTTCAATAAAAAAACCAGAGTTTTTTTACATAAAAAATCAGCAAAAAGGTTTTTATTTACTGATTTTCAGTTATCTTTATTTGTAAAATATAGTGAATTTATTGAATTTGAATACAATATTTATTTGTGCCTTTTTTTAAATTCCTTGTTGTTTTTTATGAAATAACAGTTTAAATACATTAAAAAAAATATATTATCTATTATTCCTACGCAACCAAGGGTTAATTTTCATTAAGATAAATCGTTTCTTATTAAAAAAACATTTTAATTTATCGTTAATCAATCATAACTTCTTTTACTTTTTCGGGCTCAAAACCTGCATAGGCACAAAATTCTTCCACGGTGATAAATTGATGTTCTTCCTTGTTTAATTTTTCTTTGATTTTTTGGATCAAGTTACGGGCGTATCTCTCACTTTTACCTGTGATTTTGACGATGTCCTTAGGATAGATGCACAATCTTTTTTGTTTCATTTTCATACTTTAAATCAATTATTTGTTGTACAAGAATAAGTTGTGGCATCTTACTCATTTGTCTTAGAATGACAAAAAAAGAAAACAATATATAGCAATTGTTGTATACAAATATAATCAATTCGGTTACATTTTCACCTATATAATGTTGAAAAAAATAGCATTTGAGGTAAAAAAATGTAAAAACGGCAAAAAACGTCTGTCTCGGCAAGGTTTCTTGTTCAGGATTTTTTTAATCTCAATCTTTGTCTTGTGAATTCACCAGCGGTTTGAACAGATGTACCTCAAACATCTGAATTATCAATCTTTTAAAAAGTAAAAAAATGGCAAGACAAGGAAGTATTATTAAAATTAATGGAACCATTGCCGGAATTAATTTCTACAAATCCAAAGATGGTTATCTCGTAAGAGAGAAAGGAGGTGTATCCGCAGAGAGAATCAAAAAAGACCCCGCCTTTCAAAGAACTCGTGAAAACGGTTCAGAATTTGGAAGAGCAGGCACCTCTGGGAAAATTTTGAGAAACGCTATTCGTCCGTTACTACAAAAGGCTTCAGACTCCAGAATGGTTAGCCGACTCACTAGAGAAATGATTAAAGTTATCCAAATGGATCAAACTAGTCCTAGAGGTCAAAGAAATGTGATAGACGGAGAAGCTGTTCTATTAAAAGGGTTTGACTTCAACATTAATGGCAAACTTGGGAATACCCTATATGCACCGAAAACAGTAGAAATTACCCGAACTAGTGGTTTATGTGAAGTGAATATTCCTCCATTTGTACCAACGGTTATGATTGCAGCTCCAAGTGGCACCACCCATTTCAAGCTTCTCTCTGCTGCGGTTGCGGTAGATTTCGAAAATGGCACCTTTGAAACTCAAACCAACGAATCAGGAATTATTTCATGGAATGATACTGAAACACAAGAATTTATTTTGGATAATGAGTTAACCCCTAATTCACCTCATCCTATCTTCTTGATGTGTGGAGTAGAGTTCTATCAAGACGTTAATGGTGAGAAGTATCCATTAAAAAACGGTGCTTATAATGCTTTATCTATTGTAAAAGTTGACACCCCTGTTTAAAACTTTACATGGAAATTGTATTAAAAAGGATGTATTTTCCCGAAGGAACGAACGGCGCATTGAGCTTTGAAGGCAAAGAAATTTGTAAAACAATAGAATTGCCTTGGAGAAATAATAAGGCTCGAATTTCGTGTGTTCCAGAGGGAAAATATAAAATCCGAAAGCGTTTCAGTGCAAAATTTAAATGGCATATAGAGATTATGAATGTAAAAAACAGGAAGTTCATTCTCTTTCACCCAGCTAATCACGCACAAAAGGAACTGAACGGTTGTATTGCTCCAGTAACTCAAATTACGGGAGAAGGTAGAGGAAATGAATCAAGAAAGGCTTTTGAGGAGCTTAAAAAATTAGTTTTTCCCTATCTAGAAAGTGGTTTTAAAATAGAACTTATCATTAAAAGTGAAAATTCATTATCCTAGGCTAAAGTTTGAATTTTTACGAAAAATAATTCATTATGAAAAAAATAGTTCAAAGGCTACAAGAGCCCACGCCTAAGTTTTTTAGAAAGTTAAGAAATATAGGTTTAGCGTTGACCGCGGTGGGTGGAGTTATTGCCACAGCTCCCATTTCATTACCCAGTATTCTCGTAAGTATTGGCGGTTATCTAGCCGTGGCAGGAGGAATTGCTTCCGCAGTAAGCCAATCTGCCATTCATCGAGATGACTAAGTTATCTATTTCATTCACTCTTATCATTAATTTTATACTGATTTGCAATGAATTACGTGGATAACTCTACAAAACTTAGTACAGCATGTGGAACTTTATTGACTATCTTTGTTTATATCCAAAAGGATGAGATTATCAAGACCATTATTTTGGCAGGGGTTGGAGCAATAACAAGTTTTGCTATCAGCTTATTGTTGAAATATTGTATTAAGAGAATAAACCGAAAAAAATAAGTTGTGGCAAACTTAGAAACGGTATAGAGGCTCCCTGAAATCAAGGAGCCTCTTTTATTTTCTTTTGTCCACAGAAGTTTCTTCGTATCCGAATAGGTTGAACATTTCTCTCATTCTCGATCTTATTCGTTTACCATATAAATTTTCAATTTCTTTTGCTGAGAGATTCGTGGTAATATGTGTTATTGTCTTTTTTTGCTTAAACAATTCATATCTAGACAGTAAAATTTCGCCCATAACATTACAATCATTTCCGAAATACTTTGTGATTTTTTCTGTTCCCAGGTCGTCAAAACAAAAGCTTTTTATATTTCTTACATTATCCCCATTGCTTGTAAAAGAGTATTTGTCTATAATATCAAACCCATCTTTCAAAAATTCAGAAACCACTTGGCGAGAGGATATTATTTCAAAATCTGATTTATTGAACTTACATTCTTTCAGAATTTTAAATAAAGTGGTTTTTCCACACCCTATAGGTCCTGTGAGTAAAATGCCTTTATTCAAATCAAAGCCCATTTCTTGAGCTACTAAATCATCTCTAAGCATCCATGCCAACATTGCAAATACTATAGCTCTTTCAGAAGGAGCTATCATGTATTCTTTACCTATTATTTTCGAAGCTTTCTTTATAAACCATGGAATGATTTTATAATAATCATAACGGGTCTCTATAGTTTTTGTTGGCAGTTCCATGTTTTTCTTTAGAAATTAATGTTGGTTTATTTTTCTGAGTATATTCATTAAAATTATTTTCATTTATATTGGCCATCCAGTTTTCAGCGACAGGCTCCCAATTGATTATTTTTGACCTGCCTCCTATTAACCAACCCACTGCCTGGTAATGATTAAAAAACCTTCTCGCTTGTTGTTCTGTATAATTTTTTGCAATAAAAAATTGGTATACTTTTAAAAAATCGGGAGCACTACCACCATCATTATTTATATCCTCTGATTCTTTCTTATCACCCATTATATTTTTTTGAGCATTCAAAAATTGAATATTAGATTTATTGTATTCTTTGTTTGAACTGTTTGAATAGTTTATATAAGGTACTATTACTTGTTCAGCACTTGACTGATTTATAGTCTGGTCAAATGAATTAAGCTGTTCACCTGCAGACTGTTTATTGAACTTCTCATTGTTAGAATCAAAACTAAACAGATGAACTAAACTCCCTTTGAGCGGATTAAAAGAAGGGAAATACTGAATGTAACCCCAATCATGTAATTCTTTGATGCATTTATGATAGGTAGCTTTAGCAGCTATTTTACTTAAACTCATCATCTCATTCCTAGAAATACTTATTGGATTTCGAAAACGGTTTGCATTCCAGAACTGAAACAAGGCATGATAAAGACTTATATGAGATGGATTGAGGCGGTTTTCATGACCTATTTTTTCATAAAACCCAGTTAAATGACGTATGTAATTCATTTTTAAGATTTTATTTGATTGACATTTCTGCTTTCCAAGAGTTTCTCAATGTCTTCATAGTTGTAGTAAAGGGTACCTCCTACTTTAGAAAAACGCAAAGTCTGATTCATTCTTAAATTCTGCAATGTTCCTGTTGAAATTTTAAGAATAGATTTAACCTCAGAAGACTTTAACCATAGTTTCTGTTCTGATGTTTTAACATTGAAAATTCCTTTAATTTCTTCTATTAATTCTAGTTTGAATTGTTCTAAATCGTCTTTTGTGATTAAGGATACTATCATGATTTTATTTGTTTTTGACAAATTTTAATCATTTTAGCCAATAGATTTCATTACCAATTCGGTAGTACCGAAAGATTATTATTCATTAATCATCCCCTATTGTGTTTTTGGCTTATTTTATCCATTATAAATCATTAGATAAAATATGACTTAGGCATCTTTTTCCATAAAATAAGCATCCAAAGAATTATTCAGAAAATGCAAAAATTTAGTTCTGTTGATTTTTCTTCCTTTTATTTCGCCTAACGTTTTATAAAAACTAGACAAATCGATATTTAGAAATTTTTCTGAGTGTCTAATGATTTCGTTCAGTTCAATATTGCCATTATTAAAACACTTTGCCTGATGCAGCGCATAAATTAATTCAATGAGGTTTACTTTAGGTGATGACCATTCGAGCTTACTTGTAAAATCTGTGCTCTTCTCTTTTTCGGCACCTAAGTTTTCTATTTTAGATAAAATATACTTTTCTAATAAGTCATTAGCGATAATCCTTGCTACCCAATCATCATTCGCTGTGGTAAAGTTTTCATCAAAATTATGAAGATTGGTTTGGAACTTAGCTTTTAAGTCATACTCATGTCTAACAAAATATTTATGGTCAAGATATGTCGCTTTTCTTCGATAGTAATAATAAAATTCCAGATTCTGACTATAAAAATATTTCATATCATTTAAAGCGGTTTCGTAATGTTTTTTTATCGTTTTTTGATTTGCTGTTGGTTTGGTAGATTCTAAGTCTAAAATTTTAGAGTAATAAATAAATTTGGCAATGAGGCTAGGTTTCATTTCTTTGAAAAAGTAAATTTCCTGCGCCATATCTTCAAATTGGTGTTCTGTAACCATTGCTTTTACCTGTCTAATCTTTTCATCAATTTCCATTAATGCATGTTCACATTGTAATATGGCATCAGGCACTTCCATTTCAATTTTAGAAATAACCGAATCTAGTTCATTAGATAATTTTTCGATTTTTTTTAGTAGTAATTTTGTCTCCATGATTTTTTTGAGCAAAATACGAAGTAAAATTAAAATGAATTAAAAACCATATGAAGAGTTTTTTCGCTAAGAATTTTCTAATTCTTGTTTCCTTTGATTTATAAAGTCTTTAGGACGTATCCCGTTCATTTCATAGAATAAAGCAGAAAAGTTTTGACGAGATGCAATACCACATTCTTCAGCTAGAGCATCCACCGTATAATTTAGATATTTTTTATCTGAAAAAAGTAAATTGGTTATATAGTTAATCCTTAGTTCAATCAAATACCTATTAAAATTCATTTTCTTGTTTTCATTGATCACCCAAGAGAGATAGTGTGCATTTGTTTCAAACTTTGAAGCTAATAAATTGAGATTAACACCTTTTTTAGTAAATCCTTTACTATTTTCAAATGCTTCCAATTTTTTTAAAATCTCTAATTCGATTTCTTTACTGATTCCTAGTCTTCTTTGATTCTCAGACTCTCCTGAATTAAAGATTGGCATTTCTTTTTCAGCTAATGAATTATTATTTTCTAAATTATTTAGCGCTTCTAAATATTTCTTTTCTAAAAATTTATACTGAGCATTAATCCTATTTTCTCTTCTATATCTCAACAAGTAAAGAATAAATAATACTAAAGAAATTACAATAAAAATGATTACTAAAATATTACGAATATGAATTCTCCTTTCTAATTCCGTTTTACTTTCATAAAGAGATTTCGCATCATATTCTTTATGAATTTTGGGAGCCAGATACACAAAATCTCTACTTATAACGCTATCTGCTTTTAACAGTTGTTTCATGTAATACACCTGTTTATCCACATTATTTTCCTTCTTATAAATATTGATTAAAATTTCATAATTATTTCTAAGTTCTGGTAAAATAAACTGGTGTTTATTAAAAATAGAATCAATTTTTTCAAACTTTTTAATTGCCAACTCCTTTTTATTAAGATAAAGCAAAGACTTTCCTTGAAAGAAATAATTTACCGATACCCAAACAAAGTCATCTGCTTTTTTTAGACCATTCAGAGATTCACTGAAGTAAGGTAACGCTTCTTTATATTGACGCTTATAATAAAGAGAGACCCCCTTTGATTTGAGAAAGTAATTGTACTCTAAAATAAAATCTTTTTGATTTAACGATTGTCTCAATCCCAATGCAATCAAACTATCTGATTTTTTATGAAGTTTCAAACTTCTATAGATTACATTGGCTTGGTGAATGCTATTTAAATATCCTTTCTTATAATTGAATACTTCATTTGGGTGTAAATCTGACTTCAATTGAGATTCAAAAAAATGAATACAATCCTTAAAGTGAATCAGTGCTTCATCATAATATCCTAAGTAGCTTTTTACCACGCCCAAATGATAAACCACTTTATAATGAAGATATTTATTCTCCGAATTTTTTACATAGGTAAAAGCTTTTAGGTACTCATTAAGAGCAGGTGTATACTTTCTGAAGTTAGAATAATAGATTATCCCTTTCCCTAAATAGGCAGAAGTAATAAGATCATTGTCTTTGGATTTAATCGCTGCAACGATAGTACTATCGGCATATTTCAATTTTAAAAATTTATTTTTCTCAAAATAAACTGCATCCTGATAGCCATTTACTAATTCTGAAAAATTATTTTCTTTTTTGGCTTTGTTTATTAGTTTCTGGACAAAAGGTAGTGCTTTAATATCATTTTTCTCATACTTATCATAGGCTAATCTCAGCGTTTCAAAAGAAGAATTTTGAGAGGTTTGTCCATAAAAAGAAAGGTTACTTATCCCAATAAGTAAAAATAGAAAGATAACATTTGGTATTTTAATCGTTATAACACTCTTCATTCGACTAAAATTACACAAAAAGTCTCAAAATTCATCAAATTAACACGTTGTCGATAAAATTTCTTCTAAAACAATGCTAAAACTGCATTAATAAAGCCATTTTAATCAACATTAACATGTCCTAATTCATGAATTAGGACGTCTCAATTTATGAATTGAGACCAATAAGACTTTTACCAGACTCTTTACTCCTCTACTTTTGGAATGAATTCAAAAGAAAAAAACCTGGCCGGGATAACCTTAAAATTAAAAAAATCATGAAAAAGCATTTTAACCTTATCCCCACATTTCTGTTAAGTATTGTCTTAATAGGTTGTAGAAATACCGAAGAAACAGAAAAAGAGAATTACAAACCCACTCTAAAGTCTAATAATAGGAATGAAATATCAAATACTATTGAAAATGACAGTATCAATATTCAGTCTTTAGAATCTTCGGAAGAGAAAAAAGATCCTCCAGTAAAAGACCGTCAAGATTGGAAAAAGAGTAATTAGGAGAAAAACAAATAAGAAAAAAACAAAATGAAGATTAGCCCATCTCTACCCTCGTACATTTGCAAAACAGGCTCTCCATGTCCTGAGAGTGGACTGTGGGAGAGCATGGGCTTTTTCAAAACAACCATTGTCATTTCTAAGAAGAGTAAAATGCCAGACTATTGCGGTAAAAAAGTTCTATGGAAACTTATGGAGAAGTTTTAAAAATCAAATTACAGTAACCCTAATTCATTGACTCATGAAAAAACAATATCATTATTTCGTAGTCTTTAGCATCTATTTCCATGTGTTGCTTTTTACTTATGCCGCTGTAAGTAAGTTATTAGATTTTGAAAATTTTCAAATTCAATTGGCTCAATCTCCACTATTAAGTGCTTTTGCTGGTTTTATTTCTTATTCCGTTATTTTCATTGAATTCATAATAGCAGTGATATTATGTATTCCAAGAATTAGGTTACTGGGATTATACAGCTCATTATTCTTAATGATGGGATTTTCTATTTACATTTATCTTATTCTTAATTTTAGTGATTTCGTGCCTTGTTCATGTGGTGGAATTTTAGAAAAATTAGGATGGCATGAACATCTTATTTTTAACCTTATCTGTGTTCTTTTCTTACTGTTATCCATTTTTATCATTGAAAAATCTAAAGAGATCAGACTGAAACGAACTCTGTTATTTAAATTGCTCACCATAGTTTTATCAACTATAACTATTTATTCTTTATTCTTACAATCAGAGTTTATCATTAAAAAGGAGAATAATTTCACCAGAAGAATGATTATAAACCCAATTGATGAAAAACAATCAATAACACTTAAAAATAATAGTTATTACTTTGCAGGGGTTCATCAATCTGAGTTATATCTAGGTAATCGAGAATATCCCTTACAATTATTAAAAATTAAGCCTGATTTTTTAGTTTCAGAAAACTTAATTATACGATTGGACGATTATACAACCCAATATAAAAGCTTAAGATTACAGATAAAATATCCAAATTTTTATATCTATGATGGTAGAGTTCCGATTATATTAAGAGGAGATCTTAAAAAATTATTTGCGAAAACTATTAGTTTAGACAAAGCATACTTTTCACAAATAACTATTGTAGAATATCCAAACTTTGCCATAAGAACGTTGAATTCTAAAAATAAAGAATTGGTATTGGGTAATCTCAATATCAATGATTCAAAAGAACCTCATTTATATCCACATATTTTACAAAAACAAGTTGATGGATTCTTTGACTGTGATGGAATTTTACTTTTTGACGAAAGTACAAAAAGGCTCATTTATCTCTATTATTACAGAAATCAATTTATTGTCATGGATAAATCCATGGATGTTTTACATCAATTTAATACGATTGATACCTATAGAACAGCACAAATTAAAACTCAAAAACTATCTACAGGCTTTCATAAAATGAGTGCTCCTCCCACAAAAGTAAACCGAAATGCTTTTGCTTTTAAAAATCTATTATTTGTTCATTCTAACCTCATTGGAAAACACGAATCAAGACAAGAATGGAAAAATTCATCTGTAATTGACGTCTATAAAACTAATGAAAAGAGATATATAGGAAGTTTTTATATCCCAAAGAAAGAAAATTTTTCAGTATCAGATTTTATGGTTACTGAGCACTATTTGTATGTTATTATGAATCATCAACTTATAAAATATCAACTTACAAGATCAATAACAAAGTACTTTGTATCAGGGGAAGCCGAAAACCTGTCTTTAGAGTAGGTATAAATTTAATTTTTTTTAGCCATGAAAAGATTTATCATTCCCGCTGCTGTGATCCTATTAGGAACAGGAGCTGCTTTTGCTACTAAAGTAAGCAATAATAACGCAAAAGCTATTTTTGACGGTTATCTTCGTATAGACGAAGGAAATGGACAATTCAGATGTGAAAACACAGGCAAACAATGTACTGATGAAGATGGGCCAACTTGTGTATGGGCAGTAGATGGAGTTACTCCATTGCGTAAAGTGGGTGGTACCATGTGTGGCGCTACTTTAAATGAAATTCAATAAATCAACAAAAGTAAGGACGCTAAAAAGCGTCCTTATTCATTTCTTGGTTTATCCAATCTATATCTTTTTTATCTTTTAGAAAATAATCCCACCATTCCATTGATCTTTTATTTAAGTCAAAACTTTCTAATGTTCCTATTCCAACATCATGCTCTTTTTCTTTGTATAGTAATGCAATTACCTTTTTCTTGTTTCTTTTTAACCCGATGTAAAACTCTATGGTATGTCCCCAATGTACCGTTTCATCTTTTTGACCCGTCCAAAGTAAAATAGGTGCGTTTACTTTTTCTACATCCATAATTGGATTATTATTAAGATATAACATTTTATCCTCCGCAAACGGTTTAAACATTTCGTATTGTTGGTTTTCAAACTGCCAATAAAAAGGTATGTTAAATTTATAGGAATACGAAAAGTAAGCTCTAACAATATCACTATGTCCTGCTCCACTTATATACGCTGCAAAACGATTAGAATGAGTTGCTATGAAGTTGGTTTCATACCCACCGTGCGAATGCCCCGTCAACCCTATTCTTTTCTTATCAATACCTTTACATTGCTCTAAAAAGTCTAGCGCACTATGCACGCCATCTAATGCTGACCAACCCGTTCCTCTGTTATCATGTATAATGTCTGGAAGTAATACAAAATATCCCTTTTGTTGCAGCAAACGAATATTAAAACCTAATGGGTCATCTATTTTTGGCATTTGGTAACGGTTTGAAGTGTGGCTCTGTATTTGATAAATATGAACAATCATAGGATATTTTTTTGTTGAGTCATAATTAACAGGGTAATACAAAACCGCTTTAAGTTCTTTTCCTAAAGTATTTTTATACGTTAAGACCTCTTGTTTCAATAGCGATGTTGATTTATCACTCAATTTCACCTTATACCCTATTTTATTCTTTTTCGTGATGGTATTATATGTTTCAACTTGAGGTGGAATGTTATAATTTTCTTTGATAAACAAAAAATTTTCTAACTTTTTATCGAACTTCAATTCTTTTATTCTTTCTTTGGTAAAAGGGATAACATTAATGTCTTCATCCTTATCCTTATAAAGTCTATATGAAGTTGTATTATTTTTTTCATCCCATAGTTTTAGTAAGAGAGGTGTTTTAAGATTAATTTTTCTGATTTTAATATCAAAATGATTATTTAAATCTAACACTTCAGGGTTTACAACCGTAGTCTTGTATTCTTTCTCCTTCATTACATTTCTTAAATTTTCATTTTTTATTTCATAGTTCATAAGCCCTGATGAACTCTCCAATAATATAGAAGTACCATCTGCACTAAATACTGGATTTTGTAAATCAGAAGCTTTGATTCCCTTAAGAATACGTTTCTGACAGTCGTATAATAACCAGTTTCTTTTGTCAAAATCAAACGCAATGATATATTTGCCTAAGCCATCTGTGACGACATTTGAGACTCTTCGAAATATCAATTTATATGACCTATCAGAAACATTGTACAAATATATATTCAGTAAAGGTCTGTGTAATATATAGTCATTTTCTTCTAATGCATTAAAAACCATCACCTCATTTGAATTATTAAAGGGTATTACCTCAGAAAACTTCTGATTGTCTATTTGAACTTCTGCACCCGTATTTGCATTCCAGACTGAGTAATCATGAATCTGCTTGCCATATTGTTTGGATTCCATTTCTTTGTCGTTTCCGTACCAAATATCTAACCATGGACTATTCTCTGGAGGTATTGTTCCTTGAAAATCAATTATGACGGTTGACAGATCATCTAAAGCTTTTACTTTCACAGAAGAGAATTTCTTAAAATCGTTTTCTTTGGAATAGACTATTTTACCTGATGGAATATTGAGTATCTGCAAAATGATTTTGTTAGCCATTTTATCCAAAATGGTGATTGCTAGAAATTTATTTGTCTTCCCTAAAACTTCAATATTTTTAATTTCATATTTTGAAGAAAAAATCGTTTTCGATTGGGTTGACGTTAACTGTTCTATATTCCATGTTTCCTCTACTTTGTGGATTATATACCCTATCCCATCTTTTTGTTTAACCCATCCTTTTACCCCATCAAAAGACTTTACCACACTTCCCTTTTTATCATAAATTACTGCCTTTTCTTCTCTGCTTATTGTGCAAAATCTATCTCCGGAACCTAGCGTAAAAGCCTTAGAAACCTTTTCAATTTCCCATTTATGGTTATTCATTAAATCCCACCAAACTGCTTTATTATTGCCCGTGGACAGTAAATGGTTGTTTGGTGTAAATTCTATAAATGGCTGCTTGATTAGAAAACCTAAAGTTGAATTTTTAGCATGCACGTCTAACACCGTAATGGTGTCATTATTTTGAGCACGCCATTTTTTAAAGGTTGCCCATTTTCCATTTTCTGAAAGCTCTATATTCCCTACTGTATAGAATTTCTGTAACCATTTTGACAATGAGTCTGAGGGTTTAGGAGTAGCAGACCATAACGAGGTAATGAATAGAGCACAAATGATGGATAAAGCCTTTCTATTAATAGCCTTCATTTTGTGGATTTAAATTTGGATTCAGCAAAAGTTCTTTTTGAGGGATTGGCCATAACGCATGATAGGTTTTCCAATTAGGCTTTACCGTTTGAAGAGTATTCAATATACCATAGCGTTTCATATCTAAGAAACGATGTCCCATTTCTGTAAAAAACTCTTTTCGCGATTCCAATAAAATCTCATTCAGTACATCATTTTTTGAAATGGGTAATTGAATCGCTGATAGACCTGCTCTAAGTCTTGAGGCATTAAGATAAGGGAGCGCTAGTGCTACTTTATCTTGTTGAGCATAGGTTTCAGCTAAAAGCAAATACGCTTCTTCTAACCTAAATACAATAGAATATTCTGTGGTATTAGATGTTCTATTTTTATATTTGTCTGCTCTATACCACACATTCTGTCCTACCTGTACTTTTGCCATCCAGTTTTGTTTGCGCAGATCTGAAGCGGTAAAGACATTGATTAAACTAGTAGACAATGCGTATGATGTAGGGGCAGTATTATTGAAATAATAGGCAGAAGCTTCTTTCGTTGCATTCCCACTATTCTTAGGTTTAAGTTGCCAAATGATGTGTTTGCCATTCTTATTAAATACTTTGGAAAGGTCATTTTCATAAATGTACAATGGACTTGTAACAATGTCTTTCAAAACAGGTTCTGCTTTTATCCACTGATGCTGGGTCATGTAAATTTTAGCCAACAGTAACTGACCTGCTTTTCGGTTTAAGAAAATTCTTTCTGTGTTTCTGTAATCATCTGACAACAAACTTATGGCTTCTATGACATCGTTTTCTAAGAGTGTAAGCACTTGACTGTCTGAAGTCTTTCCAATTGACTGATTTATTTTATAATCTGTACTGCTTGGGAATGGGATGTCTCCAAATATTTGCTGCAAATAGAAACATACCAATGACCTTGCTAAAAGTGCTTCACCTTTAATTCTATTTTTATCTTTCTGTGGCAATGCCTGAGTATCTCTAATACCTTCCAGAATTGTATTGGCGGTTAAAATACACTGATACGATTTAGCCCAATAAGTGTTTATCTGAGGGTTGGTTTCTTCCTGTGTATTCTGGTATATGTCTGGAAGCCCTGTAGAAGAGGATGCAACATAATAATCTAAATCATCAGTATATGCTCCCATTAGTTTTCCTGTTTGATCTCCTGCAACAGGTGAATTGTCCCATAACATTCCGTAGAGGGCTGCTAGCGCTGCATCAGCAGTTTGTACATCCTCGAACACTTTTTGTGAAGAAATCTGATTAGAAGGTTCTTCTACTTCTATCATTTTTTCACAATTCTGAATCATGCTGAATCCTATGAAACACAGGAATAATTTATAAAATGGACTTGTTTTCATTGTTAAGGTTTTAAAATTTTATTGATAAGCCTAAAGAATACGTTCTTAAAGGAGGCAGGAATCCAGCAATATTAAATTCAGGATCTATACCAAAATATTTGGTATACGTCAGTAGATTCTGTCCTTGAAAGTAGATTTGTATCGTTTTAAATACCTCTGAACGTATTGGTATTTTATAGGATAACTGAAGATTTTTCAGTCTCACATAGGAAGCATCGCTTACTGCCGCATCACTATTCTGAAACAAAACCTGTGCTGCATTATTTGTTGCCAAATAAGGCATATAAATCCCTGCGGGATTATCAGCAGACCATACATTCAGTACTTCTACGGGTTGATTATTCATCCCTCCTGGAATGGGCATTAAATAATTATAATTCCTATTTTTCTGTTTTACAAATTGTAAAAGGAAAGCTAATTCCCAATTATTATATTGAAATTTATTATGCCAACCCCCAAAATACTTTACTCCTATGTCTTCTATAATTTTATTATCATTAGGCGCATTTATTTTCCCATCATTGTTATAATCTGTGAACTGATAGAGCCCAGTCTGCGGATTAATTCCTTCTAAATGATATAGCTTTATTGCATATATTGAATGACCTATGCTATATGTATTGGCATAGGAAGAGCCTTCAATCCCCTCAAAGGACAATAATTTATTGGTGGGAAAACTTATATTAAAATCTGAATTCCATTTTAATGTCCCTGAAAGTGGTCTTGTTGCTAATTGAAATTCCCATCCTTTGTTTTCTACCGTTGCAGGGAGATTAGCTGTTACGGATGAAAATCCTGTAACGGTGGATAATTGGTAGCCTACTAACTGGTCTGATGATGTATTGCGGTAAAAGGCTCCTGTAAAATTGATTTTGTCTTGCAAAAATCCTAATTCTATTGCCGCTTCCAACTTTACTGTTTTTTCCCAACTAAAATTAGGATTGAACAGTCGGCTTGAGGTTAATCCTACAGTACCATTATAGAAATAAGGTGAAGTAGAAAAATTATTTAAGTATTGATAATCTCCAATATTATCACTTCCTGAACTTCCATAACTGGCTCTGAGTTTACCAAAACTCAGCCATGAGCTATCTTGCAAGAAATTTTCTTTAGAAAAAATCCAAGCCATACCGACAGCACCAAAGTTGGCAAATTTATTTTTAGGTCCAAATCTACTACTGCCATCTCTTCTCCCCGTAAGGTTAAAGATATATTTGTTTTGGTAATTGTAATTGAACCTTCCATAGACCGCAGCATATTTGTATTCGGTTTTTAAATTATCTCCGATGACTTTGGTCTGTGCTACTGCAATGTTCTGTATAAATGCATTGTTATCAAATCCGTATCCTTCTAAATAACCAGACTTGGTTTCATTTGACTGATACGAAGCTCCTACTATCATTTCTAATTTATGGCTCCCGAAAGTTCTCTCGTATTCTACTTGTGGTTCCAGAATGAAAGAAAATCTTCTCTGCATGTTTTGGTAGGACTGCGAACTGGATGCATTAAGACCATAGGATGGATTATAAATGGTGTGTGGAATTAATGACCATTCTTCAAACTGCTGATGATTTAAACCTGCATTGAGTTGTATATTAAGCCCTGATAAAACGGTGTATCTTCCTTTGACATTGTTTATAAACTGAAGATTTTCATTGATATAGGTTGCGTTATAATCTCCCAATGGATTGGTAAATGTATTGTTCTCCCAGTTTAAGACTCCCTCTGAAGTATATAGGGCTGGAGCATTAGGAGCTAACCAATGTGCAGAACGGGCGATATCACTATTCATCTGCTTATTCTTTTGTTTGGCAAATAAGTTATACATGCTCATTTCAAAACGTTTATCAGTCGATTGATGGGACACCGTATTCGATAAATTGAAATTCCTGTATTTAAAATCATTTCCATAAACGGTTGATTCCTCACTATTCCCTATGTTCACCATGAATTTGGTTCTCTCCGATCCTCCCCCTACAGTGAATTGGGTATTTGACCGTTCTGCTTTGTGACCCAAAATTTCTTCTTGCCAATCTGTATATCTTGATTGATTCCAAGTTCCATTGATGTCATAAGCATTTGCGGGATAGGCAGTGATTCCACTATTGATAAACGCCTGTTTTCTCATGGACAAATACTGTTCAGTATTCATCATTTTCATTTTAGAAGCAAGTTCGCTTATATCATAAGACTGATTGAGATGTACACTCAGTTTTCCTGCAAGAGCTTTCTTTGTTGTAATCAGCACCACACCATTAGAGCCTCTTGAACCATATATTGCCGTAGCATCTGCATCTTTCAAGACTTCTATGCTTTCAATCTCATTGGGATTAATGGTATTCAATGGGTTAATTGAGGAACTGGGTAGTATGGTTCCTGACAAATTAGAAGGGCTTTCTGAAATCATGGGCACACCATCTACTATGTATAGTGGATTGTTCCCTGCACGTCTTAAACTATTTCTTCCTCTTATCTGAATCTCAAAACCACCTCCGGGAGCCCCGCTGTTTTGAACAATGTTTACTCCTGCCATTCTGCCCTGAACTGCTGAAAGCACATTATTTACAGGTTGGTTTTCTATTTCTTTGGATGATACTTTGGCTATGCTGCCCGTACTTTCGCGCTCTTTTACTTTGTAATATCCTGCATTTAAAACTACTTCATCTATTTGCTTTTCTTTTTCTAAACTTGCATTAATTGCATTTTGGTTGCCCACAGTTACCCTAGTTTCAGCATATAGAGGGTGTCTAAAAATGAGGATTGCATTATCACCGAAAATAGTGAGTTGGTAGTTACCAGAAGCATTGGTTTGGGTAACGGTGTCTTTTCCCTCTTGGGAAACCCATACTCCCGCAATGGGCTTTTGATTGCTCGTCACGGTACCCGTGACGGTTCTTTGTTGTCCATAGGCATAGCTAGAAACAAGCATGGTTAGCCCTAAGCATATCGGAAGATAGCCTAGAAACATTAGATTATTTTTCATAATTTTGTTAAGGTTTAAACATTAAACTTATCCGCTCTTCCTAACGCTAGTCGCCAAACTTTGCAGGAAGGGCTTTTTTTTTACATTTGGCTTCGACAGGCTCAGCCACCGGAGGGGAAGGGATTTCTTATAGATTTTTAAAGCTTTTCCCCTGCCCTAAAGGGTGACTTTAAAAATATTTTCACGACTCTGGCTTCGACAGGCTCAGCCACCGATTCGTGAACTTCGTTCGCAGACCTTCTGTCTGTGCTCAGCCACCAGAGAGGAAGGAATTTCTTATAGATTTTTAAAGTTTTTCCCCGACCCTAAAGGGTGACTTTAAAAATCTTTTCCCGACTCTGGCTTCGACAGGCTCAGCCACCAATTCGTTAACTTCGTTCGTAGATGGCTTCGTGAACTTCGTTCGCAGACATTCTGTCTGTGCTCAGCCACCGAGTTTGTGCTCAGCCATCAGGGAGGAAATGCTTTGTTCCAATTTTTAAAGTTTTGCCCCTGCCCTGGCTTCGACAAGCTCAGCCAACGCCTTTACACTCAGGCACCTTAGGTGGGAGACTTATGATTTTGGGCTCCCTTTCCTAAAGCGTGATTAAAAATTTAATATGAATATGAATGTTATTTGTGGGAAACAGAATAAAGTTTATCCTGTGCTGAAAGAAGCAACCATGAATTTTAAGTGATTTAAAAGGATTATTAGTTAGTAATGTCCCGTGAAAGCTAAAAAGCCGCAATGGTGCGCTGCCATTGTATCCGTCTCTCTGATACTGTATTTTGAAAAGCAGCTTAGAAAAATGTAGATGATGCGGACGGCATAAAAGAAAACGGCATGGGACTCTACATTATCCGATTCGGGGCCCTGGTAAGCCTGTACACAGATAAGAGAGCCCACGCCTAGGTCGTGAGCTTTTTACTTATCCTCTCGTGTACTAAAAATTACCAGTTTTCGAATCGAGATTCTAAGCAATAGCTTCTAATATTTTGTTGAAGTATCGCAAAATTACATATACAATGTAATTTTTACAAATATAATTATTTTTTTCAAATCATTCGCTTTAACGAACAGTATTTTTTATTTAAATCTTTTCATTTGATAAAGATTTGTTTAAAAATGGAAGGCAAGGAAATTTTAAATAAAAAAAATTCACTCGTTAATAAACACTTGTGTAACTTTATTGAAAGTAAATTTCTAAGAGAATATCATGATCAAAATGGAAAAATCATTTCACAAAATGAATATGCCAAACTTTGTGGAATAACATCATCAACTATTTCAAAAATAAAACTTCCTGAGGGTTATAATATTCCTTTGTCAACAATCTATAACATATTAAGACATGAAAGATATTCTTTAGAAAAATTCTTCAAAGAATTTGAAGATGAAAAAGGAATAAATATTCCAGATTAATTTGATCAGAATTTAATCTCTATCAATTAATAATTCTATATTTTATAACAAATCTAATCTATTTATTAATTTCCATATAATATCGTTCAGAACATTGTTCTAATACCTCATTTGTTTCTTTTAAATCTTTTAAAAGAAAATCGTGGGATGTAGTGATGTCTTTTCTTTTTAACCATTTGTAAAATCGTGTTCAAAAGCATTTCGGGAAAGGTACTGCATAAACTGCTGTAGTAAGTCATCAGAATATGGAGATTTATAATGAGAAATTCTTTTTAATTTAAATTTGAATATTTTTGTGTCAAAATCATAAATATCAGGTCCATTAATTTTTAAATCTTTTAAGCATTCAGGTGCATATATAAAAGTCTTTAATGAATTATAATCATTGCTATTGTGTGGTATAGTATGAGTTGCTTTTAAGTTATTAAAATTAATTAACCCTTTTTCAAATTTTCGGAATTCTTTATGTATATAAGTATATCTTTTTAACCATGGGAAATGGATTAACTCATTTTTATAATTTTCGATTTTCATATCAATTACAGCTTCTCCAGTTTCATTAAAAACAACTAAATCAATTAAGTCCAGAGAAGCAATTTTGAAATTTGAAAAATCTGCGTATTTAATTTTTTCAACCAAGCCTGGTGATTCGATTTTAACATTTGTAACAGAACTTAGTTTACTAAAATCTCCTTCACGTATTGGGACTAAAATTGCTTTTTTATAATCATAAGCTCTTTTACCTTCTAATGGATATTTTGCCCTTATTGCTAAATTACAAGGCTGAACAAGCAAAATGTATTCTTTTTTGTTAATGGAAAATATATCCCCATTACTTACTGGAAAATGTAAAGGATTTATAATATTTCCATTTAAAAATAATTCACTTTTTCTTAAATCAATTAATTGCTGATTAATTTCTAAATTGTTATAACCTGTTTCAATTGCATCAACAGACCTAATTTTTTTAATACCATCAGAAAATGATGTTCTATTAGCTTCAATTGAAATATTATTTAAATTCTCTTCTTTAGAAATAATATTAAAAAGTCTAAACAAAGTGTTAACCTCCCAAATCCCTTCTTTTAATGAAGATTTTTGAACAATTTGATTGAAAGTTTTTGGGGAAATTTTAGAAATCTTATCTATTACTTGTGTTAATGAAGTTTTGAATGACTCAATTGATTTTTCTTTTAAATCTTCAATATATGGGAGTAAAATTAAGTTTTTTATACCTTCTGCAAAAGCAGAAATTTTAGGGTCAAAAGCAAATCTATTTTTTGAAATAGTATAAAACTGCTTTTCAGGTAGTCCTTTTGTTGTAATGTATTCTCGCCTTTTTTCGTCTTCTTCTTCAATCGAAAATAGATGAGAGAATACACCACAGATACATTTTGAACTATGTTCACTATCTAATAAATGTTTTGCTAAATCTAATCCATCTCTGCCATCTTCTAATTTTGCTCCATTGGTAAATTCTATATCGAATAGACATAATAATTTATTTCCTTCTCCTAATTCTTTAAAGATTTTGTAATCATCTGCAATCCATTCTTTTGGACTAAATAATTTAATTTTTTCTTTAAGTACTTCTTCTATTTCTAACGCAGGAATTGTGTTAGAATCATTATTGTAAATTGATAACCTATGAAAAAAATCTTTTTTTTCTGGTTCCGAACTTTTGTCCCAAAAATCAGAAACATATTGTTCAAATCTTTGTTTTGGACTTATTGTCCAATCAATAAAATTTAGTTCTTGTGGTTTGGCTTCTTCATCATAAATTGCACTTATACTACCTATAAAGTTTGGTTTTGAGGAATCTATATCTGCTCTGTCATCAATATAGCATATAAGGGAAACATTTTCAGATTGCATAAAACTCTCGATAGAATCTGTTGCTGTCTTCTTAAGTGAAGAATAATCTATTTCAACTGGATTTATTTCATCCGTATGATTTTGGTCATTATTTGGCATTTTATCATTCATAAATTTATTCAATAATACTTGATAAGTTAATCGCAAAAATGTATTTTCTATTCAATTTGTTTTTTTCAGGCTCTAATGCAATTGAACATCCTGATGAATCAAGTAATTGTTGAACAATAAATAGTCCTAAACCTCTACCTTTTCCTTTTGGTTTTGTGGTAACAAATGGTTCGAAAATTTGATTTTCAATAGAAGGTGTTATACCATAACCATTATCTGAAATATAAACCCAAGGACTATCTATTGTAATTGAGATTTCAGGCTTAAAATTGGGTTCATTTTGCTTTTTTTCAATCAACCAGAATTCAGAATTGTTTAGAAGATTATCAACTATTTGAATAAATTTACCTTTATTTATTTTTATAGAAAAATTGTTTATTGTTTTAATCGAAAAATCAATTTCATTTTTCTTAAATCTGTTTGAATAATATTCTTTTTCCTCAAGAAATAAATTTGATAAGGAAATGCTATTTCTTTTCTCTTTATTATATTTCAATGCTGGGTCTAAATGTTTTAATTGAATTTTAAGACCATTAACGGTTGAATTAATATACTCCATCAATACATAAATATCTGAATCTGTTAGCTGTTTGCTTTTTAGTTTATTCGAATAAAAAGCAGCTTTTTCGGATAATCTTTCAGCTATTGTGGCAAATTCATGACTAACTGATTCAGCAGTCAAACCAAGACTTGCTAATTCGGAAAAATCATCTAGTTGTTCTTCTAATATTCTAATTTTTGGTTCAAGAATGTTTATTACATCTCTTAAATTTTTTGTTTTGTCAACTATTTTTTCAAATTTCTCAAAAACATCTTGTAATTGTTTCAGCCTTTCAAGGAGTTTTTTCGCTTTTTGATATTCTTTTTTATTTTCATCTGAAGAAAATAAAGGATTGTTTTCTACTTCATCGACTATACTTTCTTGTTCGCTTACGGTTTCATTTAAAACTATTTGTGTAGTGGCAACTTGGTTTATAACAGCATCTGTTGAAGAACTTATACTGTTTAATTCATTAAATGATTGAGTTACTGTTTGTATACCAGTGTTTTCTGTAGCGTATTCTTTTAAAAAATCATCATATCTTCTACGAATACTTCTTTGATACTCATTTATTTTATCTCTAATGAAATATGCTAACGAGTAAAAATTTGTTGAATAAGGGTTTGATATAAAACCTTGTCTATCTGTTTTCTCTTTTAAGTTTCGATTTTCGGATTCATCTATAGCAAAATAACCTATAACGTTTGAAGGTCTAATGTCGTAAAATGTAGTTTTAGTTTGAGATTCGGATAGTTTTAACCAATCTTGTCCGTCAATACCGTAAGGTAAAACAGCAAAACCATTTCGGAAAATTTTTATACCTGATTGATTTTGTGCAAAAGTTCTATAATTAGATAACTGTCCAAAAATATCTTTTACTTCTTCATTTTCACTCATCCAAGTGTCAAAATTGAATTCATCAATGATGCCTTCAAAAGGTCCTGGATTAGCTTTGATTGTCTTGTCTCTATTATTATCTTGAACAACAATAGTCTGTAAACGTGGAATGTCAAATTCAAAAGAAAATGTTTGCTCAAATTCTAGAAAATAGTTTTCATCTGTTGACAGTTTATATTCTGGGAATTTTACTTTTAAAAATTCTCCAAATTTTTTCCCATTGTCATGTGCCAAAAATTTAAAGAACTCTTCTTTTTTATTACCTCTAAATTTTGATAATTTAGATTTACCTTCTATTATTATATTTTTTCCATCAAATTTAAATTTAAATCTAGAGGTAGCTAAATCTCTTAATTGCTCATTGGATTTTTCTAAATCAATGCTAATACCATTAACCGAAATATATACTTCAAAAGGTCTATTCTCTTTATAAGGTGATATTAGTTGAGATACTTGTCCTTTAAATTTTTCTAGATTTGTTCCTTTCCAAGCCTCAGGGTATTTGATATTGCTTAGAATCAATTTTGTACCATTTGGCTTTTTGGGATTAAAAGTCTCAGATTGTATTTTTACATGACTAAGACGTTCTTCTGTTTCAAAATCTTTCCAGTCAAAAGCTAAATGAGTTCCAGTTTTAAAATTTTCATTAGTAAATATTTCGCAAATACTTGCTAATCTTTGGGTACTTAATCTTCCTAAACCTTTATCTCCTAAAGGTGTTCTACCTTCCGGAGTCTTACTTCCTTTTTCTTTAAATTCTCTTTTTTCAGAATATGAAATTAAAAGCCACGATTTTACAATTGTATTTTCACTCATACCAAATCCGTCATCTTCGACCACAATAAACCCATTATGATTTGGATAAGCTAAATTTTCTTTTAGATATTGACCAGTTGTATTTATTTCAATTGTAACATAAGTTGCATCAGCATCATATGAGTTTTTTATTAACTCTAATAAAGCAGTAATTTCATCAGGAACTAGTTGTTCTCCAAGTTGTTTTACAATATGTGGAGTTATATCAAATTGATATTTATTTCCCTCCATATTTTCTTCTTTATTATATCCCATTAAAACGGTTTCTTGAATATTAAAATCTTTTCTTTACTCATGGTGTCTGAAAAGTTATTTCTTCCAGGCATTCTTTTACTAAGAATATCCCTAGTTAAATCTGTAACTAAAAATAATCCTTTACTTTCTAACAATTCAGTAAGTATTTTATCATTTTTAACTTCCATATTATTCACATTTCTGTTCCCAATCGTCCATACTAAATATGAATTGACATCCATTTTTTCAAGTACATTATCAATTGTAATATCTAGATCATTAATGAAGTTTAACACTTTTCTAGCCTTATTTCTTTCAACCGTGTTTAGAACATTAAAATACTCTTTTAATGTTTTAGTTTTAGGAAATAATTTATCTTCTAACTCTTTAGGTGAAACTAAATTTTTACCACCTAAACTGTTAGAGTCAATTTCATTAATTATCTTTAAATAATCTAAAGTTATTGTTTCATCAATTTCATTTACAGGTATCCATTGTAAAGGTAAATATGAAAACTGTCCATAGGTTACTGTTGTATGATTATCTCCATATGGTGGTGATGTAAGAAGCAATTGAAACTTTTCATCAGTTAAAACTTTTTGCATTGAATTACCCCATTTTACTTCAGAAGTTCTGATATATTTACCATTTTCTAAAAGATTTTCTTTTTCAAGTGAATTTCTAAAATCTTCAATATCAGCAATGCTTTTTTTGGATAAATTTATAAAAGTTGTTATTGGAAAAACTTTTCTGTTTTGAATATCTTCAGTTGTTCTGATATGCATTTTGAATGTAGAAGTTCTATCATTACTACAATTTCTAATTACTTCAGCTAAAGCTACCCAATAAAACTTTCTAATATATAAATCTTGTTCAGATAATATTGCTCTTCTCAATCTTGATAATTCTTGTTGAACCTCAAACTTGAACCACTTTGTAATATTCTTGAAATTGACATCAACAGAATTGCTATCATCATTTTCGACAAATAGTTTTATTCTATTAAGTGCATCATTTAGTTCTTGAATATTGTAATCAGCTGTTTTAACTTGGCTTATCAATATAGATAAAGGATTTATATCTTGTCCATACACATTGAATCCATATTTCATTCCAGCAACAAGACTATTTGCTGCTCCCATGAAAGGATCAATTAAAGAACGATTTTCTGGCAAAAAATTCAGTATGGCCTTTATAATAGATTCTTGAACAGATGGAACCATCATAGCAGGATAATTGAGTATTTTTCTAACGAACTCTCTTTTATCATGATTCTCACCGTTAAGTATCTCTTTATCAATAGCTGTTAAAGTTTCTTCTATGGTATTTTGAATAATCATTTTAATTTGATTTAATGCTAATTATTGTCAAAAATAGTTAACTTTTATGTTGTTTTAATATTTAGTCATTTATGTAGCTAATTTTCTGTAACTTGCTTTTTACCGTGACATATTTTATATTTAATTTATTGAAAAATTTTTTGTTTTAAAGCATATAATGGTTTTAAAATTTTTTCTCTATTATTAATTGATTGTTCTTTAGATAAAAATTTGTAACCTTCATATTTATGTATAAACTCAATATTCTCATTTATTACTTTTAATAACAATTCTATTTCCTCTTTTACAAAGTTATTTAAATTTGATGGCTTATTATTTAGTTTTTCAATTACTTTTAATAAAGGATCTTCGCCAGAAAAATTTCCTTCTCTTGCTCTAAAATATTTGATAGCTTCTTTTAAAATTTTCACTTCATCATCTGAAAAGAAAGGAATATTCTTATTGACAAGTGATAATGCATTATACCAATAATAAAAAGCTTCAGGGTTGTTCTTTTTTAATTTGTTTAGTTTATTGTATTGCAAGTCTTCAATCAGCCAATCCTTAATTTCCAATGGATTTTTAAATCTTTCGATTTTTATTTCTTCTTCGGCTTGTAATACTTTGGTAAGGTATGCTACTTTAGCAGCTGCTATTATGGCTTCGTCTATGTTGAATCGGTCAATTGTGAAGTTGGTAAAATTTCTGATCCCTAATTGTAGATGATTAAACTCTTCTGACTTTATATCGCGTTCCGCTAATGTATAGCAAGCTTGCCAAGTATCTTCTAAAACTTCTGATGCTGTAATTTTTAATTTTCTAAACCCAATTTCTTCGTGGACTACTCTGTTGAAGCTATCTTTTAGTATTGTTACATCACTTATGTTGTCGAATAAGAATGCAATATCATATAGCTGTTTTATGATTTCAACTGGACGGTTTTTACTGTATAGGATTCCAGTTGTTTTAGGAGCAAAAGCTGTTAGTTTGTCCCCCAAAATAGCATCAAAGGTTGGCATTGTAATAACAGATTCTTCTTCTGACGTTGATAGCCAAGGATGTTTAATTTTTATTTCTTGAATTTCAGGATAAGGATTTGGCGTGTAAAGAAGGTCCAGTAAAATAGGTTCAATGTTACCATCTACTGCACTTTTGTAATAGGCTTTGAAATGTCCGATTGGAGCATCAGGTGTGTGCTTACGATTATTGTCGTCTTCCCAACTCAAAAATATATTCTCGTCTACTGTTTTTTGGAGTACTGCTATTATTTCTTTTTCTGTATGTTCTGTTATTATGTCGATGTCAATAGAAAATCTTTTTGGTTTTTCGGTAGCTAAAAGCAAAGCTGTTCCGCCTTTGAATGTAAATTTTAACCCGTTTATTTTTAATTGCTCCAATAGTGTTAGTGCCCAAATTACTTTTTCGATTAATTTGGGATCGATGCTTCTTCCTAACTTACTTTTTAAGTTAAGAATCCAATCTATAATATAGGTTTCTTTGTTAATCATCTTTTGTATATTATTGGCAAAAAATCATCTATTTTGCCAAACTTATATTTATCAATTTTTCTACTTCTCTTTCGCGATTTCTTCTTGCTGCATATCGTTTCATTTTTGATTCATTAATGTCGTATTTATTGAAGGCTGTTTTGTAAATAAAATTTAATTCTCCCTGTTGTGCAGCGAAAAGGGTATCATCAATTACTATATCCACCAGTATTTTTTCAAGTGTTGGAATAGTCAAATCGTTCCGTTTTAAAATAGGTGCTTCAGAATATAGGTTTTTTATAATAATAACATTGTCTAATGAGCTTATGTATCTTTCGAAGAAAATTTCGTCTGGGTTAATGAAGGTATTTTGAAAGAAACTGTTCAATTCATTAAATACTTGCTCTGCCGCTACTTTTTCAATTTCAACAATTGTGAAATTTTTAAAAGGCTGGTGTCGCATCAAATCGTTTAACCATGAGCTATTCCAAACACAATAGGTAACGAAAGGAAATCCTTTGTTAATTCTACTGGCTATTTTTTTTAATTCATTATTAATTTTTGGTGTGAATAATTGGATTTTTCCAACGGTATATATTCCTCTTGAAACATTGTCTATAACTCCATTTTTTTTAAGTTTATACAGATAGGCATTAATTGTATTATCCGACCAAGTGGGGAAATCGTTTTTGAGTAACTCCATCAAATCTTCCTTCGATAACACATCTTTATTATCAAAGTATCTTATTATATGATTTTCAACTATTTTCTCCAACTTTTATTAATTTGTAGTAAATATAATAAAATATCTTTAATAAATATAACTTCGGCAAAAATAATATGATTTTGCCAAAGTTATATCTCTTTATTATGTCCCAATTCTTGACCAGATTTAGGACATAATAGAAGGTATTTCATTTGCTATCAACTACAAATTGTGTAGTGTTTTGCGAATGAAATATTTGTTAAGTTTTGGCAGTAAATAGGATTTATTGCCGAAAGTTAATTTTCTATTTCAATGTCGATCTATGATTTTATATGATAGTAATATCTCGCCCCCTCTAGCAAAGTCTAAAGTTAATTATTTCTTCTGTTAATTTAAATGCATTTCTGGTTTTTCTACCCACTTTTTCTACCCACATTGTTGCAAAATGTGGTTGACTATCTATTCAAAGAGATTCCTTCGGAATGACAAACGATGAGGATATGAATAGTGTTGCGATTTCACGGTTCATATGTTATAATTTTAGATTTTAAGTTTTTTTCTCTTTCCCTTCAAAACTCTCCAACTCTTTATTTAACTCTTCTAATAATTGTTTTTCGGTTGGTAGGTAGAGTTCGTATTGGCTGGCTACTATTTGTTTTTGGTTTTCTGGTAGTGTAAATTTTACTACTGCATCATTTTTACTGGCACACAGAAGAATACCAATGGTAGGATTCTCGTGTGGTAATTTTTCGATACGGTCATAATAGTTTACATACATCTGCAACTGACCAATATCTTGATGGGTTAATTTTTGAGTTTTTATTTCAATGATGACAAAGCATTGTAGAATACGGTTATACAACACTAAGTCTACAAAAAAATCATCTCCCTCTAGATGTATTCTTTTTTGTCTTGCTATAAAAGAAAAACCATTTCCTAATTCTAGCAAGAATTCTTGTAAATGGGTAATGATTGCGCTTTCTAAATCTCTTTCATAGAAAGACGCCTCTCTTTTTAAACCTAGAAATTCTAAATAAATAGGGTCTTTAATAATGTCTATGGCATCAGAAGGTAGTTTTTCGTTTTTAGCTACCGCCAAAACACTTTCTTTGTCATTGCTCAATAAAAGACGTTCGTACAAATTGCTGTTCATCTGACGTTCTAATTGTCTAGATGTCCAATTATTTTTTACACTTTCTGCGATGTAGAATTCTCTTTTTTCGTCCTTTTCAAGCCTCATTAAGAGTCTGTACTGTGTCCAGCTCAATTGCGAACGCAGTGCGTTCGCAATTGGAAAAACACGGTAAAACTGTCTAAATAACTCAATTTGTCTTTTAGAAAAACCACTTCCGAATTCTGGTTCGAGTTCATTAGCTATATATTCCGTAAGATACTTCCCATAATCAGCACGGTCTTTACCTTCTTGCTCTTCTTCAAAAATACGTTTGCCAATATGCCAATACATGAGTGTGCGCTGATGGTCAACTGCTCTTATCGCCCTATCTCTTGATTGAGCGATTATAGATTTTATGTCTGATATTATGGATTGGTTGAGTTGCATTTGGTTTTCTTGATTTGGGTTTTGTTTTGGATACGGTGTGAAATTTCTGTTTATTGGAAATTAGCACAGGAAGTGAAGCCAAGAGCGGAGTATAGACATCTATGCCTGTATTCAAGAAAATTAAGATGAGGGAGCTGGGAAAATTTCCATATTAGTTTTATGATTATTAGTTCATTACAAATATAATGAAATGAATGAAATAAAATTGGAAAACCGTAAAAATCTTTATTCATTACTTGCTTGAAGGAAAAAACACCCCGTCATTCCGATACTCGGAATGCCACCCCTCTATAAGAGGGGAACTGATTGTATGAATTTTGGCTTCGACAGTCTCAGCCACCGGGAAAGATGATGGAGTGATGAGGTTATGAAGTGATGAGGTTATGAAGGATGAAGGATGAAGGATGAAGGATGAAGGATGAAGGATGAAGGATGAAGGAATGGTGGTGTGGTTATGAAAAATCCTTTTCCCTGAGCCTTCCTTTGACTCCGCTCAGGATGACAATGGAGGGATTTTTTGTTTTACGAGGAAGTTGGGATTAAATTACTCAGAAGTTTTGTGCTTTAGATGTCTATTTTAAGGGATACAGATGAGAGAACCAAGCCAACGGGGATATAATAAAAATATCTATTTATTATGCTCCAAATTTGGTGAAGAATTGGGGCAAAAAATTATATTGAAATCTGTTTGTTATATTTCATAGTTGTATGGTGAGGTTTGAACTCGTGAAACTGATACATAGCATAATTAATTTGTTAAGTTTTGGCAGTAAATAGGATTTATTGCCGAAAGTTAATTTTTTCTTTAATGTTGATATAAGATTTTATATGATAGTAATATCTCACTCTCATTAGCAAAGTCTAAAATTAATTATTTCTTCTCCTAATTTAAAATGCATTTCAGTTTTTTCTACCCACTTTTTCTACCCACCTTGTGGTAAAATGTAGTAGATTCTCCATTGCTAGAGATTCCTACGGAATGACAAGCACTGGGGTATGAATAGTGTTGCGATTTTCTATCACAAAGTTCACGGAGATAGGGTGAAATGATTGTGTTTTTGAGCGCACTGAGGAACATCAGAGATGTTCTGTGAAGCCCTCTATAATTTGGGATTCCTAGAGAATGACAAAGTGGCTTCGACGCCGCTCAGCCACCGGGCTTCGATAACAATCAGCCACCAGGAAAAGTGGTGAGAGGTAAGAGATGCGAGTTAAGAAGTGCAAGTATTTCTATCACAAAGTTCACTAAGTATAGATGAAATGATTGTGTTTTTGAGCGCACTGAGGAACATCAGAGATGTTCTGTGAAGC
>VSSQ01000328.1_pt1 | contig 40011 bp, 49 predicted proteins | sample 4763081 | NCBI WGS metagenome assembly VSSQ01 (sample SAMN12137344, study PRJNA551015) | bioreactor metagenome | isolation source: SDC9 anaerobic chlorinated ethene degrading culture | place: USA: Knoxville, Tennesee | collected 2015-01-01
GTCAATAAAGGATTATAGGTTGCCTTTATTAACCTAAATATATTATATAAGGAGATACATGGAAACTTGTAACAGTCGAAGTTACGTTAAAAGTAATTGACCCTGATACGTGTGAGTATGAAGAAATTATTGCTTTAGGGCAAGGCTTAGATTCTGGCGATAAGGCAATAGGTAAAGCTCAAACGCAAGCACTCAAATACGCGTGGTGGAAATTACTCCAACTAGGAACAGGTGATGATCCGGAAGCTGACCCTATAACAGACGCACAGCAATTTAGCAATCCGCAGCAAGCACCAGCTCAAACGTCGCAGGCACTAGAGCTAGCAGTTTCGTTAGGCGAACCGCCAATGGGTGAGCTGCTTAAAATGTGGCAGTTCGCGGGCTGGAATGCCCAAGACCTGCCGGATTACGTTCTAAAGCGTTTAAACAAGCCAAGCCTTAACAGTGTAACGCCTAGCGAGTATTCAAGCGTTATAAACGACTTGGCAACTTATATGCAAAGTATAGGCTTAAAGGTGACTGTAGTACCGTTTTAATTTAATAATAAAATTTTAGGAGGAAAATATTATGTCAATTCAAGCAACAATCATAGGAAGGCTAACTAAGGACCCGGAAGTAAAGCAATCAACCAAAACAGGTACGTGGTATTGCACAGTTTCAATCGCCGTTAATCACGGTAAGAACCAGCAAGGTGAGGATGAAACAACATTCGTGGAATTAACGGCTTATGGCAAGACCGGTGAAGTAATCTCTAAACTTCAAAAAGGCGGCAGGGTAAGCGTCGCATCTGATTTAAAACTCGAAAAATGGGTGTCTCAAACAGGAGCAGCAGGGGCAACGTTGCGTGGAAATATCAGAAGCGTAGACATTATAGACTGGCCTGAAAATACACAGCAGGGAGCACCACAGGCCGCACAAGGCTATAACGCACCGGCGCCTGCACCAGCAGGATATCCGCAACAAAATTATCAACAGGCTCCGACGCCAGGGTTTGGGGCTCCAGCCCCTATGCCGGGATATCAACAACCGCCTGTGCAACAACAATCATATCAACAACCACCGGTTCAGCAGCAAGCAACAACGCCGCCACCGGTAGCCGCCACAACGCCTTGGGGCAGGAGGTAAAATCTAGGCGGGAGTAATTTCCCGCTTTTTCAATTGGGTGATAGCATGATTAATTTGAGAGATTACCAAGTCAGCATGATAGACGACCTGGAATATGAATACAAAAAAGGAACGCGCTGCGTTTGTATGGTAGGGCCTTGCGGCTGTGGTAAGACCATATTGGTTGCGTGGATGGCTGCTGCTACAGCTTTGAATAACCGCAGGGTTCTGTTCCTGGTTCACCGGCAAGAGCTGATTGACCAGTCCAGTGAAACCTTTACCGCTATGAATATAACACACGGTATCATTGCCACCAAACAACCCAAGCAGTACGAGCGCATGGTCCAAATTGGTAGCGTTCAAACCGTAGTAAGGCGGCTCGGAGAAATTCCCGCACCTGAATTTATCATAATTGATGAATGCCATCATGTCCTGGCCAATACCTACCGCAAGATCCTTGACCGCTATCCAAGTGCTCATGTTTTAGGCGTTACAGCAACGCCTGAACGCATGGGCGGACATGGCCTAGGGGACGTGTTTCAGTCTATGACAATAGGCCCAAGCGTTAAGCAACTTATATCCTGGGGCAACCTAGCACCGTTTGATTTGTACGCGCCACCGTCTAAGTTTGACGCATCACAATTGCGTGTGAAATTTGGCGATTACGTACGGGAGGATCTGCAGCTTGCCATGGATGACAACACTATTATCGGCGATTTGATTGAAAGTTATCATAAATATGCAGAAGGCCTAAAAGCGATTTGTTATTGCGTTAGCTTGCAACACTCCGAACATGTGGCAAGGTCGTTTAGAGAAGCTGGGATCGCGGCGCAACACATTGACGGTGAAACGCCAAAACAATTGCGTGAACAAATTATAAAAGACTTCCGCAGTGGACGTGTCCGGATTTTATGTAACGTGGATCTAATTTCAGAGGGCTTCGATGTTCCGTCTGCCGGTGCTGTTATTTTGGCTAGGCCGACACAGTCATTAACCTTATTTATTCAGCAAGCTATGAGAGCCATGCGTCCGGACGAAAACAATCCGGATAAACGTGCCATTATTATTGACCACGTCGGTAACGTATTCCGTCATGGTATGCCGGATGAGGACAGAGATTGGAGCTTGGAATCTAAAAAAAAAAGAAAAATGCCAACGAGGATTATCAAATACAAATCAAAGCTTGCCCACAATGTTTCCAAGTACATGCGCCTGCAGCATCGTGCCCATATTGCGGCTATGTTTACCCTGTAGTAGACAAAGAGGACATGCCAGAAACAAAGGACGGCGAGCTTGCTAAGGTTGAGAGCATCGAAGCAATCGAGCGCAAGGAAAAACGCATGGAAGTTGGGATGGCGAACACAGTTACTGAGCTTGAAAATATAGCGATTAAAAGAGGCTATTCAATGCGTTGGGTTACGAAAATGGCAAACATAAAGGGGATTAATAAGTATGCAAGAGCATGATATCCAAAATTTGATTAGGTTACATGTTAGTAAATACGGTTTAGCAACATTATTTCGAGGCAATGTTGGCCAGGCGTACACAGGCAACGACGGCAACATCATAAAAAAAGCTGACGGTACCGTCATTATTAAAAACGCTAGGCCATTTAAGTCGGGTCTACCGGTTGGTTGGCCGGATTTATTTGGATTCCGTTTAATAGAAATAACGCCCGAAATGGTCGGTAAAGAATTACCGGTGTTTTGTGCAATCGAAGTCAAGCAACAGGGAAAGCATCCAACAGTGGCGCAGAAAGCGTGCTTGAATTATTTGAAAGATAATGGCTGTTTTGCCGGTGTGGCCACAAGTCCTGAAGAGGCGGAAAGCATTTTGTCATTGACGAGGGAGGAATAGAAAATGACAGCAAAACTACTAACTAAAGAGCAAGAGAATTATTTATTTAGCTTGTTGCCGGAAAGTAATAACAGATATTTAGCCGCTGTGCTTAATAGTATATTTGGGCTGAACCTTACGGCGAAGCAAATAAATAGTTACAAAAAATCTCATAAGAAAAACAAATCTGTCATACCAGTATTCAGGATCACCAAGAAGATAAAGGGGTGGCGGCGAGTATGAAAAACACATTAGGCGACTTGAATAATCATTTGTTCGAGCAACTGGAACGGCTTAATGATGAGGATTTGAAGGGCGAAGCTCTTGAGACCGAGATAACGCGAAGCAAAGCCATAACCGATGTAGCGTGCAGAATTATCGAGAACAACACTCTAGTATTGAAAGCTATGATTGCCAAAGCAGAAGTACTCCCTTGCAACAGTAATCTTCCTAAACAGTTAGAAGGGAGTAACTCATAATGTCCCGTGAATTATTAACGCCGGAACAAGATGCTTATTTACGAGAAATAGCATTTGGAAAATATAACGAAGATATTGCTATTTTGATAAACAAGAAATTTGACTCAGCTTTCACTGGTCGGCAAATAAAAGAATATAAAAATCGATACAAAATAAGAAGCGGGCTGCAGCATAAAGGAGCGCGTAAACCTAAAACATTGTTGACGCCAGAGCAAGACGCTTATTTGCGTTCTGTGAATTTGGGACATTTAAGTTCTGAAGTTGCCGACATGGTAAACAAAAAATTTGGACTAAATATTATCACCGCTTCGCAAGTCCAAGGTTATCGTAAAAGAAATAAATTACCGTCATGCGGTCTTACAGGCCAATTTCAAAAAGGTACAAAGTCTTGGTCTGCCGGCAAGAAATTCCCCGGCCGTGGTTCGTGTACGTCTTTTCATAAAGGGAATATGCCACATAATACGCTACCGATTGGAACACGAATTAAACGGGAAGATGGTTATACGTACGAAAAAATAGCGGAACCGAATATTTGGAAACAGGTAAGTTACCTTATTTGGGAAGCTGCTAACGGCAAGATGCCAGAAAACAGTGTTATAGTTTTTGCCGACCAAAACAGGGATAATTTTGATTTAGATAATTTAATTCTGGTAAGCAGATCGGAGTTATGTGTGGCCAATAAAAAAAGATTACTACACAATGATGCAAATCTCACCAAGTCAGGAATCTTAGTGGCTAGGATAATCGCCAAAACCAGTAGTCTAAAACACAAAAAGCAAAAGAAGAGGTAATACACATGAAAATCAAAGAGGTTATTGAGCAACTTAAATCAATAAGAATAAACAGCCAGGAAATGAGCGCTAATAGCAACTATGCGGAAGGTGAAGAGAATCCCTGGGCTAAAGATGTAGAAGCAATAAATATCGCTATCCCGATTTTAGAAAAGCAATCCCAATTAGAAGCAGAAAATAAAATTGTTCTTGCTGAGAACAAGGCCCTCGCAAAATTATTGGATAGTGCTAACGGTGCGTTAAAACGCGCAGGAAGCAAAACACAATTTATGCTTCCTGCTTCTGCTCATGACGACAACGCCGGACCCGTCTTTAAGGAACCTGTCCCACCTAAAGATACACACGTATGGTAACAACATAAAAATTTTCAGGAAAGGAGGAAATCCTCTTTGAACTTATTAGAATTTTTCCAGGCATTATATCCGGAATCAGAAAAATCAACATACCTGTGGACTTTACCTAAAAAAATAACATATAAATTTGCTTGCAATAATTTGCAAGCCATGGCCAATAAGGCTCTTGAATTATCCACAAAACAACAAAATGTATATTTTGGCGTTGGCACGCATACGGACATGCTTAAATTTAATGAGCGACCACACAATGAGCAAATAACATCTATAACAGCGCTATGGGTAGATTTGGATATTGCCGGCGGTCACGCCCATGCCGTGGATAATTTGCCGCCAAATGTTGACGCCGCTATGCAGCTGTTACCCTATAACTTGCCCCCGTCGATAATCGTACACAGTGGTTTTGGTTTGCACGCTTACTGGCTATTGCGTGAGGAATGGGAGCTAACAGATGAGGCTGAGCGTAATAATGCAAGTACCTTGTTATCAAGATTGCAATCATATATTCGTAATGAAGCTGATAAAAAAGGCTGGAAAGTTGATGCGACAGCAGACCTTGCACGTGTGCTTAGATGCCCTGATACATTAAATTATAAGTTTCCGGACAAGCCGGCGATGTGTCAGGTCATTGAATCGTCGGACGTTCGTTACAACCCATCTGACTTTGACGAACTTCCAGATGTTGTACAAGCGGTACCGGTTGGAGCAAATGGACGTATAGAGAAATTTGAGCGCAGAGAAACAGACGGACCAGCAAAGCTAATGTCACAATGTGCATTTCTGCGTTATTGCGAACTTAACCCATTAAAAATAAATTACAGCGAATGGATGGCAGCATTATCTAATATTGTGAGAGCAACAGACGGTATCAATGCTGCCCATCAGTTCAGCGCATTAGACGCCAATCGATACAAAGCCAAAGACACAGATGCCAAAATAAATGAATGCTTGCAAAAAATGAACCCGCAGTCTTGTGCTTATATAATGTCGGATTTGGGGTTTAAAGGATGCCCTGCCGGCGGCTGTGGCGTTAAGGCACCATGTGGCTGGAGCCTAGGCAAAGTTCCCCAGGCAATAGCAACGATTCGCGGTGTGGCCAGTATCTCCGCTGATACGGTTTTTACTAAGCCTGTTATAGAGGCTTTGGGTATTCTTGAAACAGCCAATAAATTAGAGTTTGGCAAATTCATGACAAGCTGCAGAGGGCAAATAAACGTAAACGACCTTAAAGGTGCTATCAGGCAACAAGGAAAGGCGCAAACGCCGCCAATGGATATACCCGCCGAGGGTGTTTCATTGTCAGTCGGACAAAAATTAGGCGACGTTACAACGCTCAAGTCCGTTCCTAATACGCCACTTGATTTAGCGCTGCCGGCGAACTTCAGCTTTGGTGAAAACGGTATTTATTACCGGACGGAAACAGCCCAGGGCAACCCAAAATTTGTACGTGCTGCAGGTGTGCCGGCAATCATAACCGAGCGCATTTATAACATAGATACCGGTATTGAGAAAATGGAGATAGCGTTCAAATATTTTAATATTTGGAAGCGTGTAATACAGCCCAAACAAAATTATTTTGTGGCCAAGAATATCACCTGCCTAACAAATTATGGCCTTAATCTTACAAGCGAGACAGCTAAGTACATGGTCAGGTTTCTGTCGGAATTGGAATCAGCAAATTTGTCCAGAATTCCACTAGTTTACGCTATTAGCCATATGGGCTGGCGCAATGATTTTTCGGAGTTTTTAACACCCACTAATGCCAAATACAAATTCGATTTGGACGACGGCGGAGAAATAACCGAGGCATTCGTACAGCGTGGATCATTGCAAGGATGGTTAAAAACATCAAGCGAAGTGCGAAAGTTTCCGGCGGCACGTTTTGTTCTAGCGGCTTCGCTTGCAGCACCACTTTTAAAAGTATTCAATCATCGTAATTTTATGATTTATTTTTGGGGCACGTCCACCGGCGGTAAAACGGCTGCCATGACATGGGCAATGAGTGCGTGGGGTGTCGCTAGTGACTTGATGGTCAATTTCAATTTATCGCTATCAGGATTAGAGGGACGTCTCGCCCTGGCCAGTGATTTGCCTGCGGGCATTAATGAGAGGCAAGCAGCAGGTGGCGGCAAAGACAAGCAAGAATGGTTGGAACGCATTGTTTACATGATTGAAGGCGGACGAGGTAAAGCTAGAGCAACTCCTACCGGCATTCGCAAAACGCTATCATGGCGCACTATCGGCATTGCCTGCGGCGAAGAACCGCTGTCTAGGGAATCATCCATCCAAGGAGTTAAAACCCGCTTACTTGAATTTAACGTGTTTCCTGTCATTGATATTGAGCTTGCTAAGTTACTGTATCAAGCCGCCAATGATAATTGTGGATGGGCAGGACCGGCGTTTACCGATAGGCTTATCATTGAAATTAAAAACGATAGCGCTGGTTTGCACCAAAAATATACTGACTTGCAAAAAATATTGACTAATGAATTTACGGATTATTTCAGCGTACACATCGATGCTGTTACCCTTGTTTGCTTGGCAGATTGTTTATCCAGCCAGTGGCTTTTTGGTGTGCCCAGGGCACAAGCTGAGCAGGAAGCCTACAATTTGGCAGTTTCGATTATTCAAGAACTGCCAACCAAACGACAGATTTCAGACGTGGAACGCGGGTGGGATTTCATACAGAATTGGCTGTCGGCAAATAAGATGCGTTTTGAACAGCCATTTAAAAACGCACAAATAACACCGTCATACGGTTTCATCAAGGATGGCTGCACATGCGTTTATCCCGAACCGTTAACTCACGCTATGGTGGAAGCGGGATTTTCGCCGGATAAGTTACTGAAGGAATTTGCAAATATGGGCAGAATCGCATCCGAGCAAGACGGTATAAAACGCCGATTCAGAATATTAACAAGGTTTAACGGCGTAAGGACACGAGTGATAAAAATACCCGTAAATCTATCAGATGACCTATTTAGTGGTGACGTGGTGACGGGAGTGGTGACGGGAGTGGTGACGGAAAAAGCTAGGAAATAAGCCATATATATAGGTGTCACCACTTGTCTCCACCAATATATTATATATATAGAGCAAATTATATATAGTCGTTTGTACATACTTATAAAAAAGAGTAGTATACCCTTTCAAATTTAGTGGTGACAGTGGTGACAGTAGCACGTAGAGAAGCACCAAAACTATCTGTAGCCCGGCTCCACTAATCAGAATTTTGTGGTGACAGAGTGAAATTTTGTGGTGACACCCGGTAAGGAGACATAAAAAATGGCGTTTGAAAATATAAAAACAGATTTTAAACCAAGCGCTCCGCAAACGGAACCGTTTCAAAGTCCGATTATTGATTTGCGGAACATGATTTCAAGAGTAGAGCATAGAGCAATACAAGCTACTCGCAAAACCGCTTTTGGTGATTTTATGGGTGGAGTAATTATTGATCCATATGCTACTTATCATCCATCTGATTCAGCAGAGTGGCTTGAAATATTATCAGAGGCTAAAAAACTCGATGCCGATATATATGCAAAACTATATTATGTGCGTGGCGGTGGTACGGTCTTAATTCCTGATCCGAAATTCGGGTTTGTGTTTCAACCTGTAATAGGTAAAAACGGGTGGAGTTCAAGACAACTATATGGCCAAGCTACGCAACTATTAAATACATATGCGGCAGCAATCATGAGAATAATAGCCGAGGTTGGTTCATTTTAAATATCTAGGAGAAATAAATTATGAAAGAAATGGAAAAAATCATGAAAAAGTCTAAAACAAAAATTAAGCAGAGTCGCCCGCCTTGCCCCGAACCTTTGGGCGTGTGTCCAATAAACCAGCAAGGGCGATGTTGCTATTATTGCCCTAGCAAGGGCAGGTGTTCATTGGGAGTTTGCCATAGACTGCCTAGCAAGTGTAGTTTGTGGTGAAACCGAGATAAGCAATTATGAGAGGAGATATGTAATGTTAACGATATATGTGGCACACCCATTCAGTGGTGACCCAGAAGGCAACATGAAAAAGATTGACGAAATCATGAAAGAGCTGACCGCAAAGAACCCTAATGACTGTTTTATTTCTCCTTTGCATAATTTTTCGTACGATGAAGGGTCACCGGAATCTCAAATTTTAGCCCGCTGCTTTAAATTGATTAGCAGTTGTGACGAGATTTGGGTGTACGGTAACTTTGAAACAAGTGTAGGCTGCCGTGCGGAAATGGCTTTTGCAGAATATTTAAGTATACCAATAGTTTTTAAGGATGAATCAAAGATTTTTAAACAGAGAGAGGTGTAAGCAATGACAAAGCTAATAAATCCTTATGAGCAGTTTAGCTTAAAGGTGGATTTGGAAAAAATGCGAGAGCCTTTGATAGCCTTCGGGTTACTAGTAAAACCCCTAGGCGAAAATAAAAGAGGTGAATGGCTACAGTTTCCTAGACAAGAGCAGAAGGTGCAGAAGGTTAGGTATACCATTGAGCAAATCAAAGAAGCATTTTTCTGCCATAATGACAGCGACTGTCTCATGCCGGAAATCGAAAGAAAGATAAGGCAAGAATCTTGGAAATCATTTAAGAGATACTTAAATAAGCACAAGAGGGAGGTGTAAGCTTGCTTAGTCAGGAAGCCTTTGCAATTAAAAAAACATTACAGCAGTCATATTACGTGCAAAAGTTATTAGATGCAGATATCGACAAACGCGATGAGCTCAGGTCAATAATGGAAAAAGTCAATTCGCCATGGTCAGCGGTGCCTTGTAGCGGAGGTGGTGGTGACAAGATTGCTAACGCCTTGGGAATGTTGGAAGAGCTGGAGCAACAGATATCCGCAGACATTAAGAGGTTGTCTGACGTGCTGACTATTAACCGTATGCTTATTGATTCGTTGGACAACTACAATCACCGCATCGTGCTTACCAAGCGTTATGTTAATTTTGAGCCTTGGCCGGTTATTGCACGCGATATGCACTATGACAGACGAACGATTATAAGAATAAGTCAAGCTGCTTTAGAATGCTTAGCTGCAAAAAAGTAAAAGATGTCACTGAATGTCACTGTCAAGTTGTGATATAGTTAGGGTAGAGAAATTCGCAAGAGCCACCAAGTGTAAAAAGCTTAGTGGCTCTTTTAATGCGACGAAGGGGGCGTGAGCGAATGGCAAAACTAACTAAAAAGCAGGCAAGATTTGTAGAAGAATACCTGCTAGACCTAAACGGTGCACAGGCAGCCATTCGTGCCGGCTATTCGCCTGATAGCGCCAAGGAGATTGCAAGCGAAACATTAACAAAACCTAACGTCCGCCGTGCAGTTGCGCAGGCTATGGCTGAAAGGTCTAAGCGCACGGGGATAAATCAAGACCGAGTGATAAATGAATTGGCTAAGATAGCTTTTGCCGATATGCGCAATTTTGCCGAATGGGGCCCCCGAGGTATGAAGCTTAAAGCAAGCGGGCTCTTAACGCAGGAGGATGCTGCCTGTGTTGCTGAAGTAAGCGAGAGTATTGGAAATACTATGAAAAAGGCTATTAAGCTGCATGACAAAAAAGGAGCCCTGGAACTGCTTGGCAGACACCTAGGGATGTTTAAAGATAATGCGAATGACGTGGATAAGGATTTGACAATCAACATTGTTTACGGACGTCCCCCTGAAGGACCACCCGATGGCTAAAGCCTCTATCTATTTCAACCCGGTTTTTGAGAGTGCTAATGCCACGCACAAGCGCTATAGGATTATGAAAGGCAGTGCGGGCAGTGGTAAAAGCGTCGATGTCGCCCGGGATTATATTGTAAAGCTGTCTGACCCAAGCTATGCGGGGGCTAACCTTTTAGTCGTCAGGAAGATAGATGAGTCGAATAGGGATAGTACCTTCGCAGAACTAAACGCGGCCATTCAGCGGGTATTTGGTGCTTCGTGGCCAAAGTACTGGAGGATTAACCAGTCGACGCTGCGCATGACGTGCAAGCTTACCGGGAATGAAATCATATTTCGTGGAATGAAGGACAGCAAGCAGCGAGAAAAAGTTAAATCTATCACGTTCGTACGCGGAAAATTAATTTGGATATGGATTGAGGAAGCCACTGAGCTAGATGAAAATGACATTGAGATTCTAGATGACCGCTTGCGTGGGCATTTAGACAATCCGTTTTTATACTACCAAATAACGGCGACCTTTAACCCGATTAACAAAAGCCATTGGCTGAAACGTAAATTCTTTGATTACAAAGACTCTGATACATTTACACACCATTCTACTTACCTAACCAACCTGTTTATAGATGCGGCGTATAAGCGCCGTATGGAGCGCAGGAAGCAGTTAGATCCTGATGGGTATAGAGTGTATGGACTGGGGGAATGGGGCGAAACAGGGGGCCTTATACTCTCGAAGTATGTAGTTGATACCTTTGACGAGGACTTTGCGCATTACGACAAAGTCGTGTTGTCGCAAGACTTTGGGTTTAACCATGCGAACGTTATTTTGACTGTAGGCTTCAAAGACGTGACAGTCGAAGCTGGTGACCTTTATGTCTTTGACGAGATATACGAATTTGAAAAAGACACAGGCGAAATAATCGCCATAGCAAACCAAAAGGGCTTGGACAAACGCATGCGCATGTGGTGCGATTCTGCTAATCCTGACAAGATAAAGACCTGGAAAAAAGCTGGATATGCTGCTAAAGGCGCAAATAAAAACCAAGGCAGCGTGAAGGCGCAAATTGATATCTTAAAGGTGCTGAATATACACATACACCCGCGCTGCAAGAACACTATTAAAGAGATTCAAGCGTGGAAATGGAAGAAAGATGCGGCAAGTGGTCTTTACTTAGACGAGCCTGTAGAGGTATTTGATGATGCCATGGCTGCGTTGCGTTATTCGATTGAGGATGTAAGGCACGGAGACGCTAAGCCGTGGACGGCGTATGTTGATTACTAAGGGAGGTTAAAAAATGGCAATGAATGCAGCTGAAGCGGCAGTAGCTAAAGGGACTGCGAGGCAGCGGATTAAAGGCTGGAAGAAAAAAGACAAAGGGGTTTCTTTTCAGATGCTGCGTGACGCTTATTACGGCACCGGCGGGTTTGAAGACGGGGAATACCTTATTCAGCATAAGCGAGAGAAGGCGGATAAGTATAATAAACGCCAGGAATTAGCGTATTATCTGAATTATACAGCCCCTTGCGTTAACAGCCATGTTGACCCTATTTTCAGGCAGGAGATAAAGCGTGACTGGAAGGGCCCGGGTTCTACCCTTTGGGAGCAGTTCACCGAAAACACCGATAATGCCGGGACTAAGATTCAAGGATTAGCTAAACGCGCGGCATTAGGTGCTAAGCTTTTCGGGATTAATTTTATTGTTATGGATAATGCCAAAGAGCAACCTGAAACGCTAGGGCAAGCAATTGATTCGCATGTGCTGCCATATGCTTTTATAGTTGAGCCCGATCGCGTATTGCCCGAGCAAGTTAACACTGATCGCTTTGGACGGCTGACCCAGTTCAGCTACATTGAGCCAAAAGACCGTGACGGTGTTAACCAAGCGGACGATGACTACAATATCCGTACGTGGACTACGACGGGCTGGGTACTTACAGATAAAGACGGCAAGTTATTGGAAAAGGGAGAACATAGCCTTAAGCGCGTACCCGTAACAGTATGGCCGAGTAGGGAGATGGACCCGGCTGTTGTTTTCCAGCCTAGCGAGTTTGCGGCCATCGTAAAGACGAATCATCATCTTTATCAGCTTTGCAGCTGGCTGTCTGAAATATTACAAAATCAAGCTTTTTCGATACTCATATACCCGAGCCGAGAAGGCACGGCGCTGACAATTGGTACAGATAATGCCTTAGGCTTTGATGGTGAAGCGAGTCATGCGCCGGCGTTTATAGCACCACCAGCCGATCCTGCTACAATGCTGGAGAACCAAATTGACAGGCTGATACAGGAAATATACCGCATGGCCAACTTAACGCTGGTCACAGGCGTGCAGAAACAGACGTCAGGTGTTTCAAAGGCGTGGGATTTCGAGCGAACAAATCAAACCCTATCAGACTTCGCGGCTAATTGCCAAGCGGCTGAAAAAGATTTGGCAGACGTATTCGCTCTTTGGGTTGGGCAGGCTCTGAATTACACAGTCGAGTACCCGACGGACTTTAAGATAGTAGATGTAGCGGACGAGCTGGCTAACGCTGAAACAGCAGTTGGGCTCAACCTTGGCAGCACGTTCTTGATTGAAGTAGCTAAAAAGGTTCTAGCGGCTTACCTGCCTGGTCTTGACGCCAAGGTGTTTGACAAGGTTGTTGCCGAAATTGAAGCGAAAGGCACAGATGAACTGATGAGCCGCATAGGTTCTTACACGGGCAAGCCCGCCGAATCAGCAAATATCGGGGCTTTAACAGGCATCATCAAGCAGTTGCTTCAGGTTGATGGTATTGACCCTGAACTGAAAGCTAAAGCAGAAGAAGCGTTGAACGGTAGTAGCGCAGCATAGGAGGGGAGCCAATGGCCAAAGCCCCGGCAAAAGAACTAATAAATTTATTGACAAATAAATGGTCTGGGAACTTCAAAGCCAATGCGAGTATAGTCGTGCAAAGAGTTATAGAACTTGTCGAGCAAGGGAGTACCGCACAAGCGGCTGTTAACCAGGCCTTTATTGAAAGCGAGTTTGCTGCTAAGAACAAAGCCGCCTTGGACAGCACCTTATTCGAAGCAGCGGCTTACGGGTACGGCATAATGCCTAATTTGGTGATAGGCAAAAAGGCTATTATAGAAAAGCTCACGTCCTTACCTTGGGCTCCTGACAATATGCCCTTATCTACGCGCCTGCATGGCCTTAATAACGTCATGAAAGCCACTATTGGTGACGTTATTAAGGCGAACATGACTGAGGGGACAAACGCTGTTAAGCTTGCACGTGAGCTCTATGACGGTTATAACTCTAGCAAGGTTTTGAATACCGCCGAGCTTCCGTCATATCTACAGCAGTTGGATAAATACGCCAAAAAGGCTATATCCGAGGGCGTGTCACCTGATATTGACACAGTGCGTGACTATCGCCAAACGCTAAAGAGAGCAACTAGATTGGTTGATGGGATGAGCGAGGGAACGAATAAACCACTAAAAGCAGCCTATAAGCAACTTTTAGATGCCACGCAGGGCTTTAGTTCCGAAAGCCTAAAAAAGGCGGTTTACGTGGCCGCGCAGGAGCGTAGCAGATATTTTGCTGAAAGAATTGCAAGGACGGAGATAGCGAGGGCTTGGGGAGACGGGTTCTTAGCAGAAACTATTGAGGATCAAGACGTTGTGGCTTATAAATGGAGGTTGTCAAGCAGTCATCCCGCTTTCGACATATGCAATTTTCATGCCAATGCTGACCTTTACGGTCTTGGCCCGGGCATATACCCAAAGGATAGGTTACCAAGTTATCCGGCGCACCCGCATTGTAGGTGTTTGCTGGAAGAGGTCTTTAAAGGCGAAATTGATTTGAATAAGGGGAAGGACAATAATGTTGAAAAGCTTGGGCGTCGTTACTTAGAGGCGCTTGATGAAAGCCAACAGACTGACCTGTTAGGTCAAAAAGGCGCCCAGGATTTTAATAAAGGGGAAGACTGGCAGCAGCATCTTAAAAATTGGCAAGGGCATTCTAACCCGGTTACAAGGCTTGTACAGTCGGATTTTAGCCTTGATTATAGTAAAGCGTTTACAGCTGAAAACCTTATAATACCAAAGGATAAATTAGTAAAATACGCTCTAAATAAAGAGCATAAACTAGGAAGTCCAAAAGCTGTTGCATTTGAAAAAGCTTTGGGTTATACTAAAGATAATTATAAGGATTTGTCCGACAAAGTTAAAAACAGCATAAGTGATTTTGACATAGTAAATAAAGGGGCAACAAAGCACGGCGTTAAATTCGAAGTACTGATGACGCTGACGGGTCCTAATTGTAAAAGCGCTAATGTTATTACCGGGTGGATTATTAAAAATAATGAGCAACAACCAAGGATGACAACAATTTATGTTACCGGAAAGGAGGTAGGGAAGAAATGACAAGCCCGAAAGAACTTGATGTAGTACGATTAAGAGATGGCCGAGTAGGCACTATCTTAGAGGTTTTTGATAGCCCTCTTGCCTACCTCATTGAAACGGATGAAGATATGAGCCTTTGGCCGGAAGTAGGCCCGGAAGAAATTGCTGAAATAACATACACTTCAAAATAACAAATTAATACCCGAAGAGACCTGATAAAATTCAGGTCTCTTTTCTTTTTGAAAGAAAGGGGCACAAAATGGCAAGAGATGAACCAAAGCAGGAATAAGCCTGCTAAAACTGAGAGGGAGAAGGGTAGCAAAGGATGGATAAGGTAAAAATAGACCAAGTGCTATATAGCATAACTAGAACGGCAGGCCCGATTTTAGTAGAGAATAAAGCGTGTTGTGGCGCTATTACCTATAATCAAAACGAGATTGAGGTACTTACTGACTTAGGCAAGAGCGCAGAAGTAGTCACGCTAGTGCATGAAATAGTGCACGGCATAACCTATGAGAGAGGTATTAACACTCTAATAAAGGATGAAAGCGTGGAAACCTTCACGGAGGAAATGGCAAAGGGGATAATTCAATTAATTAGGGATAACCCTGACCTGGTTAATTACGTATCAGGTAAATAATAGCAACAAGGCCCTGGCGGCCACAAAATATATGCCCTGGCGGCAAAAGGAGTTTTTAAAATGGCTTATACACTTCAAGAAATCTACGCAGCCCTGGCGGCTGCGCAAAACGGTCCTGCTATGTTGCTTGACTTGCAAAATGAGGTTAGTAACTTACGTAGTGAAGCAGCAAACCAAAGAACGTCTAAGCAAAAGGTATTGCAAGCATTAGGAATTCAAGACGGCGCCGAAGTCGACACGGCAGTCGCTGGAATTCGCACTACCCTTGAGGCTTTAAAATCAAGTGGTAAGAAACCGGATGAGATGGGTACCCAGTTTGATCAATTATCAGCAGACGTCAAACGTTTGTCTGATGAGCTTGCAGCTGAAAAGCAAGGCAGGCAGCAAGAAAAAGACAAGCGCATTGGCGCTACTAAAATGAATAAAGCCCTGGCGGCTTTACAGGCGGGGAACGCAACTAATCCGGAAGTATTAACTAAACTAATCCTTGACAATATAATTGCCAAGGACGACGACAGCCTGGTTTATAAAGACGGTGACAAGGAAATTGCAGTGGAAGAAGGTATAAATTCCTTCCTTGCTGCTAACCCCTGGGCTGTCAAGAACACACAAAAAGCAGGTGCAGGGTCAAAGCCACCAGCTGGCTCCAGCTCTGAAAAAGATTTGGATAAGTTGTCAATCGAAGATTATATAGCAACCCGTGAAAAGGTTGACTAACGAGGAGGAAAATAATAATGCCTAACACACTTTTAACACCTTCCATTATTGCGAAGGAAGCACTTTTAAGATTAAGAAAGGTGGCAGTATTGCCACAACTTGTACATCGTGACTATTCTGCCGAATTTGTTGGTAAAGTAGGCGACACGATTACGGTAAGAAAGCCGGCTACCTTTGTAGCTAACGAGTTTAACACAGAAATTACAGTGCAAGATGGTACTGAGGGCAGCGTACCCGTTAAGATGGATAAACACCTTGACGTGTCTTTTGCTGTCACTTCCAAGGAAATGGCACTATCTGTTGAATCTTTTGGCGACCAATTCTTACAACCGGCAATGGAAGCTTTTTCCGGCAAGATTGCTGACTACATTGCAGCGCTATATGCCGACATCCCATATGTGGCTCCTGTTTCTGCAACTCCGGCATTTACGGATTTGAAAGGCCCGCTAGCTATCATGAACGGACTAAACGTTCCTTTGGCAGACAGACGTCTAGTCATGGGCGCAGTAACGCAAGCCGATTTCGTTATCATGGATCAATTTGTTAACGCCGAAAAAGCAGGGACGACTGAGGCTTTGCGCAAGGCTAACATGGGCCCAATTCTCGGGTTTGACACCTTTATGGACAATCACGTTGCCTCTCATACAAAGGGAACCCTGGGGACTGCTAAAGTACAAACCGGCGTAGTTTTGGGCGCTTTGACTGGTAGTTTCTATAACACTAGCTTAACGGGCACCTTGAAAGTCGGCGACACGTTTACTGTAGCAGGAGATGCGCAGACTTATGTTGTTACCAAGGCCGCAACCGCTGCAAGCAATGCCGTCGCTGTAGAATTTTACCCAGCGGCTAAAGCAGCATGGGCTGGTGATGCTGCCGTTACCTTGAATGGTAATGCTACTGAGAACTTGGCCTTCCACAAAAACGCTTTTGCGCTTGTTACACGCCAACTCGAAATCCCGCAAGGTGCGGCTAATGCTGCTATCGTTAACTTCGATGGTTTCGCTATCCGTGTCGTGTACGATTATGACTTGATACACAAGAAAGACGTTGTGTCTCTTGATATGCTGTGCGGTGTAAAAACATTGACGCCTGAATTGGCTGTTAGGTTCCGTGACTAATTCTAAGAAAGGGTGAATGCTATGACAGAATTAAAAACACTTGTACTGATTAAGGGGGAAGAAAAGGTTATCGTTAACGCCGGCGATCAGGAACGCGAATATATGTCTGATGGGTGGCTGCATGAAGGCGATGAGGGAATCGTCGAAGGAACCAAGCACGTGGGCGGAGGATGGTATGAATTGCCAAACGGTACCCGAATACAGGGAAAAGCAGCAGCGGAAGAAGCCCTGATTGCTTTAAATGCAAGCAAATAAATTGTTTAAAAGGCGGATCTCTAGCAGGTCCGCCTTTTTTTGCCTAATAGGGGGCCTTTTATGGAATTAAAAATAGAAATTCGGCAACTTAAAGAATTAATCGCTTCTTTTGAAAAAGCTCCGGCAGTTGTCAAGGAAGAAATGCGATTAGCGATGAGAGTTTCCTTGCGAGCTATCCAAACACGCGCAAGGGCGGAACATAGATTTCGTACTCATACAGGCAATCTTGAGCGGTCCGTTACGACGCAACTCGTGAGTAACTGGCCTGTCGTTGGACGCATTAAACTAGACTCTGCTATTACTAAGACAGCGGACGGGGGCAGCTATGGGGAGTATATGCATGATGGGACTAAACCGCATGAAATAAGGCCTAAAGACAAGAGGGCTTTGCGGTGGGTTGGCAAGAGCGGATTTGTGTTTGCCAAAGTAGTACACCACCCTGGCACTAAGGCTGACCCTTTTCTGTATGAGGCTGCCGAAAACGAGCGTATTAACATAAACGCAATTTTTGACCGCTACACAACGGAAGCTATAAGAAAGGCGGGATTATATGGCTAGATTAATAGCTGCTGATATCACGGACGAATTGGTTAAACCTGTCGTAATTGCTGATACAACGATTTTGGACGAATGCGATGAATATTTGAACGACTTAGCGCAGTCCAAGGGTTCGTTAGTTAGCTATATGGCTGTAGGAGATTATACGATAAACGATATCCCTGACCCGCTGCCCTACAAAGTTAAAAAGCTCGCTGTTATGTGGGTATGCCGCGAAGTATGCAGCAGAAAAGCAGGCGGTGGTGGGGCAGCGTTCAAGGGTCAGGATACGGCTGACAAATGGTCGAATAAATTATATTACTTCGCTAAGCAGGTTGAGGCGCTGGAAAGTCAAATCAACCCCGAAGTACTGCTGGGCATACTGACTTCGTCAGCGGTCGGGCAGATAACGCTTGAAAGGGGTTGATTAAATGGTTTGGTATGACATTATCCAATCTCTGTATGACTACTTAAAGGCAATAGCACCTACAAGGCACATTGCTTGTGGTGCATTAGAACCTGGGGATGTCGATTTGTCGGCAGATGCTAACGGCTTAAGTGGAGCTATTTTCTTGATTCGCGACCGTGAATATGATGAGAAAATACATCATGGCGGAGAAGGAGTAGTTACTTTTTACGTTGAAAACTGGGTAAGAAGCGATAATCCCGACCCGTTAGACGGGTATACAGCTCTTAGCGCTCAGGAGGCCAGTTTTAGGGAGGTTTTAACCACCTGGTTTTACGCACAACAACAAGTTGACACGAATACTGTCAACGCTGATTTAATTAATTTGGAAATTGATGAAACAATAGGCGATGCGGATAGCAGACGCCCGATTTTAGGATCCAGGACAACCGTGCAGGTAACCTGGTCGAAGAGAACATAAAGGAGGAATTAAGGATGCAAGCTAAAGGATTTATGGGCCGTCTTGGCCTAGACATTGAAACTACGTTCGGCGTTAGCCCGACAACCAAGAGCTGTAAGATTCTGCCATTTAATAAACTCGAGATAGTTGGAAAGCAATCGCTTATCAGTACAAGCACTATCACAGGAAATAGAAATCCTGTACAGCAGGGGCTGGGGAGAGTTACGGCGGATGGTTCTGCCGAGGTGCCTGTAGATTATACGGCCTTTGGCTGGTGGCTAAAATCTATGTTTGGCCCGGCGACAGATAGTGGTGCGAGCGCGCCTTACACACATGTTTTCAAGCCAAGCAATACTCAGCCGTCGCTAGTGCTTGAAAAGGCTTTCACCGATATAGGGCAGTACTTTTTATACAACGGTTGCAAGGTTAGCAGTCTTAAGTTGAGTTTTGGGGGCGATGGAGAGCTTGTAGCCACACTGGAGTTTAAGGGCGCGAGTGAAACTCGTGGCACTGTAGCTTACTCGGCTATGCCGACCACTATAGTCATGAATAGGTTAAATAACTTTCAAGCTGCGCTTAAAGAAGGTGGTAGCACAATTGGTACCGTGACCAGCGGTGACTTTACTATAGATTTTGGCCTTGATGGCGATCAGTATACCGTCGGAAACGGTAACAGCAGGGGCGACATTCCGGAGGGCATCTTAAAGGTAAGTGGCACGCTGAAAGCGTTGTTTACCGACGCTAGTCTGATTGATAAAGGAATTAATGCTACGGAATCTTCTCTGGAACTGACTTTCACAAGTGGGACTAATTCGCTTGCTTTCAAGTTTCCAGAGATACAATACGAACGTAACAGTCCAGCGATTACTGGCCCGGCCGGCGTATCCGTTGACCTTGCTTGGTCAGCATATTATCAAGATAGCGCGGATGCTGCTGCTGTTGTGGCCACGCTTAAAAATGCTGTAGCTACTTACTAATAGGGGGAGAAAAAATGCCTAAAAAAATTGAAACTAAGATTGAAACTGAAACTGAAACTGAAAATAAGATTGAAACTGAAATTTCTGTCCGTGATATGGACAGAAATCAAATTAAAGCACTTCGCAAAGCGGGACTCGATCCGGCTTTTGTTGCGATGACCGCTAAGACTACTGCAGAGTTAATTGACTGGATGGCGGATAATATCTACCCGGATATCGACTTTGCCGGCGTGCCATATTACAGAGTCGCTACTTTAGCAATGGACACATATCAACGGGCTGTTACAGGGCCTAAAGCAAAAAACTCTTAAGCGTCTGGGAATGGCTGACAGGAGGCAAGGCCAATTATTGTGAAAAGTCTTGCCTTCCAGCTATGTCTCAGGCGCATAAAACGGCGCCTTGCGAGGGCTGCGAAAATAGGAGACCAGAGCTTGCACCCGAAAATTGGGAAACCTGGGAGCTTTGGTTGGCTTTAAGGACGCAGTGGCGAACTGCAAGCATAACTACGGATAAATACTGTAAGGTGATAAAAACGGGGCTGGATTATTCTAGCCTTTTTTTAGTGGCAAAAACATTGGAAATAGAGGTTACACCAGCTTTGTTAAGCAAAATCAGGGCACTGGAATCAGCTACCCTTTCAAAGGAAGGTGGTGAAAAATGAGTAAGGATATTGAAATATTAATTAAAGCGCAAGACCAAGCGACCAATACGCTGAACAAGGTCAAAAGCAGTCTTAACAGTATGGGGAGTGGTCTATCAGGAATAACTAGCGGGCTGTCAGCTGTTACAAGTGGTTTCGGATCAGCGGTACAAGCAGGTTTGGGGATGGCTCTCGGGCAGGCGGGCATTCAAGGCCTTGCGTCGGCTTTAGAAGCTGCAGGCGATGCGTTTGTTGGTTATAATGCGCGAATGGAGCAGGCAAAAATAGGGTTTGAAACCATGTTAGGCAGTGCTTCCGGCGCTGAAACGTTTATAGCGCAGTTGTCCAAGATGGCAGCAGATACGCCTTTTGAATTTCCACAGCTGCAACAAGCTGCGCAGAAATTTTTAGCCTTTGGCTTTTCGGCCAAAGAAATAATACCCGATTTAACTGCTGTAGGAAATGCGGCAAGCGGATTAGGGCTTGGGCAAGAGGGCATACAGCGTATAACGCTCGCTCTTGGCCAAATGAAAGCTAAAGGGACTGTTTCGGGCGAGGAGCTCTTGCAATTAGCTGAAGCAGGAATTCCTGCATATCAAATATTAGCTGAGAAGATGAATCTGACCGCCAAGCAAGTTAAAAACATTGGTAATGAAGGTATTTCGTCTGACTCGGCTATTACCGCACTTGTTCAAGGCATGAACGAGAGGTTCCCGAATATGATGCAGAAGCAATCGGAAACAGCTATCGGGGTATTTAGTACGATCAAGGACAATGCGTCACAAATTTTTGGTGCCCTTGGCCAACCTTTGTTTGACGCTATAAGCGGTCCTTTAAAATCTCTGCGTGACATGTCTAACAGCATATCTGACAGTTTGCGCGAGGGCGGTATTGAAAAGGTGTTTCAGGATATGATTCCGCAGGATTGGCAGGATAGGATTGCCAAGATAGTTGACATCTTTAGCCAGCTCTTTAGTGGTACCGGACAAGCGGACATGTGGAGCAAAGTGTTTAAAGCGGCTTTTGATATTATTGGCGCAGGAATAGATGCCGCCATCCCCTTGCTTGATTTGTTTGCCCAGGGCATAAATGTCATAAATACGGTAGTAGCTGATGTTGTCGGGGCTGTCGCACAATATATAAGCGATATGATGGCCTTTTTGTCGGAGGCTTGGGAAAGCATCAAAACAGATGCATCTGATAAGTTCGGCGGAGTATTTGATGTAATAACGGGAGCTTGGACTGCTATTGGTGACACTATGGGAAATATATGGGAGGCTATTAAGTCCTCAATCTGGGAACAGGTTAGCGAATTCGTAACCGGTATCCTCGACCGTATGGGACCCCTTGGCACTCTTGTGAAGAGCGTTGGCAATTCCTTGTCTACGGCATGGGGTAAGGTAACTAATCGAACACAAAGCACAGGAAACAACTTTAGATCCTGGTTAGGTACTATCCAAAAACCGGCTAGTGTAACAGATGAAGGACTGGCTGCTCTTGCTAATCATAAGGGAACACCTGCGCTTGAAGGAGGGACTGATAGTAAAGGGAGCAAATCTGCAGAAAAACTAGCTAATAAAATTGACAAGTTACAAGACAGGATTCAAGACGCCTATAACAGCTTAAATCAGAAAATAGTTGAAGAAACGTCTACTACTTATGAACTTGGTATGTCCAAGATTAATAATGAACTAGATAAAATGAAGCGCGAATTAGTCGAAGATGCAGGGAAACTAGGGATAGACACTTCCGGCTTAGAAGGCAAAATGGCCGAATACGGAAAAGTCATGACGGAACCCATTAAGCGGGCATGGCGAGAAGCTTGGACAGACCTAAAAAATCAATCTGCTCTAGGTATTGCACAGTTAACGGGCAATAAGCAGGCTGAAGCGGTTGCAAACGAAGCGATAAGCATGGCTTCGCTTGAGAAAGAACGCAGGGAAAAGCTGAAAGCCGTGCAGATGGATAACAATGACGTAACTGCTTTGGCAGCAGTACAAGCTTGGTACGAGAACCAAAAGCTACTTGTAACACAGAAACGCCTAGACGCAGAACGCCAGGCCAAGATTGATGCCTATAACGATGAGGTGGAACAAAATGGGCTGCTTGTCACTTTGCATGCTAAAACCCAGGAGGAAGTTGACAAGCTGAATAGGGGAGTACTGGATAAAAAAATTGATTATTTGAACCAAGAGCTGACGAAGGAAGGCTTGACGGCTGATGAAATAAAGGCCATTCGCAAAGAACTGGCGGAGGCGACTAGTTCTAAAGAGGCAACGCCTTTGACTAGGTCAGAAGGCATTACGCAGGGCTTTAAAAACTACACTAAGTCTCTTAGTACAGAAGCTCAGCAATGGGCAGATGCGGCTAAGACGGCGGCATCCTCTATGAATTCTAGCTTTAAAAATTTCTTTTTTGATGCAATGACAGGGCAACTAGATTCTTTGGGCAAGTATTTTCAGTCATTCCTTGAAGGTGTTGCGTCAGCAATATCCCAGGTCTTGGCTAACCAAGCGACTTCTGCCTTAATTAGTGCGATATTTCCTAAATTAAAGACTAACGCTGTTGGTGGTCGCCGTTCTACCGGTGAGAGTTTTATTGCCGGTGAAAAAGGCCCGGAGCTTATCAGCTTGGACGGTGCAGGCGCATCTATTACTAGCAGCCAGGCGACAACGTCACAGCTGGGCAATAACTTGGCTAAGGTAACGGTGAATGTCATCAACCAAACAGGACAGCAAGTAACTGCTACGCAATCCACACCTACGCTTGACGACCTCGGGAATATAGTGCTGGACGTTTTCCTTAATGCCGTGTCTACTAATAAACGCGGTGTGCGTGATGTCTTATCGGGGGTGAGGTAATTGACTATAGCTTGGCCTGATATTCAAAAACCGGCTTATAATCTGGCGGAGGATCCGGAAGATGCTGTCATACGGTCAGAATTTGATGCGGGATACGAACAAACAAGACCACGTTTTACACGAAACCGTACAACGTACGGTTTAAGCTGGAAAGCAATGAGGACCACCGATAAAAGCACGCTTGACTCTTTTTATAAAAATACGTTAGCGAATGGTGCTCTTATGTTCACGTGGGCGCATCCTGACGACGGCATCACTCACACAGTAAGGTTTACCGGCCCGCCGACTTATAACCTCATAGCCGTTGGGCTATGGAGCGTAGAGCTGAAACTCAGAGAGGTGTAAGCATGAATAATCTATCGGCAGCCGCTAAGCTGCTAAAAAATAAACTGGCTGATGACGGAGCTTATCTCGTCTTGCTGGAGATAGCCATTTATGGCACTGACATAGTGCTAAGGCTAGCCCGCAATACGGATGATGTGCCCTGGAACGGGCAAAACTGGCAGGCCTTCCCTTTTTCTTTGGCGGATCTTACAGAAACGTCTGACGGCGAAATACCGGAAGTAACCCTGCAGGTTTCTAACGTTGAACGCATAGTTCAGGGATATGTAGAGCAGGCTGATGGCGGAGGGAAGTCATCCGCTACGATACGTGTTGTTAACTCTAAATTATTGACGGAAACAGAACCACTCCTAGAAGAATTTTTCACGGTTACGAAGACGTCTTGCAAAGAGGATTATGTGTATTTCACCCTTGGTATGGGATATAAGAAGGCACGCCGACCGTTAGGAAGATACCTAAAAAATCACTGTTCAGCTAAGTATGGCGGTTGTAAGTGTGGTGTGTCGGCAGCAACCATGACGGCTTTCACCTCCTGCGACCACACGCTGGTTAATTGTCGTGCAAGAGGAAATTCCGCCCGCTTTGGTGGTCAGCCGCTTGTTGGTCAGGGGGGATTATATGTATAGCGATTTAATCGGTATACCCTTTAAAGACGGTGGCAGGAGCATTGACGGGCTAGACTGTTATGGTCTTGTAATGGAAGTGTATCGCCGTAAGGGCATAAACTTGCCGGAATATTACGCACCGGCGCTTGATGAAAGCGCCGTAAGTACACAGATTGAAGCGGCCAAAGCGTTACCGATATGGCAAAAGGCAGAGGCCGCCAATCCCCCTTTGCTTGCTGTAATGGCTATAAAATTTAATTCGATACATTGCAACCATACGGGCGTTTATATAGGAAACGGTTTTTTTATTCACACTAGGGAGCGTATCGGAGTGAATATTGACCGTATAAGCAGTCCAGCATGGCGGCGAAGAATAGAGGGATTTTATGTGTATGTGGGGGCGGAGTCATGCAAATGATAAACATCGTTTTAATAAAAAACCCTTTTAACGTGCGAGATAGGGACATCAAGCAAGTACCTTACAGCGTTGTCAAAACTCTGGCAGGATATATCGCCGAGCTTAGCTTAGAGGAGGATATTGTCGTCGCTGTAAACGGTGGCGTAGTACCTAAAGAGGACTGGGGCAAGATAAGCCTCGCTCCGGACTCAAGTGTTGTCATATGCCCAGTAATAGGAAAAGGCGGTAGCGGTAAAAATGTGTTAACTATTATTGCCGGCATAGCCTTGTCTGTCGTTTCGATGGGTGTTGGGTCTGCAGTAGCAGGGGGCGCCATGTTTGGCGCAGGGGCGGCCGCCATGGCTAGTTGGGGGTTCACCTCATATTTAGCAATGGCAGCTGTCATGTATGTCGGCGGGACGCTGTTAAACAATATGAGCAGCAGCGTAAGCATTGATGATTATTCTGCATCTACAACTTACTCATGGTCTACACCGACAACGCAGGCAAAGCAAGGTGTACCAATTCCCCTAACATATGGCACGGTCAAGGTACAGAGCCCTAACGTGCTATGTGCGCATATAACGACTGACGGGGACAAGCAGTATCTTAACTTGTTATTATCAGGTGGTGAAGGACCTGTAACGAACATAAAGGATATCACAATAGACGGAAATCCCCTAGCGAATTACGATGACGTGGAAGTGAATTTGCGGTACGGAACGAATGACCAAGCCGTTATACCTAATTTTGCTGATAGCTACGCAGATCAGTCTCTTTCGTATAAGTTGACTACTGATGACTATGCGACGCAGCGGATAGACGGTAACGCAACAGAAGGTATAGAGCTGACATTCGAGTTCCCTAGTGGGCTATTTCGCTCTAATGATGATGGAGGGCTCGAAGAAACATCAGTCACGATTGGCATGGAATATCGGAAGTACGGAGCGGCAGACTGGCTTAGCTTTAAAACAGGTTCTTTAAAGGTGACAGGCTCTTCATCCTCGGCTATTCGGCGCGTCGTGAGGGTTGACAATTTAGCGCAGGGGCAATATGAAGTCAGATGCAAGATATTAAATCAGGACGGGACAACGAACCGCTATATCAATACTTGCTACTGGACGGTTGTTTCGTCCATAGTGTATGACGATTTTAGCTATCCCAACATGGTGTTAGTAGGAATTCAGGCTCTGGCCACGGACAAATTATCAGGTAGCAGCCCCAACGTAACATGGAAGCACACACGTGCGGTTGTGCAGGTATGGAATCCAAACACCGCATCTTATGAAGAAAAGCCTGCAACAAATGCCGCTTGGGCATGCTACGATTTGACGCATTGCTGCAGAAAGCTAAAAAATATCAACACCGGTTCATATGAATACCTCGTTGAGGGCGCACCCGCGGGCTTGATACTCTACGATGATTTTTTAGCCTGGGCGAGTGCCTGTGACAGCAGAGGCCTTGTATGCAATTACATACTAGACGCCAGCGGTGATATGGATGCCGCCTGGAAGCCTTTCGAGGCTGCAGGTCGTGGCAAGGTAGTAAGGCGCGGTACCCGCTATGGCTGTATTTATGACCATGCGGCTGATCCGGTGCAAATGTTTAGCGTTGGTAATATTAGAAGCGGCACTTTCAGCCTTGATTACCTGCCTATTGATGATCGTGCGAATTGTGTTGAAATTACTTACAACAATGAAGATAAAGACCACGAACGCGATTCCATGATGGTGTACGGGGAGGATTATGACGAGAACGATAGCGTGGACAACCCAACGCAGATAACCCTCGACGCCATCACTGACCCTGATAGGATTTTTAAGGAGGGCAAGTACTACTTGCGCAAAAACAAGTACTTAATCCGAACGTGTACTTTTGAAGCTGATGTGGATGCCATAGCTTGCCAAGTAGGTGATAACATCTTAGTACAGCACGACATCCCGCAATGGGGTTTTGGGGGTCGTATAGTAAGCGCCACAACCACTCAGCTAAAGCTTGATAAGGAATTAACACTTGAAGCAGGAAAAACTTATGAAATCACGGTCAGGCTGCAAGACGACACGCTTGTCAAGCGGTCAGTGGTAGCGCCTGTTGAGACTACTACTACGGATACAATAACCGTTTCAACGCCCTTCGAAGCAGTGCCGGCGCAATACGACATCTACAGTTTTGGCGAATATGGTATAAGCACAAAGCCATTTACAGTGGCGAGCATCACACGAACTAATGACGAGGTGCGAAAAATCAGCGCACTAGAGTACAACGAGGCTGTTTATACGGAAGCTACAGATGTGCCGGTCATCAACTACTCTCAATTGGACAGCGAGGTGGCAGTGACAAACTTGTCCCTTGGCCAGGAAAATTTCCGCCAAAGTGACGGCTCTGTCATGTCAAATATTTACGTCTCTTGGACGGTTGCGCGTGGAAAAATCTCTGCTTCCTTTGAGGTTTTTCTTTCGACAGATAGCGGCGCAACGTACAGGCTATACGCCAAAACATCAGAACAGAGCTTAGTAATACCTAATGTTAAAGAACTTAAGACCTATTATGTTAAAGTGGCGGCGAGGTTAAGCTATTCAAGCGCTGCTGTGGCCAGTATTACGATAGAGGGTTCAGTCGTAGCCCCGCCAAGCGACTTAGCGGCCTTTTCTGTGTCTTTCCTCAACGGCAAGTATATTTTTAGCTGGAAAAAGGCAGAAACAGGCAGTGAAATTACTGGTTACGAAATCAGGAAGGGCACTACCTGGGATAGTGGGCAACTAGTAACACGGGCGGTAGGCGAAGACGCTAATTATACGGATTCGCAGGCAATCCTCGGAACCGTTAAGTTTTTCTGCAAACCGTACAATGGAGGAGGTTATTCGGCCAACGCTTTAAGTGACCTGATAGCTATTGATTCGCTGCCACAAATTAAGACGCTATACCGGCAGAACAATTTCGAGCAGCTTTGTTCCGTGAGCGATAGCAAGGGGGAAATAAAAGAAGCCTTCACTTATCAGAAAACAGATCTGACCTATGACGAGTTGGCCGCAATGACATATGCCGAGATGCTGGTTGGCGATATAGTCGGTAAGCCCTTGGGGAATACCGTGCTGCTTAGCCCGATTATCACGCTTGATGTTTTAGCTCAGGCTTATATCTCGATCAAAGAATACTGGATGTGGCCACCAGATCAAGCGACTATTTACGAAATAGCCACCTCTCTCGACGGCGTAAATTTCGGTGGCTTTAAAATGCTAAGCCCTGGGAAAATGCCAATAAAGGCTTTTCAGGTGCGCATTACGTTAGCAGGAGTAGAGAGACCTGCCATACTACAGCATTTGGATATTGAGGTTAATGCTTCACAAACCACTATTAACTACTCGGGACTAGTCATACCAGCAGGTGGTCTGGAGCTGATTTTTAGTCAATCTTTTGCTAATCCGCCGGCGGTAATAGTATCACCAAACGTTGACGCCCTCATGGTTAAAAAAGATGATCCTACGGTTACAAGCTGCAGGATCTATTTATTAAGCACTGCCGGTGTGGATATTGGTGGTACCGCTGACGTGGTAGTCGTGGGAATATAAAAAGGGAGTGAGAATATGTTTAAACCCAGTGCACTGGGTAATAGCGGGGCAGAAGTAATAGCCCAAGTAATTGAAAACGACGTACAGAATCAAAGCGTTGATGATAACGCTGTCTTAGCGTCAGGCATCGCTGAAGGGACAGTCGTCAAATGGTCAAAGAGCCTGTTGAAATGCGTAGTATGCGACGGCACGGTGGCTTTGGGAAGTACGGACACAATAGGGATTGTATCTTTCGCAAACGGTACCAGCGGACAGGTTAAATTCTCGGGGGTTTATGTTGACAACGATTTGGCAACACCCGGCACTTATTACTGCCAAAGCAATGGGACGATAGGTACTACGGTTACCAAAGTCTTTGTTGGCACCGTAACATCCGCCGGCCGTTTAGTTATGCCGGGCGGTGGCGGCGGTAGTATAACACCAGCAACGCCTACGGACCTTGGTGGAGTAATGGTAGGAGTCGGACTGGCTATTACTCCAGAAGGTCTTTTAAGTACTGCTTCATATCCTGCGTGGTTTACTGACCGTGGAGACGGTAGCGACGGTGACTATGCACCAACAGCAAGCGGTACATTAGCTAATGGCGTGTACAATTTCAAATCAGTTTATATCCCTGCAGGCGTAACGGTAACGTGCTCAGTCTGCACTATCATTAAGTGTCAAGGGGCGTTTGTGTGCGCAGGTAATATTGTTGTTACACCTTGTGGTGGTACAGGTGGTACGGGTTCTGCTGGTGCTGGTGCTGCAGGAAATCCTGGTAATGGGTTTGCAGGAGGAGCAGGGCATAAAGATATTAATAACAATAACGCAGGTGGCCCGGGTGGAGCCGCCTTTAATTATGGGTTTGACTTATCGGCTCTTGGTAGATTGCTAAACGGGGAAATGTTAGCCGGAGCAGGTGGGGGTGCCGGTGGCGGTGATGGCAATGTTGCTGGGACTACAGGTGGTAATGGCGGTGGCAGCATCAAAGTTGTTGCCGGTAGTATCGTGGTAACCGGCTCTGTTACCGCTAAAGGTGCTAATGGAGTCGGAATAACCATTGATGGAATTGGTTGTGGTGGGGGCGGAGGAGGCGGGGCAATAGCTTTTATTGCTAACACGCTTTATTTACCTGGCACGGTTAGTGCAGCAGCAGGTTTAGGTGGTATTAACACAAAAAGAAGTAGCCTCAACGGTGTAGCCGGCTCGGCAGGCATAGTCTACTTAAAAGAATTGGGGGCGGCATAAATGCGAATTGCAATAGTGAATGAAGAAGGTATTGTAACAAATATTATAGATGCTCCTATGATTTACGCTGACAATCAAAAACTATGTTATGACTGGACACAACTTCGCGAACCATATACCGATATTGAGCCGGTAGAACATGCTAAATTAAGACATATTTCAGCTGCTAAAGCTTATAGAGACGCGCAAGAAGTGGCAGCTATAACCTATAATGGCAACGATTATGATTATGATGCTAAAGCACGCGAACGATTAAATATAGCGCGGCAGGCCTTGGAAGATTTGGGGACAGAGTCAATAGACTGGACTACGGCAGACAATACAGATGTTACGTTGACGATTGATGACTTTGCAGCTATTAACATTTTGGCGGCTACTAGGTCTAACGACTTACATGTTGCTTATCGGGCTACAAAAGCAAAATTAGAAGCAGCAACAACTATTGAGGAATTAGAACAAATTTATCCATTAAAGGGTTAAGGGGGTGATCCAAATTTCTGAGGTTTGCAATTTTCTAAGTAATTTATACACCAAAGCGCAAATACAATTAATAGCACTAGCTGGATTTTTTGGAGGATTTTTGGCGGCCGCAGTTGGCGGCTTTGACAAGCAGCTAAAGGCGTTATTAATACTAATGTTGCTTGATTATGCTACGGGTATGTATGCCGCTTGGCGTGAAAAACGGATATTCTCAAAAAGAGGATATCAAGGACTGGTTAAAAAGCTATCCATTGTAATAGCAGTCGCCTTTGGCGTACTTGTAGACGCCGTATTACAGACCGATTTTTGGCGATTTACATTTATCTCGGGGTTCGGTGTTATGGAAATAATATCTATTATAGAAAATGCTGACCGTGGTGGTTATGGCCATGTTATACCACCTGTAATCCGGAAGCATTTAAAAGAATTGAAGGGATAGCATGAAAGAGAAGCTGCTAGAAATGTTAAAAGAAAATGGGGAATGGTCATTTACACGCTGGATAGCCTTTATTGGCTATTCGGCGTTTTTGTTAGGCTCGTTTTATTTGCTGTATAAGGGGCAGAAATGGGATAACTATGATACCTTTGCTAACCTAACAGGTGGCGGCGGGGCCGTTACGCAACTGGTAAATAAGTTTATAAATGGAAAATATAACACGCTGCCTGGTGAAGCAGGGAAACCATTGCAAAAGGATGGAGAAAAAGGAGCTGGAAATTAATGGCAAAATTGAATTATGACGGTAAGAAGTTGAATTTACATTATTCGCGTGATAATGGCGAGGAATATGATTTTGGGTGTCACAACCAGTACGAAGAAGGCGAGAATGAGGCCGGTGAACCGCATGAAAGCTTACCTAACAACGTTTATCCGCACGCTTGGGCTGAGGACTATGAAACAGCAATGAATAACGGTAAGAGTTATGGCTGTGGTTACATTCATACTGGTGATGCTCGCGGACGGGACATTCACGGTGGCGGTGGTTCGTTATCTGACCCGTATGCTGATTATCAAGGCTGGTTATGTACGCAAGGATGTTTGCGTATGCAAAATGCAGACATTATTAAATTATCAGCAATGATAATTGAGGACGGAAATGATGTTGAATTAACTGTAGAAAATAACGAGGACGCAGAAGAAATTTAAAATACTAAGAAAGGAGTGAATAAGGTGTGGAAGACAAAAAAACTATGTTCTTGTATATTGGTTGTGCCGTTATTGCTGTTTTGCTTGCCTGGTATGTGCTCAGCGGAAATGAATCAGGCGGAAAAGCAGAATTTACAAACGTTGAAAATCGAATTAACAGAGCTGCAGAAGAACAACGAGCAACTAGCGACGAACTCGGAAGAATCGGACAGGGCGTTAACGATAGCGCAGGAACAGCTGACAACATCTCACGAGCAAACGCAAGTGCTGAAAACGCAATTAGCGACGCTCAGAGAGCAAACGCAAGTAGCAATGACATCATCCAAGACAGCCGAGAAAGACTTGCAAGATGCCAATCAATTATTGCTAACATGGAAAAAGGAGCAGGATCAAAAGATAGCGGAGATAAAAAAGCAGAATAAGGAGCTCAAAATATTACTTGTCGGACTTGGAGTATTTATGGCTTTCAAATAAGCTGAAAAGCTAGGTATAAATATAAGGAGCCACCTCTAAAAAACGCTTAAAAGCGAAATTTGGAGGTGGCTCTTTTGTGTAAAGTTAGGCGCTAAGCCTTATTACGAAGTATGTTTGGTAAAAATCGACACGGTTCGTTTTTTTACCGCTTAATACCACCAATAAATAATGCGGTTATCGGGAACCCGATAACCGCTATTTTTTTGCCCAGATGGCAGTAGAGCATAAACTTAAATAAAGATTGATAGACGAGAAAATAACTAGCACAGAAATTGTAACAAGATTCATTGCTAATATAATTACTCGACTGAAAAAAGAGCGGACAATCTATCTTTATAGCATCGAGAAAAATAGTACTATGTTTGAATGTGGTGCTTATGATATTTTAGAATTTTTGCCAGGAGCAAGTCTTGGGTCAATGAGAGACTTCAGGAAAATATAGCTATTATTGGGGATATAGTATACAATAAATATATAAACTATATATTTCAGCTGGAAAAAGCAGGATAGATGAAATTGATATTCAAATACTTGCTTAGTTCTATACTGACAACAAGTCGCCATTTAAGGGGGACTTTTTTTATTTACTTTATAGATGCAGGCAATCGCCACATCTGGGTTTGCTCCAAAAAAGCTAGATTAGCTGCTTAAAGTAGATTTAAAAAACTAAAAAAGTAAGAAAGGAAAGTGATAGTAATGAATGAAGATATTGTAAAAGGCAAATTGAAAGAGTTGCAAGGAAGAATTCAAGAACAATGGGGAGAAATAACCGATGATGAATTCAACAAAACCGAAGGGCAAAAAGACAGACTATTAGGGCTTTTACAGACAAAATATGGATATTCTAAAGAAAAAGCTGAAGCTGCCTTTAAAGAGTTATTAGGCAAAAAATAAAAGCCAAGTTTATACTAATTGGTTTTTAATGGACACAAGTTTTTAGCGGTTTATGTTTTGCGCTAGGGTTAAATGTAAAGGAGAGAATAAAATGTTATTAAGTAGAATTATGAAAGTCAGTTCGATTTTGTGTGTTTTGTTAGCAATGTCCATTGGTGTTGTAAGTGCCCAGTCTGTTGAAGAAAAAAGGCAAGAAATCCGCAATATAGCAAGTGATACATTAAGTGAAGTGTATAAGCTTCAACCAAATGCTGAGAACGCTGTTGCAGATGCGGCTGGTTATGCGGCTTTTACGATTACTGATGCTAGGCAACTATTTATTGATAGCGGAGTAGGTAAAGGTATGGCTGTAGACAATGCCACGGGGCAAAAAGTTTTCATGAAGACCGGAGATGTTCAGGTAGGTTTTGATTTACAAATAAAAAAATATGCTGTGTTATTTGTCTTTGGAACAAAAAAAGCGTTTTCTGATTTTATCACTAGTGGTTGGAAATTTGACGGTCAGGCTAATGTAGCGGCAAATGATAGTCTTGCAGGGGATTCTTTGCAAGGAGCGTTTCCTGTATCAGCCGATGTTTGGATGTATCAGGTAACGGACAAAGGACTTGAATTTAGCCCAAAAGTAAGAGGCATTAGTTATTTCAAAGATAGCAAATTAAATTAAAGCTTGTATTAAATTTGTAAAAGGGCCTATTTCCATGCCTTTGGCTGTTATGCTGGTAATGAAACTTTTAGGTCGAATTAGTTATAATATGCAACAAAATTCTACTGTTTTTTGCAAATGCCTCTTAGAGAATGTATAGCCATTATTTTAAGAGGCGGTCATTTGCCACCGTTAGCAGAAAATATCTAATGAGATTTCTGAGCCGCAATGCCGGTTGGCAAGATGTTATTGCCTATTCTACAAAAACTAAGTTTGCAAGTTGTAGAGCGATTAAGTTCGGAATATGGATCTAATAAATCAGAAAACTCGAACCGTTGATTGTAAAAGGATAAAAACCAAAAGGAGGTATCTTTAAATGTTGTACACTATTGTAGCTATTATTATTGCAGTTGTAATAATGAAATATTTCGGGATACTGTAATTAGTGACTATCCAAAAGAGTGAAAAAGTGTGCAAAATATGTTAATTTGATATATAATCAAATTAGAATAAGGAGGTGTTGATATGTTTATTAATGATTATCTTGAAAAGAAAAAACGTAAAGAACGAGTTGAGGCAGTGAAAACCGCAACTATTGCAGCTGGGGTAGGAATTGCAGCAGGCCTCGCTGCTGGAGTTCTTTTAGCACCTAAATCCGGAAAAGAAACGCGTGCCGCTATTGCCAAAAAAGCCGAAAAAGCTGCTGAGATGGCAAAAGACGCAGCCATTTCAGTAAAAGAAGATTTATTGAACAAGGAAGAGCAATTGAAACATAATATTAAAGAGTTAAAAGAAAAAGCTAAGGATACTCCTAATGAGACAATCGACGTTCCGGTAGAAACGCTAACTAAAAACAAAGATTAGTCCAGTTAAAAATTTACAGACTTTCTCGATGTTGTCTCAAAGAAAAATCAGAAAAAGCAAATCCACCTGCAGTTGAATAAAGGGCGCTGTCATAAAGGTGAAAGGAGTTTCGTATGTTTCTCACCTATCAGGATATTATGGTTTTAATAGTAAGTTTTATCGTTACTAGTTTGGGCATTGCGGTGTTAATACTCCTAATAGTAGCTTTGGTTAAGTTGATTAATACGGTAAGTAAAGTCAATAAACTATTAGATGACAATGCCGAAGACATAGGCAAAACGGTAAAAAAACTACCGGAGCTAGCTGAAAATATTGACAAAACTTTAATCAGCGTAAATGGTACTATTGATGAAGTTAATGGTACATTTCTTGCCACTAACCCAGCGGTTAACAGTGTTACAAGAATCGCCGATATTGTTGAAAATGTTGCAAATGTGATTATTAATTTGCTTGCAAAAAGAAATTAAATGTGCAACATAATACCTAGCTCAATTTAAAAAATTATATACTAAAAAAATTGGTTATCTGTAAAATGTTGGGATAACACAGTATAAGTTAAGCTTACCGGTGGTCTGATAATGACCATCGGTATTTTTTGCCTTGGAAGATAAAACCATATTTTCTAATATCTTAAATATTTTAATACCATAGCTAATTCTTCTTAGACTCTTAATTTATGCTGCCAAAGACTTCTTCCAATCAGAAAACTTCGTCCATACGCAAAAAGTTTATGCGATTGGTGGTGCATAGATAATTGGTTGCATCATGAATGGGACTCATCTAGGGAGGCAAATATAGATATATGATAAATATGGGGCTGTTGCACATAATAAAAAATGTGCAACAGTTTTTTTAAAAATAATCATCCACCCGCTATGCGGGTGGATGATTATTTTGGTTTGATACTAAACATTTTACTTTAGTGATAGTTTAGAGCGACAAGGGAGCAACGAAACCATAAATTGAAAGCTATATCGGCAAGATTCAACAGTTTTAGGAGAAAAAACTCAAATGTTAAAATAGTGTTGGTTCGCCAACCACACAAAAATAACAGAGGAGATATCAAAGTTAGACAGTCGAAGGCTATCACAAAACAGTTGGAACTGCAAATATCATATAGTTTTTGCTCCGAAGTATGGAAGAATAGTAATGTACAGGGAAATGTTAATGTAGTGCGTTAAATCAAAAATGATTTTGGCAGTAACTGACAAAGGCTTGCATCAGAGGTGTAAGTCTTTTTTTCTTTTTATAAAAGATGTAAATTCCACGAGTAGATAAGGAATCATCAATCTTAAAGTACAACATTTTAGAACTAGGTTCTATATATTTTAACAATGCAGCTCTAATAAAGACAATTCTCTTGTCATTAATGGCGAAAAAATAGGAGGATTGCATTTGTGACATATAAATTATTTCGGAAGGATAAATTTTATACTTCTGGAATATTTTTTTTGCCATATAATATGTTTCATTGCCCTTTGCTAGAAGGACAAAGGGTAGGTTATTAAAATATTTAAAATCAATAGGAGGCTGACTAGAAAATAAGTAGTGACCGGATATAATATCATTTGTTGGTAAAGCGTATTTAAGAAGCTCGTCGTTATTTATTAGTAACTTGGGAACAGCAGCGATTACATGCTCATCTTTAAGAAAAATTTTCTTGCTTTTTCTCTCGGTAATATCATCTACACCAATAAGAAAGTCAATACTGCCGTTTTGCAGGGAAACGTTTAAATCCTCGGTGTTTTGTTCAATCATTTTGATATCGCAGGGCATTTCTTTTTTGAATGCAGATATTATAGATGGAAGCATATTTGAACAAAAAAACGCAGCACTGCCAATAGTTATAGTGCCGATGGTATTGCTTCCGGAGGATTTAATAGCTCTATATAGGGCTTCCTCGATCGTCTGCATTTTTTTTGCTGCTTGGATATATTTAGCTCCTGCTTCAGTAAGTATAATGGGTTTTACTCCACGATAAAAAAATTGTGCACCATACCTTAACTCTTCTTTTTTTACAATAGTACTAAGTGCAGGTTGAGTAATAAATAATTTTATTGCGGCCTTAGAAAAACTTTGCTCTTCGCTGATGACCAAGATATATTTCATAACTTTATCCACTTAATATCATCTCCTATATTTATGTTAGTATACTTAAAAAAATGGCAAAAAACAAGGAATAAACCGCATAATTAGGGGAAGTATCTCATTTTCGAGTATAAGTTTATTTATATATTAAGTTATAAATATATGAATTGGTATTTTTTGGCTTGCAATGGTAGAGTTAAAGTAGGTTAATTAAAATAGTGAAAATATCATTTAAATAAGGAGGAAAATGTATGGATTGTTTAGCAGAAAAATTCAAAAGATTGGGTATTGATAATGCCCCTGGTCAAGAGACACGCCAGAAAACCGAAAACATGGAAATCAGAGGAGAAAAATTGGCAGGGCCTGCAGTTAATTTTTCCCACGGAGATGTTGATGCGCACATTCCTACACCAGGCTCTTTGGAGCTTTTTATTGAAGGTTTCAAAAAAGGTGGCTGTGTTGCCTATACTGAATATCGTGGAGGTGCATCCATACGTGAAAATGTGGCTGCAAAATTGGCAAAATTTACCGGTGCGCCTATTGATCCGGATAATGAACTCATTATTACTCCTGGTACCCAAGGAGCTTTGTTCTTAGCATTAGGTTGCTTAGTCGGACGTGGTGATAAAGTCGCTATTGTTGAGCCGGATTACTTTGACAACCGCAAATTAGTTGAATTCTTTGAAGGGGAATTAATACCTGTAAAATTGGACTATTTAGGTCAGGACAGTTGCGCAGGTGTTAATCTTCCTGCTTTAGAGGAATCATTTAAACAAGGGGTAAAATTATTCTTATTTTCCAACCCCAATAACCCAACTGGTGTTATCTATTCTCAGCATGAGATTGAAACAATTGCAGCATTGGCCAAGCAATATAATGTCATTCTACTGGTAGATGAATTATATTCACGCCAAATTTTTGATAATCATCCTTATACACATTTAAGAGCTTTAGCAAATAAATCAGATAACATGCTAACAATTATGGGTCCATCTAAGACAGAATCATTAAGTGGTTTTCGGTTAGGAACTGCTTTTGGTACTAAATGGATTATTGACAGAATGGAAAAATTGCAAGCTATTGTTACTTTGAGGGCACCTGGCTATTCACAATACGTATTGAAATGTTGGTTTAATGAACCTGAAGGTTGGCTGGCTGATAGAATTGCCCAACATCAAAAAATCAGGGATGATTTGGTGGCTGTAGTCAGAAGTCATGAAGGTTGTAAAGTGCGTAAGACAGATGGTGGTAGTTACATCTTTCCATCATTACCACCAATGGATGTTAGTATCAACAATTTTGCAAAAATAGTAAGACAATTGACAGGGGTTACAATCACTCCCGGCACGGAATTTGGACCACAATTTACGCATAGTTTCAGAGTTAACTTCTCGCAAGATCATAATGATGCAATTGATGCCATTAAACGGGTTATGAAAGTAATGGAAAGGTATAGAAGCAAATAAAGTTGTGTAGTTAATAGGAAAGGGTGACTCAGAATGGATAAGAGCTATTTTCCTGAAGATTTCATTCAAGAAATCAAAGAGAAATTTTACTATGTAGATGAAGACAATCTGGGTAGAAAGCGGCTGTTCTTCGAGAACTCTGGAGGTTCTTTACGTTTAAAAGCAGCCGTGGAAGCTAAGTGTAAATATGAAAAAATTCCGGATTGTCCAGAGAGATATCATGATATTTCCATGCATTTAAGAGCTGTTAAAGAAAAGGGCATTATAGACTTGTTAGAAATAGTTTTCGGAGCTAAGCCTGGTGAAGGAGCTTTGATTACAGAATTAACGGCATCTCAGGTAATGTTTCGTATAGTAAGGGCTATCGTGGAAAACACGCCGGGGACAAATATTGTAACGACATCCATTGAGCATCCATCTGCTCATGATGCAGCAAAATTTTATGCAAAAAGAACAGGAAAAGAATTCCGCGTAGCTATGGCCAATAATAGCACCGGCGGCGTAGATGTAGAAGAAATCATGAAGCATGTAGATAAAAATACCTGCATGTTAAGTGTTATGAGTGCTTCTAATGTTTCTGGTAATATTTTGCCTATGGCAGATATTGTTAAGGCTGCAAGGGCAGTTAATCTATATCTGATGCTGTTCAGCATATGCCACATTCTGTATTGCACGTTGGTGAATATGGGCTTGATGGCATGAATTTTGCTCCTTACAAAGCTTTTGGTATTAGAGGATGCGGTTATGGTTACGTATCAGATCGTGTAGCAAAATTACCTCATGATAAATTGCTTGATAAACCGGAAAAAGAATGGGAACTTGGTACTTTCCCACATCCAGACTATGCTGCTTTGAGCGCCATGGTAGATTATGTATGCTGGATTGGTGGTCATTATACAAAAGAAACCGCCAGAAAAATATTGTATGACACAGGGATGAATGCTATTCACAAACAAGAACATTCTTTGCTGATGAGAATGTTGGACGGTTCTCCTGAAGTCCATGGATTAAGACATATTCCGGGAGTAGAGGTATATTTGGATAATCCGGAAGTGAAGGATAGAGATTTGATTTCTGCTATGGGAATTAAAGGGATGAATTATACTGAACTAAGAAAGGAGTATTATCGTCGAGGAGTTACTGTTTTTGAACGCATAAATACAAGCCTTTATTCTAAGAGAATCGTAGAATCATTAGGACTTACAGGCTGTATCAGAGTTTCACCCCTTCATTGTCACAGTTTCAAGGATATAGATCAGTATCTAAAGGTAACGATGGCTATTGCAAAAGAATATAGTAAATAAAAAACCTTATGGGAAAACTGAGTAAGATTGCGCTCTGGAAACAAATTTTGGTAGCTATTATTCTTGGGGGTTTAGTGGGAACGTTTGTGCCACAATTAATCCCGATAGTAAAGCCATTTGGCACCATTTTTCTTAGGTTATTAAAAATGTTAATAGCGCCATTAGTTCTGTTCACTTTGACTAGCGGCGTTTGTAAGATGGGGGATATCAAACAGTTACGTACTGTAGGTGTCAGAATCATTGGGTTTTTTATTCTGACATCTACTTTTTCGGCAGCCTTGGGCATGGGCTTTTCTTTGCTGACTCAGCCTGGCAAAGGGGTTACGGATTTGCTAACCACAGGTAAGGTAGGCAAAACGGTCACTTATAGCTTTGTAGACAATGCTATTACTTGGATTCCTACTAATATCTTTGAATCTTTAAGTACTGGTGATACTTTGCAAATTATCGTCTTTGCTTTGTTTGCCGGTGTAGTATTGCTATCTTTAGGTGATGAATATAAACCATTGGTGGAAATTATTGATAAAGCAGCTGGCGTAATGCTGAAAATGACTGATATGGTTATGAAATATTCCCCTATTGGTATTTTTGCCTTAGTGGCCGAAATGGTTATAAGTATAAGTGCCAAAATGATGGCCCAAGTATTAAATTTCATCGCAACAGATTGGGCGGCATGCTTAATAATTATTTTTATAGTACAACCCCTTTTAGTAAAAATATTATCAGGTCAGAGTGCTCTTAAATATCTGAAGAATATTGCTCCGTGTATGGTAGTAGCAGCTTCGACCACATCATCTGCAGCAACGTTACCCTTGGAATTAAAAGTTGCCAAAGAAAAATTGGGCATTCCGGAAAAAATTTACGGGTTCTGTTTACCACTGGGCAATACTTGTAATATGAACGGTATGGCCGCGGCTATCGGTTGCATTTCAATTTTCGCCTACAACTTATTCGATATGCCAATAACGTTAGGTGCTTGCATTCAGTTTGTCTTCCTTGGGTTGGTTTTGTCTATTGGAGCAGCAGGCGTTAAGGGAGCAGGCATTGTCATGTCTTCCGTGTTATTGCAAACTGTAGGTCTGCCTTTGACCTTGGTCCCTATTTTAGCAGCAATTTGGCCTATAATTGATATCTGTCATACAACGGCTAACGTAAGTGGCGACTTGGCAGGTACTATCGTTGTTGCGAAATCTATGGATATGTTGGACGAAAAAGTGTTTAATTCATAAAGTATTTAATGCGTTTTGGCAATAATATTATTTGGAAAGACCAACTATAAAAAGTCAACATAGAAATTAAATATATTTACAAAGAGTGT
>VSSQ01000329.1_pt1 | contig 39966 bp, 29 predicted proteins | sample 4763081 | NCBI WGS metagenome assembly VSSQ01 (sample SAMN12137344, study PRJNA551015) | bioreactor metagenome | isolation source: SDC9 anaerobic chlorinated ethene degrading culture | place: USA: Knoxville, Tennesee | collected 2015-01-01
GATATTTAAAATAAAATATATTATAATTAAAAGAATATATATTCAAATAAGATATATTAGAGTTAAAATAGGATATTTAAAATAAAATATATTATAATTAAAAGAATATATATTCAAATAAGATGTATGAGAATAGCTATAGAAATTAATTAAAACATTTATAATTAAAATAAAACTTATAACTAAAATAAATTAATATAATTAAAAAGAATATATTATTTTACGAAACTTAAACATAATAAAATCATATTTAAAAAGTAATTTATTTAATAATTTTTTAATATAATAGAGTTTATTTGATAATTCATCTATTCATAAATTTTAATATAATAGAATCATAGTTGATAATTCATTATAGGGAGATAAATATGTTATATTTTGTAGGATTAGGATTATTTGATGAAAAAGATATTTCAATTAAAGGGTTAGGAGCTTTAAAATCTGTAGAAAAGGTTTATGCAGAATTTTTTACTTCTCGTCTTTTCGGTTCTAGCTTTAAAGCTATTGAAGAACTTATAGGAAAAGAAATAATAGTATTAAATCGTCAACAAGTAGAAGAAGAAAATGTTTTCATGAAAGAAGCAATTGAAGGTCATGATGTAGCTTTGATAACAGGTGGAGATCCACTCATAGCTACTACTCATACAGATTTTCTAGTAGAAGCTAAAAAAAAGGGAATTGAAACAGAAGTCATTCATGGATCATCTATTCTATCTTCAGCTCCTGGAATTTCAGGTTTACAAGCTTATAAATTTGGAAAAGTTACAACAATCCCATTTCCAGATGAAAACTTTTTCCCACATTCTCCTTATATGGCAATAGCTAATAACTTATCAAATGATGCTCATACCCTTGTTTTATTAGATATTCAAGCACACAATGATAGATACATGACTGTAAATCAAGGATTAGAATATTTAATGAAAGTTAAAGATGATTTAATAGCTGATGGTAAAAATAATGAAGTTATTATTGATGAAGATACATTAGCTATAGGAATAGCTAGAGTTGGTTCTAAAGATGTTGTTGTTAAAGCTGATAAAATTGGGAAATTAATTGATTTTGATTTTGGAGGGCCTTTGCATTGTATAGCTATTCCATCTAAGCTACATATAGTTGAAGCAGAATATCTTGTTGAAGTCTGTGGAGCTTCTAATAATATTTTAGATGGGATTTAGGTTTTTTTTTTTTAATTGAAATTTTGAATAATTAATTAGCTAAAATTTATATCTTAGGAGTGTAGTTTTTGGCTATATTTATCTAACATTTATTTATTTATTTTTAAAATATTAGTAAGATTATAGCATTATTATTTATAAATATTAAAATAAGTATTTTTATTTAGAAGAGAGATTCGATAACTAATTTTTTTCATCGAATCTCATGTCCATACACAAATTAATATTTGGTATTAATAATATATAATTTTTTCTATTTTTATTACAAATTTGGGAAATAGTAATATTTAAATATATATTATTACTAATATTATTTATGGTATTACTAACTCTTTAGATTGTTAAATTATTTATTTTTGGAAGAAGTCCATACACATCTCGACTTCTTTCCTATTTAAAAAGGAGGTGATACTATATCAGATAATTTTAAAATACTCTTTTTAAAAACATTATCTATTGTCTTAATTAGTATTACAAAACTCCTCACTTTGATTTATAAATAGGAGTGTTCTGGGAGTTAGTATGCTATATTTTAATATTTAATTATGGATATTAATATTCCGTGTATTAATCATTGATTAATTAATTTACATAATAATAATAATAATAATAATAATAATAAATTATGTGTTTTATTTTTAAAATAAAGTGTAATTTATAGTTTTATAGCTATAATTATTAAAATAAGTATTTTTATTTGGAAGTGAGATTCGATTTTATATAATTTGAATCGAATCTCTTGTTCTTACACAAATTAATATTTGGTATTAATAATATATAATTTTTTTTATTTTTAATCTTTTTATTTTGCTTATTTTTTAAATTTTAGCTATTATGGCTTTTATATTAATTATTTTAATTTAATTATTTAATTTAATTATTTTAATTTATTTATTTTTTTTAGAAAATTATATATGGGATATGGTAAACATATATAATATTATGGGGTTGATTATAGATGACAACTGTGAAAACTACAATTAATCTAGATGAAAATATATTCAAAACTATTAAAATAATAGCTAATAATAAAGAAACAACACAAACAAAACTAATTAACGAGTATTTAAAAGAAGCTATTGAAAAAGAACCAAAAGAAAATAAAACTAAAATTAAATTTCTAGTAAAACCAGATCCTACTAAGAATATTGATGATTTAGTAGGAAGTATAAAAGCATCAAAAGGATTTGATCCAGTAAAAGCAGTTAATGAAGTAAGAAAAGGGGAGTAATGAATATTTATGATTTTTTTAGATGCAAATTATATAATAGCTTTATTTGTTGATAATCATAAATATTATAAAAGAGCCAATAAAATATACGAAGATATTAAAGACCAAGACCTTATAATATCTAATTCAATAATATTAGAAGTAATGACAGTATTAAACATTAAACTAAAGGTTTCTAAAGAAAAATTAGAAGAGATTTATAATAGAATGAATAATGGATCCTTTGGTATCGTTGAAGATATTAGTGTTTATGATGATGCACTAATAAGACAAATTAGCTATTTCCCTGATAGGTTGCCTTTCTTTGATTGTTTATATATTGAGCTTATGGATCAAATGGCCATTAAAAAAATAGCTACATTTGATAAACACTTTAATAATAAAGAAGTAGAAGTAATAGGAAACAAATATTATAATATATAAATTAATATTTGGTATTGCTAATTTAATTTTTTTATTTTTAACATAGATATTTATAAAAGTAATATTTTTAACAAATAAATATAGGATGTCTAATAATATAAAATATATAAATAATTTAATCAAAATTAGATATTTTAATCAAAATTAAATAGTTTAATCAAATGATTTTTTTCTTAAGGTTTTAATTATGGCTAATAATGATGTTTGTTCTCATAAAATGGCAGGGTTCTTTGATTCTAAAATTCGTAAAATATTTCAAAATCCTGAAAAAATAGTGGGTCCCTATATTGATAAAGGAATGAAAGTTCTGGATTTAGGTTGTGGTCCTGGTTTTTTCACAATAGCAATGGCAAAATTAGTAGGTTCAAATGGGGAAGTAGTTGGAGCTGACTTACAAAAAGAAATGTTATCTAAAGTGAAAAGTAAAATACAAGGGACTGATCTTGAAGATATTATACAACTTCATAACACTAAAAAAGATAGCATTGGTTTATCTAAAAAATTTGATTTTATACTAGTTTTTTACATGTTACATGAAGTACCTAACCAAAATAAAACCTTAAAAGAGCTATATGATTTATTAAATGATCAAGGTAAGATTTTAATTGTAGAACCAAAAGGCCATGTTTCTAAAAAAGATTTTGAAAAGTCTATTGAATTAATGAAACAATATTTCAATGTTTTTATTGGGTCTAAGGTTTTTTATAGTCATAGTGTAATTTTAGAAAAGAAAGAATTTAGCTAAATAATTGGATTTTTTTATATATTTATTAATCTATTATTTTATTTTTTATTTTTTAATATAATATTTTATTTTTTATTTTTTAATCTATTATTTTATTTTTTATTTTTTAATCTATTATTTTATATTTTATTTTTTAATCTTTTTATTTTACTTATCTTTTTTGAATTTTAGTTATTATATAATAAAGAAATAATTTGTGTATTTTAAATTAAAAAAATATTTATATTAATAAGAATATAAATTAATAATAGTTATGAAAGCTAGGTTTCATAGGTTATGGCTGTTAATCTAGCCATTTTTTTTATTTACTGTGGTATTCCCATGTTTAAACCTAATTTTAAGTATACAGATAAAATTGTGAAAAATTTAATTAATATCACTGAATCAAAAGTAATTATATTAAACACACCTTTAATTCCTAAATGGGAAGTGGATTTAAAGAAAGAAGCCATTTTGAGAAGTGCACATTTTTCAACTGCAATTGAAGGAAATTCTCTAACTTTTAATCAAGTTAATGATTTAGCTGATGGTAAGAATGTAATTGCTCAAAACAAGGATAAACAAGAGGTTTTAAATTATCTTTCTACTTTAAGGCGAATTCCTGAATTTTCTAAAAATACATTTAATCTTGAGATTTTACTTGAAATTCATAAATCTTTGACTAAAAATACTTTAGAATATTTTGAACATGAGGGTTCTTTAAGAAATCAACCAGTATATGTAGTAGGTTCTGGTGGAAAAATCGTTTTTACACCTCCTAAAACAGAAGATGTTTTATTTTTAATCAATGAATTTTTTGATTGGCTTAATTCTATTAATTTTGATGACATTAATCCGGTTATTGTTGCAGGTTTAGCACATTATGAATTAGTTAGAATCCATCCATTTATTGATGGTAATGGTAGAACTGCTCGTGTTTTGGCAACTTTAATTTTATACAAATCTGGGTTTGATATAAATCGATTTTTTGCCTTAGATGATTATTATGATATGAATTGTAAAGATTATTATAATGCACTTCAAACAGTTGATCCTAATACTTTAGATCTAACAAAATGGCTAGAGTATTTTACTGAAGGTATTGTTTTTAATATTGAGTCCTTTAAGGATAAAGTCATAGGTCTAAATAAAAATGTTAAAATTTTAAAAGAAAAAGATCAAATTGATTTAGATGAAAGGCAAATAGCTATTATTGAAAAAATTAGTGATGTAGGTAAAATAACTAATATGGATATTAGGGAAATGTTTTCTATTTCAGATGTTACAGCAAGAAAAGAATCAGCTAAATTGGAAAAATTAGGAATAATTGAAAGAAAAGGCAAAGGTAGAAATGTGCATTATATCTTAATATAGAATCTAAATTATATCTTAATATAATTGGTTGGGGATTATGTTCTGGATTAACTTGGGGATTAGTATGAATTTTATTTTGAAAATTATTATTTTTAGTAAATATTGTGGAGTATAACGGATAAATTCTTTAAGATTATTAATGCATATTTTTTATGGGATATAATTAGTTTTGAGTATTTGGATTTTAATTTAAAGTTTTTAAAATTGGAATTTTAAGATAAATTTTTTATTAATTTTAGATTAATATTTAGTTTTTAGGTTTTGATTTAGGTTGGGGTTTAGTAATAAATTTACTAAATATAAAAATAATATTTTGAAATAAAGAAAAAGTAGATTTCCTTAAAATATCTTGTTTTTAACCAATATATTCTTATCTTGTTTTTAACCAATATATTCTTATCTTGTCTTTAACCAATATGCTCTTCATTTGGATTCCAATTTTTCATTGCATCTTGATATTCTTCATAAGAAACATCATTATCTCCTTTAACTGCTCCTGCACTTTTATAATCTTCATAGCTAGGAGTTCCTTTTCCAGTATAAGGATCCCATGAACTATCTTTTTGGTTAGTGTTTTGATTTTGGGTTGTTTTATTTGGATAATCCCATGTTTGATTATAACCTGAAGCTTTTAACCAAGCTGTTAATAAGGATTTGATTCCCTCTAAATTTGATGATAAAGTTCCATTAGTTATAATAATTTTATATGTTCTATTATTTATAATAAAAGAGAAAACATCTCCAGATTCTTCATTATCAGTATAATATCCCTTTATGCCTGCAATTATAAGTGGTTTAGTGTTAGAATCGGATTCATTAAAATTAAAACTTTTAGTATTGGAAGAATTACTTTCATCAACTGACTTAGCAACATCATTAAATCTCATATTACTGCCTGTTGGGGTGTATATAGCTATGAAATCCCCATATTTGGTGTGATAGCTATCATTACCTTGGTTTATATTTGGGTCTGAACTAAATAAAGAGCTGTTTAATTTAACATTGTTGACTCCAGCTACATTATTTACTATGATTTCTCCACTTGAAGTTACAATGAATAAAGCCCCTATAGCTATAGCTAGGATAATTATTAATATTATTATTAATTTTTTAAGGTTCATAATATCGTTTTTATTCTTCTAATTTTTTAAGAGATGCTTTAATAAAAGCAGGAATATCAGCTGGGCTTCTACTTGAGATTATGTTGTCATCTATAACAACTTCCTTGTCAATGAATATAGCTCCAGCATTTATTATATCTTGTTTAATGGATTTCCAACCTGTGATTTTACGACCTTTTAAAACTTGAGCTGTGATTAAAATCTGTGGAGCATGGCATATTGCAAATACTGGTTTGTTACTTTCAACAAATTCTTTTGTGAATTCTACTGCATTTTCATTTGCTCTTAATTCATCTGGAGAATAGCCTCCAGGGATTAAGAGGGCATCGAAGTCCTCTGGGTTCACTTCTTGGAATGATTTTTCTATTGTTTCTGAGGTGGTTCCTCTTTTACCTTTTACTATTTGTCCTTTTTTAAGTCCTACGATGGTTATTTTATGGTTGTTTTCTTTGAAGGCTTTTACAGGTTCTGTATATTCTGTATCTTCAAACATATCTCCTAATATAACTACTATTTTGCTCATTGGTTCACTTTCCTATTGATTTTTTTTCATTGATTTGATGAGTTTTTTTTATTTGATTCCTTTTTCATCATATCATTCATTATTGATAGTAAATATGTTTTTATTTGAATATAAATTTTAATTTATGAAGAAATTTTTAACATTTTATTATTCAAGTTAAATTAGCTACAATTGAATTTTTTAAATAATATTCTTATGGATATTTATAATTATTTAATTATTCATATTTTTTATATATTTATTAATGTATTACTTTACTTATTTTTTTAAATTTTAGCTATTATGACTTTTATATTTGTTTATTTAATTTTATTTATTTATATTTTTTGATTTTAGCTACTATTTATACTTTATTTTAGCTAGGGGGGGGGGGGGCATTCAGTTTGTTTTTTATTAATTTTTTATCCCTTCATGTGAGTGTTCGGTATTTTTCGATAGTTTTATATAGTGGTTGTTCACTATTATATTATAGAGAATACTTACTTTTTTATTCTCATGAACTTTTTAATATATATACTAAATTTTACATTCCAATTTTTTTTAGAGGATGTGAAATTATTTATTTGGAGGTGAATAATGTTAAATTATTCAAAAAAATTAGATAGGAAAATTTTTATTTTGGGTCTACTTATTTTCACTGTTTTTTTGTTAGCTACAACAACACAAACTGATTTTGCAGCTACTAACCCAATTAATAACACAACAAATGGTGGAATAAGTGGTGTACTAAATAGCTCAAGTCCTGGAGATATAATAGAACTTGACGAAGGAATATATACTGGGAATAATAACACAAATATGACTATTAATAAGAATATTACAATTCAGGGAAAAACAAAAGATAAAGTCATATTAGATGCACAAGGACTATCCAGAATATTCACAATAGCCAATAACCAGAATGTAACATTCATCAACATAACATTCATCAATGGTTATCATAATACGATGGGTGCGGCAATCTATGGTCTTGATGTGAATGTAAAAATTATCAACTGTATGTTTACAAATAACTCTGCCAATTATGGTGGTGCAGTTCGTTTACTTTCTGCAAATGTCAGCATGTCTAACTCTAATTTTATTAACAATTATGGATTCGATGGTGCTTCAGCTTATTTTAACAGATGTAATTCAACTATAATTGAATGTAATTTCATAAACAATACTGCAAGTTCAATTGCTGGGGGTATATCCATAAATAGGGGATTTATGAATATATATAATTGTAATTTTACAAATAATACTGCTACTTTAGAGGGTGGAGGTATTATAAACTATTTAGCTAATACGATTATTAATAACACAATCATAACTGGTAATATTGCTAGTAATTATGGTGGGGGTATTGTTAATGATGGTTATCTTACTATTATTGATAGTTATATTGTTGGTAATATTGCGGATAAAGGTGGAGGTATTACTAATTTGAGAGATTTAACTGTTATTAGCTCTAGTATAAATAACAACACTGCAAATAATAATGGTGGTGCTATATTTTCTACTACTATTAATAATAGTTCTAATTCTTCTACTGTTATTGTTAGTGGTTCTGATTTGAGTGGTAATTCTGCTGGTGGTGATGGTGGTGCTGTTTCTTCTTCTACTGGTGATGGTAGTAGTGGTGATAGTATTGTTATTATTGATGATTCTACTATAAATGACAATAATGCTGGTAATGATGGTGGGGCTTTGTCTTCTAATACTGGTGAAAATAGTACTGGAAATAGTATTATAATTGTTATTGATTCTGATATTGAGAATAATACTGCTGGTAATAATGGTGATACAGCGTCTGCTACAACTGGTGATGGTAGTAGTGGTGACAGTGAAATCGATATTATCGGTGATTCCACAATAATCAATAATAATCCAGATAAGGATGATGATGGAATATACACATCCACAGGTGAGGATAGTACTGGTAGCAGTGAAATCAATATTGATGATGGAGTGATTAAAAAATTATCAAGTAATTCTACTATAATTGTTTCTAATACTGTTGTGGGTAAGACAGTTGTTATTCGTGGTGTTGCAATTGATGAAAACGGCAACCCATTAGCTAACATACAACTCACCATCAATATCAATGGTGTGGATTATAATGTTACTACCAATGCTCTTGGTGAATGGAGTTTAAATTATACTCCAAGTAGTCCTGGAACAATCACAGTAACCGTTGATTTAAATGAAAACAATAAATACTATGCTTTTACAAACACAACTAATTTCAATGTAGCTAAAGCTAACACAAGATCAACTATTGTTATTTCTAATGCAACTTCAGGAAAATCAACAATCATCCGAGGAGTCTTAGTTGATGAAAACGGAAACACTATAGCTAATGCACCAATAAATGTAGTTATTGGAGGAAAATCCAACAACCTAGTTACTGGTGCAGATGGTAGCTGGAGCTTATCATACACACCAGCTCAAGCTGGAAAATTCATAGCTAAAGTCTACTACAATGGAAACTCTAACTATGTTGCTTCAACAAGTAGTTTAAACTATACAGTTGCTCAAGGTACAAGTGCTCCTAAAAAGACCGACATCAGACTTCTTAAAAAGAAAAGCAGCAAAGTCTTCAGGCATGGAAAAAGAGTTGTAATGAAATGGTTTACATATAAAAACTATGGTGCAACAGGTTCTAAAAACATAACCACAAAAGTAATCATTAAAAACCTAAAATACAAACTATGGAAAGTCTACAACAAAAAACTCAGCTACAAATACGGAAATAACAAGATAAAATTCAAATTAAACTTAAAATCAGGAGAAAAATTCAAACTAAAACTAAAAGTATACAAACCAATAAAACAAAAATAAAAACAAAAATTAAATATAAAATTCAACTTTTTTGAGAAATCTTAACTTTTTCATTTCTCAAATAAAAAAAACAAATATTTCAATGGGGAAGAAAATTTAAAATGGTTTTATAATTAATATTTTCTAATTAAAATTCTTCCTCTCTATTTTTTTATAAATTTAAACATAAACACAAACATAAACATAAATCTAAATCTAAATCTAAAATTAAAAGATTCAGATATAAATTCTAATTTTTCTATAAATTAAACAGCTATTTTTAATTTTCATTGAATAAATGAATAGATACTCTAATTTTAAATACAACTTAATCTAAATATAATAATATATTCATTTATCTTAATATTGTATAATGATTAAAAAAGAATAAATTTAGGAGATAAAAACATGGCCTCTGAATTTATGAATATTTTAACAATAATATTATTAATATTGATTATTTTCTCTTTGACTTTTTTAATTTATAGAAAATTTTCTAAAAAGGACCAAAACAAGCAAAACAATGAAAGTAGTTATCAGAAACTAAAAAATAATCCTCCAGCTTTAATAAACTCTCTATTTGCTAATGGAATAAGTAGAAAAGTTGGTGAAATAAATATTGATAGCTTTTATCTTACATTACTGGATTTAATAAATAAAAACTATGTATCTATTAAACTAATTACAAAAAAAGATAAAAAACATGGTGAAAAAAACACATTAGGAATATTTGAAAGTGGAAAGGATAATTCTAAATCTGGTTTAAATAGTTATAAAACATTGGATAAAATTATTCTAAAAATAAACAACCATTCTACAAAAAATTTACATCCATTTGAGAAAAATATCTTAAGATGTATTCATTCATTGGAATCTAATGGAAACATTGATCTTCTTAATATAAAAAAGGCAATTAGTAAAAGATTAAAAGTAAACACATTTCAAAAAAATTATGATGCATGGATGAAAAACTTTCATGAAGAATACTTTAAAAGTAGTGAAATAAAATACTTTGATAATAAATTTGCAGAAATTTTCAAGGTATATGGCTTAGCTTTAATAATAATATTTATTTTTACTTCAATACTATCTTATTTAGAAACTTCATATCTAAATATAATACTTAGCTTTTTTATAGCTATAATAGGAATTTATCTATTAGTAATTCCATATAAAAATCTTGTAAACTGGACTAAAGAAGGAAAAGAACTTAAAACAGAATATGAACTATTTAAAAATTATTATAATAATGAGCTAAAAACTTCAAACAATTCTAAAGAATTTTTAGAGGAAGGAATAAAACAACTTCCATATTTAGTAGGAGTAGGAATTTCTAAAGCTACTTTAGTAAATAATTTTAGTGAATCAAAAGACACTACAGATACTTATTTATTTTTAAAGTATAATACAGATTCTTTAATCAAAGAGATTGTAAAAGAATTCTTAGCTGCAGACGGATCTTTTGATCCTAAGTATTATAATAACTCTGGAAATTTTGTACCAGGTTTTGGGTTGTGAATTTGAAATTAATTTTTTTTAAATTTTAACTTATTATTTTTATAATTGTTTATATTATAAAACTTTAAAAAGAAATATTCTTTAAGTGGGGGATAAAATAATTTATATCTATTCTTTACCTAGTGATTTTAAAACAGCATCTTCTGGCGAACTGTAAAATAATAATGTAAATTTTCCTACTAATTCTGGAGGAACCGAATTTAAATCACCTGCTGAGGTTATAGGTAAAAGCACTTTCTTTGCACCATTATCTAAGCAAGCTTGAAGCACATTTGATAAATCATCTACTTGGATGAGTGTTCCCCCAATAGTGAAACTTCCTAATATGGCTGTTGAAGATAAAACTGGCTTATCTAATGCTGCAGAACATAGTGCTACAAAAGATGCGAGTGCTATTTTTTTTGAAGAACCTATGCCATTGAAATCACTAAGTTCCATTATATAATCAGAAGTTTTTGGATTTATGCTAGCACTAATTTTACTAGCGTTTGCTCTGAAATAATTAAATGCAGTATCAGCAGCTTCCCTAACTTCTTTTTTATCAAAACCTGTTTTAGAAAATTTACCAGTTCCTTTCGCAATTTCAGTTTCTAATTTATAGACTCCTACTTGCCCTTTGTTAATTGTTAATACAGTATATACATGTCCTGGTTTAGATAATCCTTCAGGAATTAAACTATCACTACTTTGTTCTGGAACTCCTACAAATTCTTCTTTTAAGGTTTCATTATCAATATAAGAGAAATTTATATCGAAAAATTCCATTCCTCCAATCTTTTTAAGTTGTTCTTTTACTCTTCTTCTTGATTCTAGTGAAATAATTAATATTTCTCTCACATCTTCTTTATCAAAGTTTCCATTTGGAAAAATAAGTTTTATTAAACCTGAAACCATTTTTTTGACAGCTGTAACATCTCTTTGATTTAAATTATTACCTAACTTAAAATATTTCTCTAAGGCATCTGAATATGATTTTTTCCTCATTTCTCTCATAAATTCCGCAAAATAATCTGTTATAAATCCAAAATTATCTGTAAAATGTTCTGGTCTAAATTTTGGTATTTCCCAACCAGGAACATAACAATGCATACGATCAAAAAAAGCAGTATCTGACTTCATTTCCTCTGGAAATGGATCAAATAAGCTTGAAGTTTTAAGTAAGGATTCAGGGGTTTGATTAATATTTCCTACAAAAACCATAGAAGCATGAGCATTTTTCTCTTCTTTACCTCTTGAAAATGATCCTGAAGCCATATAATCTTTCATGATAGCTATCCCATCATTATCTTTAAATTTGATTCCGGCTACCTCATCAAATGCAACACAATCCCACATTCCAACTAAACCAATTAATCTAGTTTGCATATTGTAAAATAGATTAGCTACTGTAGTTTGACCACCTGAAACTAAAATACTGTTTGGAGAAATTTCTTTATAAACATGAGATTTACCAGTACTCCTTGGTCCAAGTTCACATAAGTTGAAATTATTTTCAACAAGAGGCACTAATCTAGATAACAATAACCATTTAACTCTATTATCTAGTTGGGTAGATTCCATACCTGAAGATCTTAAAAGAACATCAATCCATTCATCTTTAGTAAAATTTTCTCTTCCAATAAATATTTCATCTAAATCTAAGTTGGGCATTTGAATTGGGAGTAATTTTACAATATTGATGGGATAATCAAATGTTATCATGCACCAAATATTACCACCTAAAAGTTTTTCATATTTTAGCGGATAAATTTCATCAATTGGTATATCTTTTAATGCTAAATTGGAAAATTCTGCCAAATATAAGTCCATACGAACATCTAATTTCACTGAAACTTTATCAATAACAGTATATGACCCATGTTCTCTAATTTTAGATTTAACTTTTTCTGCCTCATCAGGTCTTACAAAATTATCTGAAAGTATATTTTTAACATTATCCAAACCATTTTGTATCTGGTTTTTATCAGTGCCTGTAGCATATTTGCCAAGAAGATATTCTAAAACATAAACAGGCACATTAGCACCTTCTTTTATTTTTTTAGTTAAATCTTTTCTAACTATTTTGCCTGGAAAGTAAGTATTTAATTTTGAATCTAAATCAACAGTTTTTTCTTCTTTAGATCTTATAGAATCTTCTAATAGAACTTTTTCATTAGAAATAAGATTATTTTCTGTTTCATTTAAGTTTTCCTCTTCCAATTTAACACCTCATTTTTTTTATAAGTTCGGTTAAGAATATTTAATATAATTTATTAATTTTTAAAATTTATAATAATATCAATAATTTCTAACTATTTCTTTTAATAATTGATATTTTTGCCAATTTTTAATAATTTACAAGGTTTGATAAAATTTTTATTTTCTTTAGGAGGACATTTAAAATTCGATTCCATCTGCAAATGCTAAATCTAAGATAAACTCATATCTTTGTATTTCAGAATCATTTTCCATATTCTCAATGATTAAATAATATTTGTCTTTTTTATCATATTTCATATCTCTAAAAGTTATTTTTTCCTTAAATTCTCTCTCTTGAGGACTTTTTACATTTTTATTAGCATGAATAATAAGTTCATTTGATATTTTATCTCCAAATCCATTTATAAAATAAATTTTTGCTTCAAGTGGGGTTTTAGTATCTGAAATATTTTCATTTTGAGCAAAAGTAAGAGGGGAAACTAAATTCGTTATTTTTCTACTTATTGGAGAAATTAGTGTAAGGTTAACAGGGTCTTGGTTTTTTTCTTTACTTCCTTTTTCTGACTTCACTAGGAGAATTGGAACAATCATCTCTTGTAATGAAGCACCTCCATGGACATAATTTAATCCAGGACCTGGAGTTTTGAAAATATCCGCTCCTTTAGGAACAGTAACATATAAATTAGTTTCTATAAAAGGTAATTCATAAGTTCTTGTTCCCGATAGATATAATTCTTCATTTGAAAGTAGATATCGTTTATGTTTTTCCAGAACTTCCACATTTAAATCAACTTTATCACTTTCATTGATTTTATCTTTTTTATAAATAAAACCATGATCGCCTGTGATTATAACATGTTTAAAATTTAAATAATTAGCTAAATCATCAATAAAATCTTTAATTTCAAATATGGTCTCTTGAGAAGCTTTAAAAACTTCATTTTCAGTTTCTAATTTATCTCCAATTGCATCTATTTTGTTATGATAAATATAAATTAAATGATATTCCTTAAATTGTTCTTTAAGTTCATCTTTTTTAAGTTTAGAAATTTCATTAAACTTAACAGCTGTAGATTTTTTATAATCAAAATCTTTTTCATATTTTTCTAATATTTTTTTTCTATTCTCTGTACTTTGAGAAGGCATTCCATCAATTAATAATTTATCATCTATAAATTCCATTTTATTATGGGGTAATAAAGCACCCATACCAAATTTTGTATTTGATGGAAGTACTGAAATCATTGTTTCTAATTCTGTTTCTTTTCTAGGATCACTATCCAGTTCATCTTTTAGTTCATCACAAACACCATATCTTAAAGCATCGGAAATCAGTACTACAGTTTTATGTTTTTGGCAATGATTTCTCACAATTTTTCTGTAAAATTCATATTGCTTCATATGATTTAATGATTTATATTCATTGAAATTTTCACTCCATAAAATAGAAAGTTTAGATAGAAATGTGTTTGTATACATATTTTCTACAAGTTGCCTTAAATCATGGAATTTTTCAGGGTTTTTTATCATATCAAAGTAATAGTTGAATTTTCTATAAGATTTATCAACAAAAAACCATCCATGCTCATTTTCGCTTTTAACATATTTTTTTATAATATTTTCAGGAGTATAATATTCAAATTCATTTTCAAAAAGATTAATATTTTTAATCAAAAAATTAGCCCATTTAATAGCTTTATATTCATCCTCAAATATTTTGTAAAAATGAGTAGTTACCCTATCATTTGTAATTTGACTGATTTCTGAATTATATTCTTGAGTATCATATAAAACATCAGCAAGATGTTCAATAATTTTTTCATCAAAAATTTCAAAAGCATCACAAGAATAAAAACTTTCAACGGGCTTTTTACTAATTTGTGAAGCTAATTTAATTTCTTTAGCTATTTCATTTGAAATTATATCATATTTTTCTTGAAATGTGACTCCTCTACTTTTACGAGATGAATTATTCATTAAATTATTAATAAAAACTTTAACATTGCCTTTGTTCGAAAGAACAAGTTTTTCCCAAGCTTTAGGAGGATTTGACTTAAGTTGTGTATATGAGTAAGTTATTAATAATTTAGTTAAAAACTTTTTAACACTCGGATTTTCATCAATATATGAATAATTCTCTTGAATTAATCTCCAAAACTCATCTAATATATTAAAGTTTTTAAAATTATTTATATATTTATTATTCTTCAAATCTTCAGTTAAAACTTCTTTTAAAACCTCGTCAAAATTAGCTATTGATATATTAGCTATTGTAGACAAAATACTTATTATAATTGAATTTTCATTCTTTTCATGGTCTTCTAAAAATTCTTTAAATTTATCTACTCTTGATTTAGCATTGAAAAAGTTTTTATATTTAGTAAATAAAGGTTTAAATTCATTTGAAAGTTTAAGTTCTTCTAAAATCATTGAAATTCGATCTGCATGGAACTCTTTAGAGTAATAAATAGTATCTGCTAAATTATTATTCTTATCATCAGGTCTAGAAAAAGGAGCATAGATTAAATAATTATTAATTGTATCTTCTATTTCTAGTAAATATTTAGTCTTGAACCAATTAGAATCAGTTAATTTATGGATTATAATATTGTCTAAATTTAAGTCATCGATTTCCTCTTGAAATTGTCTTTCAGTATCATAAAAGAATACAATTCTATTGTGATTAAATAATTCTAAAATTATGTTTTCTATTTTAGTCATTTATAACTTCCTAAAAATTTATAAAATTTTTCTTTAAAATAATTATAATTATAATTTAATTATTTTTATAATTTGAGGCTCTCTAACACTTCAATTTTTCAATTTTTATTAATTTTCAAGTTTTTTAGTCTTAAAACATATAAAATTAATAAGATTATCAACATGGTATAACAGAAATAAAATGATTTGAATTTTTCAAAGAAAAACTAATTGGACAGTCTTTTATAATGTAAAAATTTTAGCAATAAATTTATAATATTTCTTAGTTTGAGAATAATAGTGTTCTGGAAAACTAACTACAATATATGCAGAAGGTATTTTTAGATCATTATGGCGATAATCGGGATCTGTTACACTATAGTAATAATATTTTGAACCATTATGATCAAAAATAGCTTTATTATCCTTAAATATTTGTAAATTATTCACTTTAATAAACACTAATGATGAATTAACTTCATTTAAAATATCAGAATCTTTATCAATTATTCCATAACGATTTCCAAAAATTACTTCATGATTTTCTGGTGAATAAAAATTAATAAACTCATTTAAAGATAATTTTTTAATTTTGCTTATAGCATATTTTTGATTTAACAATACATTTTCCTTTTGAAATCTATAATTTATGGGAGAATCATTAACATTGACTTTTATTAAATCTAAAGGCTCTGCTATACTTCCCTCTTCATAAATCAAGTCATTGTTATCTATAGCACCACAATAATTCTCATCATTACTTACTAATCTAACCCATTTGGAAGTAAAATAGTCAATACCTGCAACACAATATTTTCCATCTTTATAAGATTTAGTCAATAAAACTAGTTTAATTACTGAAATTTAAATCTCCCCTACAAATGAATAATTTTGTCTTTAGATACAAATTCTGCTAATAATCTCCTATGACAATTTTCTGGAGTTGGTTCACTACATAATAAAACCAAATTACCATATTTACCATATTTATTGTTAAAATAGTCTATTATATCTCTTTTTTCAAGTAAATCATTGTATTGAACTTCATATTCTCCCCAGGAAATTTCTTTCTTTTTATAAGCATCTAAAATTTCTTTTGTAGGTGCAAGATTAACTTCATGAACATAGTCACTATTTGAAAGCTGTTTTAAAAAATATTCTAAATCTCTTCCTTTAGTAAAACCTAAGAGCTGAGATTTATTATTTAATCTAACATCTATTAATATTTCTATATTATTATCATTTATTAATTTGAAAAACTCCTCAGCAGACTTTTGTGAAGAACCCAAAGTATAAATATTCATCATTACTCTCCTTTAAAATAACCAATTTCTTTATTTCTCTTCTTATATGCCTTATCCAGATAATCAACTTTTTCATTGTCATTAGAAAAAGAGAATAATGATGGTTGATAATCAGTTGGAAAATCATATAGTTCTAACAGCCTATTTTCAAGACCATTTTGAGTTTCAATTTTTCCATTTCCTAAAATATGATTCACTTCAATTCCTTTATCTTTAAAAGCTCTTGATATAAGAATAGACCTATGACAATCAATAGGTTCTTTTTCACTACACATGAGAGCCATATTTGCACCATTAATATTATCAATAACTTGATTTAATGTTTCATTGAATCTTTCTGAATTTAAAACTTTACAAAAGTCTAAAATATCATCTTCAGCATATAATGAAGCATCTTTTTGCCTAGCTCCAAAAGAATCTCCAAGAAAAGTATATTGAATGTTATTATCTCCAAGTGTTTCTCTTAAAACTTCTTTATTAAATTGTGGAGCATACTTAGAAAATGGAGTGCTTCTAACATCTAAGACTAAATCAATATCATATTTTTTTAACAAACTAATAAAATAACTTATTTCATGAACTGAATGCCCTATAGTGTAAATCGTGCTCATATTTTCCCTATATTTAATTTTAATTAATTAATTAATATATAAAAATATTTATATAAACATATCTATTTAACTTTGAAAAATTAGGAATAAGGCATAATAAGGTAAAATTATTTATTATAAAAACTAAATTTTTTTAAGTAAGTTAACTTTTTTAACCTTACCACTTCCAAGAGTAATTTCAACATCCTGGAATTTTGAGTAATTAACTTTAACTCCATCATCAAGGTCAATAGATATCTGTTGATTAGCAATATGTGCCAATGCTTCATCATATTGAATAGTTTCTTCAAGTTGTTTAAGTAATTTATTCTTATCCTTATTAGCATTAGCTATTTCTTTATTATTGGAAGAATTATTGATTACACTGTCACAATTTTCAATAGCTAACTCAATAGCTTTCTGTGTTTTATGAAGATAATCAGTTCTAACGCGAGCAACCAAGTCAGGAGTGTATCGATGCATATATATCAATGCTTTAAATCCATTATTTTTACCACTATCAAATAACCAGTAGATAGGAGTTTTCTTATACATTTTAACATGGTTTTTGAAGAAATCATTTAGGAAATAGTTTCTAATTACCTCAAGATTTGTTTTACCTTTAGATTTAAGATTTTTAGCTATAAACGAAAGATTTTCTTCTAACTTAGGTTCACCAAATGTAATTTTAAGAAATTTAACAAAAGTATTAATAATATCATCATCAAAATACTCACTATCAAGAATAGGAACTATATTATCTTCGTCTGGAATAAATTTAGAATATTTGTTTAAGTCCCAATTTCCCCCAGCATAGATTAATCCTTCTTCATCTAATGAATAACGGCCAAATAGACAACCTACAAAATAAGAAATAAAATTTTGAACATCAATATCAATATCAATTCTATTTATACTTATATCATCATCGTTAACTATTGGTGAAAAATTATATAGATTGTAAATTTTAATAAAATTTTCGTTAATAATTTCTTCATTTTTCTTTAGTTCCTCAAAATTAATCTTTTTTTCATAACTAAATAGATTAAATGCATTTGAAATTAAGCCCTGATGGTTTTCATATTGTAATAATGTAGGTGTTTTAAAATCCCACGATCTTTCATAATCATCCCAATCTTTTTTGGAAATTGAAATATTCTTTTTTGCTAATGAATTAATTGTGGGTTTTAAGTTTTCGTCAAAAATTATGGGTAGATCTCCAATATTCCCTATTTGAAAGTTTACTGTGGGAGCTAATATGGATAAAAATAAAAATGCCACATTGCTTGATAAAAATGCTAAAATATAATATAATTTATCTTTTTCTGGAAACATTGAAGATCCAGAAACATCAAATATGAATCCTGAATTTTTATATCTTACTCCAAAGTTATTAAATCCGAATAAAGACCAGGTAAGTCCTTCTTTAAAGTAAAAATTTACATTTCTCAAAACTGATGGTTTGAAATTTTTTAATTCAAAACCATCATTCTCATAATTCAAAACATATTCATTGTTACCATACCACTTTCTAAACTTTCCTCCTTTGTTGTATGGAAACCATTTTTGTTTTGAGTTTTTAGCATCAGTAAGGTCTCTTTTATTAAATCCAATTTTACTAAAATCTACTTCATACCAAAATCTTAAGAACTTTTTATTGTTTGCTGTTGCTAAACCTTGTTTAGGTTCGGAAAAATAAGATAAACTTTTACCATTTTGAAAAGCATTAATAATAGAATCACTTGCCCAATAAGCAAGAGGGCTACCAGGAATTAGTGAAAATGAGTTTTGTGCTATTTCGAAAAAATTTTCTTTGTTATGGAATTGGTTTTGTTTTTCATTATAATCATAGTCTACTAGTTTTAAAAATAATGAGTTGTAATTTTTAATATTTGTCTTAATTGCTGAAAAAGAAGTGGCTAAAACATTGAATGCCCTAACATCTTCAAATGTTGAGGGTCCCGTGTGTATCATAGAAGTTATTGTTACTTTATTATTCAAAAAATTCCTTAATTTTTCGAATGATTTAATAAACATCCAAGTATGGATAGTTATCATGGAAAACATGCCTTTATTTTTTGTTAATCTGTAACAATTAAGTATAAATGAAGAGTATAACTCACTTTTTCCAAATTCATAATTATCATCCATGTATTTACTTAATTTCTTGTTTAAGCTCTTTTTCCCCATATATGGAGGATTAGTAATGACAATATCATAACTATTTGATAAAATATATGCTTGTTTTATTAAAGGTAATATATTTTTCTTAAATTCAAGCAAATTTTTGGTTCCAATTAATGTAGAATTGGTTTTCTCAGAAATTATTTTATTTATTGATTTAAGATTTTTGTAGTTTACATTTAGTAAAGTTTAATTAATAAATAAAATAAATTTTACATTAATAAAAAGTATATTTTTACATTAAAAATGTTTGGAAAATAGGTGACTAAATGGATAAAAAGACTCTTAAAAGTTTTGCAATTGAATCTAGAAATAAATTGATTGAAGAAACAAAATATCAAATGAGTTTAATAGGAATTTCAAAAGAAAATATTTTAAACCCTAGTCAAAGAGATGATGATAGGGAAATCTTCAATGTTGGAGGAGTAGAGCCGACTATACTTTATAAAGAAGAAATAAATCAAAGAAACAAACTAACGAGAGTAATTAAAGAAAAGGGGTATGAAAATGTTGTTGAAGAAGTGGCTTACACTTGGTTCAATAGAATAATTGCAGTTCGTTTTTTAGAAGTTAATGATTATTTACCTTCCAAAGTAAGGGTTTTATCCAGTGAAATTGATGGAAAAATAGAACCAGATATAATAACTGAAGCACCAAATATTGATTTAAATTTAAACATAGCAGAGGTTGATTTAATTTATCAATTAAAAGATGAGAATAATATGGAAAAACTTTTTAAATTGCTGTTTATCAAACAATGTAATAAATTAAATGAAATTCTCCCAAACCTTTTCAAAAAAACAGAAGATTATATGGAATTATTATTATCAATTTCATTTTCAAATAAAGAAGGAGTTATAAGACAACTAATCGACACAATCAATGAAAAAAACTTTAAAAATGAAGTTGAAATCATAGGGTGGTTATATCAGTATTATAATACCGAATTAAAAGAAGACACATTTAAAAACTTAAAAAATGGAGTAAAAGTGGGTAAAGATAGAATTCCTGCTGCTACTCAAATTTTTACGCCGGATTGGATCGTAAAATATATGGTTGAAAATTCATTGGGTAGATTTTGGATAGAAAGTCATCCAGAATCACATTTAAAAAATTCTTGGAAATATTATATAAATGAAGCAAAACAAGATGAAGAAGTTTCAAAACGACTTGAAACTATAAAAAATGAATGTAAAAATATTAAAATTGAAGAAATAAAAGTTATTGATCCTTGTATGGGTTCTGGTCATATTTTATCCTATGTTTTTGACATTTTGGTGGAAATTTATTTATCTCAAGGATATACAAAGAAGAATGCAGTTATATCAATTTTAAAAAATAATCTTTTTGGATTGGAAATAGATGATAGGGCTTATCAATTAGCTTATTTTGAAATAATGATGAAAGCTAGAATGTATTATCGGCAAATTTTCAAAGAAGATATTGATTTGAATTTAATTTCTATACAAGAAAGTAACCATATCACAGAAGCCCTAATTGATTATGTTTCGAATGGTGATAGTGAACTAAAGAATGATTTAAAATATATAAAAGAGATATTTGTAGATGCGAAAAATTATGGTTCTTTACTAAATGTAAAACTTAATGGTAATACATTATCAAATTTTTCAAGAATAGACAACTTTTATAAAAGAAGTGTAAGTTTTTCTAATAATTTACCCTTTAATTTTAATAAAAAAATTTTTCAACTTATTAAACAGCTAAAAATTCTTTCACAAAAGTATAATGTAGTAATAACCAACCCTCCTTATATGGGAAATAAAAATATGAATAAAAAGCTTTCAGATTTTTCTAAAAAATTTTATCCTAATAGTAAATCAGATTTTAGTTCAATGTTTATAGAAAATTCGTTAAAAATATGTGAAACAAATGGTTTTATATCATTAATTAATATTCCTTCTTGGATGTTTTTAAAAGTCCATGAAAAGCTTAGAAAATATGTAATTGAAAAGTCAACAATAATTAACATGTTACATTTTGGAAGAGGTATTTTTGGGTCTGACTTCGGTTCAACATCATTTATAATAAAAAATAATTCTTTAATAAATTATCAAGGAACATATAGACAACTTTATAATAAAATAGGGAATGTGGATTCAATCAAACAAAAAGAAGAATGGTTTTTTGAAGAATCAAAAGGTAAATATTTGATTAAACAATCAAATTTTTTAAAAATACCTGGATTGCCAATTGCTTATTGGGCAAGTGATTCTATTATTAATGCTTTTCAAAATGGTAAAAGTTTATCTTATTTTTCCGAACCTAAACAAGGTTTAGCAACAGCAAACAATAAAAAGTTCTTAAGATTTTGGTATGAAGTAGATTTTAGTAAAATTGGATTTAATAAAAGAGACCTTACTGATGCTAAAAACTCAAAACAAAAATGGTTTCCATACAACAAAGGAGGAGATTTTAGAAAGTGGTATGGTAACAATGAATATGTGGTTGATTGGGAAAATGATGGATATGAAATTAAAAATTTCAGAGATGAAAAGGGAAAGCTTCGTTCAAGACCTCAAAATCTAAGCTTTTACTTTAAAGAAGGACTTACCTGGTCTTTATTCGGATTTAATAACTTTGGAGTAAGATATAAAAATTCAGGATTCATATTTGATGTTTCTGGATCTTCAATGTTTCCAGAAAAAGATAAATTATATTATATTTTAGCATTTTTATCAAGCAATGTGGCATTTTTATTTTTATCCATATTAGCTCCCACAGTAAACTTTCAAATAGGGAATATTGGAGATCTACCCTTAATTATTGATGAGAACAGAAAAGAAATAATTGAAATTTTGGCTAAAAAAAATATTAAACTATCTATAGAGGATTGGGATAATTTTGAAACTTCATGGGATTTTAAAGTTCATCCTATATTAAAATATTTAACAAACAATAAATTAATATCTTCTTCATTTGAAAAACTAGAGGAAGAATCTGAAAATAAATATAACTTACTGAAAAGTAATGAAGAAAAAATTAATCAAGAATTTATTGAAATTTATAATATAAAAAATGACTTAACTCATGAAGTATCATCTACTGATTTAACCCTTAATAAATCAGAAATCAATAGAGAAATTAAATCATTCATATCATACTTCATAGGTTGTTTATTTGGTCGTTATTCATTAGACAATGAAGGATTACAATTCACTGGTGGTGCATTCAATCCATCAAATTACTCAAAATTTCTTCCAGATGATGATAATATAATTCCTGTATTAGATACAGACTATTTTGAAGATGATATTGTCACTCGTTTTATTGAATTCTTAAAAATAGCTTTTGGTTCTGATACTTTAGAAGAAAATTTATCTTTCATTGCTTCTAATTTAGGGAAAAAAGGTAAATCTAATAGAGATATTATTCGTAATTATTTCTTAACTGATTTTTATAAAAATCATGCAAAAACTTACAAAAAAACACCTATCTATTGGTTATTTAGTAGTGGTAAAAATAATGGATTTAAAGCATTAATTTATATGCATCGTTACACACCAGATTTAGTTGCTCGCGTTAGAACTGATTATCTTCATAAAACTCAGAAAGCTATGGAAATATCTATTGAAAATTGTGATAGTATAATTAATAACTCTTCTAATAATAAAGAAATAGCTAATGCTACTAAAGAAAAAAATAAATTATTGAAACAGTTAGAAGAAACGCGAAAATATGATGAAGTTTTAGCCCATATAGCCAATGAAAAAATTGAATTAGATCTTGATGATGGTGTTAAAATAAATTATGAAAAGTTCCAAAATATTGAAATAACTACAGATGGAGAGAAAATAAAGAAAGTTAATTTGCTTGAAAAAATATAAATATTTAACTTATGAGTATTAATTATATTTAAAGAAGTATGTGGGGATGAAATGATTTTTTTAATAAAAAATCATTCTTTTATTATTTTTTCCAGTAATCCTTCTAATTTATTTAGTCTTGAATTAAGATTTTTGTTTTCTTCGATTAATAATTCATATTTATCCATTTTTTCATAAGGTTTATTTATAGTTAGTTTATCCAAAACTTCAATATATCTTTCCCTTATTCTTTTTGGATTTAGTTTATAATAGCTTTCAGTTATTGAATCTCTTTTTCTCCCTTGAAGTGCATCTGCTAATGATTTATCTTCTAGTGAAGTAGCATGAAATTTTCTAAGTGCATGGGATCGGAAAAATGAATAATAGCTAACTTTTCCCCAATTGTTCTGTTTATTTATTTTTAAAAAAAATCTATTTAGAGCATTTCTATTTATATCAAATAAAAACGATTCATAGCTTAAATTTTTCCTTGTTTTTAAATAGTTAACTATCATCTCACAAGCTTCATTACTACAACATGTATAATAATGATAGTCTGTTTTTATTCTTACAAGATCAAAAAGAGGAATGACATTATTTTGAGAAGATAATTCTTCTAAAATCTCATAAACTGAACCATTGTTATGATAATCAGAACTAGCTTTTATGAAATCTTTCACTTTTAAGTTTATAACTTCATTTCTTGCTGTTCCACTGCTACTCATAAAAAGTATAATGGCTTTTTCTTTTAAACTATCTGTAGATTCAATCGCTTTTTTAATATGCTCAATTTTAGGTATATCCTCATATTTTTCATGATAATCTTTTTTTAACTGAACTGTAGGAATATAGGGGATTACGATTTCATGATGTTTGTAAAAAGTTTTTATAACTTCATAATATTTTTTTACAGTTCCAGTTGAAGCTCCACTATCTATCTTAAAATTACGATAATTTTCGAGACGATTTTTAATCTTTCTTCTTTTTTCTCGGATTCCTTGTTCTTCTTCATAGTCTGCTTCTAATATCAATTTGTCTAGAGACAAACTATGAAAGTTAGAATAATCATTTAAAGCAGATTTGTATAAAGATGCAGTAGTATTTTTCAAGTTTCTTTTTTTTATAAAGTTTAGTAGTATAGTTTTCATTAATATACTTTTAATCTCATATATTATAGAAAAATAAAAATTAATTGAATAAATTATGAAAATAAATTGATATAATGTGATAACTTAAATCAATGAATTTTAAAAGATTCATTAGAAAAATTTTGCATTAGAATGATTTTACTTTATTCTACTGCTTGATTAAAATTTTTAGAACCCATTTTCATTATTTATATGTTTTTATTTGATGTATATAATCTATTTAAAATCTTAAATCAATAGATCCTTTTTCATCTAATCCCTCTAATTTTTTTTTTAGCTTGTTTTTTAAAGAACTTATAAATTTTTCAATATCCTCTTCTTTTTTAATAGAAATTGTGTTTGTATCTAAAACTTCTTTAATATTTACTATTTTTGGCCTAATAACAGGACCACAGGGAGCATGTGGACCATCATCTTTATGGATAAATTCATTAATTTGATTGAGTAATTCTTCTCTTTTATTCTCACTAACATTTTTAAATGACTGTATTTTAGGAATGTCTTCAGTATTGTTAATGGCTGTCTCTATATTATCAAATTCTGAATTTACTTTTGTCTCAAAGTTTTCTTTTAATTTTGAAGAATGAAGTTGACTTAAAACTAACTCTTTATCCTGATGTACATAGTTTAAAACATCTAATTTTTCTTCTTTAACAATTTCAGAGAATTCTTCTTTAAAGAATTTATTTAACTCTGGAAGGATATGAATATTAGAATATGGAGAATCCATTTCAATTATTTCTCTAATAGAATCAATATCATGAATCAATTCTTGAGATGAAATTAAATACTTGCTATTTTCAAAAGTATCTATTATTTCACAAGATTCTTTAAATATATCCTTTTGCCGACCATTAAAAAAGGTCATTATAGAATCTATCTGATTATATAAATCTAAAAGTTCATCTTCGACATCAAAAACATATTGATAAAATTCTAAGGTCGTTTTTGTTCTTTTAATATTTTTAAATAGTTCTTTAGCTTTTTTTATAGTGGCTTTACCAGGATACCTTTTTTCAATATTATATTCGGATAAAATTATTTCAAACTTATCATAATTATCCATTTCATTTAAGAATTGATCTCTTAAAAGATCATTATCTTCTTTAGGAGTAGAAATGTCGAAAAATTCTTTTAAAATATTTTTAACACTTCGCACATGTTTTTCATTAGGTCTTACTTTCATGTCAATTAAAATTTTTTCTTGATACTTTTTATCTTTTAAAAATCTTAAAACTTCATCAGCAGAATATTGTGAAAGGCTTATTTGTTCACTATTTTTTATTAGATAAATAGAATTTCTCGCAAAGAGTGTAGCTATTATCCATCTTATGTCATCATCTACGAAACCATAAGGAGCTTTTTTAAATCTTTCAAGAATAGTTTTAAAAGATATTTTTGAGTGATTTGAGCATGATGTCTTAATATAGTTCATTAAATCATCAATAGCTACATTGCTTTTTGATTCTGTAAATTTATTTGGATGAATCAATGTATCTTTTATTTTAGCATCATTAGGTTCATCTTTCATATAGTCTAATTTATAGTAAACTTTATTGACTAAATTTTTTAAAGCATCATTGATTCTGGAGTTGGGATTCTTCTTATCAATTCCTACTTTTTCCCCGTTGATATAAATATCTCCATCTTCTAAAGCTTCTTGAAGGAAAACCTTTACTCTATTTTTCTTATCAGAAATTTCTTCTCTTTTTGCGATTAAAATAGATTTATAATTTGAAGAAAGTGTGCTACTATTTTTGTTTAAATATTTTTCAATTTTTAAATATCCTTCTATTTCATCAAGGAAATTTTGAGAGTCTCTAATATTAATAATAATTTCATTATTTTCAGATTTCAATTGAAGAATCCTTGATTCTCTTTCATAATCCGCTTCTGGAGTAAGTTGGGATTGTGATATGATAAAAGAATCAGATAAGTCAAAATAAGAAGTTATAACATTTATCCCTATGTCATTTTGTCTATGTCCTCTATATTTATCATCAACTGCCTTATTAAAATCAAAATTATATCTATTTGAATAACGATATTTTTTATCAGAAAATATTTCTTCAAAAATTGCATCTGAAACTTTATTTTGAATTTCTCCAATTTCAACATTTTCTTTTTTAATTGCCTCATTAATATCTTGTTCTTCATTAGTTAAAAATGTATAGATATCTCCATTTTTCTGTATTAAAGTTTCGTTTTCAAGATTCTGCAGAGATTTCTCTATTTTTTTCTTTAAAATAACTCTATCTACATCTATATTATCAACAAGTAATGTAGTTAAGTTTTCTAAATTAGATTTAATTTCTTTAACATATTTAATCATAAACAATGCTTTTAAAACTTCACTATCATATGAATCAAGATTATCATTTTGTAAGGATTTATTAATAACAGAACTATGTCTAGATTCAATGAATTGGTCTAATGCATTGTAAAAAAGATTAAATGGCACTAGACTACCTTCACTTTCATTCATAAAATCAATAGCAGATTCTTGGAAAAGAGCTAACATTGATCGCTCTCCTTCAGATAAATGTTGACCTGAAGCTCCATGTTCACGAATAGCTGTTAATACATGGCTTAATAAATTAAACTGATAAGGAATAAAAGGATAAACTTCAGCAAAATCTTCTGCATCAATATATCTTTTCATTTCAGCAGAGTCTTCAAAATGTATTAAATTTTTTATAATAGCTTCTTTTCCTTCATATAAAGAAACTAATGTTTCAATAGCAGTGCCATTTTTTCCTAAAATTCTTTTCCTAATAACTTCATCAACATTTGATGAAGATAGGGACAACCTTGTTTTAAATCTTCCCTGAATTTTTGAAAAATCTTTTCCTTTTAAATCAACTAAAGAATCAATTGCTTCTTGGGAAGTTACAACAATCCACGCTTTTCCTCCACAGTTAATTCCTAATTCTTCTGTTAGAGTTTGTAGATTGAGCATTAATTTTGAATTTTCTCCAATATATTGCCCAATTTCATCTACTAAGAATACTATATGATGATCATTTCCTTTTGATTCAAGGTATTCTTGAATTAATTTAGAAAAATCTTCAATTGAAACCTTATAATTATCATCAGCATTTTCTGCCCAATTTCGAGCTGATTCTTCACTCATATAACCAATAGAATTCAATGAACTTACAATGTCATCTTGAATGAAATAAAACTTTTCTCTTTGAGTTTCCCAATCTTTAGAATTTGTCTTTTTAAATTCACTTTTAAAATTATCATAAATTCCATCATGAGATAATTTTCGTTCTAAGTCTGCCAAAAAAGGATAGCTAGATGAAAATCCTTGAAATTCATTGAAAACTTTTAGAAATACATCTAAAATAGCATTTTCATCATAATCAGATGTTGAACTTTTTGCATCAATATTAAATAATATTACATCGGTAGATATTTTGGAAGATAATAACATATCAGCTATTATCATAGGATCTGATATTCTTCCACTTTTAAAAAAATCAACAGCTTTTTTTCCATTAACTTCTTTATTTTCTAATATATAAGATAATATTTTAAGAAAGTGTGATTTACCACTCCCAAAGAATCCCGAAATCCATACTCCCATATCATCAGTATAATTTCCTATTCCTTTTTTATAACTTTCAAAAAATTCTCTAAAGTGCTTTAAAAGTTCGTTTGTAACGATATATTCATTTAATTCTTGATGGATGTTTTCATCATCCATTTGTCCAACTTTAATAACACCCTTTATGTCCCTATTAATATCTTTTTTAAACATTTCTTTAATCTGCATTATAATCCCCTAAATAAATTTAAATAAATCTAAAAATAAAAAATGTTTTATTCTGAAAACAATAAAATGAATTTATTTTAAAATTTTGTTAGTATGAGTAATATCTAAAATTAATCATTGATTAATGGAAATGCACGATAATAATTGTTATCTTTTATATTTCCAAATAATCGAAATTCATGTCCAGTATATTCTCCTGGGAAAAACATTACAACAGGATTTTTATCAATATGCTGATGTAGATTATTCAATACATCATGTGACCGTAATATTGGAAAAACTTTACCGACTCCAGTAATAAATAGAACAGAATTTTTTAAGACATTATTTTTTATATGGTTAATAATTAAATTATTTCTGTCACTATTTAATTGAAGTAACTTATTAATTACTTGATTAGTTTTATTCAATCCTTTTTTTCCTTCTAAATTAAAAGTTTCATCTAAAAATCCTTCAGATTCTAATATTTCAACTACAATATTATATAAATCAAATTCATCAATATTAAAGCCACAATTATTATTATTAATTTTATCAATTAAATTTTTTGTATATTCTCTAACTTTTAATTCATATTTTGCTTCATAATCAAAAATATAATATCCGATTTCGTTACCTAATCCTTTATTTTTATGAAATGAATCTTTTTTGATTACTCTTTCAATTTTATTCAGTCTTTCATCTATCTCTCCCATAAAAATACCTCTATAATATAAATAATATTAAGCTAGCATTTATGTTATAAATTGCCATTAATAGCTTTTAAATAATGATCAAGATTATTCTTTATTAGGTCTTGTTCTACATTATAATCAATAATGGGAATAAAAATCTTATTCTTCCCATTTTCTCTGTTAATCAAACCCGAAAATGATAATATTGTCAAATAACTACTTTTTAATTTTTTAATATTGTAATCAGACCATGAAGAGACAATATCACTTTGCAAAATCTTCTCATCAAAGAAAATATTCAAGTCTTTATCTTCAATAAACATCTCGCCAAGAATAATTTTATTTCTAAAGACCTCATATATAAATTCAAAAAACAATTTATCTGTTTTCATCACAGAAATTAATACCAAAACCTTTGAACTTATTAAATCTGTACTAATGATATCCTTTAAAATATCTTTAGGTAACGTATTTAAACGAGTAAAACAAGTGTTTGCAATAGTTTTAGCACGATTTTCAGTTTCTACTTGATATATATTGTTTTTAATAGCTAATTCAATGACATCTTTTCTATTTAAATTGTTTAACATATATTTTGCTGTTTTTTTTGATTCTGAAAACCATAATGGTTTTTTTGTTAAACCTGAGCTATATTTCATTTATTCCATTCCTCAATATCAAATAGTATTCTTTATTCTAAAATTATTTATTTTTTTAGTAATTAATTTCCATTATATTTTCTCTTTAATAAATATTTACAACTGATAATATTTAAAATTTGCATTTTTTCAAAATACTGATTTAAAAGATTATTTGATATAATATTGGCATGTTTTATCTATAATTAAGATTCAAAAACTTTATTATTAAATTGTAAAAAAATCTTAGAAAGTAGGGTCGAATTTTCAAAAAGAAAAATATAAATTTTCAGGTCTTAAATTTTTGGAAAACATTGAAAGTGTTATAATATTTTATTTAATATGTTTTAAGCTTAATGTATACTTGTTCTATGAAAGTATAAATTTATGTCCTTTTTGAATGAAAATTCTGAAATCAAAAACTATGATTCTAAAGCATGAGAAAATCTACATACCTCCAAATTGGGTAAAAATCAACTTTATGAATAACACTTAAAATCATAAATCACTTCCTTTATTAAAATCTTATAAAATTTTAAGTGAAATCCTTTGTACTTTTAGAAACCATAATACCCTCATAATTTTAAACACGTGAAATAATCACTATGCTCCTTCATTTTTTCATAAAAATCTAGCAACTTAAAATTTTATCCAAATTTTTTTAAAAAAAGTTTGAATTTCAGACATATTATTGTATAAATATTTAAATACTTGTTTTTATAAATATAATAAATAATTTTCTTATAAGAAAATATTTCATATTTTTTTAATTATATTTTCTTATAATAAAAAATAATACAATTTTTTAAAAAAGTTTTCCTATAAGAAAATAATTTATCTTAGGGAGGTGTTGATTTGATTAAAAGGGATTTATATTTAAACAAAATTAGGCCATTTAAAAATAAGCAGATTATTAAGGTTTTAACAGGGATTCGTCGTTGTGGAAAATCAACAATCCTTGAACAAATTGTTGATGAATTGAAAAAAGATGGAGTTAAGGAAGAGAATATTATTCTAATAAACTTTGAATTAGAAGAATATTTTAATATTAGAAACATTGACCAATTAAGTAATCATATCAATAAACTTGTTAAAAATAATCATGAGAAAAAATATCTATTTTTTGATGAAATACAAAATGTTAAAAACTGGGAAAAACTCATTAACTCTTATTTAGCTAAAAAACAATTTGATATTTATATCACTGGGTCTAATGCTAAACTTCTATCAGGGGAACTAGCTACTTACCTAAGTGGACGATATATTGAAATAAAAATCTATCCATTTTCATTTTCTGAATTTTTAAAATATAAAAATCTCCAAAATGAAAAATATAATCAAAAAAATAAAAATAAGGATTTAAAACATAAAAATATTGAAAAATATAAGAGAGAATATAAAATAAAAGACCTTTTTTATGAATATCTTAAATTTGGAGCTATGCCTTCTACATTAGCTTTTGAGGATAATGAAAAGATTAAACTATTCCATGATTTATATAACTCAATAATCCTTAAAGATGTTGTTCAAAGAAACGAGGTTAGGGATATTGATTTGTTAGATAGGATTGTTAGATATATAATGGCTAATGTAGGACAGCTATTTTCTGCAAATAGTATAGTGAAATATTTAAAAAAAGACAAAGTAAAAATATCAACAAAGACTATTTATAACTATCTAAGTTATCTTGAAGATGCTTGTTTGATTAATAAAGTTAGAAGAGAAGATTTAATTGGAAAAAAACTTTTAAATTATATAGAAAAATTTTATGTAGTTGATTTAGGTTTTAGACAAGTACTTTTTGGAAATAATGAAGGAGATATTGGTCAATCTCTTGAAAACATTGTTTACAATGAATTAATTCGAAGGGATTACAATGTAACAATTGGTAAATTCAGAGATAAAGAAGTTGATTTTGTTTGTAAAAAAAATAATCAAACAGTATATATTCAAGTTTCATATATTTTAGCTGATAAAACTACAATAAAAAGAGAATTTGATCCTTTAATTAAAATTAAGGATAATTACCCTAAATATGTAATAACCATGGACGAAGTTGACATGTCTCGTAGTGGAATAAAACATATTAATGTAATTGATTTTTTAAAAGGAGATATTATATAAATTATTTTTTAAGTATTTTTCTGTAATTTTTTATTAGATTATCATGAATTGATAAATTTCAAATAGACTTATATTTTTCTATTTATTCTTCTTAACAATAATATTTACTATTTAATAACTTTATTTAATAAATTCATTCTTATTCTATTTATATCTAACTTTTTATTCATAAAAATTAATTAAAAAGTCCATAAACTAGATATAACAAACATTAAGTTAGATAATATATGATAAATTTTCCTAGTAAATTTCAAAGAAGTATTAAAAAAACCAAAATTTTTAATATTATATATGACAAATTTACTTATTATAATTATAGAAAGATAGAAAGATAGAAATAGTTAGCTAAATTATTTTCTATACTCTTGAAAACAAGGAATAAAAAACATGAAATTTATTTATATTGACGAAAGTGGAGGTCTAAAAGGAAATTTTGATTATTTTAATATAAGTCTTTTAATTTTTAATAATGAAAAAGATTTAAAAAAATTAAAAAATAGTATAAAAAGATTTAGGAGAGGTAAGTACAAAAAGCAATTAAGGAATGTTAAAGAAATTAAAGCATATAATAACGACAAAAAATTAATTAGAGACTTATTAAAAACTTTAAATAAAATTGAATTTGAAGCTTATTCTCTATTTTATGATAACAAAAAAGATTATCTAAAAAATCATACTGTTAATGGGATTTATCAATTAATGATTTTAGAATTATTAAATATAGTAAATTCCCGAAATACTAATATAAATATTTATATTGATAAATTTTTACCTAAAGTTTTGGAAAAACAATTTATAATTGATATGGAAAAAAATTTAAATTTAAATAATAATTATTCTAATGTTTCATGCATAGCTTCTGAGAATAATATCGGTATACAATTTGCAGATTTAGTTTCTTGGTCGACATTCCAATATTTGGAACGAAATAATAAAATATTTCTACAAATTATAGAAAATAAGCATGAAATAATGGAATTTAATAAAAAATAAGTATTATATATTAAATCTTCTAAAAATAAGTATAATGTTTGCCTTATTAGACTATATGTTCATTTAAGAACGAAGACACCCAATGGCATCAAGTGGAATAAGGACTTACAACTCATATAATATATAATAATTTTTTTATATATATATTTTACTACTATATAAAATTCCAAAATTAAAGGTTTAAACTCATTTTAATGAGATATTGTTAACTAAAATTACCAAAAATGAAATTTTTTATCTATAAACTCAATAAAAAGAGAATTTGATCCTTTAATTAAGATTAAGGATAATTATCCTAAATATGTAATAACCATGGATGAAGTTGATATGTCTCATAGTGGAATAAAACATATTAATGTAATTGATTTTTTAAAAGGAGATATTATATAAATTATTTTTTAAGTATTTATTTCCATTATCAACTATTTTAGAAATAATCAAATATTTAACTAGTATTTTTATTATTAAAACAAAAATTAGAATTCAATTGAAGCTAAATTAGCTGAAATTGTAAAATCAACCAAAGAACACAATTTTACTTTTTTTCATTGATGATAAATGATAAAAAAAGATTCTTTGTTTTGAAATTTTTAAGTAAATATTATAGGTGAAATATTGATATAAGGAAATATTAGTATAATATCAAATTAAAATCTTAAATGTGTAAAATGGAATATCTCAAATATGTAAAATAAAATTTCTGAAATATGTAAAATGAAAAATCTTAAATGTGTAAAAGAAATTTATATAAAAAACTATTTTAAAATGGTTGAATTAATTATTTAAAGTTTAATCAATCCTTTATTTTGCATATTATTAATATTTCTTATTTTCAATCACTATATCTACACTTTTTTTTTTACTGTATATGCACTTTTTCATTATAATTTGAATCTTTTTTCATATTATTAGTTATGCATTTTTACTATAAAAAGTATTACTATATGAAGATATGAATAATTATATATAACATAAAAGTAAAATTATATTACAATAACTGTAAAATAATTTTATTATTATAAAATATGTAATTTATTTTTACATTAAAAATGGTGGTTATAAATGTTAAAAAAAGTTTTTGGTAATTGTCCTCAAATAAAAGTATTAGATTTTTTATTATCTTCCTCAAATAAATACTTTAACAAGTCCCAAATAGCTATAGCATCAGAAATTTCAAGACCAACATTAGACAATTTCATAGATAATTTTATAGAATTTGATTTACTTAAAAAAACTAAGCATGGTTATGAGCTAAACTCAAACTCTGAGGTTGTAAAATATTTTGCAAATGCTAATGCATTTTTAGCTAGAAATCAATTAGAATTAGAATCAAAATCAGAAAATCCCTCTTCAATTAATTATTCTGATGAAGAAATAGCTGATTTATTAGATAATGTTTTTGATGAAGATTTTGATAATGAAAATCTTGCTCATGAAGAAACAATTGAAAATTCAGAAGAAATATTAGTAAACAAAAAAGAATACAGTGAATTAAAAGAGTTTTATATTAAAAATTTCAATCTTGTTAAGTATTTAATGACTAAAGAAAACTCTAAAGAATTTAGCTATAAAAAACCACAATTGAAAACATATTAATTTTATATTCACATATTTTGGAGTTCTTCTGGATGTCTTAAAAAATAAGGAGATACATCAATACTATTTATGATATTTCTTATTCTTTCTTGTGCAGGTTTCCATATTTCAGGATCTTCATCAATAGCTTTTTTAAAAAGATTATAATATTCTTCTTCACCTAATATTATTGTTATTATAATTGCACCTAAATCATTTAATAAATCCTGACTAGTTTCAGGCTCAACAGCAACTAATTTTAATTTTGGAAGTGCATATTCATCATATCTATATAATTCTCCCATAGCACCATTAGCTATTTCATGCTCTTCAGATTTTCTAGCATTTTTTAATATCTCAATCAATTCCTCTATTTTATTATCTCTCATTATTTCATCTAATTGTATCAATGACTCTTCAATTAAATTTTCATCATCAGAATACCTTTTAGAAATTAGATCAATAGCTCTTTCAGGAAACATATCCATATATATTGGAAGTAATATAAATTCTTGAGACAATATATCGTTTTCATTAAGATTATTCATCTTATCTTCATATTTAACTTTTACAATTTCTCCATAGGATATTATTTTTAATAAAATATCTTTAGTTTCACCTTCTTCTGAATTTTGTAATTTGTTTAATAAATCCTCTAATTCATCCCATTCATCTGAATTTTTATATTCCCTTATTTTTTCTTTACTGATATCATCTATTTTATTAGAAATTTTAATTTCTATTGTTTCATATTCTTCTTCATTATTCATTCCATCACATCTTTAATATCCAACAAATTCTTTCTAAATATATAATTTTTCTTTATTTTTCTTAAAAAATTTCCCTTTAATCTTTTTCATAATTTTGTTTTTGGGCCTTTTTCTTACTTCTTTCTTATCAACTACTTCACAAATAATTCCATAGCTATTTACTTCTTCAACTTTACAATAGCTAATCTCATCAAATTTATCATAGATTCTACCTCCACTCATTGTTTTTTCAATGACTGTGTTAGTAGAATTAGCTACATAACCTACTTTTTTCCCAGAAAAATCTTCTATTCTAATAGCTTCATTATCATAATCATTATCTGGTTCTTTGATTAGTTTCAAATATTTATTTTCTTCAAATGGAGTTATTCCATCATAAAAATAATATCCTGCTACTGTAAATCTTAGTTTATTCATAGCTATTCTCCGAGTTGTTAATATTATTTTATTAAAATTGTTTTTAGCTTATTGATTAATTAACTTTTAATTTATAATTAATTAGATTTAAAAATTTATATTTATATTTATATTTTATTTTTTAATTTTTATTTTAATTTTAATTTTCAACTTTTTATTTTAATTTTAATTTTTATTTTTAATTTTTCATTTTTTATTTTTCATTTTTTATTTTTTATTTTCAATTTTTTATTTTTCATTTTTTATTTACTAATAATAATTTATATTTTAATAAAAAAATACCTATTTAAGGAAATACCGAAATAATTAAATAAAGCTAATTTCATAATATAATTTAATTATATTAAACAGGTGTATGAAATGTCTAAGAAAAAAACTAGCTTTACATTAAATATAGAGTTATTAAAAGATTTGAAAATGAAAGCTGTTGAGATTGGAACTAGCCAAACTAAATTACTTGAAAAATTTATTAAACAAGGTTTGGAAAATAATAAAGAAATTCATAGCTTAGCTAAAGATGAAACTGGAACTATAATAATAGATAACATCAATCCTAATCTATTAAAAAAAATCAGTAAAATAGCTAAAAACGAGAAGATTACTGAGGAAGAAGCTATAAATGAAGTTTTAAAAAAAGGATTAGAAGCTAAATCAAAAAATAAAATTCCTGAATATTTAATAGCTAATAAAAATACTTATAATCCAAATCATAAAAGAAGAATGAGTTTTTCAGGAATAATTGAAACAGATGAACCTTTTGATACTTGTAAAGCTATAAGAGAAGTGAGAAATAGGAAGTATTAATCATGATTTTTTTAGATGCTAGTTTTTTAATTAATTTCTATGTTAAAACAAGTAAGAATCATGAAAGGGCTCATAAATTACTAAATTCTTTCAATGATAATGAAATATTAATTTCTAAACTTGTAATAATGGAAGTTGTAACTTTTTTGAATGTTAAATTAAAAAAAGATCAAAATATAATATCAAAAGTTTATAAAGAGCTTAATGATAATTATAATGTCATTATTGATAATGATTTTTATGATAAAGGTTTTGAAATACTTCTTAAAGAAATGAAACATAATAATGAGAGAATCTCTTTATTTGGTGCTGTTTATATTGGATTAATGAGAGAATTGGGAATTAAAAAGATAGCTACTTTTGATAGTCATTTTGATAATATCAAAGGTATTACTAAAGTTTGTTGAATATATATTTTCATATTTTATGGTAAATATGCTTATTTTTTGTTTTTTACCTAATCTTTAAAATGGCTTGGATAATATGACTTTTAAAATTAAAGATATAAATCCTCATTTTTTGAAAAAAATTAGTGAAATAGCTAAAAACGAAGGAATTACTGAGGAAGAAGCTATAAATAATATAATAGAAAATGGAATTGAAGTTATGAGAAAAAATAAACTCATTGAAAATTTAATTATTAATAAAGACACCTATAATCCAGATTTTAAAAGAAGTCGGAAAATGATTGGAATAATCAAAACAGATAAACCTTTTGATACAGCTAAGGCAATAAGAGAAATAAGAACTATGGATTATTAGCTATAAATCGTTTTTAAACTACTTTTTTAATTCTTTTCATTACAATTAACTATTATTGACTATTTTTATCAATAATTATTATTAATTATTATCTCTATTTTTTTTAGTAATATTTATATATTATCTTGTAATATAGTATTAATATTGTATACTTTGGGTGTATTGTGAATTTATTAATATTATGAATTTAATGTTAATATATAACCTTTGAGGAATTTATTTAAAATATTAATTATCGAGGTAGGACTATTTTAGGCATCTTTAGAAAGATTATTTCAAATAAATATCATATAATAATTGTAGCTTTGCTTATAGTTTTTTTAATAGGTCTATGTGCAAATGGGGCTAGTGCAGCAGATTCTACTGATAAAAAAGTAGTTAAACCAAGTAAAGTAAGCCAATCACAGGTCTTATCTTCTAGTAAATATCTTAAAACTTATATTGAAAAGAATAAGAAGCTACCAAACTATATCACTATTGGAAATTATAAGTATTCAATGGAGGAATATATGTCTATTTCTTCAACCACAATTTATTATAAAAACAAAAAGCTAAAAAAAGATGTTGTGGTAAAGTATGGTATTAAAAGCCCAAAAAGCCCTACAGGTTCTACAATCAAGGGAAAACTTACAAAAACCCAATATTATAAATATTCATCAAATGTGGTCAAATATATTAATAAATATAACACAGCTCCTAATTATGTAAGTACTAAATTAGGAAAAGTTCAATTTCAATCATTTATCTATGGAAATAGTAAAATATTAGCATGGTCTAAAGACAATAAAGGGGCTTTACCAAAAACATTAACTTTAAGTATAGCTAAAACAAATTCAATGAATAAATACCTTCCTAAATTTTCAGGAAATACAGTAGGAACTTCTAATAATACAAATAACTCTCAAATAACTTTATCAAAAGTTCAAATTTTGAAAATATCTAAACAAATCAGGAATTATGTTGATGAGAATAATTCTCTCCCTTCTTATGTTTTAATCAATGATAAACAGTATTCTATGTCTGAATTTTTATATTTATTATCATCTGCAATTGTAAATGCTAATAAAGGAAATAATGGAAATATTACTCCTATTTCAGTTAAATCTCCAAGCTATCCTGATGGTAATTTCACTTCTGGTGTTTTACAAAAATCAGAATTTGTAACTTTAGCTACAAATGTTCTAAATTTCATTAATACAAATAAACAAGCTCCAAATTATGCTAATTCTCGCCTTGGAAATATAAAATTCCAATTCTTAGTATATGAATTTTCTAAAGTATTAGATTTTGCTGATTCAAATGGTACTTTACCGAATAATTTAACTATTAATACTACTAATCATCCTCTAATTGTTAGTGGAAATTCTAATCTAAACGATACTTATGGGCCTACTGGAGATGGATTTATTATTATAACTAGTTCTAATTATTCTTGTGGTCCTCTATTAGTTAAATATAATGATAAATATTTAATCAGTACTGGAAAGTGTAGTTGTGGTGATGCAGGGAATTATTCCTATCATAATTCAACTTTTAAAAATTATTGTCCATTTTGTAAAAAAGAAGGATGTATGATTTATGAAGAGGGTCCAACTTGTAATGAGGGAATGTGGGTTTGTAGTATATGTGATGCAGACTTTTGTTTAGTAACTGGTAAAGAACATATTGCAGGCACTAATAAATATTTAACAAAAACAGAATATATTCCAACTCCTCCTACAAATACAAATAATCAAACAAATAATCAAACAGATAATCAAACAGATAATAATAACAATACTAATAACACTAATATTTCTAATAATACTAATGAGTCCAATTCAAGTGTTATTAATAATAGTTCTAATTTAAGTTCTAATAATAGTATTTTTATTTCTGATGAGAATAATTCTATCAATAAAATAAGCTATAATTCTATAGAAACTAATAATTCAAGTGACATTAATAATATTGAATTTGAAAATTTGAATAATATTAATCAATTAGTTCCTAAAGAAGAAGATATGATTTTGGTTTAATTATTTTATATTATTTTTTATATTATTGTTTAAAATATATATTTTTAAATAATCTCTACTAATTTTTAACATTTTTTTAGTTTCATTTATATTTATATTAAATTTTATAATATTTATCATGATTATGGGTACTATTTGATATTATGGCATAATAATAATAATAATATTTTAGAAAGATTTAAAATTTATCTATATTGATTATATTATTAATTTATTTAAATAGCTAAATTATATATGGGAATTAGAACTATAATATATAAAGTGATGTTTTCAATGGGAAATATAAATATATGTAGTTTTTTTAAGAAGTTTATTTATATATGGGAAAAATTTCATTTGAATACTTATATAAATCTCTTATAACTGATATTAAAGTTGTATAAAATAATTTTAAAGGTTATTATACTTTCTGCAATCGAGGTTATAAATTCTGCTGATATTTTTTAAATAATTTGTTTATCTATGGATTTTAGAATATTCCTAAAGAAACTTAAAAATAAAATTATGGGGGGTTTTAATGGATCTTACTGGTAATGCTTTCTTTTTTATGATTATTTTGTCTCTTAT
>VSSQ01000323.1_pt2 | contig 39834 bp, 40 predicted proteins | sample 4763081 | NCBI WGS metagenome assembly VSSQ01 (sample SAMN12137344, study PRJNA551015) | bioreactor metagenome | isolation source: SDC9 anaerobic chlorinated ethene degrading culture | place: USA: Knoxville, Tennesee | collected 2015-01-01
CGCTCCCCCCGTGATCTTCAGGGGACGCCAGTGGCCGAAGTAGACCAGGGCAACGGCGATAAAGCCTCGCCCCGCGATGATTTCGTCGCTGAACATCTTCACCTGGCAGAGGCTGAGGTAGGCCCCGGCCAAGCCAGCGAGCGCACCGCCGACGGCAAGGGCCTGGAAGCGAACAAGGTTGACCCGGATGCCCACCGAGTCCGCCGCCCGCGGATTGGCTCCCGATGCCCGGACCCTCAGACCCCACGGCGTCCTGAAGAGGATGTACCATGCGGCGGGAACCAGGAGGAACGTCAGGTAGACCAGAGGGTTGTGGGAGAAGAGGACCGGCCCGATGAAGGGAATATCCGAGAGGACGGGGATGGGGAGCCTGTCGATGCCTGGAACGCTCTGTGTTCCGCCCACGAAATGACGGAAGAGGGTTCCGGCGGTTCCGACGCCGAACATTTGGAGGCCGATGCCTGCGATTCCCTGGGGTGCCCGGAATGTGACCACCGCCAGGCCGAAGAGTAGGCCGAGAAGGGCCCCGACGGCCATGGCGAGCAGGAGGCCGAGCACGTTGAAGGTTCCCGGCACGGGGGCTCCATGGCCTGCTCCGTAGGGGACGAGCATGCCGAGGAAGGCGCCCATGGCCATGATCCCTTCGCAGCCGAGGTTGAACACGCCGGCCCTCTGGTTGAACATCTCGCCGAGAGAGGCGAGCAGGAGGGCAACGCTGAAGGGAATGCCGAGGGCGAGGATGTTGACGGCGAAGTCCATGAGATCACTCCTCCCTGCTGCGGCCTGTCAGCCTGCAGTACCTTCGCCGGACGCGGTCCTCAAGGTACGGGTTCGCAAGGACCATCCGGGTGGCCACGATGACGAGGATGATAATGCCCTGCAGAACAAGCACCATGTTTGCCGGTACGCCCGCCATGCGCTGGGTCATGTCGGCCCCCACGATGAGCAGTCCGAAGAAGAATGAGGCGGGGATGATGCCTGCAGGGTGCAGTCCTCCGAAAAGGGCGACCACGATGCCGCTGAAGCCGTAGCCGCCGGTGATGCCCTCAATGGCCCGCCGGTGCACTCCCGCCACTTCCACGGCCCCGGCAAGCCCGGCGAAGGCTCCGCTGATCACCATGGCTGCCACGAGGCAGCCCGCCACGCCTATTCCGCCGTACCGCGCGGCCCGTTCGCCCGCTCCTGCGGCCCGCATCCTGTATCCCCACGATGTCCTCCAGAGGAGCAGCCAGACGGTGAAGGCAAGGAAGAGGGCGATATAGACGCCCGTGTGGATTCGTGTGCCCGGAACCAGCCTGTCGAGCCAGATCGCCTTCGTGAGACGCATCGACTGGGGTGTGCCGCTTCCCATGGTTATCTCCGCCGGGTCGAGCATGGGGCCCCGGAGACAGAAGGTGTAGAACTGGGCGGCGATGTAGTTCAGCATTACTGTGGAGAGCAGTTCGCTGACGTGAAGCTTTGCCTTGAGGAGGCCGGGAATGAAGCCCCAGGCCGCTCCGCCGATGGCTCCTGCGGTGAGGGCCAGGGGAAGCAGCACGGCCTTCGGCAGGCCGGGAAAAGCGAGGGCGACGGCCGTTGCGGCGATGATTCCCATGGCCATCTGGCCTTCCGCGCCGATGTTGATGATGCCGCTCCTGTAGGCGACCGAAATCCCCAGGGCGATGACGGTGAGGGGGATGGCCCGGATGATCACCTCGCCGATCTGTATTTTGTTTTTGAGCGGCTCGAAGATGATGACCGAGTAGGTTTTCGTCACGTCCGCCCCTATGGTCCAGAGAATGAGGGCGCCTGCCAGCATCGCGGCGGCGACGGCCAGGAGGATGAGAACGGTCCTGTAGAGGATCTTAAACTGCTTCGTCATTGCGCACACCTGCCATAAGGATGCCTATCTTCCTGCTGTCCGCCGTCCCCCGGTCGAGGGTGCCGATAATCCTCCCCTTGAAGATGACGGCGATGCGGTCGGAGAGGTCGAGAATCTCCTCCAGCTCTTCGCTGATCAGCAGGATGCCTATGCCTTCCATGCGCTTCTCCAGGAGGCGCCTGTGGATGAACTCCGCAGCCCCCATGTCCAGGCCCCTGGTTGGATAGACCGCCACGAGAAAGCGGGGCATGCGGGATATTTCCCGGGCAAGGATGACCTTCTGGATGTTGCCCCCCGAGAGAGACCCTGCCGCCGCATCCGTGTCGGGGCTTCGGATGTCGAACTCAGTGCGCAGCCTGTCGGCGTTCCGGTCAATTTCTTCCAGCTTCAGGAACGACCTCGCCGAGAACCGCGGACTGCCTGCGTCCTTCAGGATGAAGTTCTCCTTCATGGAGAAGGAGGGAACGATTCCCTCGGTGTTCCGCTCCTCGGGGATGTAGCCCATCCCGGCGTCGATGACGTCCCGGGGCGAATGGTCGGCGATATTCCGGCCGAAGAAGAGGATTTCCCCCTCCTCGACTTCCCTCAGGCCGTTGATGGCTTCGGCAAGCTCACGCTGCCCGTTTCCCGAGACTCCGGCGAGTCCGACGATTTCCCCGGCGCAGACAGAGAGATCAAGACCGTCCACGGCAAGGAAGCCCCGGTCGCTTCGCACCTTCAGTCCCCTGATGTCGAGAGCCGGCTTTCCCTCGCACTCGGGAGCATCGTTCCTGGGAAGGTGAATCTCCCGCCCCGTCATGAGCGCCGCTATATCGTCGGAGGAGTGGTCGGCGGTGCTGCCCTCGAAGACCACCTCCCCCCGGCGGAGAATGACCACCTTGTCGGAGAGATTCTTCACCTCCTGGAGTTTGTGGCTGATGAAGATGATGGAAAGTTCCCGTGTCATTTTCCTGAGAAGGAGAATCAGTTCGTCCGTTTCCTGGGGCGTCAGGGCGCTGGTGGGTTCGTCCAGGATGAGGAAGCGGGCTCCGAGGCAGAGGGTTTTCACCAGCTCGACCCGCTGCTGTTCCCCAACGGAGAGCTGCCAGACGTAGGCGTCAGGATCCACGGCAAGGCCGTATTTCCGGGAGATTTCGTCGATTCGGGCGCGGACCATGTCCAGGTCGAGGGCCAGGGGAGACCATGCCCGGGTGTAGCCGAGGGCGATGTTTTCCAGTACCGTCATGTTTGCCACCAGCATGTACTGCTGGTGCACCATGCCCAGTCCGGCGGCGAAGGCGTCGCCGGGGGAGCGGAAGACCGTTTCCTCTCCGTTGATCAGGATACGCCCCTCGTCGGGACGATACAGCCCCATCAGGATGTTCATCAGCGTGGTTTTTCCCGCGCCGTTTTCTCCCACCAGGGCCAGTACTTCTCCCTCCCCGACGGAGAGAGAAATGTCGCTGCAGGCGAGGACCCCGGGGAAGCGCTTGGTGATGTGCTCTACCCGGAGGCTGGTAATTTTGCCGGTGTTCGGTTCCATGGGAGACCTCCCGGTGTTGGAGGATAGAAAAAAGTCCTGCGGAGGAAACGTTCCCCGCAGGACTTTTCTGCATATCAGAGCTTCGAGTAGTCCACGGCGCTCCAGTCAAGGGTGTCGGGAGTCGCCCGGAATTTTTCGAGGGCTTCGTTGACCTTCTGTTCGACGGCGCCGGTGTACATGTTTTTGAGCGTTTCGTTGAAAGCGAAGACGAAACCTCCGTTGGAAAAGTTCAGGGGGATGCACTCGCCGCCCCTGACTCCGGCGTCCAGCTTTGCCACGAGGCTGACGATGACCGCCCCGTAGTTGTAGGAGGAAGCGGCGATGCACTTGTATCCCTCGGTGATGCGGATCTGGGCGATATCCTGGCCGACCCACCAGATCGGGGCGTCTCTGTGGTCCGCCACGGCCCGCAGTGCGCCGAGAGCCTGCTGGGAAGAGCCGGTGAGCACGTCTGCCCCGGCCTTGATCTGCGTTTCGGCCACTTCTCCGGCCTTGACGAAATCAGCGAAGGAACCGGTGTGGGCGACCATGATCTTCGCCTTCGGATTGACCGCCTGCACGCCCAGCACGAAGCCCCGGTTGTAGCGGGCGGCATCTCCGCCGTCCACGGGACCGACAAGGCCAACAGTGTTCTTTTTGGTGGTCATGCCTGCGATCAGGCCGGAGAGGTACCCGGTCTCCTCGCTCTGGGGCATGTAGGTGAAGACGTTGTCAGGTCCGATCTCGGCGCTGGTGCCGAAGGCGAAGGTGACGTCCGGGTACTCCTCGGCCATTTCGAGCATCAGGTTCTTGTACTGGGCGCCGTGGCCGATGATGATGTGGTATCCCTGGGATACGTACTGGAGTACGGCGGATCCGGCGTCCACGGGCTTCATTTTTTCGCTGTAGCTGTACTCTATCCGTCCGGGAAGCTCTTTCTGCGCCTGGAGAATGCCGTCGTGCATGGCCTGGCACCATCCCTTGTCATCGACGGTGCTTTCGATGATGAGGGCAATCTTCACTGCACCGCCGGCGGCTTCAGCGGCGTTTGGCCTAAAACCCGCAAGGGCAATCCCGAGCATCAGGACGGCGCAGAACAGATATGTCATTTTTTTCTTCACAAGAAACCCCTCCCTGTTTTTCAAATTTTTTATAGCCCGTGAATGTGCATCCAGTGTAAGAACTGCCTGAAGATTGTCAAGCTGTTTCGGGCGGCTGTGTTCCACCGGGAGGGGCAATAAACTTGCTTTTTGCTTTTCAGACTGCTACACTGAATTTACGTAGAGTATTGAAAATACAGTATTCGCGAAGATCGAAAGGTAAGCTGAACGGGGGGGCTTTCCCTCAAGACCTTCAGGCTTATCGGCTTGGTGCCGTCGGAATGACGGTGTTTCTCGGCTTTACACTTCCGGTGTCGTCCGGAGATCTCCAGGGTGTTCAGACAGGAGGAATGGAAGGATGACTGCCCGTGCAGCTTCGTCGGTGAAGAGGAGCGAGAGCCCGGAGGACCTGAGGCGCGAAGCCGCAAGGGATCCCCTGGGGCTGATGAAGAGGATCGGCTGTAGGGCCATCCTGTTCATGAAGGATGAGCAGCGGTCCATTACGCTGAAATGGGCATTCAGGGTATTCTGCGAGTTCCGGGAGACCTTCCGTGTTCATGGGGCGCCGGTGGAAAGCAGCACATCTCTTCCCCATCCCCGGAAGGACATTGAGGCGGCTCTTTTCATTCTTCTGTTTCAGGCTGTCCTGGCAGGAGAAAAGGAGAAGGCTGCCGTCTTCCGCAAAGCCATGCGCTCACTGGCCCGGTTTACGGATATTGCGGAAGGGGACGGGGACTTGGTGGATCTTGCGCTGAGGGTCGCCGCCGATCCGGCCGTGACGGAGGCTGCGGATGAAACGAAGAAAGATCGTATCCGGGCGGCAGTCACAACTTTCGGGCGGTATGCCGATGCCGTGCGCGGCGAGGAAGAGCGGCTCTCCCAAAAAGAAAGGGACCTCCTGGGAATCTATGGCCAGTGATACCGCCCGGTGCCAATGTTTTTTCCGTGTTTCCGTCCGCCCCTGCGGGGGCGGTTTTTTTGCGCCCCCACCGGGTCCGGCGTGTTCGTCATGGTACAATACTCCGGTAAACATCTGCTGGAGTGGAGGGATTTTCCATGACCCAGTGGCGGAGTCTGGCGGAACGGATGGTCCGGGAGCAGATCATGGCAAGGGGCGTGCGCTCCGAAGCGGTTCTCCAGGCCATGCGGACAGTGCCCAGGCACCTTTTTGTGGATGAGGCGCTCCGGGAGAGCGCCTGGATCGACAGCCCCCTTCCAATCGGCGAGGATCAGACCATTTCCCAGCCCTACATGGTGGCCCGGATGACGGAACTTCTGAATCCCGCCCGGGGAGAAACGGTCCTTGAGATCGGCACCGGATCGGGGTACCAGGCGGCGGTCCTCTGTGCCATGGGCGCGAAGGTGACGAGCCTGGAGCGGATCGCCCCCCTTGCGGACAGGGCCCGGGAACGCCTTGACGGGCTCGGGTTCGACGTCCGGGTGGTCTGGTCCGACGGCAGTCCGGAAAGCCGGCCTGCAGGCTCCTTCGACGGAGTGATCGTTACCGCTGCGGCCCCGGAGATGGAGGATTGGTGGTCCGGCGTTCTGGCTCCCGGAGGGCGGCTGATTGTTCCCCTTTCGGTGATGTCGGGGGGCCAGCGGCTTCTTCTGCGGAAAAAGGCCGCCGGTGGAGAATACGAGGATACATGGCACGATTACTGCCGTTTCGTTCCGCTGCTGAAGGGGCGGAAGAGCGGGTGAACCGGAGGAAGGGCTTATGAGGAGAGCACCGCAGAATATGAAGGATCTTCTTGCCCCGAGGTCACTGGCCGTTTCGGGGCTGGTGGCGGCCGCCTATGCCGTGGTCACCATACTGTTCGCCCCCATTTCCTACGGCCATATCCAGGTGCGGATCTCGGAAGCCCTCACGGTGCTTCCCTTTCTGTTTCCCCAGGCGGTTCCGGGTCTCTTCATCGGCTGTCTTATCGCCAATTTCGCGGGAGGCTTCGGCATCCTGGACGTGGTGCTCGGGAGCGGGGCGACCCTGACCGCTGCGGTTCTCACGGCGAGGATGCCCAACGTCTGGCTTGCCTCCGTTCCTCCCGTGGCGGTGAACATGGCGGTGGTGGGTGGGTACCTCTCTTTTCTCCTGGATATTCCTTTTCTCCTCTGCGCCTTCTATGTGGGGCTGGGGCAGGTCATTGCCTGCTGCTTCCTTGGCATTCCGCTGGTACTTCTCCTCGAACGGAGAATGAAAAAGGGCGGGACCGGTCCCGCCCTGTAAAGACTATCCCTTTTTCTTCCACTTGGTTCCGTCGGGGGTGTCCTCAAGGACAATTCCCCTGGCGGCGAGTTCGTCCCGTATCTCGTCGGACCGACTGAAATCCTTTCTCTTTCTTGCTTCGTTCCTCTCCGCGATGAGCTTTTCAATTCCGGCGGATTCTCCTTCTTCTCCCGACGCTTCGGGGGGAAGGATGCCCAGAACGGAATTGAGCTTCCTGAAGAAGGTTTCCGCAGCCTCAAGCACGGCAGGGTCCGGGAGATCGCTCTCCTTGAGGTAGGTGTTGACGGTCTTGACGCCGTCGAAAAGGACGCCGGTGGCCGCTGCGGTGTTGAAGTCGTCATCCATGACGGCCCGGAATTTCTCCTCGAGAGCGGAAAAGAGGGCGGCCGTTTCGTTCCCTTCCGTCCGTTCCCCCTTCTTCCTGTTGGTGATGGCGTGACCAAGGTCGGACCAGCAGTTGTCCAGGCGTTCCATGGCGCTTTTCGCCTGGAGGAGGCTTTCTTCGGAGAAGTTGATGGGAGAGCGGTAGTGGGCGCTCAGCATGAAGAACCGGATGGCCCGGGCCGGGAATTTCTCCAGGGCCGCCCTGGCGGTGAGAAAGTTGCCGAGGGATTTGGACATCTTCTCCTTGTCAATGAGCAAGTATCCGTTGTGGATCCAGTACTTGACGAAGGGCTTCCCCGTGGCGGCTTCGGCCTGGGCGATCTCGTTCTCGTGGTGGGGGAAGGTGAGGTCCGTCCCGCCCGAGTGGATGTCCAGTGTCTCCCCCAGGTATTTCATGGACATGGCGCTGCACTCGATGTGCCAGCCAGGGCGTCCCTCGCCCCAGGGGCTGGGCCAGGAGGGTTCACCCTCCTTCTTCGCTTTCCAGAGGGCGAAGTCCAGGGGGTGCCTCTTCCGCTCGTTGATCTCGATGCGCGCCCCGGACTGGAGCTCCTCGAGGCTCTGCTTCGAAAGGGCGCCGTACTTCGGGAAGCTGCTTACGTCGAAGAAAACGTCGCCGTCCGCTTCGTAGGCGTGTCCTTTTTCGATGAGGGTGCTCACCAGCCCGATGATTTCGTCCATGTGCTCCGTGGCGAGGGGATTGTGGTTCGCCCTGCGGACTCCGAGGGCGTCGGCGTCTTTGTAATACTCGCCGATAAACCTGTCGGCCAGCTGCCGGACGGTAATGCCCTCCCGGTTGGCCCTGGCGATCATCTTGTCCTCGATGTCGGTGAAGTTCTGGACGAAGGTGACGGTATAGCCGCTGTATTCAAGATATCTCCGGAGCACGTCAAAGACGATGAAAGGACGGGCGTTCCCTATGTGGAAGTAGTCGTAGACGGTGGGACCGCAGCTGTAGAATCCGACGTGCCCTTTCCTCACGGGGATGAAGGGCTCTTTTGTGCGTGTCAGGTCGTTGTACAGTACCAGGCTCATTTTTTAGCACCTCCAAATGCTTTCTAATTTTGAATTATAACGTAAAATACTGCGTATGGAATCATGACACCGTCCAAGTGGAGGAAATCGTGGCGACCGAACGGATAACCAAACTTCTGAAAAAACTTCCCGACCGTCCCGGAGTATACCTGATGAGGGACGCCGCCGGGGAGGTCATCTACGTGGGAAAGGCGAAATCTCTCAAGAAAAGAGTCTCCTCCTATTTCCGCCACGACTCCTTCGCCTCCCCCCGCCTCCGGAAGCTGGTCCAGTCCATAGAGGACATATCGGTCATCCGGACCGAGTCGGAAGTGGAGGCCCTGATTCTCGAGGCCAAGCTGATACGGAAGTACAGTCCCTTCTTCAATGTGGACCTCAAGATGTCGGACCGGTACCCCTACATCAAGATCACCCGCGAACTTTTCCCGAGGATCGTGGTTACCCGGCAGAGGGGAAAGGACGATGCCCTCTATTTCGGCCCCTACGTGAGCGCGGGGGACGTCCGTTCCCTGCTCCGGCTCATCGAGCGATATTTCCCCCTCAGGATATGCGCCAGGGACATCGACGCCTCCACGCCGGAGAAAAACGGCAGGCCATGCCTTCACTATTCTCTGGGGAGGTGCCTGGGCCCCTGCGCCGGACTGGTGAGTCCGGGGGAATACAGGGAACGGGTGGACGACGTGATCCTGCTTCTGCAGGGCCAGTCCTCCGAGGTTGTGGAGCGGCTGAGGAAGCGGATGGACAGGGCGGCGAAATCCCTGGCATTCGAAGAGGCCGCCAGGCTGCGGGACACGATCCGGGCCATCTGGAGAATCACCCGGCAGCGGATCACCTCTCCCCTGAGGGAGGACTTCGACGGGGATATGTGGCAGTGCCTGAACAGGCTCCAGCAGGAGCTCCGCCTTCCTGTGATCCCCTGGAGGATCGACGGCTTTGATATCTCCCACATGTCGGGAAGGGAGACCTACGGCGTGGTGGTGGTGTTCGAGCAGGGCTCGCCGAATACCTCCCTTTACAGAAGGTTCAGGATAAAGACCGTGGAGGGGGTGGACGATTTCCGCTCCCTGGAGGAGACGGTAACCCGCCGCTACGGCCAGTCTCTGAAGGGCAGCGAACCCCTGCCCCAGCTCGTGCTCATCGACGGCGGTCCGGTGCAGCTGGAATTTGCCCGGAAAGCTCTGGACGAACTGGGTCTGAAGGATCTTCCCGCAGTATCGCTGGCAAAACAGGAGGAACTGATATACCATACTCCGGGTGAGGAACCCCTGCGGCTCGATTTCGGAGATTCCGCCCTGAGGCTGCTCCAGAGGGTCCGGGACGAGTCGCACCGGTTTGCCATAGAAAGCCACAGGGCGTCCCGTTCCGCCCGGCTTCGGCGGTCCGTCCTCGAGGAGGTTCCGGGGATCGGAAGGCACAGGGCGGCCCAGCTTCTGGGAAGGTTTGGGAGCGTCCGGAACATGGCGGCCATGTCGGCGGAGGAGCTCGCAACGGTGCCGGGGATCGGGCCGGCCATGGCGGAACGGATTTTGTCCGTATTGAAGGAGAACGCCGGTGGGATTGAGCAGGAAAAAAATTGACGAGTATTTCATGAGAAGAGCCATAAGCCTTGCCTTCAGGGGAACGGGACGGACATCCCCCAACCCCATGGTGGGCTGCGTGGTGGTCCGGGACGGCCGGGTTCTGGCGGAGGGTTTCCATTCCTGCTGCGGCGAGGACCACGCCGAGCGGGCGGCCCTGGGCAGAATTGCCGATGCCGCAGGGACGGATCTTTACGTGAACCTGGAGCCCTGCTCCCATTTCGGCAGAACACCTCCCTGTGCTCCCCTGATCGTTGAACGGGGCGTATCCCGGGTAGTCGTCGGGATGACCGATCCTGACGAAAGGGTCAGGGGCAGGGGACTGGATATTCTCCGCGCGGCGGGCGTAGCGGTTGAAGCGGGGGTTCTCGGGGAGGAGTGCCGGTGGATTAACCGGGGCTTTATCCGGAGAGTGACCCTCGGCAGGCCCTGGGTGACGGTCAAGGGGGCGGTGAGTCTGGACGGGGGCATGGCCCTCGAAAGCGGTGAAAGCAGGTGGATTACCGGCCCGGATGCCAGGACGGCAGCCCATCGGCTGCGGTCGGAGCACGATGCTGTCCTCGTGGGGGCCGGCACCGTAGCTGCCGACGATCCGGAACTGACAGTGCGGCATACTTGCGGAGAGTCGCCGATGAGAATAGTATTGGATTCCCGGCTCTCCATTTCTCCCGGAGCGAAACTCTCCGCTCCGGGAACGACGGTGTTCGTGTCGGAGGATGCTCCCCGAGAGCGGAAGACTGCCGCCGAGGCTGCCGGAATGGATGTGGTTTCGGTTCCTTCAGGGCCGTCGGGGCTCTCCGTTCTCCATGTCCTGTCCGCCCTTGGGGCGCGGGGAGTGAATTCCCTTCTCGTGGAAGGGGGACCGTCGGTCATTGCCTCTTTCTTCCGGGAGGGGCTCGTGGACGGGGTGGCGCTTTTCCTTTCACCAAGGATCATGGGGAGGAACCGCCCTTTTTCCGGTCCCCTGGCCTTTTCGTCCATGGACCAGACCATCAGGATCACGGGGACGTCGGTGAAGGCGGTGGGCGATGATTTTCTGCTGGAGGGGGTGCCCGAATGTTCACCGGCCTTGTAGAAACTGTGGGAACGGTAGTCTCCCTCAGGCCCGGCGGGATCTGCGCCGTCCTCACGCTCAGGGCACCATCGTTCGGCGCAGAGCTGGTTCCCGGCCAGTCCGTGGCAGTCTGCGGCGCCTGTCTTACTGTGACTGCTCTTGAAAGAGAAAGTTTTTCTGTGGACATCATGCCGGAAACATTGAAAAAGACGAAGCTCCGGTCGCTCCGCCCGGGGATGCGGGTGAACCTGGAACGGGCCCTCCGTGCCGACGGCAGGCTTGACGGCCATATCGTCACGGGTCATGTCGACGGGGTGGTCCCGGTACGGGAGATTTCCAGGGGACGGGACGGGGTTCTGCTCACCCTTGGCCTGGACGGGGAGACGGCATCTCTGGTTGTCCCCAGGGGCTCCGTGGCGGTGGACGGCGTGAGCCTGACCGTGGCCCGGCTTGCGGGAACCTCCTGTACCGTGGGGCTGATTCCTTCCACGCTGGAGGCCACCACCCTCGGAGACCTCCGGCCAGGTGACGAGGTGAACATCGAGACGGACATTCTTGGAAAATACGTAAGGAGGCTTCTTGAAGCGGGGGCCTTCACCAACAAAAATACAGGCGCTTCCGCCCTGTCCCCGGATTCGCTCCGGGATGCCGGGTGGATGTAGGCGCATACGGGAGGCATTTTCATGACCGCACTGTGCGGGGACGGCAGGATCAGCGGCGAAGTGTTCAGTTCCATCGAGGAGGCCGTGGAGGACATCCGGAACGGCAAAATGGTGATCGTGGTTGACGACGACTGCAGGGAGAACGAGGGCGATCTCATTATCGCCGCTTCCCTTGTCACCACCGATGCCGTCAATTTCATGGTCCGGCACGCCCGGGGACTCGTCTGTGTTCCCCTGGGAAGGGAGATCGTCCGGCGGCTTCGGCTGGAGCCCATGGTCAGGGAAGGAACGGACAAGCACGGCACAGCCTTTCTCGTGACGGTGGACGCACGGGAAGGCTGTACCACGGGGATTTCCGCCGAGGAGCGGGCGGGTACCGCCCGGGCGCTTGCGGATCCGGCATCGGCTCCCGAAGATTTTTACCGTCCCGGCCACATGTTTCCCCTGGCGGCCCGCCAGGGCGGGGTGCTCAAGCGGGCCGGCCACACGGAGGCGGCGGTGGACCTGGCAACCCTGGCTGGCCTGCCTCCGGCGGGGGTAATCTGCGAGATCATGAACGAGGACGGCACCATGGCCCGCCTGCCCGACCTGGTGACCTTCGCGGGAAAGAACGGTCTGAAGATCATTTCCATCGAGGACCTTATCGCCTACCGGAGCAAACGGGAGAAGCTGGTGGAAAAGATCGCGAAGGTTGAGCTGCCAACCTCCCACGGTTTTTTCACTGCCCATGCCTACCGGAACCTGAACGACGACAACCTCGATCACGTGCACATGGCCCTCGTGAAAGGGGCTGTGGAAGGGAAGGAGAACGTTCTTGTGAGGGTCCATTCCGAATGCCTCACGGGGGACGTGTTCGGTTCCCTGAGGTGCGACTGCGGTCCCCAGCTCGCCCAGGCCATGGAAATGATCGAGGCCGAGGGGCAGGGGATCCTTCTCTACATGCGCCAGGAAGGCAGGGGCATCGGGATCGCCGAAAAGCTCAAGGCCTACCAACTCCAGGAGAAGGGGCTCGACACGGTGGAGGCGAACGTGGCCCTGGGATACCCCGCGGACCTGAGGGATTACGGTATCGGTGCCCAGATCCTTCAGGACCTTGGTGTCGGGAGCATCCGCCTCATCACCAACAATCCGAGGAAAGTGGTGGGGCTCCAGGGATACGGCCTTGAGATCGTGGAGCGGATTCCCCTGGTTATCCCGCCGAACCGCTACAACGAACGGTACCTCGGCACGAAAGAATCCAAGCTCGGACATCTTTTTCACGTCCGGGACTTCCTGAGCTGACACAGGCTGAAAGGAGCGGTTGAAATGAAAATCATCGAGGGAAAACTCACCGGAGCCGGACTGCGTTTCTGCATCGTCGTGTCGAGGTTCAACAGCCTCTTCAGCGAAAAGCTGCTCGAGGGGGCGAAGGACATGCTGCTGCGGCATGATGTGAGCCACCAGGCCATCGATGTCATACGGGTGCCCGGTGCGTGGGAGCTGCCGCTTGTAGCCAAGGAAGCGGCCCTGAGCGGAAAGTATGATGCCATCATCGCCCTGGGGGCGGTCATCCGGGGAGATACGCCCCACTTTGAATACGTCTCCGCCGAAATGTCCAAGGGGCTGGCATCGGTGGCCATGGCCGAGCGGATTCCCGTGTCCTTCGGGGTGCTGACCACGGATACCATGGACCAGGCCGTGGCCCGGTCAGGCAGCAAGGGGGGCAACAAGGGGGCCGAAGCGGCCCTTGCGGCCATCGAAACCGCCAACATCATGAACGAGCTTCGCACTGGAAAGGAGAAGGAAGACCATGCTTGACATCCGATGGATCCGCTCCAACGCGGATGAAGTGAGACAGTTCCTTGCGGACAGGAACAACGATTTGGATATCGGGCCGCTTCTCGGGCTTGACGAGGAGCGCCGCCTGCTGCTCACGGAGACTGAGGAGCTGAAGGCCCGCAGGAATGAAGGATCCCGGAAGGTGGGGGCCGCCAGGGCCAGGGGCGAGGATGCCTCCGCCGCCATGGAGGAGATGCGGGTCATCGGCGACAGGATAAAGGACATCGACGCCCGCATTTCCGAGATCGACGAAAAGATTTCGGATATGCTTCTTTCCATTCCGAACCGCCCTCATGATTCCGTTCCCGTGGGGAAGGACGAGAACGACAACCCTGAAGTCCGGCGCTGGGGGGAGCCGAAGCAGTTTTCCTTCGAGCCCAAGCCTCACTGGGATCTCGGCGAGGCCCTGGGCATTCTGGATTTCGAGAAGGGGGCATCCCTTGCCCAGAGCCGCTTTACGGTTCTGAAGGGGCTCGGCGCCCGGCTTGAGCGGGCCCTGCTGAACTTCATGCTCGACCTTCACACGGAGAAGCACGGGTACCTGGAAGTACAGCCGCCCTTCATGGTGAGTTCGAAAACCATGCGGGGAACGGGACAGCTTCCCAAGTTCGCCGATGACCTCTATAAATGCGAGAACGACGACCTCTGGCTCATCCCCACCGCAGAGGTGCCCCTCACCAACCTCCATGCCGAGGAAATTCTCGACGAGGGACAGCTTCCGCTGTATTACACGGCCTACACCCCCTGTTTCCGTCGGGAGGCCGGGGCCTACGGCCGGGACGTGCGGGGCATGCTCAGGCAGCACCAGTTCGACAAGGTGGAGATGGTGAAGATCTCCTCGCCTGAGACCAGCTACGACGAACTGGAAAAACTGACGGACAACGCCGAGGAGGTCCTCAGGGCCCTCGGAATTCCCCACAGGACCATCTGTCTCTGCACGGGCGACATGGGGTTCGGGGCGAGCAAGACCTACGACGTGGAAGTCTGGCTGCCCTCCCAGCACAAGTACCGGGAGATCAGCTCCTGCAGCAACTGCGAGGATTTCCAGGCCAGGAGGATGAACACCAGGTTCCGTCCCGCCGACGGCGGCAAGCCCCGGTTTGTCCATACCCTGAACGGTTCAGGCATCGCCATCGGCAGGGCCCTGATCGCCGTTCTCGAGAACTTCCAGAGGGAAGACGGCTCCATCGGGATACCGGAAGTCCTTGTTCCCTACATGGGAGGCGTCACGGAAATCCGCTGATATTGGGCCATTATACTCGCGGCGTTGTCCTCTCCGCCAGGGAAGTCTGGGGATTCATACAGCATCCGGGGTGGAAAAATAGGGAAGCTGCTGGTACAATCGAAGGTGGAGCCTTATATCCAGGGAGGGCTAATCATACTGTTTGCTGAGAGATTCATGGCCGAGGTTTTATTTTTTGTTCCGGCGGCGGTGGTGCTGTGCTTTCTTTTGCAGCGCCGCTGCAGAAGAAGCATGGAGATGCCCCAGTACAACTATTTCCGTGATCTTTTGCTCGTGGCGGCGTGGGTTCTCGCGGCCCTCTGGGCGGGGAGTTCCGTATCCCGCTTCATCGTGGGGATGGCGGCCTTCGCTTCCCTCATAGGGACGTGCCAGCACATCCGGCCGCACTGGGGGTGGAAGACGGTTTACCTTTTCGTCGGCCTTCTGTTTGCATTCTTCGGGCCGAAGATAGGTTTTATCGGCCTTCCTGACGGGCAGTATCACTATTTTTCACCTGAAGTTTCCATCATTGCGACCGCCCTCTGGGTGGGTGTTTTTCCCGTCCTTCTCCAGCAGTTGGACAACATTCCCGGCATGGCGGGGCATCTTCTCGCCGTCAGCTTTTCGCTGCTCCTCCTCGCCACGGTATTTTCGGGGCAGGATCTTCCCGACGCCTTCTTCATGTCTCTCTGCGGTCTTGCCTTCCTCGGCGTGTTCTGGAGCCGCCACGGACACATGTACCGCCGGATGGGTGAATCCCTTTCGGCTTTCTGGGGCGTCCTCGTGGCCGGCACATCAGTGCTGGGCGTGAGCAAGGGAATCACCTTCAGCACTCTTCTGCTCCTTCCCCTTGGGCTGTTTGCCATCCCCATCATGGAGGCGTCCCTCCACTTTGCCGGCCTTGCCTTTTCTTCCAAACCCCACGGGGCGGCAGTCCTGTACAGAAAGCTCATCAGCCGCGGGCTTGACCACCCGAGCGCCGTCCGATTCATCACGTCCCTCTGCGCCCTCGGCGGAGCGGTCATCGCCATCTCCCAGCTCGGGAATTCCCTCTTCATGATGCTGTGGGTCAGCGCCACCATCCTCTTCACCGGCCTTGCCATCATGCCTTTCATCCGAAAAATGAAGGAGAATGCGGAAATGCCCCTGAAACCCTCCATCTGGAGCACCTCTGTCGATAATGTCTCCATGGACTATGCTCTCGCCAAAACGAGGGCGGCTGCACTGTCCGGCAAAGGGGTTTCCCTGGTGTCCACGGTGAACGCCCTTGCCGTTATGGAAGCGGAAAAGAACCGGGGCTATGCCGATGCGCTTCGCAGCTCCTTCCTCACCCTTGCCGACGGCGCCGGCCTTGTCTGGGCCCTTCGTTTTCTCGGTACGCCGGTCCAGGAGAGGGTGGCGGGGATAGACTTCATGATGCGCCTGACCCGGATGGCCGCTGCTGAAAGACTGCCGGTGTACCTCCTCGGCGCGAAGGAGGAAGCGGTGAAGGGGGCGGCTGAAACCCTGAAGGAACAATACCCGGATCTTGTCATCGCAGGCTGGAGGAACGGTTATTTCGATCCCTGCGACGCCTCCGTCGCCGGAACCGTACGGGACAGCGGTGCGAAGATTCTTTTCGTTGCAATGGGTGTTCCCCGTCAGGAGATCTGGATCCGGGAGAACGCCCGGCTTCTCGGCGATATGGTCGCCGTGGGGGTCGGCGGAGCCTTTGACGTGGTGTCGGGTCAGCTCAGAAGGGCACCGGGCGCCTGGCAGAAACTCGGTCTTGAATGGCTGTTCCGCCTTCTTCAGGAACCCTGGAGGTGGAAGCGGGATATCGATCTTTTCATCTTTGTGTGCAGGGTTTTTCTCACGAAGCTCGGCCTGCGTCCCTTCAGGGAAGACAGGAGCGCAGAGTGAAGACCGCCGCGAAGGACATAATGAACTTCGACCTCACCTCGGTCCTGGAGGATGACCTGGTTCAGGATGCCATCCACGTTCTGTACAGCCATAACCTGCAGGGGATTCCCGTTCTCGACGAAGACTGGAACCTTGTGGGATTCCTTTCCGAAAGCGACGTCCTGAAAGCCGCAGTTCCCACCTATCTTGAAGTGCTTGCCCGTTCTTCTTTCCTGGAGGACGAAGAGGATCTTCTTCTTTCAAGATTCCGGTCTTTCGGAAACAAGAAGGTGGGGGATTTCATGAACCGGAACCCCATCTTCGTGGAACCGGAGACAAGCCTCATGGCGGTGGCGGACCTGATGATCCGCAAGTCGGTGAAGCGGCTTCCCGTTGTTGAAAACGGCAAACTCGCAGGTATGATCAGCCGGGAGGCTTTCTGCGAGTTTCTCATGGATGAAAGCGTGAGCCGCGGTGCTGAACAGGGTTGAAGCTGCGGTTCCGTCAGGTGAATTCGGCGAAATAGAGGAAGAAATTCGCCGTTTCTCAGGCGAACTGGATGCTGCCCTTGAAAAAAAAAGGAAGGAGTGCCGTCTCGCCAGAGAGCAGGCACTCCTTCGGCTTTCCGAGATGGAGGCCGAGACGCTGAGACAGGTGGAGGCCGAATGGCGGGCCAGGGAAAAAGAGCTTGAACTCCTCGCGTCCAGCCTGGAGAAGGAAATTTCGTCCATCAGGGATGAAATTTCAGGGCGGATTTCAGGCGACCCGGTCCTGAAAAGCCTTCGGGAAGAAGTGTTCGCCGCCCTTCTTGGAGAGAAGGAACCATGATTCGGAAAATGATCCGGCTGGCCCTCTGGGGGGTCACCGGCAAGCGGAGAGAAATCATAGAGGAGCTTCACAGGCTCGGGGTGCTCCATCTCGAACAGGGAAGCGGTCCTTCAGCCGGCGAATCTGCACGGCTGAATACGCTCAGGCTTCTTCGGGGAAAAACGCTGGGCCTTCTGGAATCTCTCGGCTGGGATGAGTGGACGTCCCTTTCGGAAGAGAGCATCAACGATACGGAAAAGCTCCTTTCGTCCCTGCCGGCTGACGAGCTTGCCCCGGAAATCGGGAAAAGCCTTGAGGAGTTCGGGAAGAGACTCTCCAGCCTGCTCGACGAAAGAACAGCTTCCGAGGAACTCCTCCTCAGGGCAAAAAAGGCACGGGATATCCTCGACCGCTTTTCTGCCTTCTTCCGGCGGGAGGATGGCGGACCCCAGGGAAAAACAACGCTGTGGCTGATTTCGGAAAATACGGTCCAGCAAGCTCTTGCCGCCCTTCATGGAGCTTTTTCCTCCAGAGGGGAGGCCTGGGATGGACGGCACCATTTCGTTCCCGGCAAGGATTTTATGGGCGTGCTGGGGCTCAGGGTTTCTCCGGAACTCGAAGGGGAGGCGTCGGAGATACTGTCCCGCTGGAAAGCCCTTCCCTGGTCTTTGCCTGAATTCTGTTCCGGCGTGCGTGTGGAGGATGCCCTTGCCATCCTCGGAAAAAAATCAGAGACCCTTTCCGAAAGGCTGGAGACCATTTCCGGGGATCTTCGCCGGGCTTCCGGGGAATGGGGGCCCCGGCTCGCCGCCCTGTTCCTTTTCATCGACGCCCGGACGGAGCAGGCCGCAGTGGAGGCCAGACTCGACCCGTCTGCTGATACCTTCGCCCTCCACGGATGGATTCCCGAGGATGCCCTCGAGGCCACGGTGTCCGCCCTGAAAGGCCGTTTCGGCGATGATGTGCTTCTCCAGTGGAGACATCCCGGGGAAAAGGAGTGGAGCACTGTACCCACCTCCCTGAACAACAGGCCCCTGTGCGCTCCCTTCGAACTGTTCCTGAAGCTTCTGCGGCCGCCATCCTATTCAGGGATCGATCCAACGACCGCCGTGGCTCTCTTTTTCCCGTTCTTTTCCGGGTGCATGATCGGCGACATGGGGTATGGAGCACTGATCCTCCTTCTCTCTCTCAAGCTGAAGAAGGCGGTGCGGCCCATGCTCCGGGACATCGGCTCCATCCTCCTCTCCGTTTCGCTCTGGAGCATTGTCTGGGGCGCGGCCTGGGGGGAATTCTTCGGCGACGCGGGGCACAGGCTCTTCCATCTCGAACCCCTTTGGGTGGAGCGTTCGGTGAGCGTCCTCCCGGTGGTGGTTTTTACAGTGGCCCTCGGGGCGGCCCACGTCTTTTTCGGACTTCTCCTGGGCATATACCAGGGGGTCAGGAACAGCCACCGGCACCTCTGGATGGAAAAGGCAGGCAATCTGGCCGTGCTCCTGGCACTCGTCGCGGGACTCGTCGTCCTGAAGGCGGAGATGCCCAGGGGAGTTTTCACCGTTCCCTTTTCTCTGCTGGTCATTGGTCTTGCCCTTCTCATCGCGGGAGGAGGCATCGGCGGGATCATCGAGACCCTGGGCAGCATCGGCAATATCATCAGCTATGTCCGCATTGCGGCCATTGGTCTTTCCTCCGCTATTCTGGCCCTCGTGGCCTCGAAATTCCTTGATGTCTTCGGCCTGTCAGTCTTCGGCATCTTTCTGGCTCTCATGATACACCTTCTGAATTTTGTGCTGGCCATAGGGGGCTCGGCCCTCCATTCGGCCAGGCTGCACTACGTGGAGTTCTTCGGCAAGTTCTATTCCGGGAACGGAAAAGAATACACACCATTTCAGCGAAGGAGCGGATCTTCGTGGAAAAAGCACTCATAGCCCTTGCAGCGGCCCTCGCGGTCGGAATTCCTGCCGTCGCCACCGCCTACGCCCAGGCAAAAATCGGAAGCGCGGGCGCGGGAACGGTGGCAGAAAAACCGGAGACGGGAGGCACCATCATCATCCTTGAAGCCATCCCCGAGACCATGGTCATCCTCGGCTTTGTGGTGGCCATCATGCTCATTCTCCAGTTCGCCTGAGGGACCGGGCAGGAAATGACCGGCGGGAAGGACCTCGAGTCCTTCAAGGAGGCTCTCGCAAGGGAGCACCTTGAGAAAACGGGCCGTCTGGAAAGAGCCCGGGACGATGAGATCGCCGATCTTATCGCCGAAAGGAGAGTTTCCGTTCAGAAGAAGGTGACCGCTCTTCGGAAGGAACAGGATGCCCGGTTCAGTTTTCTGGCCGGCGAGAAGAGGAAAAGCGCCTCCGCTTCCGCGGGAGCCTTCTTTCTCGGGGAGTTTTCGAACCTGGCCGCATCCTTCGGAGAGGATCTTCACAAGATGGCGGATACTCTCCGCACTTCCGACCGGGAGCGGTACGGCCGGGCCCTTTCCAGACTTGCGGAGGAGGCTCTGATGTCCTGCGGCAGGCCCGCGGTTCTTCTTGTGGAGACGGGAGACGCTGATCTTCTCCGGGAAACGGCAGAAAACAGAAGTCTTTTCGAGGGCGTGGAAATACGGGAAACACATCTGAACGGATGGGGCGGCTGCAGGGCGGAGACGGAAAACGAAATTATCGACAATACCTTCCTCACTCGGTGGGAAAGACTGTCTTCCTGGTTTTCGCTCAGGCTCTCCCGGTGTATGCATGATTCCTTCACAGAAATTCATCGGCGAATCGCCGAACTATGAATATCTCAACGCCGTGATCCGGGCAAGAGGAACGAGGCTTCTCGGCAGGGAAGTCTTTTCCCGCCTTGCCTCCGGTTCCCTCGAGGATATGGAGCTTTTTCTGCTTGAAAGCCGCTATGGGCCCAGGTACCGCGAGCAGCTCGCCACAGGCGGCGGATCTCTCCTTGGAAGGATAGAGAACGCCCTGGCCTGGGGAGCGGCGGACATATTGCGGGAAACGGCTTCTCTCGCACGGGGGGAAAGCCTCCTTTTTTTTTCCGTGATCCTCTCCCTGGGCGACCTTCACAACGGCCGGATTCTCCTGCGGGCGTCTCCAGGAGGAATTCGGCCGAAGAATTCCCCCGCCTGGCACAGGTATTCCCTTGCCGATCTTGCTTTTTACGACGACCTGTGGAAAAAAAGTGCCACCCCCGCCGACGGGGCAGTCCGATGCCACGAGGAAAACCATGACTTTGCCCGAATCCTGGGGGAGTCCTACCGGGTGCTTCATGAAACGGGCGATCTTTTCCGGGCCGAGCGTGCGCTTTATTCCGGCTGGTTTGGCTGGTGGAGCGAACGGCTCAGGGGAAGGAACAACGAAAACAGCCGGAGAATCGAGGAGTATCTCGGCAGGCTGACTGACCTGTGGAATTTCAGCATCTGGCTCAGGCCAAGGAAAGAAGCGGTGTCGAGGGACCAGGCCTTTCTTCCCGGAGGGTGGGGTTTTTCGCAGGAAGCCCTCGAATCCCTGGATGACCCGGACAAACTGTTTGCCGGGTCAGGATGGTCTTTCGTACCGGGAAAACGCGGAGAAAGAACCCGGTCCGATCTTTTCCGGTCCTTCCAGCGGCATTTTTACGAATGGCAGAAGAGCCTTTACAGGCAAAATCTTCTCGGGACGGACGTGTCTTTGGGGTATGCAGCCCAGGTAGTGCAGGAATGGAAGAACCTCTCCCTGCTCGCGGTCGGGCTGTCCCTTAAAATGCCGGCGGCGGATTTGGAACGGCACCTTTTTCTGCAGGAGGAGGGGACAGTATGACTGAAACGGGAAGAGGATTCGCCGTGGGAAGCCAGGTGTTCGTCGACCTCTGGTCCCTCCTGGGGCTGGTCCCGCTGGCGTGCGAATCTCCGGGAGAGTCGGCATCCGTTTTTGCCGCCCTGCCGGAGGAGAAGGCCGCCTTCGTCGCGGTGGAGAAGGAGTGGTTCGACGGGCTCCCGGAATCGGTCAGAAAACGGCTGGAAAAATCTGCGGATCCTGTATGGATCCAGTTCCCTTCCTGTGAAAGCGGGGAGATGAGGTGACGGCGCACATGGAAAAAAGAGGAAAGGTGGCGGGTGTTTCCGGACCCGTGGTGACAGTGATTCCGGAAAAGCCTGCCGCCATGTTCGAAGTTGCGAGGGTCGGGGAAGAGGGGCTTCTCGGCGAAGTGATCCGCATTGAACGGTCCTGCGTCCGGGTGCAGGTATACGAGGATACGGACGGTATCGCCTCGGGGGCGCCGGTGGTGTTCGAGGATGATCTGCTGTCAGTGGATCTTGGGCCGGGGCTGCTGGGAGGGGTTTTCGACGGCATCGGCCGTCCTCTCGACCTTCTTGGAGAGGAAGGCATTTTCCTTCCGAAGGGAGCGAAGGCCGGCCGGAGGAAAAAGGGCGTAACATTCCCCTTTGAACCGGCGGCGGCTCCGGGGGACATCCTGTCGCCGGGAGATCTTCTCGGCACCGTCAGGGAGAACCCCACCTTCCTCCACTCCGTTATGGTTCCAACAGACCAGCTTCCGGGAAAGGCCGCCTGGATCGCTTCGGCGGGGGGCTATGCTCCGGAGGAGACCATCGCCAGGCTTGAGGACGGGCGGGAGTATTCCATGATCCAGAAATGGCGGGTCCGGGTTCCCCGCCCGGTACGAAAGCGCCTTCCCTTTGAAATTCCCCTGCTGACGGGACAGCGCATTCTCGACACCCTCTTTCCCGTTCCCCTTGGAGGTGCGGCTGTTCTGCCCGGAGGCTTCGGCACGGGCAAGACGGTAACCCAGCAGTCCCTGGCGAAGTGGAGTTCCGCCGACCTTATCATCTACATCGGGTGCGGTGAGCGGGGAAACGAGATGACCGAAGTCCTGGAAGAATTCCCCGGGCTTGTGGATCCCGTGAGCGGCGGTCCCCTCATGGACCGGACGATCCTCGTGGCCAACACGTCCAATATGCCCGTGGCAGCCAGGGAGGCAAGCATCTACCTCGGCATGACCCTGGGCGAGTATTTCCGGGACATGGGCTGCAACGTGGCCATCATGGCAGATTCCACCTCCCGGTGGGCGGAGGCCCTCAGGGAGATCGGGGGCCGACTTGAAGAGATGCCCGGCGAAGAGGGATATCCCGCCTACCTCGGATCGAGGCTCGCCCAGTATTACGAGCGTGCCGGGAGGGCTGAAGCCCTGGGCTCCCCGTCAAGAAACGGTTCCATCACGGTGGTGAACGCCGTTTCTCCCGCCGGGGGGGATTTTTCTGAGCCGGTGACCCAGGCGAGCCTCCGTATGTCCGGGGCGTTCTGGGCCCTCGACAAAGGGCTCGCCCAGCAGCGTCATTTTCCGGCGATCAACTGGAGCCAGAGCTATACCCTCTACGATGGGATGCTCGCCCCGTGGTTCCGGGAGAACCTTGGGGAGGAATGGTTCGCCCTTCGGGACTACCTCAAGGATCTGCTTGAAAGAGAACAGTCCCTCCTGGAACTGGTGCAGCTGGTGGGCCGGGACGGTCTCTCCGAGGAGGACAAGTGGACCCTGTTCATGGCCGAGCTGGCCAGGGTGCTTTTTTTGCAGCAGAATGCCTTTGTTCCTGAGGATGCTTCCTTTGCCCCGGAACTCCAGAAACTGTACCTCCTCCAGTTGCGGGAGTGCGACCGGATCGTCCGGGAAGCCCTGTCACGGGGGGTTCTCTTCGACCAGGCGTCTGTACTGCCCCTGAGATCGGATCTTCTTTCCCTGAGGAGCCTGGAAAAAGAGGAGATGGCCGGCAGGGGAGAAAAATGGAGGAACCGCCTGAAGGCGGAACTGGAAGCGATCGAGGTGATGCCCCAATGACGGCCCTGTACCGTGAGGGATTCCGCAGAATTGAAGGCATAAGTGGTCCCCTGCTCTTCGTGCGGGGAATTTCTCGGCCTGCCTGCGGGGAACTCGTCTCGGTGGAATCGGGAGCGGGAAGAAGGGCCGGCAGAATCCTCCAGATTGACGGAGACCTGTCGGTCGTCCAGGTATTCGAGGGTACCATGGGACTTGCCCCCGGAAGCGTTACGGTGTGGCTTGAACGGGACGTCCTCAGGATTCCCGCCGGAGACGGACTGGTCGGCCGTGTCTTCGACGGGAGAGGAAATCCCCTGGACGGTCTGCCTGCGGGCTTCGCCGATGAATTTATCGCTGTGGGAGGTTCGCCCATCAATCCTGTGAGGAGGAGCAGTCCTGATATTTTCGTGGAAACGGGAGTGTCGGCCCTGGACCTCATGAACACCCTCGTCCGTGGACAGAAACTGCCCGTCTTCTCCGGAGCCGGTCTTCCCGCAAACGAACTGGCAGTCCAGATCGTGAGCGGCGCAAGGATCCCCGGATCGGAGGAACCTTTTCTCGTGGTCTTCGCTGCCATGGGCATTACACGGAGGGAAGCCCAGTTTTTCATGAATTCTTTCCGGGAGTCGGGCGCCCTCAGGAACGGCGTGTTCTTTCTGAACCTCGCAGGAGATTCGACGGTCGAGAGGCTGCTGACACCCCGGGTTGCCCTTGCGGCGGCGGAATACTTCGCATTTTCCAGGGGATACAACGTCCTCGTGGTAATGACCGACATGCTGGCCTACTGCGACGCCCTGAGGGAAGTGGCGGCCGCCAGGGAAGAGGTTCCGGGGAGGAGAGGATACCCCGGGTATATGTATTCCGATTTGGCAGAGCTGTACGAACGGGCGGGCTGTATCGCGGGAGCGCCGGGAAGCGTCACCCAGATTCCCATCATCACCATGCCGGACGACGACATGACCCATCCGGTGGTGGACCTCTCGGGGTATATCACCGAGGGGCAGATCGTGCTCGACCGGAGGATTCAGGAAAGGGGAGTCTATCCCCCCATCGATGTCCTTCCCTGCCTGAGCAGACTGATGAACAAGGGGATAGGAAGGGGAAAAACCTTCCAGGAACACAGGGCCCTCGCCGACCAGCTCTACGCCTCCTACGCCAGGGCCAGGGAAGTGGAGCGGATGCGGCTCATCGTAGGCGACGACGGTCTCACCGCAGTGGAAAAACAATACCTCGGGTTCGGAACGGCCTTCGAGAAATCCTTCCTCGGCCAGGGAGGCGAACGCAGAACCCTGGCCGAATCGGAGCGCTGCGCCTGGAAATGCCTGGAGACACTCCCAAGGAGCGAGCTCTTCAAGCTGCCTGAAAGCTACGTGGTGGAAAGCCTGGGCTATTCCGCCCTTCCCCGGGAGCAATGAACGGCAGGACCTCCGGCCCTCCCACCCGGGAACACCTTCTGTCCACCCGCCGGCGCATTGTCGCGGTGAGCCACGGGAAAAGGCTTCTCGAACGGAAACGGGACGCCCTGGTACGGGCCGTGGACGAAGAGCGGCGTCTCTTCCGGGAGACAGAAAAGGACTTCCTTCTCGCCGCGAAGAGGATCACCTTCCTTTATTCCCTGGTGAGGCTCTTTGAGGGCGACGGCGCAGTCCGCTACCTTTCTGCGGGAAATAGCCCCCTGCCGGTAGGGGTGGAAAAGAAATCCATCATGGGATGCCGGTATTCCTCTTTTTTCCCTTCGCCGGAGGGAAAGGAGCGCCTTTCATGGAAGCTTCCCTTCGATCCTGCCGTGACCTCCCTTTCGGTGGAAGACCTTCTGAAAGCCCTGGGAGAAAGCGAAGAATGCGTCTGGAGATACATCAACCTCAAGACGAAGATCGGGGCCATCGAACGGGAGCTTTCCAGGACCACCCTGAAGATAAATACCCTTGAACACGTGGTCCTTCCCTCTCTGGGGAAAGAGGTCAAGCGGATAGAGGACCTTCTCGCCGAGAGGGAACGGCAGGAAAAATTCGTTTCGAAAAGGGTGGGAAAGAAAAAACGGTCGGCTTCGGCGGGAAATAGGGAAAATATGCTGGACACAAACTATGAAAATCATTATTCTTAGTGTCGGAAAAACACGAGACGGCCATTTGGCCGCCCTGGCAGATCGTTATTTTCAGCGGATATCTCCTTTTCTGAAAGCGGGTCTTGAAATCGCGCCTGAGTCGAAGGACGGCAATGCCGCCCGGAAGGTGGAGCGGGAAGGAAAGGAGATTCTGAAGAAGATCCGGGAACGGGATTTTGTAGTGGTTCTTGACGAGGGAGGCGGTGAAACGGACAGCCTCTCTTTTGCCCGGTGGCTCTCGGAAATGCTTGACGGATCTGACGGAAGGATCGTTTTTGTCATCGGCGGGGCATTCGGACTTTCCGGGGAAGTACGGGACAGGGCGAACCATTTGCTCTCCCTGTCAAAAATGACCATGCCCCACGAGCTATGCCGTGTCTTTCTTCTGGAGCAGGTTTACCGGGCCTGCACCATACTCAGGGGAGTTGACTACCATCACTGAGATTATTTGGAATATCAGAGAAAAGGAGTGGTTTGCTTGAACATGGACAAGATCATGAAACAGGCGCAGAAAATGCAGGCCCAGATGGCAAAGGTCCAGGAGGACCTCGCCGGGGAAAAGGTGGAAGGGAGCGCCGGAGGCGGAATGGTCACCGTGACGGCCAATGGTCAGGGAGATGTGGTCGCGGTCCGCATCGACCCGGAGGTTATGAAGGACGATGATGTGGAAATGCTCGAGGACCTGGTGCTTGCGGCGGTGAACGAAGCTCTGCGCCGCAGCAAGGAACTCGCCGCCGAAAGAATGGGGAAGATTACCGGCGGACTGGGTTCCATGGGGCTCTTTTAGAGGTTCTTCGTGTCGCTGCCTGATTCATTTGAAAGGCTGACTGTACTTTTTCGGAAACTTCCGGGCGTGGGGGCGAAGACGGCCCGGCGGATGGCTTTTTTTGTCCTCCAGCAGCCCGTTTCCTATGCCGAAGAGTTCGCAGCGTGTCTTTCAGGACTGAAAGACCGCATATTTACCTGTTCCCGGTGCGGCAACATCACCGACAGGGAACCCTGTTCGGTCTGCAGCGATCTTCTGCGGGACAGGTCGACCCTCTGCGTCGTGGAAACGGTGGAGGATCTTATCAGCATCGAACAGGCGGGCGTGTATTCGGGCCTGTACCATGTCCTCGGGGGGAGAGTATCTCCCCTTGACGGCGAGGATCTGGACGAGGAATGCCTCGCCAGGCTCGTGCGCCGTATCGGTGAAGAGGGTGTGAGGGAGGTGATTATCGCCACGAACCCGAGGATCGAAGGAGACCTGACGTACCATGCCATAGTGGACAGGCTGGGAGAGACCGACGTCTCCATCTCGCGGCTGGCCTATGGCCTGCCCGTGGGAGGAAGCATAGAGTATGCCGACAGGACGACCCTTCTTGCCTCCCTCGAATCCCGGGTGACCGTAAAAAGAAAAGAATGAACCGTTCCCTCCGGGAGGGAACGGAGCGCCACTGGAATCATTTGCCCCTTCCCGGCGGGGAAGGGGATTGACCGGCTGCAAGAGAGGTGAAACTATGACGGAGGGTTTTGGGAAGATCGTCAGGATGATCTTTTCCGGGCTTGTTCTTCTTTTGGGAGGGATGATCGGAGCCCAGGTGGCCCAGCTTCTTTTTCCCCTTCTTCCGGAAGACTGGTTCATCGCGGGAAAAACATGGCTGCCGATGTGGCTGCCCGGCACAATTTTTCTTACCGTACTATCGGTGGTTTTATTCGCTTCACTCGGCTTGATGCTTTCCCCCGTCTTTTTGCGGATGCTCGGTCTTATGGGCACTTTTTTTGAAACACACCTGAAGAACACCAGCTGGTCGGAAATCACAGCCGCTACCATCGGCATGATCGTCGGCCTCATCATAGCGAATCTCGTGGCCCTTCCCTTTTCGGACCTTCTCTTCGGAAGCTATTTCGCGCTGATCCTGAATATTGTCCTCGGGTATCTCGGCGCGAGGATTATGCTGAAACGGCAGAGTGATCTCCCCAATGTCCTGAGCCCCATTCAGGGGCTGAAGGAAAAAATCTCCATGATCAGGGGGCAGCGGGACCGTCACGACGATGAAGAAATGCACCTGTCTCCCGAAGAGCGCCAGTGGTGCGCCGGGCGAAAGATCCTCGACACAAGCGTCATCATCGACGGAAGGATCCTGGACGTGGCACGGACGGGGTTTCTCGAGGGAGTGGTCATCATCCCCCAGTTCGTTCTCCTGGAGCTTCAGGCTGTCGCGGATTCCACCGACCCCGCCAGGCGGACCAGGGGAAGGAGAGGGCTGGATGTTGTGAACGAGCTCCAGCGCCTGGGGGAACTCCAGGTGGAAATTGCCGACACACCCCTGAAAAGCCTGAAGGCCGAATCGGTGGACAGCGGGCTTGTTGCCCTGGCGGGCAGGCTCGGGGGCCAGATTCTCACCACGGACTACAATCTGAACAAGCTCGCCCAGATTCAGGGAATCAGGGTGCTCAACGTGAACGACCTCGCCAACGCGCTGAAACCCATGCTCCTTCCGGGAGAAACCATCATCATTGATGTCATCCGTGAAGGGAAGGAGCCTCACCAGGGTGTGGGCTACCTGGACGACGGGACAATGTTCGTCGTCGAGGACGGAGAGAATTTCATCGGCAAGCGGGTTGAGGTGGTTGTCACCTCCATGCTCCAGACCTCCGCAGGCAGAATGGTCTTCGGCCGGGTCAGGAAGGAAGTCCGGTCCTGATGGAAGGGTTTTCCCTGGTGGTGGTGGCTGCAGGCCGGGGAGAACGGGCCGGGGGGGATTCCCCAAAGCAGTACCGCAGGCTTGGAGGGCGCATGGTGTGGGAATGGAGCGCCCTGTTGGCCGAAAGCCTCTTTGCCGAAGCCATCGTTAGGCAGGTTGTCTTTGTTGTCCCCCCGGGAGATGAACCCCTTTTTGGGGAAAAGCTCTCTGCCTTTTCGTTCCCATTCTCCGTGACCGCGGGGGGTGCTGAAAGAAATGATTCTGTTCTTAACGGTCTCCGGTGCGCGACAGGTGACTTTGTTCTCGTCCACGATGGAGCCAGACCCTTCGCGGGAAAAATGCTGTGCCGGCGGGTCATGGAAGCGGTGACGGAGGACAGGGGAATCGTACCACTTCTTCCTGTGTCCGACGCCCTCAAGAAGGAAGAGACAGCGGGCTGTTTTCAGCCCTTCCCGCGGGAAGGGCTTTTTCTCACCCAGACACCCCAGGGATTTCCGAAGGACAAGCTGATACGGGCTCTTTGTTCCCACGGGGAAGGAGCGAAAGACGAGGGAGAGGCCTGGATACGGGCGGGCCATGATCTCGGCGTGGTGGCGGGGGACCGGAGCAACACGAAGATCACATGGCCGGAGGATTTTGTCCTTGGTGAAAACCGGTTTCAAAAAACCTTCAGAACAGGGATAGGATATGACATCCATCCCCTTGTTCCGGGAAGGCGATTCATTCTCGGAGGGGTTGCTTTTCCCGGCTTTCCCCTTGGCTTCAGGGGGCATTCAGACGGCGACCCCATGGTCCACGCTCTCTGCGACGCCATCCTCGGCGGATCTGGGCTCGGGGATATAGGAACCCTGTATCCCGCATCGGATATGAAATACAAAGGGATTTCGAGCCTTGTGCTCCTGGAGGATGTAGCCCGGAGAGCCTCTTCGGCAGGCTGGTGCCTCGAATGGGCGGACTGTGTGGTGATAGCCCAGGAGCCCCGTCTTTCCTCCCGCCTGCAGGACATGGTGCGGGCCATGGAGCAGGCCCTTCCTCCGGAATGGAGGAACAGGATCCACCTGAAGGCGAAATCCGGTGAAGGCGAGGGGGCTGTCGGAAGCTGCTGTTCCGTGGTCTGTCATGCCGCTGCCACTCTTTCCGCCTGCGGGCTGAGGCGGGAAGAGCTGGATGAAAGGCGCTGACGCCAGAATTACGGTGAGAATGCACGGGCCTTCGATGGAGTATATGACCGGCGAAGGCCCGTACTTCATTTCTCATCTCCGTTTTTTTCGGGGGGTTGTTTCTTTTCCGGCTTCGGCCTACAATTTCCCAAAGTCTTTTCGCCCCCCCGAAGGGCAAGGAGGTTTCCCGATGAAATTTGAAGAAAAATTCGTTTCCTATGAAGGCTTCACCTTTGATGATGTCCTTCTTGAACCAAGCTACAGCGAAGTACTCCCTTCCGACGTGTGCATCAGGACCAGGCTGACGGAGAGCGTCTCCCTCAACATTCCCCTCTGCAGTTCAGCCATGGATACGGTGACCGAATCCCGCCTGGCCATCGCCATCGCCAGGGAGGGAGGAATAGGCATCGTCCACAGGAATATGTCCATCGAGAAACAGGCCAGGGAAGTGGACGTGGTGAAGCGGTCCGAATCGGGAGTCATCGTCGATCCCTTTTTTCTTCATCCGGAGGACATGGTGAGCGAGGCCATCGGTCTTATGGAGCATTTCCATATTTCCGGCGTCCCCATCGTTGACGGAGGGAAAAAACTCGTGGGCATCATCACCAACAGGGATCTTCGCTTCGTCACCGACTACGAACAGCCCATTTCAAGGGTGATGACCAAGGAAAACCTCATCACCGCTCCGGAAGGGACCACCCTGGCCGATGCGCAGTCCATCCTCATGAAATACAAGGTGGAGAAGCTCCCCATCGTGGACGGAAACGGCACGCTGAAAGGCCTTATCACCATAAAGGACATTCAGAAAGCGAAGGACTTCCCCAACGCGGCCAAGGACGGAGGGGGAAGGCTCCGGGTCGGAGCCGCCGTCGGCGTGGGCACTGACCTGGCGGAAAGAGCAGCCGCCCTTGTGAAGAGCGGAGTTGACGTCATCGTGGTCGATACCGCCCACGGTCATTCAAAAAAAGTTCTCGATTCCGTCAGGATGCTCCGGACATCCTATCCGGATCTTGTGATTATCGGGGGCAACATCGCAACGGCGGAAGCGGGGGAAGCCCTCATCGAGGCTGGAGTAGACGCCGTCAAGGTCGGCGTCGGACCTGGGAGCATCTGCACCACCAGGATCATTGCGGGAATCGGCGTTCCCCAGCTTGCGGCAATCTACAACGTTGCCCAGGCTGCCCATAAAAAGGGAAAGACGGTAATCGCCGACGGCGGAATCCGCTTTTCCGGAGACATCGTGAAAGCGCTCGCTGCGGGGGCAGACTCGGTCATGATCGGCTCGCTTTTTGCGGGGACTGAAGAAAGCCCGGGGGAACTGATCATTTACCGGGGACGGTCCTACAAGAGCTACAGGGGGATGGGATCCCTCGGGGCCATGAAGGACGGCTGCAGCAAGGACAGATATTTCCAGGAAGGGGCAGGAAATGATAAACTGGTACCCGAGGGGATCGAGGGACTTGCCGCCCACAAAGGAGCCCTGTCGGGAGTGGTCTTCCAGCTTACAGGGGGTTTGCGGTCCGGTATGGGGTACGTGGGCGCGAAGGATATCCCGGACCTTCAGGAAAAGGCCAGGTTTGTGAGGATTTCAGCAGCCTCCGTAAAGGAGAATCATCCCCATGACGTGGTGGTGACAAAGGAAGCCCCGAACTACTGGGTTGAGTAATCCCCCGGCCGGAAAGGAGGGGATCTTTCCATGCAGGGAGCGAAGGTTTTTGAACGGAACATATTCGGGGACGAACACTCCTGGCTGGGAGTCCTCGATCTTCCGGGCCTTGTGGAAGAGGCGATAGCCGAGGATTTTTTGACAGCGGACGATCCCATGGATTTCGAGGCGAACCTGGACGAGTGGTGGCCGGAGTTCATCTCGGACTTTTGTCTGTAGCGAAAGGGAAGTTGTATTTATTCCCAATAATGTGCTATACTCCAATGTGGTGTTTCTTCGGAGAGTCTTTTCAAAGAGTGGGTTCCCCCACTCTTTGTTTTTTAATAGGCCTGCAGGGAGAGATGGGCATGGGTGAAGACAGGGAAAAGGATAATTTCAGAGCCCTCCGGGAAATAGTTGAGGGGCTCGGTTACGAATGTGTGGGCATCACCCTCGGCAACGAGGAGCGGCGGGCAATTCTGAGGGTATATATAGATTCTCTCGGAGGGATACTGGTCAAGGACTGCGAGACGGTCTCCAGGTCACTAAACCGTTTCCTTGATGAAAATGAGGACTATGTCCGCGGACAGTTCTACCTGGAGGTGAGTTCTCCGGGAATCGAACGTCCTCTTTTTTCCCTTGAAGATTACCGGAAATTTTCGGGAAAGAAAATAAAGGTCAGGACCAGGCAGGAAATCGTCGGACAGAAACGTTTTACGGGCCTCCTTCTGGGCGCGGGAGAGGACGGGACTGTTCTTCTCCGGCTTGAGACAGGCAGAGGATCGGATGAGGATGAAACGGTCCGGATTCCCTTTGAAACAATTACCAAGGGCAGCCTTGTGTATGAGGAACAGGACAAGCAGGACAAAAGGAGGAGTTCATAAATGCAGCTTGGGCGTGATTTCGTCCGCGCTTTGGCCCAGATCACGAAGGAGAGGGGACTGTCCCAGGAGGTTATCGCTTCCAGCCTGGAGGCGGCCCTTATCTCGGCATATAAAAAGTACCAGGGCGGGAACCAGGATGTGGAGGTCCATATCGATACGGAGAACGGCGACATCTCCATCTGTGAAGTAAAGCACATCGTGGCGGATGTCGTTTCTCCGGATACGGAAATCTCCCTTGCCGACGCGCAGGCCCAGGGGTTCGTGGACGTGACGGAGGGTGATTTCATCCGCATCGAGAAAAACCCCGAGAATTTCGGAAGAATTGCGGCCCAGACGGCCCGGCAGGTCATCATCCAGAGGCTGAAGGATGCCGAACGGCAGATCATTTTCGAGGAGTTCTCCGACCGGGTGGGGGATCTCGTCACGGGCGTCGTTTTCAAATCGGAGAATGACCAGGTGCTGATCCGTCTCAACGACCGGACGGAAGCGATCCTCCCCAGGGAAGAGCGTATCGTGAACGAAAAGTACATTCCCGGTGAAAGGCTCAAGTTTTACCTCCTTGACGTGCGCCAGACAACACGGGGCCCCAGGATCGTCGTTTCCCGCACCCATCCGGGGCTGCTGAGAAAGCTTCTTGAACTCGAGGTTCCCGAGATCCAGGAAGGGGTCATCGAGATCAAAAACATCGTCCGCGAGGCAGGAGCCAGAGCCAAGGTGGCGGTCCAGACCCTTGACATGAACGTGGATCCCGTGGGTGCCTGCGTGGGGAACAATGGGGCCAGGATCAAGTCCATCAGCAAGGAACTCTGCGGCGAAAAGGTGGACGTGATCATCTGGAGCGGCGATCCCCTCCAGTACATCCGGAACTCCCTCTCTCCGGCGAAGATCGTCAAGATCGAACCCATTCTTGAGCAGGAAAAGGCAGTTACCGTCTTTTCCCGTCCCGACCAGCTCTCCCTCGCCATCGGCAAGGCCGGACAGAATGTCCGCCTGGCTGCGAGGCTCACGGGATGGAAGATTGACATCAATGCCCTGGAACCGGAGAGAATGCCCACGCTCCATGACATTTTCCAGGACATCATAGACGACAGCGGTGCTGAATAGAGGGACGGCCATGATGCGGCGGCGGCCGAGGACCTGCGTCGGGTGCAGGGAGGAATCTCCCAAGAGGGAAATGCTGAGAATAGCCCGCAACGCGGCGGGAGAGGTGTCCGTCGACCCTTCCGGAAGGCTTCCCGGAAGGGGAGCATACGTGTGTCTCAAGGAAGAATGCATTCTCAGCGCCCGGAAAAGGGATGCCCTTTCAAAAGCTCTCAGAGTGAAAGTTGACGCCGGGATATACGACGCTCTCCTGAAAATGGCTTCCGAAGCTGAAAACGGGGACAAAGGGCAGTGAAAAAACGAAAGGAAGCCCTGCTCTCGGTTTTCGGCATGGCGCGAAGAGCGAACATCCTGCAAATTGGTCAGGATATAGTAAAATCTTCTTTGGCCCGGGGTGAAGCGCTCTTGGTGCTTTTCGCAGGAGAAGGGGAATCGTCTTTCTACCGGTCCCTCCAGAATGGGAGGTTTGCAGAAAAAAGCACGATCACTGTTCTGCCGGATATTTCCGGAAGCGAACTCTCTGCGGCTATCGGTTCAGGAAATGTGAAGGTTGTTGCTTTACCGTTACGCAGCGGCTTTGCACGTTCTATCTCGCAACTGCTTGCGGAAGGGGGAGACGTAAATGAGTAAAATCCGGGTATATGAACTGGCCAAACTGCTCGGCAAAAGTAACAAGGAACTGCTGGACATTCTGATCGACCTCGGGGTCGACGTAAAGAGTCACATGAGTTCCATTGACAACGATATCGCCCAGCTTGTGGAGGAATCCCTCGGAGGAGCCTCCGTTACGCAAGGGCCTGGAAAAAAGGAAGAGGAGCGCAGCGTGATAAAAACAGATTCTTTCGAAGTTTCAAGGGGATCCACAGTCAAGGCGGTTGCCCAGCTCATCGGAATCTCCCCTGCGGAAGCGGTGAAGTGCCTTATCTCCGCCGGCCTGATGATCCCGGCGGACAGTCCCGTGGACGAAAAAAGCCTGAAGGTTCTGCAGGACGCCTACAACGTGATTCTCACCATGGCTTGCGGGGACGATGCCGATCAGGAAGGCGCGGACGGAACATGCACCGTCATCAAGAGACCCCAGTTCCATGGGGATCACATGGAGTCCCGTCCTCCCATCGTCACCGTCATGGGACACGTGGACCACGGCAAGACAACCCTGCTCGACTTCATCCGGAAGACGAACATCACCGCCCGGGAAGCAGGCGGAATCACCCAGCACATAGGAGCTTCCACCGTTCTGCACGAGGGCAAGGAAATCGTCTTCCTCGACACTCCGGGACACGAAGCGTTCACGTCCATGAGAGCCAGGGGAGCCCAGGCGACGGATATCGCAATTCTTGTGGTGGCGGCGGACGACGGCGTGATGCCCCAGACCAGGGAAGCCATAAACCACGCGAAGGCGGCGGGGGTGCCCATCATAGTCGCCATCAACAAGATAGACAAGCCTGCAGCCAAGGCGGATCGTGTCCGTCAGCAGCTTTCCGACGTCGGTCTCGCCCCCGAGGAGTGGGGTGGAAACACCATCATGGTGGAAGTTTCGGCAAAGAGCGGTCAGGGAGTTCCCCAGCTTCTCGAGATGATTCTCCTCGTGGCGGAGATGGAAGAGCTGAAGGCCGACCCTACGGTGAAACCCCGTGGAGTGGTCGTCGAAGCCAAGCTCGACAAGGGCAAGGGCCCGGTGGCTACCGTACTGGTACAGGAAGGGACCCTCTGCAAGGGCGATATCCTTCTTTTTGACTCCGCCTGCGGCAAAATCCGGGCCATGATCGACTCGGAGGGGAATATGATCGACTGCGCGGGGCCGAGCACCCCCGTAGAAATCCTCGGCCTGGCTACCGTTCCTCAGCCCGGCGAAGTTTTCACCTCCGTGGAGAACGAGCGGATAGCCCGGGATGCCCTGAGCTCCAGGGAGCAGGATCTGAGAAACGCCCAGCAGGGAGGCCCGAGGAAACTCAGCCTCGAAGATCTGTATTCCCAGCTCAAAGAAGGAGACATCCCCCAGCTCAACCTTCTTCTGAAGTGCGACGTCCAGGGATCAAGCGAAGCCCTTGCTGCATCCCTTGAGAAGATGGCCACCAACGAAGTGGGCATCAATATTGTGCACCGGGGCGTCGGCCGCATCGCCGAATCGGACGTGATGCTCGCTTCTGCTTCCAACGCGGTCATCATCGGATTCAACGTCCGTCCTGACGCCAACGCGAAAAAGGTTGCGGAATCGGAGGGCGTCCAGGTGCGGCTTTACAATATCATTTACGACGCCATCGACGACGTGAAGGCGGCCCTTGAGGGCATGCTCAAACCCACCATCAAGGAGAACACCATCGGCCAGGCGGAAATCCGGCAGGTCATCAAGGTTCCCAAGGCGGGAAAGATCGCTGGAAGCTACGTGCTGGAAGGCGTTATCCGCCGGAATGCGAAGGTCCGGCTCATCCGGGGCGGCATCGTTCTCTGGGACGGCTCCCTGTCAAACCTCAGGCGGTTCAAGGACGACGCCAAGGAAGTGGCGGCCGGCTACGAATGCGGGATCAGCCTTTCCAATTACCAGGATTTCGAAGAAGGAGACATCCTCGAAGCCTATGAAATAGTGGAGGAGAAGCGCCATCTCTCGTAGCGGAAGAAAAACGGCCCTGTTCTCGGGGGTGCTTTTTGTCTCCTTCGTTGTTCTTGGAAGCAGAAGCGTGAAGGACAGACGGAGGGTGGCAAAGTCTCTCATTGACCGGATTCGGGGCCGGTGGAACGTTTCCGTCATGGACCTTGGGCCCGACGGCAGCAGGGCCGACGTCTTTCTTGGAATTTCCGCCGTTGCATCGGGTGCAGCCATGGCGGAAGAAAGGCTGGAAGCGGTCTTTTCTTTTTTGTGCGGCGAGGAGGAATCCGGAGAGTTTTCCATAATTCATCACTGGCGCGAGGTAACCGGCTATGACGAGTTTTCGAATGCAAAGAATCAACAAGCAGATGCAGAGGGAAATTTCCCTCCTTCTGGAACTGCGCGTAAAGAATGAAACGGCAAAGCTTGCCGTTATTACTGAAGTGGACTGTTCCCGGGACCTGGAGAATGCCAGGGTGTATTTCACCACGGTGGACCCGTCCATCCGGGACGATGTGAAAAAATCCCTGGACACTGTGGCAGGGGCTCTTCGGACCATGCTGGGCAGACAGCTCGGCCTCAGGCAGATCCCGGCCCTTTCATTCCACGTGGACACCAGCGAGGAGTACGGCAGGGTGATGGACCGTCTGCTGGATTCCCTGAAGACCGACGGGGACGATGAACCGGAGCAAACGGGCGACGAAGAAGAGGAATTTCGGGAAAGCGGGGAATGACCATGGAAGGGACAGTTTCCCTTTTCCGGTGCGAACGGACGGCAAGGATTATTTCTCTTCTTTCGGGTGCCTCACGCTGGATTCTGCTCTCCCACACCAAGCCCGACGGTGACACTCTCGGCTGCGGGAGCGCCCTGTGGTCTACGGGCCGCTCCCTGGGCAAGGATGTTGTCTGGGGAGGCCCGGATCCGGTGCCGGACAGCTACCTGTTTCTTGCGGGGACCGACGGCTTTCTTTCAGGGGTGACACTCGGTTCGCTGTCCCTCGACCGGGACACTGTTGTTGTTGCCCTGGATACGTCAACTGCCGCCCGTTCGGTGGCAGATCTTTCCGGAATTCCGGAGGGCGTGCCCCTGGTCAATATGGATCACCATCATGATAATGAAGGTTTCGGAACTGCCGTATGGGTGGATCCGACCTCTTCCTCCGTGGGGGAAATGTGCTGGATGCTCCTCCGGAACTGGGGGATCCCCATTCCTCCTGAGGCCGCAGAAGCCCTGTACACCGCCATTGTCACCGACTGCGGCAACTTTGCGTTCTCCTGCACCACGCCGAGGACGCACCAGGCTGCGGCAGACCTTCTGTCTCTCGGCGTCGCTCCTGAAAAGATCGACCAGCTTATTCGATGCAGCCGGACCATGGAAGGGCTCCGTCTTCGCGGCAGGGCCCTCGAAAGGGTGCGGTCCGTCGGTTCTTTCGTTGCCGTAACCTGGATCGGGAAGACCGATTTTCAGGATACCGGCAGCAGTCCCTCCGAGACGGAATTCCTGGTAAACGAGCTTCTCACCGTCAGGTCCGTCTCCTTTGCCGTTCTCCTTGTTGAGGACGATGACTGCGTCAGGGCGAGCCTCCGCTCGAGGGGGACCCTTTCCGCTTCCGAAATAGCCCACGCCTTCGGCGGCGGAGGACACCCCCAGGCGGCCGGGTGCAGGCTTCCCCTGCCTCTGGACGAAGCCGTCACATCACTTACAGCCTTTCTGGAGGAGAAAAATGACACTCTGCGGAGTGCTGCTGCTCGATAAACCGGAGGGAATCAGAAGCACTGTCTGCGTGGCGGCCCTCCGCAGGCGCCTCGGAAAAGGGGTTAAAGTGGGGCATGGAGGGACTCTGGATTCCACGGCCGAAGGACTCCTCGTCCTCCTCGTGGGAGGGGCGACACGGACAAGCGACCTTGTCATGGGGCTTCCGAAGGTCTATGACGTCCGTTTCCGGCTGGGAGAAGAGCGGTCCACCGACGACTTTTCCGGGGATACGGTGTTCTCGGGCCCGGTCCCGCAGGACGCAGCCGGCAGGATAGCGGCACTTCTTCCTTCTTTTCTCGGAACCCGCCTTCAGACTCCACCGGACATATCCGCAGTCCGGGTCAACGGGAAACGGGCCCACAGGATCGCCCGCTCAGGGGAAAGCCCCGTCATTTCCTCCAGGCCTGTGCATATATCGTCCATCCGCCTCACCGGGGAAGAGGACGAGGGCCGCTCTTTCGCCCTCCGCATACGGTGCCGGAAGGGTACCTACGTTCGGAGCATCGTCCGTGACATCGGCAGGGCGCTTGGATGCGGGGCATATGTTCTCTCCCTCGTGCGGCGGTCCATCGGGCGCTTCCGGCAGGAAGATGCCCTGGCCTTTGACAGGCTCGAGTCAGGAGATGAGGATCTCTCAAGGAATCTCAGGCCTCTGTCCGAACTTGCAGCCCAGTATTATTCTTTTTCCTGCGGCCCCGGGACGGACGCCGTTCTTCTCGCGGGGAAAAACGTTCCTCTGCCGGGCCTTGTCCCCCTCTCCCCGGGAGACGGGGATCCCGGGGGTAAGGCCGTCATTCTCGGAGAAAAGCTGTTCAGCTGGGGAAACCTGCTCCCAGACGGTCTCTTCGAACCGAAGATAAACATTCTTCTGGAGGGGAATCCATGATCCTGATCCTCGGTGCCTTTGACGGCTTTCACCTTGGTCACCGCCGGCTTCTCGAAACTGCGGGTGCCATGGCGGAGCGGCTTTCCGCGAAAAATGAAGGCGACTGGGGAGTGGTCACATTTTCCCCCCACCCCGGAAATGTGGTGAAGGGGAGGGAAATACCGGTTCTCTTCACTGAGCCGGAGCGGGATGTCCTTGCCCGCTTCCTCCATATTCCAAGGACATTGAAAATTCCCTTCACCCCTGAAATAGCCGGGATGTCCCCTGCGGATTTCCTGGACTATCTTGAAGAGTTGCTTCCGGTGACTGGCATCGTGGTGGGAAAGGATTTCCGGTTCGGCAGAAACAGGGAAGGCGATACATCCTTCCTCCGGAAGAGGTCGGAAGCGAAGGGGTGGCTCTTCGAGGAAACGGAGCCGCTTTCGATTGATGGTGAGAAGGTCGGAAGCAGCTCGATTCGGAGCCACGTTGCCCATGGCTCCGTAGCCCTGGCAAAGCGCCTTCTGGGGTACCCTTTTTTCTTTGAAGGAACTGTGGTGCCTGGAGACGGAAGAGGAACCAGGCTCGGGTTCCCCACGGCAAACGTGCATTATCCGACTGAAAAGGTCATGCCGAGGAGAGGGGTATACTGTGTTTCGGTGTTTGTGGGTACTTTGTGGATGCCAGGTGCCCTCAACGTGGGAGTGAACCCCACCTTCCGGCAGGAAGAACGGGGAGTACGGGCGGAAACGCACATTATCGGCTACAACGGGTCACTGTACGGCAAGAATATTGCTGTTTTTTTCGAAGAGTTCCTCCGGGACGAGGAAAAGTTTGACTCACCGGAGCAGCTCGTTTCGAAAATGAAAGAGGATGTCCTTCTGTCCGGAAGGCTTTTCGGTGAAGCTGCACGTGAAGGGAACGATCTTTATGAACGGCTTGGAAAGGCTCTTCGGGGCTGAGACAGTCCCTGCGGCAAAAAAGAGCGCTCCTTCGGAAGAACCGCAGGTGGGACCGGGATGGAGGAAAGAGCGATGAATTTTGTGCTGAAGCGGGTGTATGAACCCTGTTCTCCGGAAGACGGCACCAGGATTCTTGTAGACAGGCTCTGGCCCCGGGGTGTTTCGAAGGATGGTGCCCGGATCGATCTCTGGCTGAAGGAGATTGCCCCGAGCCCGGAACTGAGAAAATCCTTCTGCCACGACCCGGCGAAATGGGATACTTTCAGGAGCATGTACCTTGAGGAGCTCGCCGGAAATCCGGTTCCCGTGGGAACGCTCCTGGAGACGGCACGGCATGGAACGGTGACCCTCGTGTACGGGGCGAAGGATCCTTTCTACAATCATGCCAATGTGCTGAAGGAATTTCTCGACGGCTCAAGCGAGCAGCGGTGACGTTCCCCGTTGCCTGCTGATTCAGGTTTTTTCCTTCGGCTTGAATTTTTGCCGGAGGGATGGTACTATGTCCCCTGTTCACGGAAACGGGGTCAAAAGAGTCTCTTTCCGTTCCCGTGAAAGAATATATGCGGGCCTGTAGCTCAGAGGATAGAGCGACAGCCTCCTAAGCTGTAGGTCGGCCGTTCGAATCGGCCCAGGCTCGCCATTTTCCCCGGATCACAGGGGAAGGGAAACGGAGTGAAGTCCATGATGAAGACCTTTTCTAAAAGGATTCTCGTGGTCTTTTTTTTATCCTTCATCCTGTTCATTCTGACGGTTCCCTCCTACTATCTGAAGATTTCCCTGGAATGGGGCGAAGAGGCCTGCTGCAAATCCCTCCCTCCCGGGCTTCCCTTTATTCTCCGGTTCATTCACTCGGTGGAGCAGACTCCCGTGGAAGGGGAGTACATGGTGGCGGGGGGACGCATCCGTCAGTGGGAAGAGCGCGTCCGCTCCCATAACGCCGGTCTGCCCGCCGAGGCTCCCCTGAACGGCCGTTTCATTCCGGGCAAGGACTGGATGGCGGTTCGGGGGGGCGGGGCGTCTTTTATCTCGCTACGGTACCGTGTCGGGGACAGTATATTAGGCAGAAATATGCTCATCATAGACGGTGAAGAAATAGAACTGTTCAGACTTTATCCGGGGAGTATCCTGCTGATTCGGGCTGAAAAGATGAGC
>VSSQ01000331.1_pt1 | contig 39737 bp, 31 predicted proteins | sample 4763081 | NCBI WGS metagenome assembly VSSQ01 (sample SAMN12137344, study PRJNA551015) | bioreactor metagenome | isolation source: SDC9 anaerobic chlorinated ethene degrading culture | place: USA: Knoxville, Tennesee | collected 2015-01-01
TGATAATTTATAGTTTTACTTATGAGTGATATTAAAAAGCTTGCGGGGCAGACTGCTATTTATGGGGTTCCAACAATTATTGGACGTTTTCTTAATTACCTTTTAGTTCCTCTTTACACTTATAATATCGCAACTCAAAACTATGGAGTGGTTAGTGAGCTTTATGCTTATATATCTTTCTTGATGATTATCCTTACCTACGGAATGGAAACTGCTTTCTTCCGTTATACTCAAACAGAAAAAGATAAGGGTGTGGTTTATAATACTGCAATGCTTTCTCTTTTTGTTTCCACAACTCTTTTCTTAGTTATTACCTTTCTATTTATAAATCCTATTTCCTCAGCCTTAGAATACTCGGATAATAAAAACTATATCTTGCTCTTTCTTTTAATTCTTGCACTTGATGCACTAAGGGCTATCCCCTATGCTCTTTTACGAGTGAAACAAAAGGCAGCAAGATTTGCAATGATTAAATCAATTGATATTTTCTCCAATATCTTCTTTAATCTATTCTTTATATTGCTATGCCCTACCCTTTATAAAAGTGGAAATATTTTAATTACTTCTTGGTTTAATCCCAATGATTTGGTTTTATATATTTTCGTTTCCAATTTCCTTGCCTCTTTGATAGCAGCCATTTTGCTTTTGCCAGAGTATTTGAAGTTTAGTTTTAATTTCGATTTCAAACTTCTTAAGAAAATGCTTGCCTATGGTCTTCCTGTTATGATTGGAGGTTTGGCAGGAATGGTAAACGAAACCTTTGACAGGATTGCACTAAAACATCTTGTTACAATTCCAGACAATATTACAGATGCAAAGGCAATTAGCGATTATAAGATGAGTCAGATTGGTATTTATGGAGCTTGCTATAAGCTATCAATAATTATAAGTCTATTTATTCAAGCTTTTAAGTTTGCTGCTGAACCTTTCTTCTTTTCCAAAATGCAACAGAAAGACGCAAAAGATTCCTATTCAAGCATAATGACAATATTTGTTATTTTCCTTTGCATAATCTTTCTTGGAGTTATGGGATATATTGATATATTCCAATACTTTGTTGGCAGGGATTATAGAGTTGGACTTGGAGTTGTGCCAATTCTTCTGGGAGCAAACCTGTTTCTTGGCATTTATTATAATCTTAGCATTTGGTATAAGGTTACAGACAAAACAATTTACGGAGCCTATATTGCAATAATTGGTGCTGTAATTACATTAATTCTTAACTATATCTTAGTTCCAATAATGGGATATATGGGAGCAGCATGGACAACCTTTATTTGTTATTTCACAATAGCCGTTCTTTGTTATGTAATTGGTCAAAAACATTATCCAGTAAACTATAACCTAAAACATTTATCACTTTACATTCTCCTATCCTTCTGCCTTTACGCCCTAATGAGCATAATCCCAATTGAAAACACAGCAATAAGACTAATAATAAACACAATTATAATCCTATCCTTTATCGCCATAGCCTATAAATTAGATATTAAAAAACTAATTCGAAGATAAGGGATTTTCTTATTTAACTGTTAATTATCTTTCTAAATAAACTGAATTAAAAAGCAAGAAACCTGTAGAGGGAAATACAGGCTTCTCATTTTCTAAAAGGTTAAACCATTGCTTAGTTTAAGGGTTTTCTTCTTGACCTTTAATAACTAAACCTTTGAAGTCTAATTTTTGGATTTTTACCTTAAGTTCCTTTATCTTCCTTAGAAAATAAACTGAAGGAACAAATCTCACATAGACTCTTTTTACTGTGCCAGCATCCACCTCTTCAGGTGTGTTCATTGCTGTTGCCTTAATGCCAAGAACAAATCGTCCAAGGTCGCCCAATTGCACTGCATTTCCCTCCTGCAATGCCCAACCGATAACGGTCTCCAATTGAGCCAAGACACTTAGAATATCACCTCGTGAGAGAGAAGAAGTTTCTGCAATAATCTCAGAAAGTTTTCTGGTGTCGATTACGTCGTCCTGCAAAATCTTCGCAACAAACTTCTCACCAGGAGAGAAACCTGTGGTGATTTTCCTTTTTTGCTTAATGAATTTTAGTGCCATAACGCAAAAAATATTTGGTTGTTAATAAATTTCGGAGACAAGCTCGTCCTGCCTCTATAGTAAAACGTTACAACAATAAAACGCACCCTTGTATAAATTATTTCACAACAGCAAATAATTATATATTTTTATGATTTCAATTCCTTGAAATGCCAAAATTTGATACAAAAAACAAAACCATTTGATCCTGACCCCTCGATTATTTGATGCTGACCCCCTCATCTTTTGATTCTGATAACCCAAACATCAAAAGATCGCAACCTCAGCATCAAAAGATCACACCCCAAACATCAAATACTTGTTTTGTGATTGTTAAATGTTTTAAGAAATGGATATTCCTTTTAAATGAATAATTTTTTGTTGTGGGGGATAGAAAATAGACTTTTTTACTTTACAAAGAAAAAACCCGTACTACAAAGAAGAGCAGTTTATATGCTATAAACTGCTCTTTTGAGTTATTCTAATCCTTTCTATATTTATCCTACTTAACTTTACAATTATCTCCACTGCAAACATAAGGATTATAATCTACATCAATTGTATCTGTTATATTGTAAAAATCAATATCCATTACAGACTTGTTCATAATGTAATATAAGCTAAGTGTGGAAATTCGCTTAATGCCATTTGAATAATTAAATACTACTTTTTTAACTTTTCCTTCTTTATTGACAATAAAGTTGAAAGGAATACCATAAATATCATCAATTTTATTAATTGAATCAGGGAAAAGATAATTTGCTAAATTATTCCATTTGTTCTCATTTTTATTTGAGAATTCAGGTGTTTCTTCTCTAAAATAATACATTTTTGTACGAATATTTAAGTTCTTTAGAAACTTCTCATTATATTTTATTCCTCCTGTATCATCTAATATAAAATACCAAACAACCTGACTTGTGTCATATTGACTCATTACTTTCGGATAAGTTAATCTGAAATGCTGATAACAAGGACCACAACAAGGGCTATAAATAACAACAAATTTATAATGAGTTGTATCTTCTGTGAGAATTGATTTTAGTTCTTTAGCAGTTAATGGGATATTATTTTGATAAGAAGCAGACTTACGAATTGTTCTAGGAGTTTCAATACATATCTGACAACTATTAAATAAGAATAAGCTAATACCTATGATAGAAAATAATCTACTCTTATTCATATTATATACATTCTTCATAATTCTTAATTATTATTTAATTGTATTATCTTCGAAAAATCAATTTTTGAAAGATCTTGTCCATAAATATCACTAATACTAGTTGGCGTTATTAGTGAATTACTATCTGTCTTCCACAAACTCTTTAATAATTGGCTGTTTTTTGATAAAATTAAAGTTTGTGGAGTTCCACCATGAATGTTTATACTATCTTCTCTTATAACTTTATTTACAATATTATTAATCCAGTCTGCATTATTTTTAGTAAACTCTGAATTTGTATCATTTATATTTAGCAACACCACATTTTCTTCTAAAAAAAAGTAATTTAAGCTTGTATCTATAAATTTCCAATCACGACTTTCAGAAATAAGATAATATTTCACTCTATTATTTTCGTTTTGTTTTGAAGTTTCAATTAAAAATCTAAATTGATCTTCGCAAGGTTTGCAATATGGATTATAGATATAAATTACTTTATAATTATTTGTGTCACTATTTATATATTCTACCAATTTACAAACAGATATTTTATTTGGTATTAAAATATTATTATTTTTCTTATGCTCACAAGAAAGTAATAACACAATAAATATTAATAATAGTAGTATTGCCTTAATATTAAACATTTTGTGGAACTCCATAAAACTACTGCATAATTAATAATTAATTATAACTGAAAATTGTTTTCCCTCCACATTAAAAATTATATATCTTCCTGGTTTAAGGACAATTGGAGTTGTAGATTCTATCTGACTTAAAAACTCAGGATTATCAAGAATAATATCATCTTTTATTTCTATATATCCATTTTTAACATCTTCTTCCCAACTTGATACATTCTCAGCATTAGAGTAATCTATTTCTAAATGTAAATTATTATTTTCTGCATAAAATGTAGCATGTGCAGTATTAATATCAACAGGTCGTTGTGCTTGGAACCATAGCCCACAAAGAGTCTTCTCACCTATACACTGTTGATTTGGCCATTTACCTGTCCTATCCCCTTTATGGAGTTGAAATATACTCACACCTTTTCTGCCGTTATTTAATATTACTTCATTATTATTTTCCTCTATTACAGGGCTTTCATTACACGCAAAGAAAAAGTTTATGCTTAGTATAGCAATTGCAATAACCATAATTATGCTAAATTTATTATTTTTCATTTTTATTCTATATTAAAATTCATTTGTATTCTTAAAATTTTTCGACACTATTTTTATATTGAGAAAATATATTTTAATTAATATTTATATTTCAGAAATAACAATACAAAAATAGTTATTTGTGTATTTAATTATAACATTAATATATTAAATCGTTGACCTCACCTCAACAAAGATATTTACAAACTTTAATCTTTCAAAAGACGTTGTTCATTTCTAAATTGAACTTAAACAAATAGTGTTTTTAACACACTTCCATTACAAACATTTCTTTTTGTAATGGAAGCTGGGAAGAAAATGATGTTCTCGCAAAAGCAAACGTAAGAATAAATTGCGATGAACATCTAAATCAGGGTTTGGGTTGAATTTTGAATAATTATGATTATTGTGTTTTTCTGAGATTTTAATTTTGGTTAGGAATGGGATAATATGAGAATACAAAAACCTTTCTGCTTTTTCTGTTGAAAAGATAATCAGAATAGAAAGGATTAAAATAATTGTAATCAATATTTCCATACTCAAATTAAATTTATTAGAATATTACGCATGCAAACGTACAAACTTTATTTCAATCTACCAAATAAAATGTATAAATACTTATTTTTTTGAATTTCTCTTTATTTGGTTAGAAGTTTTATTAGGGGTAACTTTGCAAAAAATTTTATTTGTTATAATGACACTTAGTATTCTGAAAAAAGAGATTGTTGATCTTTATTCAACTCCCATTATTCAGCAGACCTCGTTTTGGTCTATGGTGAAGAAAAATCAGGGAGTGGAGTCTTCGGCTTTTGATTTTAATGCAAGGAACAGGGATTTATATTCTAATGTTGGAGGTTACTCCTATACTCAAGCCGATTTTGTAATGTTTTTGCGCTATCTTAACAACAAGGATTGCGTTGCCTATGTGCCTTACGGTCCTGAGGTGGAGCCTTCGGAAGAAAATCAGGGAAAATTTCTTGAAGAATTGTCCGAAATTCTTCGTTCCTATTTGCCCAAAGACTGTATTGCCATAAGATATGACCTTAACTGGGAAAGCCATTGGAGCAAGGAAAGCGATTTTAATGAAAATGGAGAATGGATTGGTGCTCCTGATAAGAAATATCAGGAATTCAAATTAAATTATGGAACAAATAACTGGAATCTTGTAAAATCCAATACAGATATATTGCCATCAAACACAATTATCCTAAATCTTGAGGGGAGTTATGAGGATATTCTAAACAGAATGAAACCTAAAACAAGATATAATATTGGTCTTGCTCACCGAAAGGGTATTGATGTTAGGACAATGAGCTTTAAAGATCTTGATCAATGGTACAATTTATATCTTACAACGGCTATAAGAAATGGACTTCATATCAATGAGCTAAGATATTTCCAATCTGTTATGGAAGCAAAGATGGAAAATGCGGATTTGCCAGTGCAAGTGAAGTTACTTATTGCATATTTGGATAACCAGCCTTTGGCAGCAATGTTCTTAGTTTTGTCGAGCCATAGAGCAACCTATCTTTATGGAGCCTCTTCCAATGAAAGCAGAAATTATATGCCAACCTATGCCCTTCAATGGAGAGCAATTGAGATTGCAAAGGAAAATGGATGCACTGAATACGATATGTTTGGAATATCTCCTAATGCAGAACCTTCACATCCAATGTATGGACTGTATAAATTTAAACAAGGATTTGGAGGAGAAATATTTCATCAGTTGGGATGCTGGGATTATCCGTTGATTGATGATAAATACTCCCTGCTTCAAGCAACAGAAATGAATGATAGAGGATATTATATTTGATATTCAAAAAGAAAATATTAGTTTTGTAGCTTAGAAAAAGAAAAAATATAATCAATGATAGTAAGAATAGTAAACAAATCGAAACATCAAATCCCTGAGTATGCAACTGAGAGTTCTGCAGGAATGGATTTAAGAGCAAACCTTCAAGAGTCAATAGTGCTTAAACCTTTGGAAAGAGCAATGGTTGAAACAGGATTATTTATTGAATTGCCAATTGGCTATGAAGCACAAGTTAGACCAAGAAGTGGACTTGCAGCAAAGAATGGAATTACAGTTCTCAACACTCCTGGCACAATTGATGCAGACTACAGAGGTGAGATAAAAGTTATACTTGTAAATCTATCAAATCAAGATTTTGAAATAAAAGACGGAGAAAGAATTGCTCAAATGATTATTGCCAAACACGAAAGAGTTGAGTGGGAAGAAACCGATGAACTATCTCAAACCCAAAGAGGAGAAGGAGGATTTGGACATACTGGAAGAAAATAAATCAAAACTTAATACAAATAAAAAAACCTTGCAATGATTAAATTTGCAAGGTTTTTTATTTTGTGGGAGCAACAGGATTCGAACCTGTGACCCCCTGCTTGTAAGGCAGGTGCTCTGAACCAGCTGAGCTATGCTCCCAAATCGGTTTGAGGTTGCAAAAGTACGACCTTTTTTCATTCCTGCAAATTTTTCTGCTTTTTTTTTGCTTTTTTTTGAAGATTATATCCTTGATTGCTCCTCAAAATATTAATTATTAGCCAATTATTTTTCTAATTTATTTTCTATATTTTTTTCAACTAAACATTGATATATTCATCTTTTTGATTTTTCTAATTATATTTATTACCTTTGCAAGTTAATATTAATCAGAAATTCTATTTGAAATAAGTGCAGTATGGGAAAGAAATATCAAGAATATAAGCAACTTGATTTAACTACAATTAATACGGAAATTTTCAAGTATTGGGAAGAAAATAATATCTTTGAAAATAGTTTAAAACTTCGAAAAGGTAGCAAGGAATTCATTTTTTATGAAGGTCCTCCTTCTGCTAATGGTCAGCCTGGTATTCACCATGTGATGGCTCGTGCAATTAAGGATATTTTCTGTCGCTACAAATCAATGAAAGGTTTTTATGTTGCTCGTAAGGCAGGTTGGGATACTCATGGATTGCCTGTTGAATTGGGAGTTGAGAAAAATCTTGGCATTACTAAGGAAGATATTGGGAAGAAGATTTCTGTAGATGAATATAACGCAGCTTGCAGAGCTGAAGTAATGAAGTATAAGGATTTGTGGGATAAGCTTACAAAGGAAATGGGCTATTGGGTTGATTTGGAAAATCCTTATATTACTTTTAAGAATGAATACATTGAAACTCTTTGGTTTTTGATTGGAGAGTTATATAAAAAAGGCTTACTCTACAAAGGATATACAATTCAACCTTTTTCTCCAGCTGCTGGAACAGGTTTAAGTTCACATGAATTAAATATGCCTGGTTGTTATCGTGATGTTAAGGATACAACAATGGTTGCTCAATTCAAAATCAAAACTGACAAATATACAAATGCATACTTTTTAGCATGGACAACAACTCCATGGACTCTTCCTTCAAACACTGCTTTAGCTGTTGGTAATAATATTGATTATCTTTGGGTAGATACTTTCAATCCATACACTGCTGAAAAGGTTATTGTTGTTTTGGCAAAACCTTTAATGGCATCATTCTTCAATCCTGAAACTCCTGAATTGCCTATGGAATATTCTCATGGAGATAAGGTTCTTCCATATAGAATTATTAAGGAATGCAAGGGTAAGGACTTGGTTGGAATTGAATACGAACAACTATTAAATTGGATAAGACCACAAGACAAAGCATTTAGAGTTATTGCTGGAGATTTCGTTACAACTGATGATGGTACTGGTATTGTTCATATTGCACCTACTTTTGGAGCTGATGATGACAGAGTAGCAAAACAAAATGGAATTCCTCCTTTAGTTTTAATTGACAAAGAAGGCAAACGTCAACCAATGGTTGATAGAACTGGAAAGTTTTACAGTATTGAAGATTTAGATAATGACTTTATTAAGGAAAGTGTAAACGTTGATTCATATTCTCCATTTGCGGGAAAATTTGTAAAGAATGCTTATGACAAAACCTTAACTGAAAAAGATATTAGTTTAGATGTTGAAATTGCACTTTATCTAAAACAAGAAGGTAAAGCCTTTAAGATAGAAAAACATACTCACTCCTATCCTCATTGCTGGAGAACAGATAAGCCAATTCTTTATTATCCTTTGGATAGCTGGTTTATTCGTACAACAGCATTGCAAGAAAGGATGATTGAACTAAATAAAACAATCAATTGGAAACCTGAGTCAACAGGAACAGGACGTTTTGGAAACTGGTTAGAAAATTTGGTTGATTGGAACTTATCTCGTTCACGCTATTGGGGAACACCACTTCCAATTTGGAGAACAGAGGATGGAAGCGAAGAAATTTGTATTTCATCTGTGGATATGCTAAGAAATGAAATAGAAAAGAGTGTTGAAAAAGGATATATGAAGGAGAATAAATATGCTTCTTCAGATTATAATTCTTTTGACCTTCACCGACCTTATATTGATGATGTAGTTTTAGTTTCTGCAAATGGCAATAAGATGTTTAGAGAAACAGACCTAATTGACGTTTGGTTTGATTCTGGAGCAATGCCTTTTGCTCAAATGCACTATCCATTTAGCACATCTAAGAAAGAGTTAATGAAGAATTTCCCAGCTGACTTTATTGCTGAAGGAGTTGACCAAACTCGTGGATGGTTCTTTACCCTACATGCAATTGCAACCTTAGTTTTCGATTCAGTCTCATTTAAGAATGTTGTATCAAATGGATTGGTTTTGGATAAGAACGGAAACAAAATGTCAAAACGTTTGGGCAATGCAGTAGACCCATTTGAGGTAATTGGAAAGTATGGAGCTGATGCAACACGTTGGTATATGGTTTCAAACTCTCAACCTTGGGAAAACTTGAAATTTGACATTGAAGGAGTTGATGAGGTAAGAAGAAAACTATTTGGAACACTTTACAACACATATAGCTTCTTTGCTCTTTATGCAAATATAGATTCATTTGTTTTCAAAGAAGAAGAAGTTCCATATAAAGAAAGACCAGAAATTGACCGTTGGATATTATCTGAATTAAATTCGTTAGTGAAAATGGTTGATGAATCATATAATGATTATGAACCAACAAAAGCAGCAAGAGCAATTGGAAATTTTGTTGATGAATATTTAAGCAACTGGTATGTTCGTTTATGCAGACGTCGTTTCTGGAAAGGAGAATATACTCAAGATAAGATTTCAGCATATCAAACCCTATACACTTGCCTTGAAGTTCTTTCTCAACTAATGGCTCCAATAGCACCATTCTTTGCAGAAAAACTATTCTTGGATTTGAATGAAGTTTCAAACAAATATAAAGACAATAATCAAAATTCAATAGGCTCAGTTCACTTCACTGACTTCCCAACTGTAAAAGAAAACTTAATTGATAAAACACTTGAAGAAAGAATGCAATTAGCTCAAAAAATATGCTCAATGGTTCTTTCACTTAGAAAAAGGAATAACTTAAAGGTTCGTCAACCTTTACAAAAGATTATGATTCCTGCTTTAAATGAAGAATTTATCAGTCAAATTGAAAAAGTCAAAGAGCTAATTCTTTCAGAAGTTAATATTAAGGGAATTGAGTTCTTGTCAGCACAAAACAATGTTTTGGTTAAGAAGGCAAAAGCCGACTTTAAATCTTTAGGACCTAAATATGGTCAAAAGATGAAAGCAATTGCTAATGCAATTAATGCTTTCTCACAAGAAGATATTTCAGAAATTGAAAGAGAAGGAAAGATTTATATTGACATTAATGGAGAAAAGATTGAGCTATTGAAAAGTGATGTGGAAATTGTAACTCAAGACATTCCAGGATGGGTTGTTATGAATGAAGGAGCAGTAACTGTTGCTTTAGATACAACAATAACTGATTCACTTCGCAAGGAAGCAATTGCAAGAGAACTTGTAAACAGAATTCAAAATATAAGAAAAGAACAAGACTTTGAAGTTACCGATTTCATAATTGTTGAGATTGAATTTAACCATCTTTTGGATGAAACAATTGAACAATATAGCGAATATATTAAAGGCGAAACTCTAACAAGGGAATTGTCATTAGTTCGCAAAAATGATATTGAAGTTTATCTTGGACAACAAATCACAAAACCAATTTCAACAATTGATGTTATTGAAGGAGTTGAATTGGCAATAAATATTAGAAGAGTATAAAAACCAAAAAAATAAATTATTAATATTATGGCAAAAGAAAATCAAATTGACGCAGCAAAACTTGAGAAATTAAAAGTGTTGCAATCAACAATTGATAAGATTGAAAAGAACTATGGTAAAGGCTCCATAATGAAGCTTGGAGATAAACCATCAATTGAAGTTAATGTTATCCCAACTGGCTCTATTGCATTAGATATTGCTCTTGGCATTGGAGGATTGCCTAAGGGAAGAGTTATTGAAATTTACGGACCTGAAAGCTCTGGTAAAACGACATTAGCCATTCATGCAATTGCTGAATCACAAAAAAATGGTGGAGTTGCAGCTTTTATTGATGCTGAACATGCTTTTGATAGTTTCTATGCTCAAAAATTGGGAGTTGATGTTGAAAATCTTTTTATCTCTCAACCCGATAATGGAGAACAAGCCTTAGAGATTGCCGATAACTTAATTCGTTCAGGGGCAATTGATATTATTGTTATAGACTCTGTTGCTGCTCTAACTCCAAAGGCAGAAATTGATGGAGAAATGGGCGATAGCAAAATGGGACTTCAAGCAAGACTTATGTCTCAAGCTCTAAGAAAACTGACCTCAACAATAAGCCGTACAAATTGCTGCTGTATATTCATTAACCAATTAAGAGATAAAATTGGAGTTATGTTTGGTTCTCCAGAAACCACAACAGGAGGAAATGCACTTAAGTTCTACTCTTCTGTTCGTTTGGATATTCGCCGTATTCAAGCCATAAAAGAAGGAGAATTTAACGTTGGTAACCGTGTTAGAGTTAAGGTTGTTAAAAACAAGCTTGCTCCACCTTTCCGTCAAGTTGAGTTTGATTTAATGTTCGGTCAAGGAATATCTAAGATTGGTGAAATTATTGACTTGGGAGTTGAAAAGAATGTAATAAAAAAGAGTGGTTCTTGGTTTAGCTATGGAGATACAAAACTTGGACAAGGTCGTGAAGCTGTTAAACAACTACTTTTAGATAATGAAGAACTTAGTTCAGAGCTTGAAGAACAAATTCGCCAAGCATTAAAAGAATAAATGAAAATTCAAATAAATCAAATTAACCCTAAGACATTAGGATTAGATTATAACAAAGAGTTAATTGCTGATTGCTTAAAGGGAGTAAATACAGATGTTTTATCAATATTTCCTGAGCTTTCAGTAAGTGGAGGAATGCTATTTAATGCTTCTTCCTATAATGATTTATACTCCAATTCAATGATGGTTTGCCAAAGCCTAATTGAAGAGAAAAGAGATTTAATTTTTGGAACACCCATTCAAAGCAGTGAAGGATGTTTCAACTCTTTGGTTATGGTTGAAGGGGGAGAAGTTCTTGCTCTTTCAACAAAGAAAAACCTTTCACCATTTGATATAGGATTTCAACAAGGAGGTGGTATTGAACTTGTAAAATATAATAACCACACCTTAGCCTTTGGTTTCTTAGAAGACTTAGAAGAGTTTGCTAAAGACAAAATCCAAACAGACTTAATTGTTATATGCTCCAATTACATATACAATCAATCTTCTCAAAAGGATTTGTTTGAGCAAATGGTTATTTGGGCAAGAACACTCAATGCTCCAATTGCTTTCTGCAATCGCTATGGTGCTGAAGGAGGATATGTTTTTTCAGGAGGAAGCTTTGTTATAAACAGAAAAGGAGAACTATGTGGACTATTTTCTGGCTTTAGTCAAGAAAGCAAATCATTTGAATCCTTAACTCTAAAACCAATTGTTCAAAACCCTACTCCCAAACTTCAAAACATTCATGATGCACTAACAACTGCCATTAAGGATTATTTTCAAAAGAATGGTATTAAAAAAGCCGTTCTTGGACTTTCAGGGGGGATTGATTCAGCTCTTGTTGCTGCCATTGCCGTTAGAGCCTTAGGAAAAGAAAACGTAATTGGAATACTTATGCCTTCGGAATACTCCTCTGAGCATTCAGTTGAAGATGCTTTAAGTTCAGCAAAGAATTTAGAGATTGAGCATTATATTGTTCCAATTAAGGATATGTTCAATCAATGCAGCACAACCTACAACGAAGTTCTACCAAATCAAAGCTTCAATATTGCAGAAGAAAATCTTCAAAGTCGTTTGAGAATGATTACTTTGATGTGGTTTGCCAATAAATTTGGAGCTGGAGTTCTCAATACTACTAACAAATCTGAAGCTGCCGTTGGTTATGGTACAATTTATGGCGATACTTCTGGTGCAATATCTATCATAGCAGATCTTTACAAAACAGAGGTATGGGAATTGTCAAAATATATAAATAATCAATTCTTGGAAGAAAACCCTTCTTCAACAACCCTACCTATTCCAGAAAACTCAATAACAAAAGCTCCTTCTGCAGAATTGCGTCCAGGACAAAAGGATACCGATTCTCTTCCAGATTACCCTATTTTAGATAGAATATTAAAAGAATATTTGGAAAATTGCAAAACTACAGAAGAAATTCTAAATGATTTTGAAAAGGATTCTCTACATGTTGAGAAACAAACAATTGAAAAAGTAATAAGATTAGTAAAAATTAATGAGTGGAAACGCCGTCAATGCCCAACAGCAATAAAATTAACAAATTCTTGTTTTGGAATTGATAGGAAAGTGCCAATATCCTAAATAATATGAGTGATAGTATTAAACATGAATGTGGAATTGCAATGCTTCGTTTGTTGAAGCCATTGGATTACTACGAAAAAAAGTACGGAAATAAATTCTGGGGCTTAAACAAAATGTATCTTCTAATGGAAAAACAGCACAATAGAGGACAAGACGGTGCTGGTTTGGCTTCAGTTAAGTTTAATACTGAGCCTGGAGTTCCATACATTAATATTGAGAAAAGCAATAGCAAAACTCCGATTCAAGATGTTATTTCAAGAGCTTTTGCAAATGAAAAGTTTGTAAGTGAATTGTATTTAGGACATTTGCGATATGGAACATTTGGAAAGAATGAAATAGAAAACCTTCATCCTTTTTTGCGTGAGAGCAATTGGAAAACTCGTTCAGTTATTCTTGCAGGAAACTTCAACCTAACAAATATTGATGTAATGATGGATAAGTTGGTTGAACTTGGTCAACACCCTGTTAAAACAGCTGACACAGCAGTTATATTGGAAAAGATAGGTCATTTTGTAGATAAGGAAGTGGAAACAATATTCCGCAAATACAAAGACCAGGGAATGGATAATATGACAATTACTAATAAGATTGCTCAAGAAATAAATATTGCAAAAATTCTACAACAATCATCAAAACGTTGGGATGGTGGATATGTTATGGGAGGAATTTTAGGACATGGAGATGCTTTTGTTTTAAGAGATCCAAATGGAATAAGACCTTGCTTCTACTATTATAACGATGAATTTGTTGTTGCAGCCTCTGAACGCCCAACCATTCTAACTGCTCTTAATATGAAAAGAGATGAAGTAAAAGAATTGGGATGTGGAGAAGCTTTAATTATTAAACGTGATGGTACAATTAGCATCGAACAAATTCTTCCTGCAGCTGAAAAACCTGCAAAATGCTCCTTCGAAAGAATTTACTTCTCTCGTGGTACAGATTCATCAATTTATCAAGAAAGAAAGAACTTAGGACGCAATCTAAGAGAATCAGTACTAAAAGCAATTAACTACGACTTAAACAACACAATTATATCCTATATACCAAACACAGCTTCCGTTGCTTTTCAGGGCTTAGCACAATCTTTGAATGATTATACAAATCAACTGAGGGTTAATAAAATTGTAGAAAAGCAAAAAGAAGGAACAATTTCAAAAGAAGAGCTTGAAGAAATCTTCTCTCAAGACTGCGTAAGAAGAGACTATTTGGTAGTAAAAGACGTGAAGATGAGAACCTTTATTACCAATGCTAACGATAGAGATGATATGGTAGCTCACGTTTACGATGTAACCTACGGACAAATCAGAGACCATGTTGACAATCTTGTTGTTTTGGACGATAGTATTGTTAGAGGAACAACACTAAAACAAAGCATTTTAAGAATAATTGACAGACTTAATCCAAAGAAAATAGTTGTTGCATCATCAGCACCTCAAATACGTTACCCTGACTGCTATGGAATTGATATGTCAAGGATGAATGAGTTTATTGCTTTCAATGCAACAATTGCACTTTTGAAAGAAAACAACCTTACTCATATCATTGATGAAGTTTATCAAAAATGCAAAGCACAAATTAATCTACCAAGTGAAGAAATTGTAAACCACGTTAGAGAAATCTACAAACCATTTACCAACGAGCAGATAACAGCTAAAATAACCCAATTGCTAACCCCTGAAGACTGCAAAGCCGAAGTAGAAATAGTATTTCAAACAATAGAAGGCTTACATAAAGCATGTCCAAACCACACTGGAGACTGGTATTTCACAGGCAACTATCCAACACCAGGAGGAAACAAAGTGGTTAATCAAGCCTTTATCAATTTCTACGAAGGTAATTCAAAAAGAGCTTATTAATACAAAAAATAGAACAAAGATTTTCTTAAAAACAAAGTGCGGGAGTTATTTCTCTCGCACTTTTCGTTTATTAATACAGGTATGCTTATTATTGCACAATAAGTTTCTTTGTTTGATTTATGCTTTCGTTAACTATTTTAATATTATAAACACCCTTTGCATACCCTCTTAAATCAATATCTAAAGCTTTTGTGCCTTGATTAATTTTATGGGTTTGAATAAGCCTTCCAATCATATCATAAACCAAAACATCTGCCTCTGAGGTCAAGCCTTCGATTTCAAGAGTTGATTTATTATTTGTAGGGTTAGGGTAGAGCTTGGTTTGAATATTTGTGTTTTCTATATTAATATCTTCTACGCCAATAATTGCAAACCATACAGTATCACTTAATGCACTTTCACAACCAGTATTATTTTTAGCTTTTATGTTATAATGATAAGTAGGGCCCTGTTGCATGCTGAAATTATCCACATAGATTGTGTCGGTAACATTAACAATTAAGCTGTCATTTCTGTATATATCATAACTGTCGGCATTACCCTGCCAGCTTACAGTAACATAATTCATTGTAATATTATATACACTCAAATCATAAGGAACGTTAGGAGTTGGAGTAATATTTATAGTCAATACAACACTATCATTAAAGTAAATACCAGCAGAATCAAGAATTGTACCATTAAAATTATAAGTATTTCCATCGCAAACTGTGGTGTCAATATAAATAATATCCCTTCCAATATAATTTGTAAAAGTATTCCAGTATGGTGCTGCTTGATAACTTGAAACAGAACTGCAAGGAACGTATACAGGGATAGCTATATTTACATTATAAAAACTATTGCTTTGAACAGTTGGAGGAATTGTTGCATTAATTCTTATTGAAGTCAAACCTACGCACTGTGAAAACGCCATACTTTCAATAGTATCACATAAGCTTGGTATATTTAATGAAGTTAAATTTCGACAATTATTAAAAGTATTATTAGCTATTGTATTAATAGAATCTGGAATTGTTATTGTAATCAATCCATTGCAATTGCTAAAAGCATAAGCACCAATTGAAGTAACTGAGTTTGGTATTACGATAGAGTTTAATCCAATACAAGAAGCAAAAGCAGAAGAACCAATTGAAGTAACAGAATTAGAAATTGTAACTGAAGTTAATCCTGTACAACCATGAAATGCAGCTTGACAGATTGAAGTAACTGAGTTTGGAATAGTAATTGAAGTTAATCCACTGCAATAATTAAAAACAAGTGTATCAATTAAAGTTATAGAATCTGGAATTGTAAATGAGGTTAATCCACTACAGTATTGGAAAGCATTATTATCAATTGAAATAACTGAGTTTGGAATAGTAATAGAAGTTAAACTACTGCATCTGTAAAAAGCACTCTTACCAATTGAAATTAAAGATGATGGAATTGTAATAGAAGTTAAACCACTACAGCGATAAAAAGCAGCATCAGGAATAATTATAACCGAATCTCCAATTAATACTGTAGATAGATTATCGCAATATGCAAAAACTGGGTCAGTAGTATTTCCCATATAATTACAATTAATTGCATTAAAATAAACAGTACTTAAATTATTACAAGAATTAAAAGCATTATTACCGATTGAACTAACAAATTTTGGAATTGTAACTGAAGTTAATCCACTACAATTTTTAAATGCACTACCATCAATTTCAGTAACAGAATTTGGAATTGTAATAGAAGTTAAACCACTACAATAAGAAAAAGTATAATCACCAATTGAAGTCACTTTATAATAATTCCCATTATATTGTACAGAATCAGGAATAGTTACACTGCCACTATATTCATTTGTATAAGTGTTATAAGCACTTCCTTTAAAAGTTACTGAAGCTGTATAAGGAATAACAGATGAAGTAATTCTATAATAAATAGTATCTCCATCATTTACCGCTGAAAAATCTTCAACTTGTGCCTTAAGGCTTGATGCAATAAATATTGCAAATAAAATTAGTAATGCCTTTTTCACGATATAATTGATTTTTTATTGAACAACAAGTTTCTTAGTTTGATTTATGCTTTCATTAACTATTCTTATTGAATAAACTCCCTTTGAGTAAGTGCTTAAATCAATTTCTAATTCTTTTGTTCCTTGATTAATCTTATATTTTTGAATAACTCTTCCAACAATATCATAAACTAAAACATCAGCCTCAGAGACTAAGCCTTCTATTTCCAAATATGATTTACTGTTTGTTGGGTTAGGGTAGAGTTTTGTTTGAATATTGCTTAATGAAATATCTTCTAATCCAAGATATGTTTTGCAAATAGTATCACTAAATTCACTCTCACAAACTCCATTTGTTGATTTTACTTTATAGCAATAAGTTTGTTCTGAAATTATATCATAATCTAAATACATTGGAGTAGTTGTAGTTGTTAGAGAATCATCATTACGATAAATAACATAAGTACTACTACTATCACCCTGCCAAGTCAATTCAATATAATCAGATATTACTTGAGCATTCAAATCATGAGGAATATTATAAATTGGTTTAACAATAAGACTTAAATTAACAACACTATCACAACCAATTGTTGTTTGCATGTTTTGTGTATAGAATCCAGTAGAATCTACATTAAAACCAAATTGAGTATAGGCTTCTCCCTCACAAATTTCACCAAAAATAGTATCATTATATGAAGGATTAACAACTAAATTTAATTTTATTATACTATCACATCCATTAATTGTTTGTAAGTTTTGGGTGTAAATTCCTGTTGTGTCGGCAGTAAAAGAAAAACCATAATTACTATATTGAACCCCTCCACATATAGTATCATAATAATTGATTTCTGAAGTTGGATTAACACTTAAAGTTAATATCACACTATCACAACCACTAACCAAAGTATAAACTCCTGCAGAATCAATATTTGCTCCATAATCAGTATAAATACTTCCTTCACAAATTGAAGTATTAATATATTGAAGTGATGTAAAACCTACATAATTTGTAAAAAAACTCCAATTTAATGCGCTTTGATAACTTTGAACAGAATTACAAGGTACATAAACTGGTATAATGCTACTAATTCCATTAAAACTATTAGTTTGAATAGTAGGAGGATTAATTGCTTGATTTGTTATTGAAGTTAATCCAGTACAATTATAAAAAGCCAAACTACCAATTGAAGTAACAGAGTTTGGAATTGTTATTGAAGTCAAACCACTGCAATAAGAAAAAGCACCATATTCAATAGTATTAACAGAATTAGGAATTGTTACTGTGGTTAATCCAACACAACCCCAAAAAATACTATTAGAAATTGAAGTAATAGAATTTGGAATAGTAATTGAAGTTAATCCCGTACACTCACTAAAGGCAGATTCACCAATTGAAGTAACAGAGTTTGGAATTGTTATGGAAGTTAATCCCGTACACTCACTAAAGGCAGATTCACCAATTGAAGTAACAGAGTTTGGAATTGTTATGGAAGTTAAACCACTACAAAAAATGAAAGCAGATTCACCAATTGAAGTAACAGAGTTTGGAATGGTTATGGAAGTTAAACTATTACAACCAGCAAAAGAATAATAAGTAATTGAAGTAATAGAATTTGGTATTGTAGCTGAAGTTAATCCAGTACAATTACAAAAAGTCCAATTTCCAATTGAAGTAACAGAGTCTGGAATTGTTATTGAAGTTAATCCAAAGCAACTTTCAAATGCATTATTTTCAATCGAAGTAATAGAGTTTGGAATAGTAATTGAGGTTAATCCAGTACAATAATAAAAAGCATAATTTCCAATTGATGTAACTTTATAGTAATTCCCATTATATTCTACTGAGTCAGGAATTGAAACGGCTCCAGTGTATTCATAAAAATAAGCACTATAATAATTTCCCCGATATGTAACGGCAACACTTCTTGGAAAAGCAGATGAAGTAATTTTATAATAAATGGAATCACCATTATACATTACCGAAAAGTCGTGAGCTTGGGAGTTTAGGTTTACAGCAAAAATAAGTGCTACTAAAATAAGTAATTCTTTCTTCATAAGATTAATAATTTAAATGTTCACTAAAAATTAGAGTACTGCAAACTTACAATAAGTTATAAAAATAAAAGCAAAAGTTGAAAAATATTTGATATAAATGTATTTTAAGAATGCTAAATAAAACAAACTCTCAACACCTCAACTTTTACTTCTTACTATTGCACAATAAGTTTCTTGGTATGTTTTATACTATCATTTACAATTCTTACAAAATAAATTCCTTTTTCATTTCCTCTCATGTCAAGTTCCAAATGTTTTGTGCTTTGATTAACTTTATGCTTTTGAATAAGCCTTCCAACCATATCATAAACCATAACATCTGCCTCAGAGGTTAATCCTTCAATTTCCAAATAAGATTTATTATTTGTAGGGTTTGGGTAAAGCTTTGTTTGAATATTTGAGTTTTCTATATTTCCTAATCCAATAACTGCAAACCATACAGTATCACTTAATGCACTTTCACAACCAGTATTATTTATAGCTTTTATGTTATAATGATAAGTAGGACCCTGTTGCATGCTGAAATTATCCACATAGATTGTGTCGGTAACATTAACAATCAAACTGTCATTTCTGTAAATATCATAGCTGTCGGCATCACCCTGCCAGCTTACAGTAACATAATTCATTGTAATATTATATACACTCAAATCATAAGGAACATCAGGAATTGGAGTAATATTTAAAGTTAATATAATGCTATCACAACCATTAACATAAAAATAAACTCCAGCAGAATCTAAAATTGTTCCATTAAAATTATAAGTTTCTCCTACACAAATGGAAGTATCAATTAACTGAGGAATTTTAAAACCAATATAATTTGTAAACTCACTCCAATATAATGCAGATTGATAATTAGAAACGGAATTACAAGGAACATAAAATGGTATATTTTTATTTACACACCAAAAGCTATATTTATCAACTAATGGTGTATTAATAGCCTTACTAGTTATTGAACTTAAAGAATCGCAATCTAAAAAAGCATTATCAGGAATATTTTGTACGCTATCTCCTATTATTAAAGTTTCAATATCATTTTGATTAAAAACTGTGGTAAAAGAACTATTGCCCATGTAAGAACAATTAATAGCATTAAAAAATATAGTATCAATATTAATACAATTTTCAAAAGCTAAATCTCCTATTGAATTTACATTCTTTGGAATTGTAATTGAGTTTAATCCACTGCAACCAGAAAATGATTTTTTACCAATAGAAACAATGGAGTTTGGCAAGGTAACTGAAATTAATTGATTCTGATTATAAAATGCAAAATCTGTAATACTAATTACACCACTTTGAACATTTATTGTTGTATTTGCAGGTATTGTTCCCTTATATGCATATAAAGTATTATTTATATAGACTAAACCATCTGGCATATTATTATAATATGGTGTATTGGCAAAAGCTTGATATCCAATATTAGTGACAGTGCTTGGAATTGTAATAGAGGTAAGTCCTGTACACTCGGAGAAAGTACTTTGAGCAATTGAAGTAATAGAGTTAGGGATTATAATAGAGGTAAGTCCTGTACAACTATAAAAAGCATGCCAACCAATTTCAGTAACTGAGTTTGGAATAGTAATTGAGGTTAATTCGCTATAATTAGCAAAAGCAAATCCTGTTATACATTTTGTGCCACTTTGAACATTAATTGTTGTGTTTGCAGGCATTGTTCCCTTATATGCATACAAAACATTATTAATATAAACTACACCATCTGGTTTGGAATTATACCAAGAGGTGTTATCAAAAGCAGAATTTTCTATTGAAATAACAGAGTTTGGAATTATAATTGAGGTTAAACTTGTACAATTATAAAAAGCAGCATTCCCAATTAAAATAACACTGTTTGGAATTGTTATTGAGGTTAAGCCACTGCAATTATAAAAAGCAGAATTGCCAATCGAAGTAACAGAGTTTCCGATTATTACCGATGTTAATCCACTACAATTTTTAAATGCACTACCATCAATTTCAGTAACAGAGTTTGGAATTGTTAAAGAGGTTAATCCTGTACAATTCAAAAAAGCACCAATATAAATTGAAGTAACTTTATAATAATTTCCATTATATTGTACCGAATCAGGAATAGTTACACTGCCACTATATTCATTTGTATAAGTGTTATAAGTACTCCCTTTAAAAGTTATTGAAGCAGTATAAGGAGAAACAGAGGATGTGATATTATAGTAAATAGTGTCGCCATCACTATTTACTGCTGAAAAGTCTTCAGCTTTGGAATTAAGATTTAAAGCAATTACAATTGCTACTAAAATAAATAATGTTTTTTTCATATTATAATTGTCTTTAGGTTTATCGTCTTTATTATATCGTAACAAAAGAAATTATTTTGAACACTGCAAACTTACAATAATAAATGGAATAAGAAAATAAATTGACAAAAAATTTAAAAATATTTTCTTGAATTGTTTATTAACTCCAAATGGTTGATTTAATTAATTAATAAAGAGTTTAAGGAATTTAAAGACATTAATGTCCTAATTGTCCTTTGCAAAAAATAAATCCTTGTTTCAGCAAAATAAAACAAGGATATATTTTTACAAAACAAGGGATTATTTGTACAAAACCTTGTTATAAAATTATAAAACTAGGAGTTAATTCTCGAAAGATGCACATCTTTCATACCAAAAGATGCACATCTTTCGTGGTAAAAGATGTGCATCTTTTTTTTTCTGAAATTTATTGGGAAATGTTGAATTAAATCTCTAAGAACTTAGTCTTATGGTTTAATCTTTGCAAAGATATAAAAAAAATCTTTATTAGTCAATATTTTAGATTGAAATTTTTATTTATTCTTTTATGAATCATCAGAGGGTTATAAGCCTAAATGATTTTTAAATGGTAATTTTTAAATTTTAAATTAGGAGTGGGCTGTGGGCTTGCCCCTTTTGTTTTGTTTTATTTGTCCACAGATTTACACAGATTTTATTCTTCTATTAATTACCCCTAACCCCTAAAGGGGGACAGGTAATGCGTCAGTCAAGTCCCCTTCAGGGGATTTAGGGGTTGTTTGTTAAGTTATTGAGATTCTCAATCATGAAAATCCTCAAATCCTGAAAATCCTGATTCAGACAAACACCTAAACTTTAATAAACAAATTCTCCGAACTCTGATTTTATAGTTAGTTTGGTTTTGGGGCTTTGTTCTACTTTGCCTACTATTTGGGCATCTACATTAAAGCTCTTGCTTATCTTAATGATTTCTTGGGCTGTTTCTTGGTCGGTGTAGATTTCCATTCTATGCCCCATATTGAAGACTTTATACATTTCTTGCCATGAGGTTTGAGATTCTTGGTGTATCATCTTAAAGAGTGGTGGTATTGGGAAAAGGTTATCTTTTATAATGTGTACGTTGTCTACAAAGTGCAATACTTTTGTTTGTGCTCCTCCTGAACAATGTACCATTCCATCTATCTTTTCTCTATGGGTTTCCAATATCTTTTTTATGATTGGTGCGTATGTTCTTGTTGGCGATAATACCATTTTCCCTGCATCCATTCCTTCTATTTCGGTTGGGGAGGTTAATTGTTTTGTTCCACAATATACCACCTCATCGTTTAGTGAGTTATCGTAGCTTTCGGGATATTTCTTTGCAAGTTCTTTGTTGAATACATCATGACGGGCTGAGGTTAGTCCATTGGAGCCCATTCCTGCGTTATAGCTTGTTTCGTAGGTGGCTTGTCCAAAGGATGCCAAGCCTACTATAACATTGCCTGGTTTGATGTTGTGGTTTGATATTATTTCGCTTCTTTTGGCTCTTGCTGTTACGGTGCTGTCAACTATTATTGTTCTAACTACATCTCCAACATCGGCTGTTTCTCCTCCTGTTGAGTATATGCCTATTCCCAACTGACGCATTTGTTCCAAAAATTCTTCTGTGCCATTTATCAAAGCTGAAATTACTTCTGCTGGGATTAAGTTTTTGTTTCTTCCAATGGTGGATGAAAGTAAGATATTGTCTGTTATGCCTACACAAAGCAAATCATCGAGATTCATAACTATTGCATCAATGGCTATTCCTTTCCAAACGCTTAAGTCTTTTGTTTCTTTCCAATACATATATGCCAAAGATGATTTGGTTCCTGCTCCATCGGCATGCATTACCATACAATAGTTGTTGTCGTAGGTTAATTTATCTTCAATTACCTTGCAAAAAGCCTTAGGAAAAAGTCCTTTATCTATGTTTTTTATTGCATTATGAACATCTTCCTTTGATGCTGAAACTCCTCTTAAATTGTATTTTTGTGTATTCATTACTTATTTAATAATCAATTATCAGGTTGCAAAGTTACGTTATTTCTATAACTTTTAATTGCTTAAATTTAGTTTTTATGCTTTTGTTCCTATTCTTTAAGGGTTAGATTTAGTTTTCAACATTTAGCCAAAAGAAAGGGAAAGATTTACTAACACAATCATAATCGTCAACAATTATATTATCATACTTCTCTCTAAGCATTCCAAAAGCCATTGATATACGATGATCATTATAGGTTTTAATGATTATCTTTTCTTTTGGGTTTTCAAGTGTTTGGTTGTTTGCTTTTATAACAAATCTATTCTTTTGGTCAATCTCTGCTTTTGCTCCAATAGATTGTAATCCTTCCAAGACAGCCTTTAGGCGATTACTTTCTTTATGTATTAAGTTATCTACTGCCTCAAAGATTATGGTTTTATTGGAAACAAATCCTGCAATGGCAAGGCTTGGGAAAATATCGGGGCAATCTTTAATGTTGAATATTAGAGTTTCTTGTTTTGATATGCTTTGTGGATTATAGGATATATTGAGGTTATTATCTTTAAATTGACTTTCAATGCCTAAGTAAGAGAAATAATCCATTGCTATCCTATCAGCTTGAGATGAATTGGGGCTTAGGTTTTTGATTATCATTTTGCATCTATTGGAAATACAGAGCTTTTCAAAGGCAAAGCAAGCTGATGACCAATCGCCCTCAACTAATGTTTCTTTAAAAATGTATTCCCCCTGCTCTACCCTAATCCTATTTTGTTTTTCTTGTACTTTAGCTCCAAATTCTCTCATTAGAGATATTGTCATTTGAATGTAGGGAAATGAAACAGGGCTATCAATTTCAAGTTCTAAGCCTCCTTTAATATAGGGAGAAATCAAAAGCAAGGAGGATGCAAATTGACTGCTTAGTTTGGAATTTATCTTAATGGGGTTATTGTTTTGCAAGGCTTGACCCTTAATTCTTAGAGGAAGCTTCCCTTTTTCTTCCAAATAATCTATTTGAGCTCCTATTTCCTTTAAAGCATCCACCAAGTCCTCAATTGGTCTTTCTTTCATCCTTTTGTCGGAATCAATTATCCATGTGCCTTCTTTCATAGATAGTAAAGACAAAAGGAATCTAACCACAGTTCCTGCATTGTGGCAATAGAGTGTTTCATTTGAACTATTATCAATTTGGGAAAGGAGTTCTTGCATCAAAATTGTGTCTTGGGCTAAAGAGAGATTATTAATTTTAGCCTTGCTTTGAGAAAGTTGTTGAATTACTAAAAGTCTATTGCTAATACTTTTAGAGGATGGGATAAGAAATTCTTTCATATTTTTTTGAGTGGATTAAAGATTAATCTCAAACTCATTTATCTTCCTATAAAGTGTTCTTTCAGAAATTCCAAGTTCTTTTGCTGCAATAGAACGTTTGCCTTTGGCTCTTTCAAGTGCTGAAATAATCATCTTCTTCTCCATTTCAATTAGAGTGGTTGGGCTTTCATCAACCTCTGAAAAGTCATCATTATCAACTATCTCTTCCTCATCCTCAGTTTCGTTTTCTTCTTTTATGTTAGTAGAATAGACCAAATTGGCACTTGAGGTTTGTTTTGGAATTAAAAGAGGCTCTATTTTATGCTCTCCAATAAGTTGTTTGATAAATACTTTAATCTCTTCAATTTCTTTCTTTAAGAGGTCAATTTGTTGTTTGTTGTTAAGGATGGAAAGGAGTATATCTTTTTGATTATAGAAACTTTCATCATTTGAAAAACTATCTACAACCATTGGCAGAGCTGAAACTGGAGGGATATATTCTTTAAGAACATCAAGGGTGATTAATTTCTCTTTTTCTATTATGGAAATCTGTTCTGTTACATTCTTCAACTGACGTATATTCCCTTTCCAACGATAGTTTAAGAGATAGTTTCGTGCTTCATTGGTCAAACTTAAGATTGGCATTTTATACTTTTCGGCCTGATCAACTGCAAAACGGCGGAAAAGCAGGTAAATATCATCTTTTCTTTCTCTTAGTGGTGGAACATAAATGGAGACTTGACTTAAACGATAATATAAATCTTCTCTGAATCGTCCTTTGTTGATTGCATCCAGAAGGTTTACATTTGTTGCAGCAACAATTCTAACATCCACTCTTTGCAGTTTGCTTGAGCCAACTGGCAAAAACTCTCCACTTTCCAAAACTCTCAACAGTTTTGCCTGCATAGACAAAGGAAGTTCTCCAACCTCATCCAAAAATATTGTTCCCTTGTCGGCTTCAGAAAAATAGCCCTTACGGTCTCTGTCTGCACTTGTGAAAGCTCCCTTAACGTGTCCAAAAAGTTCACTTTCAATTGTGCCTTCTGGAATGGCTCCACAGTTAACAGCAATGTATTTACTGTGTTTTCTTGAACTGTATTGATGAATTATTTTTGAAAATACTTCCTTTCCAACTCCACTTTCTCCAGTAACCAAAACACTCATATTTGTTACAGATACTTGAAGCGCAATCTCTAACGCCTTATTGAGTTGGGGGTTGTTCCCTAAAATTCCAAATCTTGTTTTAACCGATTGAATATCCATCTTTTTGTTTTCTTAGAATGCAAAGATACAAAGAATTGACAAAATGTCAGTCTACAAAGAATATTAATCTCTACATTAAGTATCTGAAAGGTAAAAGCAACCATTCAAACATTTTATCAACTCCTGAACGATTCTTCCAGCTTTCATAGTCAAAAGCTTTTGTGTATTTCAGTGTTGTTTCAAAATGTTCTTTCAACTGCTCAACGACCGATTGTTCTTCTCCAATCAGAGCCAGTTCGTATTGATAACGGAAACTTCTATAATCAAAATTTGCAGAGCTTATGGAGAATATTCTTTCATCAACCATAAAACCTTTGGAGTGAAGGTTTCCTATTTGATAAAATCTAATATCAACTCCTCCCTCACAAAGTTCTCCTAAAAACTTCCTGCAAACTATATCAGCAATTCTAACATCGGAATGAAAAGGTATTATAACAGTTACCTTAACTCCTCTTGCAACAGCATCGCAGAGTTTCTTTCTAAGTCTGTGCCCTGGCAAAAAATAGGGACTTTCAATAATTATTTCGTTAGTTGCTTTGTCTATTAAATCCTGATAGTATTTCTTAATGGCTTGATGATAGGGATTAGGCACATCTTGAACTAATACCCATGAGTTATAGTATTGATTTCTCTTATAACTTTTGCTGGACAGTTTATATTTATCGAAGGTTCTAAAACTCTCATTAAAAGAATATCTAAAAAGCTTTGTTAGGTCTGCATCATCAATTCTTAAATTTAGCTCTCTCCAACTAATTGAATAGGCAGTAAGATTTGCAGAACCAATATATGTAATTTGATTATCAATAATAAGTATTTTTCGGTGATTGCGACAATGGTTTTTAATAAAATATGTTCTTGCAAGTTTAATTTTCTTATAAACCCTAAGCTCAACTCCATATTGAATTAAAGGCTCAAAAAAAGACACATCAGAATTGCTACCCCATCCATCAACTAAAACCTTTACTTTAATTCCTTGTCTGGCTTTTTCAATAAGTGCTAAGCGAAATTTCTCTCCAATTGATCCTGTCCCAAAACGAAAAGTTTCCAAAGCAATGCTTTTTGTAGCTTGCTCAATATCCTTAATCATATCGTTGAACAAAACAAGATTATCGTTATAAACTTTGTACTGATTATCCATAACCTATTTTTAGGCACATTAAAATTACAACTACAATACGACTTTGAACGTCTCTTTGTTGCATTAATGCGAATTAAAACAAAGAATGCATATGAATACATTATAGACTTTTCTGATAAAATAAACACAAAAACAAATAAAAAAGTGTCGATAAATTTTGTAGTTATAAAAATAGTTGTAATTTTGCACGACCAATTCTGAAAGGAATTGGAGAGATGGGTGAGTGGCTGAAACCAACAGTTTGCTAAACTGTCGTACCTATAACGGGTACCGGGGGTTCGAATCCCCCTCTCTCCGCAGAAGAATTGAGGAAGATATTCGGGGTGTAGCGTAGTCCGGTCATCGCGCCAGTTTTGGGAACTGGAGGTCGCAGGTTCGAATCCTGCCACCCCGACAAAGAGGGAATCAATGGATTCCTTTTTTTATCAAATGTTGGTTCAGTAGCTCAGCTGGATAGAGCAACTGCCTTCTAAGCAGTAGGTCGTGGGTTCGAATCCCGCCTGAATCACAAAAAAAAAGCACTTACAAATTAATGCAAGTGCTTTTTTTATTGACCTAAAGTTAATCTATTAATATGACTTCAAAATAATTTTAATTTATAAATCGTATTTACGTTTTAGGTTAATCCAGCTTCCTCCATTGTAAACATTGTTATATCCATTTGAACTAAGAAATGCTTTAGCGGAAGCTGACCTCATTCCTGAAGCACAACAAGTAATTAAAGTATTTTCTTTATTCTTCAACTTACTTAGATTTTGCGGAAGTTTATCAACAGAAATATTCAAAGCGCCTTTTATATGGCCTTGTGAAAATTCTTCTTTTGTGCGAACGTCAAGTATTGTTGCCCCATTTTTAATCAATTCTCCTAAATCTACTGAAGGAGCCATTCCTAATATTTTTCTTATTGTATCACTCATTTTTTTCTTTGTTTTTAATTTTTGACGCTGCAAAGATATATCAAATATTTGAATTATTATAATATCACCAATAAATTATTTTATTATCACTCTTTTTTTCTTAGAATATCACTTAATTAGGAAAATAACTTGTATCTTTGCCGAAGATTAATTTTAGACTAAATAAAATAAATTTCTGTAATGATATTTAAAGAAGATATTTCAGAAAAACTTGCCAGTGAATTGTTTGAAGATAAGGATAAGACCTTGGAGTTCATTGCAAAAATTAAATGGAAAGATGGTTTTGTTTGTACAAAATGTGGCAATACTAATTACTGTGAGGGCAAAACTACTGCTTCAAGAAGGTGTACCCGTTGCAAAAAAGAAGAATCGGCCACTGCTCACACTATATTTCACAATATTAAATTTCCTATAAACAAAGCTTTCTACATTGCATATAATGTATGCGTTGTGGGTAAAGAAATCTCTTCTTACGAATATTCTGACCTTCTTGGACTAAATCAAATGACTTGCTGGAAATTTAGAAAGAGAATTAAAGATTGCATTATTAAACAAAAGCAAACTAAGGACAAGCTAACAATAAAGAAAATTTTGCTGTCAGAGGAATAAAATATTTGAAACTATAAATAACTAATTTAGGGAGAAGTTTTTATTTAATCTTTTTCTTGTTCAACTTTTTCAATTATTTTGATTAGTTCTTCTTTTTCAATAGGCATTCCAACAAATTCATTACATCCCGCAAAAAAAGCTTTTTCTTTTTCTAATGGTGTAATTATTTCAGATATTGCAATAATAAATACTTGTTTATTATTCTCTCTAATCTTTCTAATTGTTTCATTTCCTCCAATATCATAAGACATTAAAGAGATCAGGATTATATCAGGATTTTCAATTATTGTTTTTTCAATTACATCAACTCCTGTTTTAGCACAACTAATATCATATTTTTCATTCAATGCTTTATCCGATAAAAACATAGGACACGCCCTATCATCCGCAACAAGTATTTTAGTTTTTTTAGAATCATAATATTCTACTTCAATATTAGTATCCTTAGCATTCTCATCATCAATAATAATTATTTGTGATTTAATTTTTGCCCAAAATAAGGTTCCTTCTCCTTCTTTAGATTCAATATTATATTCTGCACCCACATAATCTAAAATTGCTTTTGTTATTGACAATCCTAAACCTGTGCCTGATTTATAAGAATCAAGCTTTTCAAATCTATTAAATGCTTTAGAAATATTCTCATTAGAAATGCCCATTCCTGTGTCTTGTACATAAAATCTAATTTTGTCGCCAACAACCTCATATCCAATTTTGATATATCCTTTTTCAGTAAATTTAATAGCATTTTCCATAAGCTCTTTCAGAATTTGAGTAAGCCTATCTTTATCGATATAAACTATGCAACTTTTATGAGGGCTATCAACAATTAAATCAACACCATCCTTCATTTTATATCTAAAAACACTCTCTATTTCATCAAAATATTGCTTTAAATCAAACTTAACTCTTTTTATTTCCATAAAACCTGTTTCTATATCCGAAAGGTCTATTATGTCGTTTACAAGATTTAATAGATTATCATTATTCTCTCTAACAATTTTTTTATATTCAAGCTGTTCCTCCTTATCTTCAGATTCAGTTATAAGATTAGTAAATCCAATTATTGCATTTAATGGAGTTCTTATTTCATGACTAATATTAGATATAAAATTAGATTTAAGTTTCTCGCTCTGGATTGATTTTTCTAATGCCTCGTTAAGTTTTAATTCTGTAAGCTTAAAATTTTCTATATTGAAAACTATTGCATTCATTAGTCTGTATTTCCCATTTGTATCTTCATTTATTTCAACTATTCCTCTTACTTGCCACCATGAATATGCTTCATCTTCTAAAAACTTTCCAATAAATTCAAACTGAAATTCATGATGGTCTTCAATTTGCATAAGACTATTATAAAATTCTTTAAACTTTTCAACAAAAGAAGGTTCAATAATCTTCTCACATATATCTAAAATAGTATACTTTAAAGTTTTCTTTTCTCCATTATAGTCGGTAATTATTAACTGAACAATTTTTTCCCTTTCGTCAAAATTACAAAAAACTGTTTTTAAGGAAGGAATGGCAAATGATAATAGCTTAATATTTAATTCTAATTCCTTTTCATGTTTCTCCTTTTCTATTATTCTCCTATTAAGTCTTCTATTTCTAATTCTTAGGAGTAAAACAACTATCAATCCAATAAGTACTGCAAGGAACATTATTATTAATAAAGTATGAGAGAGGAAGAAGGCCTTCCAAAGATTAATTGGTTCTGTATTAGTAGGAAGAAATTTTGGACTTCCTCCCAAATTTATTATTTTCGCATAATCGAAAATTGGTGTTGGAAGCAAATTATCAATTGTCATCTTCTCTGGAATCTCTCCATTAAAAACTCTCATTGCTTTAGCTGCTGCTGCTGCTGCATTCTTTTGAGCCGATTGAACAAATCCTCCAACAAATCCTTCTCCAATAAAACCATCATAAACATTGAGTATTGGAACTTTTGTATTGGCTATTATTTGAGGATAAAGTTCTTGTGCTAAATATCTTTTTTCTCTATTATCAACCTGCCAAGTGCTAAATATTACAAATGAATTCTTTTCTAAATTTCTACACTTAAGTAATAATTCTTCTTTGCTATTTGCGTCAACGCCATATTCTATCTCAATTCCATCATTTTCATATCCCTTTAGAATATACTTTGCCTCCTTCATAAAGAATTGCCCCGTTGGGGATTTATCTGCCCATACATATACTTTATTTGTATTGGGGAAAATCCTGAGTCCTGTTTTATAAACTTGACCAACACCATAATCGCTAATAATTCCCGTTACATTTTTTTTATTATTAACTCTTCCTCGCTCCAATTCAGAAACAAATATAATTGGGTATTTACTAATTATGGAATCTGTGTAGGTAAGAAAAACATCTGTTGCTCCATAATCAAAAGCCATGACTACATCAACCTTTTCGTTGATTTTTGCAAAATAATCCTTAACTATTTCTGTTCTTGCTTTAAGATCTGGATTTATTTTTTCATTAAGGTACAATTCAAGTAGTTTTATTGAATACCCATTATCAACAAACTTCTTCATTATTGTTTCTTTGCATGTTATTGCCCAATGATTTGTTTCATTGAAAGAGCTAACATAAACCACAGTTTTATTTAAAGGATTTCTATTATCTGAAAAAGCATAATAAGGAGATAATAAAAATAATAAAACTATAAGTTTAAAAATGGAAGATTTTCTATATGTATTAATCATAATGATTATATTTAGAACATTAATCAATTCACAAATATACAACATTTTTAATCCTTTTACAAACCTTAATCCTTTTTTTAGAGATTATTTCTTTAAAGAATCTTGTATTTTATTATTTCCTATCATAATGAAAAAGGCATTTCTTGATTAGAAATGCCTTTTAGTTATTTATAGAAGTTATGACTTTCTATATAGAGTAAGAAGCTATATTCTATTTATTATGTTTCAATATTTCAAATATAGATTTGTTTTTTGCTTTACTAAATATTACTGGCATACGAAGCAAATCTCCATAACCAACTAATGAGTAGTGTCCATCAAATTCATCGTAGTTAAATTCTGTTCCAACCATTGCAGTTTGAGACATCCAAGTTTCAGAACAATAATTTATACTATCTTTATTTTGATTATAAGCTGTTAAATAATCAGCTCTATTGTCAAATTCAATATTCCCATTTTCAGAATTCATAATAGAAATATCAGAATAATAAGAATTTACTTGCATATTAGATGTATAAGATAATGCAGTTTGAGAATTCTTTTCATAGCTTGTGAGCAATAGTCCTTTATTATCATTAAAATATTCATAGGATGCAATAAATACTGTATCATCGTACTCTCCAATAGAATATTTATATGAGTTGTCTGAGTTTGTAAAATAATAAATTGTTAGCCCTTCAATATTTTCAGTATTTAATAAATTAAAGCCTTTGGCCTGAATTGTTGGAGCAATTTGTTCAAAGGTTTTTCCTGTATAACCTTTCAACTCTGTAATAATGTTGGTTGTTGTTGTTGGTTTTTGTTCTGGCTCGTCATCCTTACATGAGTTAAACGACACAACGCCTACAAGGGCTAAAAGAATTAATGTTAGTTTTTTCATTTGCTTTTCATTTTTTTGTTAATAATTTTTTTACTTAAATTTTATCTCATGAGAGAAAAAATATATCAAATTCTATGCCAAAGTCATATTAGAACCACTTAGAAGATAAATTTATTTGAATCCCATTTCAATACTTAATAATTTAATAAAGATTTCCCGTTTTTCTATTGACAAATTAGAAAATATTTTGTATATTTGCATTTTAAAGACAGTAAAACTTAGTTCTTTGAGTTTCCATTCATCTTTCTCCCACAAATTTTGATAAAATAAAAGATGCACATCTTTTATACCGAAAGATGCACATCTTTTGGGGTGAAAGATGTGCATCTTTGGGGTAAAAAGTCCTTGTTTAATAAGTTTTATATCTTGTTTTAATAGAAATATATCAAGGTTAGAGAGAAATATATCAAGGTTTTTTTCAGCTAAAGTAGGACTAAAAAATTATAAACTAAAAAGAAATATTAATTATGGCTTATTTTTACAGAACAAGAAAGAAATGCTACATTAAGAATGAGGCAAAAGAAGAAAAGTTTTTTGCAGTCCCTGTAACAAAAGGAACTTTGGGAATGGAAGAAATTGCAAAAGAAATCAGTTCAAAAAGCATTGCAAAAGAGAGTGCAATTTTAGCTGTTTTGAAAGAGCTTTCCATAATAATGAAAAACAAATTGGGAGATGGTTATAACCTCAAACTTGATGGCATAGGAACATTTGGAGTTGCCATAACAAGTCTGGGCTACGACAAAGAAGAAAACATAACTCCCAAAAGAGTTAAGTTTAGTAAAATGACTTATCGTGCAGATAGAGATTTGGTGGATGTTCTCCAGGATATGAAGTTTGTGAAAGAACCTCCAGCACCAAAAGGAGCTATTACCAAAGAATTGTTTAGACAAATAAGAAAGGCGAAAAGAAATAGAGATTAAATGTAATTCTTAAATGTTAATGATTATATTTGCCGCTTAAACAATTAATTATAAACCAAAAATTAAAGTTATTATGAAGAATCAAGAAGTAGACAATTCAATTTGTTGTCCTGAGTTTGACCCAATGCCATGGGATGACAAAATAATTGAGTGGGAGAATAAAAGATTTATTAAGGGAAGTGTTTGTACTTTTTTCCACATGCCAATGAATTTCGGTTCTGTTATGAGAAAGCTTGACCAAAAGATTAGAAGCCAAGGTGCAATAGTAGAGGATAATTTGGGTTTATCTGATCATACGTCAAAGTGGAATATGGATATTTTCTTGGCAGTTGACAAAGAAGTCCCTGGTGTTGAGAACATAGTTTTAAGTGGTAAGTTTTACAGCAAGGTTTATGAAGGCAATTTCAGGGAAACTGGTAAATGGTGCAATGACTATAAGGAAATTATCCAATCAAAAGGACTTAACATTAAGAAATGGTATATGTGGTACACAACATGTCCAAAATGTGCTAAGAAATATGGCAAAAACTATGTTGTAATTGTTGGACAAGTTCAGTAGAATAATTATAAATAAAAAACTACTAATATAAGAAACTGATTATTAATCTCATTCAATTAAAAATAAAAAATATTTTGATATTATATCAATAAATCAATTCTCCTTTACGTTAAATTGATGTTACATGTAACCAAAATAGTACTAACTAAATTTGAAAATATGGCAGTAGAAAAAGTTTGGATTGAAGAAGGCTGTATAGCCTGTGGATTATGTGCAGACATATGTCCAGAAGTTTTTAAAATAAATGATGTTGCCAACGTTATTGAAGGTGTTAATTATAAGGATTACACCGATGGAATTAAGGAAGCAGCAGAGTCTTGTCCTGTTGAGGTAATAAAATATTCTGAATAACGCCTTGAAAATAGGATAATGCAAAAGGAGCAAATTAGAAATAATCTGCTCCTTTTCTTTTTTATAGTTGTGTTCTAAAGTATGCCTTAGATTACATCCAAAACTTCTTGTTTTATTTTGTCTAACTGTTCTTGGGAAGGGATAAAATTAATATTTGCTCTGTATTTTACTTCAATATTACTTTCTTCCATATATCTATCAAGAGCTTTCATATTGGCTTGAGCCCATCCATAACTTCCAAAGAGTAAAGCTTTTCTTCCCTTTGGAGCTAATCCTTGAAGATAGGTTAGAAATGCTGCAACAGTTGGAAGGATTCCTTTGTTAAGAGTAGGAGAACCAACACAGATATATTCAGCTTCTATAATTTGAGTCATAATATCTGATATGTGAGTATCTTTTAAGTCGTATATATAGTAGTTGTATTTCTTGTCTTCAAAGGCTTCTTTAACCATTTGAGCAATCATTTCGGTGGAATGCCACATTGAGTCGTAAACAATTACTGCTTTCTTATCAGTTTGGTTTGAACCCCATTTTTCATAGTTTTCAAGAATTAGAGAAATGTGTTTTCTCCAAACAATACCATGACTTGGACAAATCATTTCAATGTCTAAACTTCTAACTATTTCCATTACTCCAACAACTTGAGAAGAGTATGGTAAAACAATATTTGCATAGTATTTCTTTGCTTCTTCCAAAATTGTTTCAACAGGATACTCGTCATCAAAACGTTCACTTGATGCTATGTGTTGACCGAAGGCATCATTTGAGAATAAGATTTTCTCTTCAGGGCAATAGGTTACCATATTATCTGGCCAATGCACCATTGGAGTCATAACGAAGTGAAGATTTCTTTTCCCAATATTAAGGGTATCTCCTGACTTAACAGTTTGGAATTTCCAATCTTTCTTATAATGTAGTCTATGTTCCTTTTCTCCTGCAACTGATGTTATAACTGTTGCATTAGGAAGCATTTCCATAACCTCTGGCATTGCTCCAGAATGGTCCATTTCTACGTGATTGGAAATAACATAATCTATCTTCTTTGGGTCAATAATATCGGATATTCTTTCTATTAATTCCTTAGTTAAATATCCTTTTACGGTGTCTATTAATGTGATTTTCTCATCTACTATTAAATAAGCGTTGTAGGTAGAGCCTCTTTGAGTTAGATAACCATGAAAATTTCTAAGCTTCCAATCAATTGCACCTACCCAGTAGATGTCTTTTTTTACTTCTATTGCTTTCATTTTATTTTGTTTTTTATCTATTACTTAACATTTGTTTTATTGCATCTCCATATTCTTGGGCAGCTTTCTTGTTCCCTGCCTCTTTATAATGCTCTTCCAAAAGAGAGTATAGTTTGATGTAGGCATTTTTTTGGTCAAGTCCGTAGGCTTGATAAATTGCAAGTAGTTGTTGCATTGTTTGCTCATCGAAACGATCTATTGAAATAATTCCCTTCAAATATTCTTCTGCTCCATAAAGGTCTTGTTGTTTTAGTTTTATGTTGGCAGCCAATGAATAGGAAGGAGAATATTTAAAATTATCTTTTATTACTTTATTGCAAAGTAAAAGAGCTTCTTTTTCCTTATTTTGCATAAAGAGAGCATAAGCTTTAAAATAATTTGCGTTTTCAGAGTTAGGATTTAGTTTAAGCATTTGGTTAGTAAACATAATCACACTATCAGGCAAATTCTTTCTTAAATAAATTTCACTAAGGCTTATTAATGCTGTTTCGTTTTGAGGGTCTACTTTGATTGCTTTTAAATAAAAAGAGATAGCCTCATCTAATTGTCCCTTACTTTTTAATTCAAAAGCCTTAACATCTGATTTATCCTGACGCTTAAGAACAACACAAATTGGCTTACCATCAACCTCAACCTTGTAAACTGTATTCTTTGGAGGGAAAACTCCACTTTGCAATTGCTCCGGAGCAATTCCTGTATTGCATATTATAGCATAATCCCAATCAACATCTCCTTTTTCATTGTAGCGAATAAAGGCAGTGGTGAATTTTGCAGTATCATGTCGGAAATAGTAATTAATTGGTTTTGGATGCCAACAAGCAACCACAATTTTATCTCCTGTTGTAAGTTCGTCTTTCTTTGCATTTGCAATAACCCATTCTGAGGCTTCTCTAAGCGAATGGAAATAATAATCTAATTCGTAATTTCCATAAGCTTTATCCATTCCTCCTGATAGCTCATTGAAATATACATATTGATGTGGGTGATTTCTTATAGAGTGGATGATTGGATTGATTGAAAGAATTCCAAAAGCAGAAAGAACTATTATTTTCCAATACCTCTTATCGTAAGCTTTAACTAAGCTTTCTATTCCCAAAGCAGCAAAAGCAACTAAAGAAGGATAAGTAAAGATAGCATGACGCCAACCTCCATATACATTTGATTTGTTTATAATAATCCAGAAGATAGGGAAAATAAATGTGAAGAGTAAAACGAAGTAGTAGAACCACTGTTTTTTGTTTTTAAACATTAAAACAAATCCTGCCAATGCTCCAAGAATAACAACCATTGGTATTGTCATTAAAATAAACTTAGGAGTATAGTACCAAGGCAAAACATCTGACCACTGTGCTTGTCCTTCAAAAATTTGACGCAAAGAAGCACTAAAATTTGTCATTCCCTTAAGGGTTGAAATTGGATTATCAATAGGTGATATTAATGCGTAAGGCCAAAACAATACTGAAAGGAAGTATCCAACAAAAACAATTCCCAAACTCCAAAGTAAGACTTTTCCAAATTCCTTTTTAAGAGATTTATATTTCCAAATATAGTAAACAAGGGCAAAAATTGCGAAATAAGCAATTACTATTAATCCTCCAACTCTCACATCTATTGCAAATGCAATTGAGAGAGCAAGCATTATCATTGTGGAGAGTTTTCTTTTTGGCAATTCATCAAGGAATTTAACAATGTAATAAATAGACATCATTGAAGCAGCTGCAAAAGGAATATCCTTGAGGTTATTAAACGAGTGTCCTATAAAACGAGGGGAGACAATCATAAGAATTATTGCAAAAACTCCTGCTCTCCATCCTGCAACTCTTTTAACAAATAATCCAACAAACAAAATTGCCAACCAGCCTACAATTGAATTTAGTGCATGACGAAGTGCCATGTAATCATCAACATTAAAAAGAATTGTTATTCCATGAGCAATGTTGTCTATCAATTGACCATAAAGAGGAAGGTTATAAGTTTCAGTTACTACTGTTGCTGTTGAATCTTGCCCTCCTGTGGCGTAAAAATTAAATACATTCTTTGCGTGTTCTGTGTGAAAGAATTCATCTCCCGAAATTCCAGCTTTCTGACTTGCAATTATCATCATTAGCAACGATACCCCTGCTAATGCATAAAAAATATACTTCCAAATATTTTTTTTATTTTCAATTTTATTTTCTCCCATGGCTAAATTATTTTTTCTCCATTATATGTTCTTGCAAAATATGTTGGTCTGTTCTTTGTTTCAATGAAAATTCTTGCAATATATTCTCCTAAAATTCCAAGTGAAAGTAATTGAATGCCTCCAAGAAAAAGAATTGTAACTAAAAGTGAAGGATAACCTTTAACATCGTTGCCATAGACAATTGTATCATAAAGCATGTAGATGGCATAAATAAAAGATAGAACTGAAATTATCCCTCCTATAAATGTAGATATTCTTAGTGGTTTGGTGGTGAATGATGTTATTCCTTCAATTGCCAATGAAAACAATTTTAAATAATTCCATTTTGTTTCTCCTGCTGCTCGAGGGTCTCTATCAAAAAGTATTTCTTTCTTATTGTATCCTATCCAGCTGAACATTCCTTTGGTGTATCTATTTGCTTCTCTTATCTGTTTTAGTGCCTTAACACAACTCTTGTCTAAAAGACGGAAATCTCCAGTATTTAGTTGAATTGGAATATCGGTGCTTTTTTGTAATATCTTATAAAACCATTGGGATGTTTTCTTTTTAATAAAGGTTTCTCCTTTCCTTGAATTGCGTTTAGCATATACATCATCATAGCCCAATTCCCATTGTTCCAACATTTGAGGAATTAACTCAGGAGGGTCTTGAAGGTCTGCATCCAAAATAATTACAGCATCTCCCTTTACATAATCGAAACCAGCAAGCATTGCTACTTCTTTTCCATAGTTGCGAGAAAGGTCTAAAACATTTATTCTATTGTCTTGATTTCGGATACTGTACAATACTGCTAAAGTATTGTCCTTACTCCCATCATTAATAAATAATACTTCCCATTCATATTGATTCAAATTATCAATAATTGCTTTTATTCTTTGGTACAAAAGCTGAAGTACTTTTTCTTCATTATATGCAGGAATAAGTAAACTAACCTTCTTCATTATTTATTAAAATCTAATATTTTCAACTTACAAATGTACAAATAATATTCAAAATGTGTAAATTTGCAGTTAAATCATTTATTTTATTATAGAAAATTTTCTTCTATGAAACTCAAAACTAAATACATTATTGATAAGTTTGTCTTCTTTTCTATAGTTTTTATTTGCTTATCAATCTTTCTTCTTCCTTTTTTCAAATCCCTTGCAATAACTTTTCTTGCCCTATCAACTCTTTGTGCTTTCTTTACAAAAACTTATGAACTTAAACCATTATTTGACAAGAAGATTCTTCTTTTTCTTATTTTCTTTTGTCTTCATATAATTGGCGTTTTCTATAGTTCAAACAAAGACTCTGCTCTTTTTGACCTTCAAATTAAACTTCCTATGCTTATTCTTCCTCTAATTTTTATATTCCTCCCAAAAAGTTTTCTAACAAAAGATAAGCTTTGGCTTTACGCTTTATCAATTATAGCTGGACTTATCATAACCATATTCTATTGTTTTTCTTTTGGAATTGTTAGAGCTGTAAGTAATTCATTGCCTTTACTCCCTGAAATTATATACACTAAGCTTAGTGCAAGCTTTCATCCCTCCTATCTTTCTCTTTTTGCTTCAACAGGACTTGTTTTGACTTATAAAATTCCTCTAAATAATATTTTCCCTAACTTCAATAAAAGTGGATTAATTAAATCTATTCTAATTGTTTTAATCTCCATTTTCTTAATAATGTTAAACTCCAGAACAGGTTTTATTCTAATGGTGATTTCTTATTTATGGATTTTGATTGATATGTTTTTTGTTAGAAAAAGAAAGGTTTTGGCAATAAGTACTGCACTAATTGTTTCCCTATCTTTACTTTTGGTTCTAAATACAAATATATTAAGCCAAAGATACAATAATGCTATTAATATTATTGGACAAACCAATAATATTGAGCCAGAAATGAGTAGTATGAGTCAAAGAAATTTTATTTATTCAAATAGTCTTAATTTGATTTCCGAGAATATTGTTTTTGGGGTAGGGACTGGTGATGTGAAATCTACATTTGGGAATTTATATGAAAAAGAGAATATACATTTTCATTCATACCTCAACGCTCATAATCAATATCTACAAACAACAATTGCCTTAGGTTTGATTGGACTTTTGATTTTGCTTTCCTTGTTTTTCTTTCCAATGATTAAAATGATAAGAGAAAAAGAGTTTTTCTTTTTAACCATATTCCTTCTTATAGGTTTTAGCTTTCTTTTTGAATCAATGCTTGAAAGAAACATGGGTACATATTTCTTTGCTCTTATTTATGTACTCTCAAATTCCTATTTATACAAAGAAGATTAATTCAAAGAGAAAAAACTTCAAGTATAATTGAAATTATACCCTATATATTTCTCTCTAACCTTGATATATTTCTATTAAAACGGGATATAAAACT
>VSSQ01000332.1_pt1 | contig 39672 bp, 28 predicted proteins | sample 4763081 | NCBI WGS metagenome assembly VSSQ01 (sample SAMN12137344, study PRJNA551015) | bioreactor metagenome | isolation source: SDC9 anaerobic chlorinated ethene degrading culture | place: USA: Knoxville, Tennesee | collected 2015-01-01
ATCTTTCAAAAAAAATAGAAACGATTAAGTATTATTGCAATATCTTATAATGCAACCATTTTAATTTTAGGGAGTGAGTTTTATACTTGCTCCTTTTTTTTATCCACTAATTTACACTAATTTTTTTCTTTTTTCTAATTAATCATCATCTCTTTCTGCAATGATTTCTTTTCGGTAGATTATTTCTTTATTTTGCGTATCGTAGATTTCTGTGATGGGACCATCATCACTCATTTTGTTTTTATCTAAGTATTTCTCCATTGCTGGATATACTTTGAATATGCCTACCATAATGGAAAAGAAACCTTTAAATGGAATTTTGGTTATTAGATAATCTGTTTGTGGTGTTTGTTTGAGGGAGTAGTTTTTTTGAAGCTGGTCTAATTTATTTTGGTCGTTAATATTTATAATGCAACCTATATCGGAATGTAGTTTATCTTTTTCTACTAATTCTGGGTCATCATAATAAATTCCAATATTTTGAGTAATCTTTAATCCATAGTCATTTTGGAGTTCATCGCTAAGGGATTTCATTATCTCTCCATTCTTTGAATAATCTCCCACCAATTGCTTATATACTATGGTTTCCCCTCCTGCTTTCTCTACTTTAAAATTGAGTTTATTGAATCCTCCAAAATAAGCATAAAACCCAAACAATATTGCTGCTACAACAAGCAAAGCAATCAAAATTTTCTTTATTGATTTCATAATATTCGATTTTTTTAGATTGTTTTGAGTAGCAAATATACTACAAAAATTACTCTTTTTTATTTTTCTGTTTACATGATAATATTTTAATTTCTTATGCGTTTGAAAATGAGTTATTATTCAAAATTATTTTTATTATGAAAAGGAAACAATTTTTAGCCTTAACTTTAATTATTGCGGGTATTTTCACTCTTTTGTTTTACAGAAATTCTATTGGAATTAATCTAACTATTTTTGAGTGGGTTCTTATTCCTGTAATGCTTTTTGTTAACAAACCTAATAAACTAAATTTTTTGAGCAAGTCTATTCTTGTTACTCTAATTCTTAGCTCCATTATGGTTACTGTAATCAATACTCCTTGGACAATATTTATTAATTTTGTTTTACTTTTCTCTTTTAGCACTCTTTTGACTTTTAAAGGTTTCCGCTCATATATTCATGCTTTGGGTGAATCTTTCATCCGTTTATTTACAACTCATTTCTCCTCTCAAAACTATTCTGACAAAAACAAAGATGATATTAAACTGACTAATCTATTCACAAAAATACTTCTTTATGGTATTGTTCCTCTTGCCACTATTCTAATTTTTCTTCTTATGTATTTTAATGCAAGTTCCAAGTTTGCCAGCACAGTTGAGCCATTATTTAATTACATAGGTAGATTTTTTGAGAATTTGAATATAACCATTGTTCTGATTTTTATTTTGGGTGTTATTGTTGCAAATGTTCTTTTAAGGAAATCTAAACCAATTGGTCTTTGGGATATGGATATTTCTTCCAAAGATGATTTAGAGAGGAAAAGGATACGTCATTTTTTAACTTTTAAAACAACTGGTTTGAAGACTCAAAACATAATGGGGATAATAACCCTAATTGCCTTAAATGTTCTTATTCTTATTTTCAACATAACCGACATTCAATCTGTTTGGTTCTTTACGTGGGAAGGTGATTTCTTAAAAGAATTTGTTCATCAGGGTACTTGGATATTAATTTTCGCCATTCTTTGTTCTTCTTTAATTGCTCTGTTCCTCTTTAAAGATAATTTGAATTTCTATTCCAAGAACAGGCTTATAAAGAGTCTTACCATTGCTTGGATTGCTCAAAACATAGTTATGGCTATTTCTGTTATCATTCGTAACTATTGGTATATGACTTATTTTGGACTTGCTTACAAGAGAATTGCTGTTCTTTTCTTCCTTATTTTAGCCATCATTGGTCTAATTACAATTATCATTAAAATAACTAAAAAGAAAACTGCATTTTATTTACTTAAAACAAATAGTTTTGCAGCCATTATCGTAATTGCCATTTCAAGTTTTGTAGATTGGAATGTTGTTATTGCCAAATATAACTTCAATAACTATGAAAAATCGTTTGTTGAATATCGTTTTATGGCTAATCTTGAAGACTCCGCTCTACCCTACACCATCAAAACCAAAGAAGAGTTAAAAACAATTGATTCCCTTCAAAACAAAGCACTACCAACTATAACAAGTTACAGTTATTTTTGGGATAGTGAAAAGTATTTTGAAATGATGGAATTAAAGAAAAGTGATTTCATAAAGAGATACCAAACCCAAAAACCATTAGAATGGAACCTATCGGACTATATCACATATAAGAAACTTAAAAATAAATAAATTCCAACTTATTTAAAATTAGCCTCATTTTTGTTTCTTTATTTCATTTATTATATGTTACTTTGCATATAAATTAAATGACAATAAATATGAAACATTTATTATTCTCTATTTCCCTTTTCTTCCTTTCTTTTGGAAGTTTTGCACAAAGCAAATTTGATTCATTTTCTTATCGTAAGTCTAATGACACTTGTCAAAGGGTTATTGCTGATCTGGATACGTTTTTTGTTAAATATGACACTCTGGGAAATATCTCCAATCATTTAATTAAAACCATTACCGATTCTGTTTATTCTTCTTTGGATAGTACCTGGTCTTACCGTACTTACAGGACTGTTGATTTTTGTGAGGGTGATTTAATTGCTCTTGTTGCCAAGCCTCAGTTCCCTGATAATGATAATCAGTATCATCAGTCAATGAATAATTGTATTTATTATTGGGATTTTGGTGATGGTGATGCTGACTCCATTCCTTATAATAATTTGGTTGGTAAAATATGGACTAAGCCTAAGGCTTATGAGTTAAAATTAACTGTTTTGGATACTAATTTAATATATGAAAATGGAACTGGTTGTATAAGTGAAAACAATATAAATACTATTATCAGGATAACTCAAAATCCAATAAAGAGTGTTAAAGCTCCTGTTGAAATATGCTCTGGAACTCCTTTTATGTTAAATGTTGGTTCTGACACTAATTCTACAATTATTATTGATTCAATTAAAAGAGAAGAAAGTATTACTGGATTATTCGATTCGCTTATTTTTATTCCTGATGGTCCATATTGTCCTTCTCTCTATTTGGAAACCTCTATTTTCATTGATGATTTCTTTCCTGACAAAACTTTTGATTCTATTAATGATTTAAGAAGTGTTTGTATTAATATGGAACATTCCTTTGTTGGAGATCTTTCAATTGAACTTTATTGTCCAAATGGGCAAAAAACCATACTGAAACATTTCAATCATACTGGTGGTTCAAATATGGGAATACCTGGTTATGGTAATTCAGGTTGTGAAATGTCTCCAACAAATCTTCCTGGCACTGGTTGGACTTATTGTTATTCAAATCAATACTTAGATTCTGCAAGAGGTGTTATCTCTGGTAATATGCCTTCGCCTATTGACTCTTCCAATACAATCAATCACTCAAAATATTACCAAACTCCTGTGCAAAATGCTACAAGTGCTGCTACTGGCTTTGAAACTCCTGATTTGAATGGTTTCAGTACACTTATTGGATGTCCAATGAATGGAGAATGGAAACTGAGAATTTCTGATTACTGGGGAAATGATAATGGATTTTTATTCTGGTGGAAATTAGATTTTAAACGAATAAATACTTGGGATTATCAATCAGTTTTAGATAATGTTGTAGTTGAAGGAGCAAATAATTATAATCTTTCTAATGATACTGTTGTAATTACTCCAATAATTGACTCCTCTGGATTAATTCGTTATAACGTAAGTGTAATTGATGATTTTGGTTGCGTTTGGGATACTGCTGCTTATTTGAATGTGGCTCAAAGTCCTATTATTAATCTTGGAAGTGATTCTTCAAGCTGTGCACCTTTCAGCCTTTCATTAAATTGTGGAAATCCTGATGCAGTTAGTTATTTATGGCTTCCAAATGGAGATACAACTCAAAGTATTATTGCTTCCTCTCCTCAAACATTGGATTCTTCAATTTCATATATTGCTCAGGTAACTAACTATAATGGTTCAATTTATTGCACTTCTTCCGATACAATAACCCTATTTGTTAATTCAACTCCATTAAGTCCAACAAACCTGAATATTGAAGAACAGCACAATTTATTTAAAATTAATTGGCAATCAAATGCTCAAAGTTTTGAATTATATAGAAATGATACTTTAATTGCTATTACACCGGAACAGGAATATATTGATTCAAATCTTGTACATGGTGAAAATTACTGTTATGAAGTAAAAGCTTTTAATGGAATTTGTGAAAGTGATATTTCTAATGAAGTATGTGAGGTTTTTCTTGATATTAATACAATTGAAACCAATAATTTTAATGCTTACCTCTACCCTAACCCAACCAGCAATAAAACAATTCTAAGAGTTGAAGGATTAAATGAAAATGCTAATGTAAGAATTTATGACATTACTGGAAGATTGATTAAAACATTAGAATTAAATACAGACCAAAAAGAATTGGAAATAGACGTTCAAAACTTTGCAAAAGGTATTTATAATATTAGAATTTCTAATTCCACATTAAACACTACTAAGAAATTAATTGTTAATAGATAAATTGATAAGTTGATATGAAAAAATTATATATAGTTTTATTTGCCCTTGTTTTAGGGATAAGTTTTAATTCCAAAGCACAAACATTTTCTGCTGTAAACAGTGATGGAGATACTATCTATTATTATATTACTTCTACCAATCCTTACAAAGTTTCTGTTACATTTAAGGGTTCTACAAATTTATCATATTCAGATGAATATACTGGCGACATTACAATTCCTAGTTCAGTTGAATACAACAATATTACTTATTCTGTATCTGCAATAGGTATTTATGCATTCTATAATAATTCTAACATAACTTCTATCAATCTTCCATCTACTATTACATCTATTGGAGCTTATGCTTTTAGAAATTGTTCTGGACTTACTTCAATCACAATTCCTGAAAATGTTACTCAAATTCTTAGCAATGCATTTCTAAATTGTACTGGTCTTACTTCAATAAATATTCCTTCATCTGTAAATAATATAGGTATGTCTTCTTTTTCTAATTGTACAAATGTAGATACTATTATTATGAACAGAGTAATACCTCCAACTTGTGCAAGTAATGCGTTCCTAAATATTCCAAATACTGTTACTGTTATTCTTCCATGTTCATCCTATGTTAGATATAGAAGTGCTTCTTGTTTTAACAATTTCACCAACTTGCAAGAATTAGATACATGTCTTTATGAAATTAATGTTCAATCAAGTGATACAACATTAGGCACAGTTACTGGCTCAGGAACATATGCTTATGACACCATAACTATTACTGCAACTCCATTAAATAATTATGAATTTATTAGATGGCAAGACGGTGATACAAATTCAATAAGAACAATTATTGTATCAAAAGACAGTACCTTTACAGCAACTTTTAAAGAAGTTGTTTACAATATTATTATCGACACTAACTGTCAAAATCATTCGTATTTCTTTTATGGAAATTATTTGGAAACAGCAGGAACATATTATCGCACATATTCACTTTCTCCAACAAAAGACAGCGTTATAGTTCTTCATTTAAGTTTTAATCCAACTTATTCTATTGATATTTACGACACAATTTGCGATGGAGAAACTTATACTCAAAATGGATTTAATACAAATACATCTGGACTAAATATTCTATTCCTTCAAACCACAAAAGGTTGCGACAGTTTAATTAATTTATACCTTACAATTAATCCAACTAAAACATTTAACTTTAATGACACAACTTGCCAGGGTCGAACTTATACTTTATATGGTTTTAATGTTGACACAGCAGGATTACATACATTAAATCTTCAAACATATAAAGGATGTGACAGTACTGTTAATCTTACTCTATTTATGCATCCGTCATATAGTGCTGATATTTATGGTGAAGTTTGTGAAGGTAAGTTCTATTATCAAAATGGTTTCTTTGAACATATGCCAGGCATTCACACTCGTTATCTTCAAACAACAAAGGGTTGTGACAGTTTAATAAATCTTCATTTAACAGTTATACAAACTCCTGCTCCAACCAATCTTACACTAAATAATATTGCAAACTATATTGAGCTAAACTGGGAAGGAGAACAAGAAAACTATGTAATTTATAGAGATAATGATTCTTTAACTGTGACTACTTTAAGAATATATCAAGATAGTAATGTTGTTGAAGGTGTAAATTATTGCTATAAGATTAAAGCTTTAAATGGTGAGTGTGAAAGTGTTTTCTCTAATGAAGAATGTAAAACTTTCCTTAATATTAATTCTATTTCAACTAATAATTTCAATGCTTATCTCTACCCTAACCCAACAAGCAATAAAACAATTCTAAGAGTTGAAGGGTTAAATGAAAATGCTAATGTAAGAATTTATGACATTACTGGAAGATTGATTAAAACATTAGAACTAAATGCAAATGATAAAGAATTAGAAATTGATGTAGAAAACTTTGCAAAAGGTGTTTATAGTATTAGAATAATTAATTCCTCAATAAATATTTCTACGAAGTTTATCAAAGAGTAAATCTATGAATAATAAAATGGCAGATAATTGAGTTAGTAAGGTAAATATATTATAAATTTACGCAGTATGAAAAGAATAATTTTAATAATAGTGGTTCTTATTGGTTTGGGTGCTTATAATCTTAATGCACAAGAACCTATTAAGGAGGACAAGACTACTCAAACACAATCAAAAGTTGATCCTCAAACAATTAAAGCTCAAAAAAAAGCTGAAAAGGCATTGAAGAAAGCTGAAAAAGCTCAATTGAAAGCTGAAAAAGCTCAACTTGAAGCTCAAAAGAATTTCGACAAAGCTGAAAAGGAAAGAAAAAAAGCTGAAAAAGTTGCCGAAAAAGAAAGGAAAAGATTAGAAAAACAAGCTAAGAAGGAAGCTAAACAGGCTTTAAAACAAGCTAAAAAAGCAGAAAAAGAAGCTAAAAAAGCAGAAAAAGAAGCTAAGAAAGCGGAGATACAACAATAATTTTTTCTACCTGATTTTCAATCTTCAAAAGATAAATCCCTTGTTTTAGGTGTGGGATTGGGATTGAATATTGGGATGAAAAGACTTTATGGTTGGAGAGTTTTCCTTCTTTCTCTATTTTACCCATTTGATTGATAATTTGAAATCTTGTGTCTTGGGAATTTGTGGAGGTATAGGTAAATTGTATTTTATCTTTTACTGGGTTGGTTTTTAGTTGCAAAGTAAATTGGGGTTGGGATGTAATTTCTTTTATGGAGATTGGGTAATATTGGTTGGTTGTGGAGGCTAAATAGGCTATTGAAAATGCTAATTGAGTTATCTTTTTCATATAGTTGTAGTTGAGGGTTGTGGATAGGTCGTTATGGGTGTGATAGAATGGATGCATTTGCGATTCTTGAAGGAATATGGCTTTTCTTCCCCAACTATAATAGGACCAAGAGTCAGAATTTTGTTGAAATTCAGTTGTTGTATTAGGGATTAAAGATGTGTAATTGAGTGCTGTTTGTTCACAAAATTGGGTAAATTCCTGGGAATTATCATAATAAACTAATTTTACTGAATCTGCATTTATGGTGTCGGGATTATAGCCTATCATATCCAAATTCATCATCGCTGCAATATGTTCATTATATCTATAATGTGATTGCTGAATTGCGTAATTACTTCCATGAAGGCCTAACTCTTCGGCAGCATATAACTCAATACGAAGGGTTTTAATGGGTTGAATATTGTATTTCTGAAACATTCTTGCTATTTCCAAAATTGCTGCAACAGATGAAGCATTATCGTCTGCTCCTGGTGAGTTATTAAAATAGGTTAGTGTATCATAAGAAGCATAAGAATCGTAATGTGCTCCTACAACAAAAAAAGTATCTGGATTATAAATTCCTTTTTTGTCTGCAACAACATTGTATTGCCAACCAGTATTTATTATTCCTGAATGGTAGGGGTATTGAAAATTCTCCATATAGAAACTATCAAGTTTTGCATCCCATCCATATTCTTGTAATCTATTTTTCAGATAATTGGCAATCTCAACCCTATTTGGATTGAAAGCATATCGTGAACCAAAATTTTGGAGTTCCTCAACGTTATTCTTTAATGAATCGGCATTAATTTCTTGACTATAAACAACTAATTCCTTGTTGAGTTGAGAAAACACATTAAAGGGTAAGAGAATAATTAATATAAGATAGTAATATCTATTCATAATTCTTTTTCAATTTGGGTTAAAAACATTAAGGAGCTTAAAGATCAATATCCTTAAACTCCTTAACGCATTTTGTGAGATAAAAATTCTATTATTTTACAATCTTCATTTCATTAATTAAGTTTTGTGCTCCCGCAAACTTATCAATTATGAATAATACATAACGTATATCAACATTTATGCAACGTTGCAAATCTGGGTTGAATGCAATGTTTCCACTCATTGCTTCCCAGTTACCATCAAATGCAATACCTATCAATTCTCCTTTTGCATTCATTACTGGTGAACCTGAGTTTCCTCCTGTAATGTCATTATTAGTAATAAAAGCTACTGGAACTGTTCCATTTACTCCATATTGGCCATAATCTTTTGTTTTGTGTAGTTCTTTAAGTTTAGTTGGTATTGTAAATTCCCAGTTAGTGGTGTCTTCTTTTGCCATTATTCCTTCAAGGGTTGTGAAATAGTTGTAGGTGATTCCGTCTTTTGGTTGATATTCTTTCACTTGTCCGTAAGTGTAGCGAATTGTTGAGTTTGCATTTGGTGCAAAATGTTTTGGACTTTCCATTTCCATTACTCCTTTCACGAATAGTCTATTAGCTTTATTTAGGTCTGAATAGGATTTTTGAGCAGTTGCCAAACGTGTATTTACATTATCCACAAACATTTTGTATAGTTCAAACATTGGGTCATTGGCTATTTGGTCAGCTGTTGGGTTTGCTAAAAGTTTTTCAACTTTTTCAGGAGTTACCATTTGTGATTTTTCAAATATTTCATTAGCTATTTTAGCAAAATCATATCGATATTTGAATGCAAGGTCAAGGAATGCTTCACTTTGTTGAACTGTTGGAACATTACGGAAAAACACATCCATTCCTGCTGAAAGTAGTTTTTCTTCTGTTATATAGTTGAAATCCTTAAAGATTGCATCAATGTTTTCTTTTGCTTGTGCTATTATTTGTTTTGCTTTTTCTGAATTACCATTTTCTCTGAGTTCTTTTTCCAAACCCATAAATTGACGAGCAACTGAAACTGCTGAATTTCCTCTTAAAATGGCTTCATTGGTGTAAATTCTTAAATAATCATATTGATTGGTGATATTCATTGAGGTTTCAAGGTCTTTAAGAACAGTTGCATATTCTGCCTTTCTTTCTGGTGTTTTTTCAATCCATTTTGCAAATCTATCTTCAATATCTTTTTTGGTTTGATAAACATCTAAATCTTCAAGACACTGTGTTTGACCAATGTAAAACTTCCAATAATTAGATAGTTGAGCAAATTTACTTGCATATTGAATTCTAACTTTTGGGTCTTGACGCATATCCTTATCCATAACCTGGCGAATTGCAGTTCTTGCTGTTACAACTGATGGATTATAAACATCAACAGCTTGCTTAACTCCATAGCTTGTTAGGAAACGGTCTGTTGAACCAGGAAATCCCATAACCATAGCAAAATCATTATTCTTAACTCCTTTTAGAGATATTGGAAGGAAGTGTTTTGGTTTTAAAGGAATGTTTTCTTTTGAATATTCAGCTGGTTTTCCATCTTTTGAAGAATATACTCTAAACATTGAGAAATCTCCTGTATGACGAGGCCACATCCAGTTGTCTGTGTCTGAACCAAACTTACCTATTGATGAAGGTGGTGCTCCAACCATACGAACATCTTTATAAACTTCATAAACAAAAAGTATATATTGGTTACCATCAAACATAGTTGAAACTTGTGCTGTATATCCATTTCCTTTTTCAGCTTCTTCTCTAACTTTTTTTATGTTATCTCTAATTATGCTACTACGATTTTCTTCTGTGGTTTCTTTTGTTACATTTTGTAAAACCTTTGAAGTTACATCTTCCATTCTGATAAAGAATTTGGCTGTTAAACCTGGACAAGGTAGTTCCTCTTGTTTTGAATATGCCCAAAAACCATTCATTAAATAATCGTGTTCAACGGTTGAATGTTCTTGAATTTGAGGATAACCACAGTGGTGGTTGGTCAAAAGTAGTCCTTCATTTGAAATAATTTCTCCTGTACATCCTCTTCCAAATTGGACAATAGCATCTTTAAGTGAAGCTTGGTTAATGTCGTAGATTTGTTTTGGAGTTAGTTTTAGCCCCTTAGCTTTCATATCTTTGTATGTTTGCTTTTCTAAAAACATTAGAAGCCACATACCCTCATCAGCTTTCGCCATTGGTGCAAAAGCAAATATTCCAATCATTAGGAATAGAATAATTTTTTTCATCTTTAACTGTTATTTTTATTTGTAATTATTTTTTCTTTATCTCAACTAATTAAATCCTTGTTTCAATAAAATAAAACGAAGTTTCAGTAAATTAAAACTTGATTTCAGTAAATTAAAACAAAGTTTCAGTAAAATAAAACCTTGTTTTATTTTAATAGATGTTCATTTAGACACAAAACTCTACTTTATCTTTCTACTTGTGTAACTTTTATAGTCATATACTTTCTTTTCATAATTATCTTCTTCAAAAAGTTCAGAAGAGATAATGAAATCTGCTGTTGCTCTATTTGATGCCGTTGGAATATTATACATAACAGCAATTCTCAAAAGTGCTTTCACATCCACATCGTGAGGATGTTGAGACATTGGATCCCAAAAGAAAAACAATAAATCTATTTTGTTCTCACAAATTAGAGCTCCTAATTGTTGATCTCCTCCAAGTGGTCCTGATTTTAGTTTGCTTACTGTTATATATTCTCTTGAATTTGTAGAAATACCTTTATTTATTTCCTCTTCAACCATCCTTCCTGTGGTTCCAGTGCTTACAATGTTGTGTTTGGATAGTTTCTTTTTATTGAAAGCTACCCATTCTGCTAAATCTTTCTTACACTCATCATGTGCAACTAGTGCTATTGTGTATTGATTTCCTTTTTTCTTCATTTTCTTATTTTAAAACTTTTGAACGTTGTTTTTTTGATTTGAATATATCTGCGAAACTATCATATTCCTTTTTATAGGTTATACCTAAACCTTGCGTGTAAGGACTTACATTATATTTGGTAAAGTCGTTTGCATTTGATTTATTAAACACTTTGAAACGGAATGCATCAGTAAATTTATATTCTGCTTTAATATCACCAATAAAAGTAGATGTAGCTTGTGTTTGCTGCCGTGTTTTCCCTCCAAAAACAGAGTTAAACTCAATTTCCCATCTCCCAATACTTTTTGAAAGGTTTACATCAAACTGGTCTGAAACTATTTCAGTTCCAGGTGTGTAGTTAACACCAACATCAACAAAGGTTATCATATTAGTTATTATACCTGCCATTTGTCCGAATGATAATTCAAATGCAGATGAAGAGAAATTTCCCCCTGTGGTGCTATTCTCAATTGTTCCAGCACTTGCATAAAACTGTCTTGAAAGCAATAGTGAAACCGTCTGTTCAATCATTTGTTTTTCATCGTTCCTATCTATATGCATAAATAATTCGTCGATTGTTTGCTGATCGGTATTAGGAAGACGAATATCAAATTTTGGTATAGGATTCATCATATTTCCAGTAAGCAAAATCACGCTATTTACATCTACTTGCTTACTATATTTGGCTGCTCCAAGAATTGGGGCAAGTGATGCTTTGGTCTTATAAACAGCAGCAACATCTAAATAAGCATTGGTTGGATTTCCGTTAAACTGTATTGTCCCCCCTTTTTCCAAAACAAAGGTTTTATCAATCAAATTAATTAGAGACATTCCAAAGGTACCATTATCAATATTAACTGTACCATACATATTGAATGTTCCTTTATTGTTTATATCAATTTTCAAATCTCCCTGACCAGATGCTAATAGACTTCCTCCAATTTGAGAGAAATTCATAGGTAAAGAAATAATAGCATCAGGGGTTACTTCCAAATCTACTTTCACATTCAAATCCATTTCCTTTTTAGAGGTTGGTCTTAATTGAACTATTGAATCTTTGTTAGTATTATTAAAGGAAGTAAATTTGATAAATGAATTGTTGGCCACACTTGTCTTACTTGATATTGGTATAACTAAATTTGTCCCTTTTTCTGTTTTTGCTTTAACAAATATATCTAAGGTTGATAAATCACCCAAAATAGATGCTTGTGCAGAAGCATAAGCTTGTCCGTAATACATTTGGTCAGAATATGCATTAGTATTAAGTATGTTTATCTTTTCTGCATTTGCTTGAAGATTTAGATAAAAATCCTCAAATTTATCGTGGGTTATTGTTCCATTAATATTTAATTTATTTTTTTGAGCATCAGTTAAAAGAAAATCATCAAGTATGAATTTATTATTATCAATTTTAATGGTGTCGGAGAAATAATACTTTGTATTAATCATACTTATCTTTAAAGCTCCATCATTACAAATTAATTCTCCTCTTATGTCAGGTTGTTTAAATGTTCCTCTAATCTTAATATTATTCCCACTTAAAAATCCTTGTGGCTCGGATGCAAAACTTTCAATAAACTTATCAATAACCTTTAAATTGAAATTTTGAAGACTTAAATTTAGATTAAAATTATTTTTTTTACTCTCTGGATAGATAAATCCTTTAATAGAAAGAGGTGTATTTTGGATTCCTTCATTTCCCTTATACAAAACTCTTACGTCAACCATAAACTCATCGTAAGAAAGATTATTACTTACATTAAGCTCGGTAAATCCTAATAGATTATTATTTATTGACAAACTATCTATAATCAAATTGGATGTAAAAAATGGCTTAGCAAACAAACTCTGGAAAGTTATATTCCTATTTATCTTACCTCCAATTTCAATTCCAACATCTTTAAGAAATGGATTAATAAATTGAAGATCAATATTCTTAAAATCAACCTCCATCTTATCTTCACTACTTTTTGAAGCTATTCCATTAATAACTATACTTTCTTTTAGTCTATTAAGTGAAAAATTTAAAATGGCTAACTTATCCCCATTATAGCTTAGTATATTATTATTATTGATTTTTACATGTCTACCATAAATTTCCAATTCTGAATTTTCAAACTCTCCTTGAATATTATTTTCTGTAAAAAAGGACTTAAAATTCAAATTGCCTGAGGTTCTGTTTTGGGTTAAATTATCGGAGAATTTAAGAGAGAAATCAAGTTTTTTATTGTCAGCAAAAACATCTAACGATAGGTTTTTTAATGATATACTATCGCTTAATTGTAGTTTTGAAGTATTTACCAAAACATTTAGAATATCCCCTTTTGCTCTTGCATCCAAATCAATATTTTCAAAACCAATCCCACCTCCAACAAATTTATTTGTGTTTGCATGAAGAGTTAATTTCTGATAAGGGTTTATGTAACCTTTAAGAACTGTGTTATTGCTTAAAACAATGCTGGGAGCAAAGAGTGCAAAAATTGGTTTTGAATCTTTTAAAACTACATTATAGGTCAAATCGGACTTTATTTGATAGTTATAGTCTAAGGTATCTTTATTTGGTATTTCTTGGAGGGTTTTATTGAAATTAAAGTTAGGAATATATCTTTTAACAATCCAAGCAATATCTTGTCCTAATGTTTCAAAGGTATATTTCCCCTCCATGTAGAAATCAATTAAATCGGAATAAATTGTGATTATATTATTCCCATTATCATAAGAACCCATTTGAGCATTAAAACTCTTTATTGAAAAAGCATTAGTGTCTTGAATTCTAAATAATAAATCCTCAATTCTAAGGTTTCCACTAAGGTGTTTTAAATCTAAGTTTTGAATGTCAGCAATCATTTTTCCTGACATGGAAGTTGTGCTATCAGCAAATTTATATAGGTTTAACTTAAAGAGGTCTACATTTTGAATATCAGCATCAATATAAAGTGTTTTCTTATCTCCAATATAAAATTCAGAATAGGCATTAAGGTTAACATCATTGTCCTTTATGGATAATTGAGCAGTGATTTCTTTGTTTTTCATTCCTCCTTCCACATAAACAGAATCGTAGTTAATACCCTTAACATTCAAATCTTTCAAATTAGCTACTAAATTAGCTTCCATTGTTTCTAAATCAACTCCCTTAACCTCAGCCTTTGCACTTAATCCTGTTGTATTTATCCAATCTTGATTTAATAAATATCCAACATCAAACTTATCTGATAGAATATCTGCATAGTAGGTAGTTGTTTTTCCATTATTTATTGAACTTCCAACTAAATCTATATCTCCTATTTGAGTTTTTAGGATTGCAGAGGCATTGAAATTTTTTATTAATCCCTCAAAATGAGCTTTCATATCAATCTTTCCTAATTTTGATACCATTTCAGGAATCGGTAAATTCTCCAAAAGCTCACCTAACTGCATTGATTTATAATCTTGATAGCTTGTTTGAATAGTCTGAGCCTCTATATCGTAAATTGTGTTATCGGGATTTGGAAGTCCAACAATCTTTCCTTTTGCTTTAACTAAGGTTTCCCTGCCTGTTTCAACTTCAAGTTCATCACAAATCAAATTAGAAACTGTTCCTCTAAATTTACCACTAACATAAGCCTTTTGCTCAAAACCCTTAATAACTTCTGCCCAATAGGTTGCATCTTTCATCCCTGCAATGCTACCTTTCTTAATTTCACCCTCACAATAAACAGAATCAATAAACTTTGAATATGTTTTCCATGTGGAGGTGCTCATTTTTGCATCAAAATACAAATCCGAATTAAGAGTTTTTATGTTAGCGTTCTTTGCAATAATTGTTTTTGGACATACTGTAAATTTTCCTGAAATATTCCTTACTTCAAGACCAGAGAACTCTTTGGCAGCAAATTTTTCAATAACAACATTTATAGAATCATTAATGACCGAAACATCTTCAATTTCAGCACTAATATCTCCATAACGCATATTGTTAATTGCAACCATATTTTGAGGATAAATATCATTATTATCACTCAACCTAAGAGAAAAACTAAAATCTTTCAACCTCACACTATTAACCTCAACAACAAATGGCTTTTTAGATTTTTCTTTCTTAGGTTTATCACTCTTAAAATAATCAATTATAAAACCAAAATTCAAACCCTTCTCTCCCACTTCAAGATTAAAAGTTGTGTTTTCAACTTTAACGCTACTTATTTTTATTCCCTTAGTTGTAGGAAATTTAAGAATTCTCACAGAAATATTATCAGCATAAAGAATTGTATCTCCTTTCTGACTTTCCAAATAAACGTCTTTTAAGTTTACTCCATCAAAAATATTTATACTAACAGCACCTATTCTAAATTCTGTATTCCACTCTTTGGAAAAATAATCAGAAGCCTTTGCAGCTAAAATTGATTGAACAGTGGATGTATTAAGAAATGCTATAATAAAATAGACCAATATAAAAGCCGTCAATAGTGAGTAAGTAAAAACTTTAACTATTGGCTTTAAATATTTTTTTTTGAGTTTTATTTTGTCTAAATTCATTACTTTTGCAAATATATTACTTTATTTTGCATTATAATGTTACACGCGAGCAAATAATTTTTAATTTTTCAAACAACTAAACGACTAAACAAATAAACGGCTAAACAAATAAACGAAAAACATAAAATGGCATATATATTAGCAATTGAATCTTCTTGTGATGATACCTCAGCATCAGTAATTAATGACAACAGAATACTTTCAAACATTATTGCATCTCAAAAAATTCATCAAAAATATGGAGGTGTTGTTCCAGAGTTAGCTTCAAGAGCACATCAACAAAATATTATTCCTGTTGTAGATACTGCAATTAAAGAAGCTGGAATAACAAAACAAGACCTTTCTGCCATTGCTTTCACTCGTGGTCCTGGACTCTTGGGTTCACTTTTGGTTGGGGTTAGTTTTGCAAAAAGCTTAGCAATGTCTCTCAACATTCCACTAATTGATGTAAATCATTTGGAAGCACACGTATTGGCACATTTCATTAAAGATAGTTCAGAAACAAAATTTCCTGAATTTCCATTTCTTTGTCTATTGGTAAGTGGAGGAAACACACAAATAATTCTTGTTCGTTCTCCCTACGATATGGAAATCATTGGTAAAACTATTGATGATGCAGCAGGAGAAACCTATGATAAGGTTGCTAAAATCCTTTCACTTCCCTATCCAGGTGGACCACATATTGACCGTTTAGCAAAAGAAGGAAATATAAATGCTTTAAAAATTGCAGAATCACATATACCTAACTATGATTATAGCTTTTCAGGAGTAAAAACAAGCATTCTTTACACCCTTAGAGACCACTTAAAAGAAAACCCTAACTATTTGGAAGAAAACCTAAATGACATTTGTGCTTCTGTTCAACATAGAGTTGTTTCAATGCTTTTGAAAAAGTTGGAGAAAGCAGCCAAAGACCTAAAAGTTAAGGATATTGCTATTGCAGGAGGAGTTTCAGCAAATTCATATTTAAGAGAAAAACTAATTGAATTGGGCAATAAACATCATTGGGGAGTTTTTATTCCTCCATTCCAATACACCACCGATAATGCTGCAATGGTTGCTATTGCTGGATACTATAAGTTTTTGAAAAATGACTTTGCAACCTTAGACAAAACAGCATTCACTCGTTAAACAAAAGAAAGATAATGAGGATATTTCTAATTGGATTTATGTTTAGTGGTAAAAGCACAGTTGGGAAGAAACTTGCCTCTATTATGGGTTATGATTTCATTGATACAGACAAATATTTTGAAGATAAATATAAAATCTCCATTTTTGATTTCTTTGAAAAATTTGGAGAAGAAATGTTTCGCAAATTTGAACACGAAATCCTTAAAGAGTTAGTTGTAAAAGATAACGTTATAATTTCCACAGGAGGAGGATTACCTTGTTTTAATGAAAATATGGACATAATAAACGATAAAGGTATTTCAATCTATTTAGAAATGCCATTTAAAGCAATAATCAACCGTCAAAAAAACTCCAAACAAAAACGCCCCCTACTTCAAAACAAAAACCAAGAAGAAATAGAAGAATATCTTAAAGACCTTCTAACCAAAAGAGAACCCATTTACAAAAAATCAAAAATCACAATTGACGCACAAAATATAGATTTCTCTGCATTAAAAACTTCCTTAGAAAGGTATTCAAAATAAACTTGTTGTGCGGTATATGTTATGCCGCACTTTTTTTTTATTAGGATATGTTAGAAGATAGATATTTTTCTACACAACGAATGGAAACAATTTAAAAATCTTTTTCCTTATTCGGTTTAATATTAATAGTGATATTTATAGTAGTATTATCATCTTTATTACCATCTTTTTTTAAACTATTTTTTAAATTCCGAGTATCATCTCTAAGATATTTCCATAAACTCCATATCAAAGTTATTGTTATAATTATAACAAAAATTGAAGCTAAAATTGAAATTATATATATCATAACAAATAAATTATTCATGATGTGTGGTATTTCTTTGCTCTGCAAAGCGACAAAGTCGATAACTTGCTAAGGCAAGCGGCAAGCCGATAAGTTATGCCACACTTTTTTATTATTAGGTTATGTTTTTTGTATGAGTATAAAAGGATTCTTTTATTTAAATCGAGAGAAATATGCATCTATTTCATCTCTCATCTCAATACCTACACTTTCAAAACACTCTAACAATTCATCATAAGCACCTTCTCCTCCTAAGAAATTCCAAAACCTTTTATCTACCATCAGTTCTTCTTCTAAATCGAGCATTCCAGCCAATGTCCAAAACTGATATGGCTCTGGATGATATGGATTGTAAGGTATAGCTATAAGAGAGTGAACTTTTAAATCTTTATCATTTGTATAGGTAATTCCTACCCATTCTAATAGTGTTTGCTTGTACTTTTGGAAATCACCCTTATTTGGTTTAGCTGTTTTAAGGTCGAAAAGATATTGCTCCCCTGTTTCAGTCTCCAAAAACAAATCTACTTTCATAGGTTTAAGACTATTTATCTCCCCACTTAATGAATTATTTAATCGACTTAATTCATTTATTTTATTTGGTTTAGCCTGTATCGTTAATTCATTAATTATTGTTTGTACACATTGTTGGCATTGGCTATAAATAGTATTACCCACCACATACTGAGTTTCTACACGAGCAAATTTAGTTTGTGCTAACGCTGCTGCAACCGGTTCAAAAATAGAAGTTCCAAAAGTAGTCAGCAAGGACTGCATAAAAGAATATAATGCCATCCTATCCTTACCTAATAATCTAAAATGAAATGGCATATAATTATTTTGAGGAACATAGTTTTTAAATTTATTTCTCAAACAATTAGAAATAACATTTTGGATTTTTTCTCTTTGCTCATTTGTAAGTGCCATTTTATTTTTCTTTTAGGTGGAATATTATTTCGGCGTAAGCTCCTTTGTCTTTTTCTGTTCTGTTTAGTACTGGGCGTTTGAATTGGTTTACTATCTTCATCCCTGATCGCTCTGCTATCTTTGGGTATAGGTTGTGTTTATCGTTTGCTACTAAGAAAATATTATAATCCTCTGCTAAGTATTTCTTGCAATTGATTAATACATCGGATATCCCTTCTGCATAGCTTTCTCTTGCTGCTAATCCGTTTCCTTTGAATAGCGGTCCTATTTCTAATTCATCCTTTCTTTCAAAACCAAATAAATCATAAGAATAAGCATGTTGCTCGTGGTAGTCTATTAATCCAACATAGGGAGGAGAAGAAAATATACCATTGATTTTTCTTTTCTTAATAATATCTGCAAACTCTTTATCCCTCTTCTCTACTTTTGAAATAATATCTGCCTGGCGACTATCCCCAGTAATGCAAATCTGCTTAGTATCTGTCCTTAATGAGTCAAATTCCTTGAATCTCTTAATGGTGTCCTTACTATATTGCTCCCACCATTTAAGTATAGAAAACAATGGCTTGCAAATCTTTCCATGCTTAGAACAATAATATGTAGTAATTACAGGATCAATTAATGTAGCTAAATCCGCATGAGTAGTTGCTCTACATGAACGCATTGTCCTACTTAAAATTATGGTTAATATCTTCTTAGTGTTTTCGTCCTCAACCTTCTTAATCTCTTGGAATACAAAATCAATCTCTCTTCTAATATGGTTTATATACCATTTTTCAAGAAAACTATTATTATTTGGTTGAAGCAATTCAATATTATACTTTTCAACTAATTGATAATAAATCGGCAAAAACTCTTTTTCCTTCTCTTCACCATATTTTTTCCCATCTATCAATTTCAGTTGAACCTTGCGCTTAAATTCAGGCACAGGAAAGTATTTATTATTGAAAACAGAAAGCTCTGCTAATAATTCTTGTTCAAATTGGGGGGTATGAGTAGAGGAGATAAATTCATAAAGAAGTTTGGTAATCCTTTTAATTTCAACCTCCAATTTATGTAAATCATGTTTAGAAACCTTTGTATTGGAAATAAGTGTATTGAAAACAGAAACATCAATACCAACAGCATTAATTCCTAATTCATTAGACTCAACTAATGTTGTTCCACTACCACAGAAAGGATCTAAGACAATATCTCCTTTTTTAAAATAAACCTCTTTCTTAAAACTATCTGTATGAGAATCCAAAAAATATTCAACCAATTGAGGGATAAACTTTCCCTTATATGGGTGAAGTCTATTAACATGCTTAGTAGTTTCTGATTCTTTTAACTCCTCGAAGGATAAAGCCCAATTCAAATCATCGCCCAATTTCTCTTTCCACGAGCTTTCCCTATCCGATTTATATTTGCTATAATACTCTACCAATTCTTCCTTTACAACCTGAGTGCTTCCATTTTCTCCAACCTTCGATACCTTACCATAATTAACAAGATAGGAGATATTTGCAGGCGTAACATTCTTACCTAAATATCTTGTTGCCCAAACACTTGCATCCTTAATGCTTAACAATTCTAAATTCTCTGTCATAACATTGCAAAGGTATAAATAATAATCCTAAGATTTAATAAGATTTATCCGATAAATATGATAAATAAATAAAAGAGGCAAATAAATCTTTTTAAAATAACTCCTTATTTCAGCAAATTAGAATAAGGAGTTATTGAAAATAAATCTTAATCATAATTGTAAATATATCCCTTATATTTTTGTATATGTCCGATATATTTTTATTTATGTCCCTTATATTTTTCATTATGATTGATGTTTTTGGAAATTGATTATCGGCTTGCCACTTGCCTTAGCAAGTTATCGACTTTGTCGCTTTGCACAGCAAAGAAATTCTTATAATTAAAAAGTGCGGCATAACATATACCGCACAACAAATTTGTTTTCTTAATTGAAATCCTATCAATCTTTAAATCCTGTAAATCTTGATTCTGACTAATAAATTAATTAGTTTAATTCAATATTATATTTACTCCTTTTGGTTGGCGGACTGTGTAGTTGAAGGTTATGGTTTTTTGTTCCAATGCTTTTAGGGAGAAATCCCATGTTAGTTTTCCTGTTTTTTCATCGTATTGTGCTTTTGATAAATCACCTGCTGTAATTTTAATGTTTTCTTGATTGGAGAGTGGAATTTGGTCAACTACATTTATGTCTATTGGGGTTTGATTATTATTCTTTATTGAAAGGGTTATGGTTACTATGGTTTCTATGGTATTGCTTAATAGTCCTGTTTTTTCTGGTTTTGTTTTTGCAATTTTTCTATCTACTGCCACTCTTTTGTCTTGTCCTATTGATAGGTTAAGGGTGTCTTCGGTGTTGGATGAGCTTATATATGTATCGTTTATATAATTGTTTTCAAGGTATATCTTACCACTTGCATCCATTAGTTCCAAGTCTTCCCATTGTGGCATTAGGGCTGAAATATATGCTGATTTTTCAATTTTTGGTATTGTGTAGTGTTTGTAGTCGGCTTTTGTTGATTTGGTTTCAAGGGCTATAATTTTTTCTTTTCCATCGCTTATTATTGTGTGTTTCATCCCTACTTCATATTCTTTTCCTAACATTGTTAGTTGCGATACTGTCATTTCGGAATATTTTGTTGCATTAGCCATTGGGACAGCATATTCAGCTGCATCTTCTGAAACACCAGATACTTTTGCAGCTAAACTTTCTACATTATTGGATTGTTTTCTATAAGTTCTTGCGTGTTGTTGTTGAGGTTGTAAATAGTAAGGATATAGGTTTCCTAAAACTCTTCCATTATTGGGTTGCTCGGTTGAAAAGATTAGTTTAACATCGTTCCAATCTTCTCCTGTTTGTTGGGTTAATTGTGCTTTTAGAACAAAGGATGCTGGTTCGGATGGTTTGGTAAATTTCACATCGTAGAATGGCTGCCAATAAACTCCTCCTACATTATATGTATAGCTAAGTTTGGACATTGGGATATTCTTATCGCTGTAAATATTAAGTCTTATATAGTATTCATTGCGTGGTTGAAAGTTATTTTCTGCTCCTTGAAGTATAATATTGATTTGATTATTTATCTCTTTAATTCTAATGCTTCTCTTTGATACTATTGCATTTTCTTTTTGAAGCATTTTACTAATCTCCATCATCTTATCTCTATAATAACTTAGTCCATCTTTAATTTTGGGGATTGAGTCTATGGATTGTGGTTGAGAGATTATTTTCATATTGTCCAAAACTTGCTTTTCTCTACTAAGTATTGATGTAAGGGCGTAGGAATCGGAATTTTGATTACTTAAAATTTCAAGTGAATCTCTAAGGATTTTTAGTTTTAGTTTCTTTTCATTGGATAGCTTTTCTTCGGAGGGTTGTGTGGGTTGTACATATTGAATAAATGGAGTGAAATCGGTTATTATAAAATCGTTTATTGAGGTAAATTGAAGACTTTGAGTTTGCATATATTGTGAATTGCCCGAAAGTATTATTTCATTATTTCCTTGTTTGAGAGGGAATGAAACTGTTTTTTCTATTTGTGCTTGTTGCAAAAAGACCTTCACTTGATCTATTTTTCCATTATAAGTAGGTAATTCTTCCTGTGCAAAAGAGTTTAAAGTGAAGCTAAAAACTAATGCTAAAATAACGATTATTCTTTTCATAAAACTAAATTATGTGATTAATGTAAATACTTGAATTTATAATGTAAAATAGATAGCAAATATTGTACCAAAGTAGTATTTTGAAAATTTGATTTCTAATTTTGAGTGAAAACATTTATCTTTGCAGATTGTATTAAAAGAAAAATAATAATTCCTATGAGTGATTTTGCTGCAAAGTATGACCCAAAGCTAATTGAAGACAAGTGGTATGATAAATGGATTAAGGATAATCTTTTCCATTCTGAGCCTGATGAAAGAGAGCCTTATTGTATTGTTATTCCTCCTCCAAACGTAACTGGAATACTACATATGGGACATATGCTCAATAATACTATTCAAGATGTTTTGGTTCGTAGAGCAAGAATGCAAGGTAAGAATGCTTGTTGGGTTCCAGGAACTGACCATGCATCCATTGCAACAGAGGCTAAGGTTGTGGCTAAGCTAAAAGAGGAAGGGATTGATAAGAAAAACCTTACAAGAGATGAATTTCTTTCTCATGCTTGGCAATGGAAGGAAAAACATGGTGGAATTATTTTGGAACAATTGAAAAAGCTTGGTGCTTCATGCGATTGGCAAAGGACTCGCTTCACTATGGAGGATGCTCTTTACGAATCTGTTATTGATGTATTTGTTGACTTATATAATAAAGGACTAATTTATCGTGGTATTAGAATGGTGAATTGGGACCCTAAGGCATTGACTGCTCTTAGTGATGAAGAAGTTATTTTTAAGGAACAAAACTCTAAACTTTATTATTTAAAATATAAGATTGAGACAGAAGATAATTTTGTTGTGGTTGCAACCACTCGTCCAGAAACAATTTTGGGAGATACTGCTGTTTGCGTTCACCCTGAGGACGAAAGATATTCTCATCTGAAAGGAAAGAAAGTAATTATTCCAATAGTTAATAGGGCTGTTCCTATTATCTTTGATGAATATGTTGATAGAGAATTTGGTACTGGTGCTTTGAAGATTACTCCTGCTCACGATATTAACGACTATACTCTTGGCTTGAAACATAAATTAGATAGTATTGATATTTTCAACGATAATGGAACATTAAATCAATTTGGAATGCAATATGAAGGAATGGATAGATTCGATTGCAGGAAGAAGATTGTTGAGGATTTACGAGAAGAGGATTTAATGTTTAAGGAAGAGGATTATATTAATAAGATTGGTTGCTCTGAAAGAACTGATGCTGTAATTGAGCCTAAACTTTCTGTTCAATGGTTCTTAAAGATGGAAGATATATCAAAAGAAGCTCTTAGAGTTGTGGAAGATGACGAGGTTAAATTCCACCCTGCTAAGTTCAAAAACACTTATCGCCATTGGATGGAGAATGTTAAGGATTGGTGTATTTCTCGTCAATTGTGGTGGGGACAACGTATTCCTGCTTACTATTTGCCAAACAAAGAGATTGTTGTTGCAAAATCAAGTGAAGAAGCTTTGAAGATTGCAAATGAAAAATTCCCTAATGAAAACTATACACTTAATGATTTAAAACAAGATGAAGATGTTTTGGACACATGGTTTTCTTCATGGTTATGGCCAATTAGTGTTTTTGATGGAATCCGTTATCCAGAGAATAAAGATATTCAATACTACTACCCTACAAACGATTTAATCACTGCTCCTGAAATTCTTTTCTTCTGGGTTGCAAGAATGATTATTGCTGGTTTAGAATATAAAGAAGAAATACCTTTTAAGAATGTTTACTTAACGGGTATTGTTAGAGATAAACAAGGAAGAAAGATGAGCAAGTCGCTTGGAAACAGTCCTGACCCAATTGGTTTAATTGAAAATTATGGAGCTGATGGAGTTAGGGTTGGTATGCTTATGTCCTCTCCTGCTGGAAACGACCTTTTGTTTGATGAAAGCTATTGTGAACAAGGAAGAAACTTCTCCAATAAGATTTGGAATGCTTTAAGACTTATTAAAGGTTGGGAAATTGCAGATATTGAACAACCACAACACTCAAAAATTGCCATTGATTGGTTTAGAGAAAAACTAAATGAAACACTTATTGAATTGGAAGATGATTTTGCAAAATATCGTTTGAGCGAAAGTTTAATGAAGGTTTATAAGCTTATTTGGGATGATTTCTGTTCATGGTTTTTGGAAATAATAAAGCCAGCCTATCAAATGCCAATTGATAAAGAAACTTATAATCAAACAATAATGCTTTTTGAAGACCTTATGAAGGTTCTTCATCCATATATGCCTTTCTTAACAGAAGAGATTTATCATATTATTGGAGAAAGAAATGAAAACGACTATATTATGATTGCTCAAATGCCAAAGACATTTGAAAGCCGTTCTACAATAGTTGCTGACTTTGCTTTTGCACAAGAAAAGATAGCTGCAATGCGTCAGGTTAGAAATGAAAAGAATATAGCTCAAAAAATTGCTTTGGAACTTTTCGTTAAAGAATCTTCAAATGAAAATAAAGAATTTGATGGCATAATAACAAAGCTTTGCAATATTTCAAATCTTGAATATATTTCTGACAAAAAAGAAGGTGCCTTATCTTTAATGGTTCGTACAAGTGAAATGTTTATTCCTCTTGGAGATACCATAAACAAAGAAGAAGAAATAAAGAAACTACAACAAGACCTAAAATACTATGAAGGTTTTGCCAAAAGCGTTAAAGGAAAACTCTCAAACGAAAAATTTGTTAGTGGAGCCCCAGCACAAGTGGTAGAGAACGAAAGAAAAAAACTATCCGACGCCGAACAAAAAATTTCTTCAATAACAGAACAATTAAAATCATTATTATAGTCTAAACTATAAAAAGAACAAGGCGTGATTTATCAATTAAGATTTATCACGCCTTTATTTATAGATTATTTGGATTATGGTAAAAAGTAGCTGCATCAAATCAAGAAATTATTTATTAAATCCCTCTTATATTTGAATTAGTGAAAATTCACAAATAATTGTTAAAATTATTAAGATATTATTGTACTTTTGCATTAATAATTGTTTAGAAATGGATTACAATAAAAAACCTAAAACCTTTACAGAACAAGTTGAATTGTTAGAAGAAAGAGGACTTATTATAGAAGACAAAGAAAAAGCAATAAGTCGTTTGGCTAATATTAGCTATTATAGACTAAGCGCTTATATGATACCTTTCAAAAAGATAACAACCATTAATAACAAAAATTATTATTGTGATGAATTTATATCAAATATTACTTGGAGAAAAGTCTATGAATTATATGTTTTTGATAGGAAATTGCGATTATTAGTATTTGATGCCATAGAAAGATTAGAAATAGCTATTAGGACACAAATAATATATCAGTTAAGTCATAAATATGGTTCTCATTGGCAAGATAATAAAGATATATTTTCTACAACTAAACTTAAAACAAAAGATAAAACCATTAATATTGATATTTACTCAGAACTACAAGAACATTTACAAGAGCAACTAAAAAATAATAAAGCAGAAGTATTTATAAAACATTATTACGAAACTTATGACAAACCAAAGAATCCTCCATCTTGGATGGCAGTAGAAACAATGTATTTCAATCAACTATCAAAAATATGTAGAAATCTGAAAAACAAAAAAGATACAAAGGATATTGCAAGATACTTTAATATAAAATCAGAAGAAGTATTTTGTTCTTGGTTGCATTCTATAAACTATATTCGTAATCTTTGCGCACATCATTCTCGACTTTGGAATAGAGATATGGACATAATACCAAAACTCTATTTTTATAAGGATAATAATCTTAATTGGATGAAAGATGAAAATCTTAATAAATTAAATAGGAATAAGCTTTACTATTCACTTTGTGTACTAAACTTTTTCCTACAAACAGCAAATCCAACTTCAACTTTCAATAATAGATTAATAGATTTAATAAATGATTACAAAGATGTGGTAGGATTATCATATATGGGTTTTCCTGATAATTGGAAAGAAGAATCTTTATGGAAAAGAAAATAGTATTTTTATTTGCATTTTTATTTTTTATTCGTATCTTTGCAGCCTAGAATTATAAGACAAAGTTTTTTACTTAAAGATAATAAGTCCTTCAGGCGAGTCGCAAGACAGCATACTTGAGGGACGTTTCGTTTTATTATAGTTCCTAAGTCTAATATTCATTTATAGATACAAATAATCAAATAGATTATTCAATAATATATTCTTTATTTAGTTAAAAAGGATTACTTTTGTAATCGATAAGACTTAATTTAAGAATATGAAACTAAACACTAATAACTTTAATCAGGAAAAGTTTACTATTTACTTTTTATTGTTTTTGGTTTATATCATTACTTTCTATCCTCTTACAAAGGTTGGATTCACTGTTGGTGATGATATTGATTTATATACCGAAACTTGCAAAGGACATTGGGGGCATGTGGTTGGGAACTGGCCATTTCTTCAAGGAAGGTTTTATTTTTTCATTTCTCGTTACATTCAAACTGTTCCCTACTTAATTGATAATCCTATTTATTTCGACTTAACTTATATTCTTCCTATTGTTGCTAGTTTTGTTCTATTTTCAACTCTAATTCAAAGAGTTTTTAAAAACTCTTCTATTACTCTTTTTACTGCTATTCTCCTTTCTTCAAGCTTTCAAATTATAGGATTCCACTCCATAACTACTGCTTATCCTTTCTTTTTCACAACAGGTTTTTGTTTTATCTTAACTTCACTGCATTTCTTTATTTCATTTTTTGACTTAATGAAGATACCATATCTATATCTCTCTGCAATTTTGATGTTTATTGCAACTCTGTTTTATGAAACCTTTATGATGTATTACCTGGTTTTCTTTATGGTTGCTATTTGGAAGAATGAAGTTTTTTCAAATAGAACAAAAGAAAACTACTTAAAAACTATCAAAAATCTTATTCCTTTTATTATTGGCGGTTTAATCTACTTGATTACTTATTTTAGTTTTCAGTATTTCTATCCTCCTAAATATACTGGTGCTTCTCTTTCAAATGATTTAACAATTGGTGGTTTGTTTTCAACGGCTTCATTAATGAGTAAGCTATCTTTTCCTTTGCAGGTTTTTTATGAATTTAATGGTTTGCTTTTCAAACACACAATGAGTTTGGATGGGATTTTCAAAACTTATAGAATGGATTTGGTTGTTTTGGTTCAGGGATTGATTGTAATGACTTTGACCTATTATGCTTTAAATAAATACAAAAACATCAAATACATTCATCTTCTCTGGGGTTTTCTTCTTGGAATATGTCTTGTTTACATTCCACTATTGATTGTTTCTTCCTCCTCTCATTACTATTTGCAAAACTGGCATAGTTATGTGCCTACATTCTTTTCTTTCTTTGGATATACTTTAAGTTTATTGATGGTTTTGTTTGCTCTTTTAAACCTTGCATCTTTTTCAAAACCTTTAAGAATTATATTTCAAGTTTTTGTTTGTGTGCTTTTGTTTTGGGTTAACACACTTACCCAAGCAAGTAATAGAGCTGTTGCAAATGATATGGAAACATCAAATATTCGTTTTGAAATGGCTGATTATGCAATAAAGCAAGAAGTTATTCCTAATTTCTCAACCACAACTCCAATTTGTTTTGAACAAGCACACAACACAACTTCCTATATGGGACAGTGGGTAACAAAACAATATTTTAGTTGGAGAGATTTCTTTGTTAAACAATTGGGAAAGAAATATAATTTCATTGACAATTATGAAAAGTTTGCATTAAAGAATAAAGTGCATGATAAGGTTTGGGTTTGCTTTTTCAAACAAACAAGCAAAACTAACGATGCTATTATGTATTTTGCAGGACTTAAAGGAGTGGATTTACCTCAAAAACAAAATAATATTACTTGTGATACAATAATAGTATTGTATTATAGTCCTTACAAAACATTTAATGTTTCAATTGCAAGTCAAAATGCTGTTGATACTGTATCAATTAATAATCTCCACATTAATTCTATTGGCAATTATCATAGTAATAATATAGCTGTTTCAATAAAAAAAGGACATAAGTGTAGTGTTTTTAGAATAACCGGTAAAAACCTTATTGCATCAACCCTATCAATCAGCAACATATTAAATAATACTCAAACATTTTATACTAAATCATCCATCACTCTTACTGAACAAGAAAGAATTGATGATATTATAACTGAGATAAAGAATAATCCATCTTGGTATAAATTAATTGTTGAAAAAGCTAAGAAAGAAAACATTAGCATTGAAGAAGCTTTAAGAAATGATGCTAACTGGATGTACGATAATGAAAGGATAAACAAATAAAAAAAGCAGAACTAAAAAATAGCTCTGCTTAATGATTGAATATCTATTTGAGTTAAGATTAATTTTCTTTTGCAAACTCTTTATAAAAATAAGGTATTGTTTCAATTCCCTTGAAGAATTGTTCCAATGGATAGTTTTCATTTGGGGAGTGAATTGCATCTGAACCTAAACCAAATCCCATAAGAATTGATTTAATTCCAAGTATTTTTTCAAATCCTGCAACAATTGGAATAGAACCACCACTTCTTGTTGGAATAGGTCTTTTTCCATAGGTTGTTTGATAAGCTTTTTCAGCTGCCTTATAAGCAGGCATATCAATTGGAGAAACATAAGCATAACCTCCATGTAGTGGAGTTACTTCAACCTTAACACTCTTTGGTGCTATACTTTCGAAGTGTTTCTTAAATCTTTCTGTAATTACATTATAATCTTGATCTGGAACTAAACGGAATGAAATTTTGGCATGTGCTGTTGAAGGAATAACTGTTTTTGCACCCTCTCCTTGATAACCACCCCAAATTCCACAAACATCTAATGAAGGACGAATGCCTGTACGTTCAATTGTTGAATAACCTTTTTCTCCATGAAGTTCATCAACATTTAAAGCGTTTTTATACTCTTGTTCATCATAAGGAGCTTGTGCCATTAGTGCTCTTTCCTCATCTGAAACGAAAACAACTTCTTTATAGAAATCAGGAACTGTTATATTGTTATTGGAGTCGGTTAGCTTTGTTATCATCTCACAAAGAATATTTATTGGATTAGCAACAGCTCCTCCATAAAGTCCAGAATGAAGATCTCTATTTGGTCCAGTAACCTTTACTTCAACATAACCCAATCCTCTTAATCCAGTTGTTATTGATGGAGTATCTTTATCAATCATCCCTGTATCTGAAACAAGAATAATGTCTGCTTTTAGCAATTCTTTATTTTCTTCACAGAAAGGATAAAGAGATGGAGAACCTACTTCTTCTTCTCCTTCAAGCATAAACTTAACATTACATGGCAATTGATTAGTTTTAACCATATATTCAAATGCTTTTGCATGCATAAAAGCTTGTCCTTTATCATCATCTGCTCCACGAGCCCATATCTTTCCATCTCTAATTTCTGGCTCAAAAGGAGGTGTATTCCATAATTCAACAGGATCTACTGGCATAACATCATAATGACCATAAATCATTACAGTTTTTAATTTTGGGTCAATTATCTTTTCTGCATACACAACAGGATTTCCCTGAGTTGGCATTATTTCACATTTATCTGCTCCTGCTTCAAGAATTAGTTTCTTCCAATATTCAGCACATCTAATCATATCTGGTTTATGAGCTTCAATTGAGGATATTGATGGTATGCGAATTAGTTCAAATAATTCATTCAAAAATCTTTCTTTGTTTTCTTCAATGTAGTTTTTAATAGTATTCATATTATTTTATTCTTATTTTATTCTTATTTAATTCTTTATTCTTCTTCCTCAAAATACTCAGGAAGAACTAAGTCATCTTTTGAAATTACTGGAAAATTTATGTAATCCCTTATGATTAATGCAGAAGGAAATATTGCTTTCAAATTAAGATAGGGTCCAAAAGCATCTAATTTTGTTAAATAATCTCCACACTTAACAGTAAAATTAGGTTCTTCAAAAAAAACATAAGCTCTTAAATCGGGAAAATTATTAATTATTTCGTCCCTCAAATCAAATGCTTGTTGTTTGGAGCCAGCTCCTGTAAAAACCCCAATCTTAATTCTATAACCTATTGCTGTTCGTGAAATTTCATTAAAAGCAATATGTTGTTCAAGTATTGTTTGCAATCTCCCATCGGCAATTACTTCTACCTGGGCTTTTAAATTTTGAGCAAATAGAGTTACAGTAATTATTAGTGTTAGTATTTTTAGTCTTGTCATTTCTTTAATTAGAACTTATTATTTAGCAGCTCCGTGTAGTTGAACATTCGGAATTATCAAAACTGGGAATGGAGAGAGATTAATCATTTGTTGTGAATATGGACCAAGAAATAGGAAGTTAGTAATAGTCTTCTCTTGCTCAACCATAGTTACAATAAGGTCTGCATTTATATTTTTTGCATAATCTAATGTTGCTGTTGTAATATTTTCTGTGTCAACAAATTCAGTAGTAAATGGCAATTTATGTTGAGTTAAGAATTTTTCAACACTTAAAACAAAACCACGCACTTCATTTCTCACTGACTTAATATTACTTGTTTGTACTCCCAAAATACAAATATGAGATTGAGGGAACATCTTTGCAAACTCTATTGTCCAAGGAACTTTTTGACGTGTATCTCTTGAAGAGTCAATTGGAAGAATAATCTTTTCAAGATGTTTATCAAAATTAAATGTTTCTCTAACTATTAAAACAGGAGAAGCACACTCAATAACTAATTTAAAAGTATTTTGACCAGCATATTTTTCATCAAAACCACTTCTGCCATGAGCTCCAATTACAAGTAAATCTGGATTTTCATCCTTAACTAATTTAGCAATTGCTTGATAAACCTTTCCTTGACAAATTATGTATGAAATGTTTTTACCATTCAATTTAGATTTATAATCTGTTGCTAATTTATTTAATTCTTGTTTTGCTTCTTCAAGGTCTTTTTCTTTGGTTTCGACCCAAGCCATTAAAATATCTGCTCCTGTACGATTGGCAATATCAACAGCCAATTTTAACGCAGTTAGTGACGTTGTAGAAAAATCAATTCCAACTATAATTTGAGACATCATAAGCATTAATTTTTAAATTAATAATTAATTTTATTGTTAACTTATGCTGGAAATTAGTACCTTTGCAAATATAATTTTCCAATATAATTTTTGGCAAATATAGACATAAATTTTACAAAACAAAAATTATTTCGTAATTATTTTGTATGAACGAGAATTTGGACCCCAATCCATCAAGACTAAACAACACTGAAAAAGACTTCGAAAGAGCTTTAAGACCTTTACAATTCGATAGTTTCGCAGGGCAACCTCAAATTATTGAAAACCTTAAAATTTTTGTTCAGGCTGCGAAGGAAAGAAATGAAAGTTTGGATCATGTTCTTTTACACGGACCTCCTGGATTAGGGAAAACAACCCTTTCTCATATAATTGCAAACGAGCTTGGTGTAAATTTAAAACTTACCTCAGGGCCTGTTTTAGATAAACCAGGAGAATTGGCAGGTATCTTAACCAATTTGGAAGAAAATGATGTTCTATTTATTGATGAAATACATCGTTTAAGTCCTGTTGTTGAAGAATATCTCTATTCTGCAATGGAAGATTATAAAATAGATATTTTAATTGAATCAGGTCCCAATGCACGAAGCGTTCAAATTGCACTAAGTCCTTTTACTCTTATTGGAGCAACAACACGCTCTGGACTTCTTACGGCACCCCTTCGTTCTCGTTTTGGAATAACCTCACGATTGCAATACTACAACCACGAAACTCTTAATAAAATCATAAAACGCTCTGCTAATATTCTAAACACTCCAATTGAAGACAATGCATCGGAAGAAATTGCCAAAAGAAGTAGAGGGACTCCTCGTATTGCAAATCTTCTATTAAGAAGAGTTAGAGATTTTGCTCAAATTAAGGGAGATGGAACAATTACATTGGGAATTGCTCAAATGGCACTTGTGGCTTTAAATGTTGATAAACATGGATTAGACGAAATGGACAATAGGATTCTATCTGCAATAATTGATAAATTTAAGGGAGGACCTGTTGGATTAACAACAATTGCAACTGCCGTTGGAGAAGATGCGGGAACAATTGAAGAAGTATATGAACCATTTCTAATTCAAGAAGGTTTCTTAATGCGAACATCAAGAGGAAGAGAAGCAACACCATTAGCATATCAACATCTTGGTAAAAACTACCCCAGCAAACAAGGAGAAATAGGTAGTTTATTTGAATAAAGAATTAGAAAGACAATAGTAATAAAATAAAAAAACAATAAATATATGGCAACACATAAAATCAGCGATGAGAAGTTAACGCTAAAACAAGTTGAAGAAATATTAAATTCCAACATAAAATTGGAGTTATCGGATAATGCAAAAGAAAGAATAAATAATTGCAGAAGCTATCTTGACAAAAAAATGGAAAACCAAAAAGAACCTATTTACGGAGTAACAACTGGATTTGGTTCTTTATGTAATATATCAATAAGCAAAGAAGAACTTTCTCAGCTTCAAAAGAATTTGGTTATGTCTCATGCTTGTGGTATGGGCGATGAAGTTCCTGAGGAAATTGTTAGAATAATGCTTTTAAACAAAATACAATCTCTTTCTTATGGAAATTCAGGAGCTCAATTAGTAACCATTGAACGTTTGATTGCTTTCTACAACGAAGGAGTATATCCTGTTGTTTACCAACAAGGTTCTCTTGGAGCATCTGGCGATTTGGCACCACTTGCTCATATGTGTCTTCCTCTTTTAGGATTGGGAGAAGTTTATTATGAAGGAGAGCGTTACAGTGCAGAAGAAATAAATAAGAAATTTGGATGGGAACCAATTGAATTAAAATCAAAAGAAGGTTTAGCCCTACTTAATGGCACACAATTTATGAGTGCTTATGCTGTTTGGAGTATTTTAAAAGCTCAAAAACTTTCTTTCCTTGCTGACCTTATTATGTGTGTTTCTTTGGAAGCATTTGATGGAAGAATTGAACCTTTCTTTGACCCAATTCATCAAGTAAGACCTCATAAAGGACAAATTGAAACAGCACAAAATATTAGAGAAATTCTTGAAGGGAGTGAAATCATTAAACAAAAGAAACAACACGTACAAGACCCATATTCATTCCGTTGTGTTCCTCAGGTTCATGGAGCATCAAAAGATGCTATTGGCTGGGTAGCAAGCGTAATTACAACTGAAATTAATTCCGTAACAGATAACCCAACTGTTTTCCCTGAACTTGACGAAGTTGTTTCAGCAGGTAACTTCCATGGACAACCTCTCGCAATTAACCTTGACTTTTTAGCAATAGCAGTTGCAGAGCTTGGTTCAATTTCAGAAAGAAGAACCTATCAACTAATTGGAGGAAAAAGAGACCTGCCTTCATTCTTGGTTGCAAACCCTGGACTTAACTCAGGCTTTATGATTCCTCAATACACACAAGCATCAATTGTTTCTCAATCAAAACAACTTTGCACACCAGCATCAGTAGACACGATTGACTCTTCACAAGGACAAGAAGACCATGTTTCATTTGGTTCAAATGCTGCAACAAAACTTTATAGAGTTTTAAACAACACTGAAAGAATACTTGCAATTGAACTTTTCAATGCTTCACAAGCTCTTGATTTTAGAAAACAACAAACAGGATTGAAATCTTCACCAGCAATTGAATCATTTGTTGAAGAATATCGCAAGGAAGTAAACTTTATAAAAGAAGACGAAATAATGTTCACTCTAATGCAAAAGAGCGTTGATTTCCTTGAAAACATTGAAATTGTTGAAGAATAAATAACTGCTGAATGTCCTTTCTTCCAATAACAAAAAAAGAAATTGAAAGTCTTGGCTGGGATTATGTAGATGTAATTATCGTTAGTGGCGATGCTTATGTTGATCATCCCAGCTTTGGACATGCTGTAATTGGAAGAGTGCTTGAAAAGAATGGTTTTAGAGTTGCCATTATCCCTCAACCCAATTGGAGAGATGACCTTAGAGATTTCAAAAAATTAGGGCAACCTCGTTTGTTTTTTGGAGTAAGTGCAGGAGTTATGGATTCTATGGTAAACCACTATACTGCTTTAAAAAGGAAAAGAAGCGATGACGCATACACTCCTGGTGCAGAGGCTGGTTACAGACCTGATTATGCAACAATAGTGTACTCCAACATACTTAAAGAAATATACCCTCAAACACCGATAATTCTTGGAGGAATTGAAGCCTCAATGAGAAGAAATGCTCATTATGATTATTGGTCAGATAGTTTAAAACCTTCCATACTTTTAGATAGCAAAGCCGATATGCTTGTTTATGGAATGGGAGAGAAAACAATTGTGGAAATTGCTCAGCGTTTGGATAAAGGTGAAAAGATTAGCCAGATAAAAGATATTTATCAAACTGGATTTATTTCAAAAGAAATTCCAAATAATGATAATTGGAAAACAATAGAACTACCCTCCTATGAAGATTGTTTAAAGAGCAAAACCAAACAAGCCACATCCATACTTCAAATTGAAAAAACATCCAATAAAATTATTGGTGAAAGATTAGTTCAAAAACATGGAGAAGGTTATGTTATAATCAATCCATTTAACCCTAATTTCTCATCCACAGACCTTGATAACTCATTTGACCTACCCTACGAAAGAAAACCACATCCAAAATACATTAAAAGAGGAAAAATAACAGCTTTTGAAATGATAAAGTTCTCTGTAAACATTCATAGAGGATGCTTTGGAGGATGTTCATTTTGCACCATTGCAGCTCATCAAGGAAAGCAAATTATTTCAAGAAGTGAAAACTCAATTCTAAAAGAGATAGACCTAATTGCGAAAGACCAAGAATTTAAAGGTTATTTAAGTGATTTGGGAGCTCCTTCTGCAAATATGTATAAGATGAAAGGGATAGATTTAAAGCTATGTCAAAACTGTTCTAAACCCTCTTGTATTTTCCCTAAAATATGCAATAACCTTAACTTTGACCATAAACCTCTTTTAGATTTATATCAAAAAGTTAGAGCACTACCCTATATTAAGAAAGCATTTGTTGGAAGTGGGTTAAGATATGATTTATTTATTGGCATTGATAAAGAAAAAGAAAAGAAATATCACACAAAAGAATATTTTGAAACAGTATTTAAACATCATATTTCAGGAAGGTTAAAAGTTGCACCAGAACATACAGAAGACAAGGTTTTGAACCTAATGAGAAAACCTTCATTCAATCAATTTATTTCTCTAAAACATCTTTTTGATGATTTAAACAAGAAACACAACCTTAAACAGCAACTTATCCCCTACTTCATTTCTTCACATCCATTGTGTACATTAAAAGATATGCAATCTCTTGCACAAAAAACCAAGCAATTGGGTTATCGTTTGGAACAAGTGCAAGACTTCACTCCTACTCCAATGACAATTTCAACAGAAATGTACTATACAGGCATAGATATAATGACCAAAGAAAAAATCTTTATTGAAAAAACCCTTGAAGGCAAACGCAAACAAAACCAAGCTTTCTTTTGGTATAAGAAGTAATAAATTATATTTGCTTTGTTGTCAGTATCCATATTTCTAAATTATCCTGCAAAGATATTCAAATTATTGACAAAATAAACATTTTACTGTCAAAATATAGTAAATGAATCATAAAAAAATAAACCAATAAATATCTAATAAGCAAATTGATAAGCTTTACTCCCAATTAAATTATATGAAGTTATTCGTTGTGCAGTATATGTTATGCCACACTTAATTATTATTAGGATATGTTGTTCGATAAATAAATCAATAACCATTAACTAAGATATGCTATCCTTTAAATTATTGTTGTAAATGAAGTAGTAACAAAAATGGCGGAAGACTCAATGAGATATTAGAAGTTTTGAATTTTGAGTTTTGAATTAATCTACTTTTGTAAGAACACATAGCTTATCCCCAAATAATTAATTTCAACCACCTAACTAACTTCTTATAAAAAATTACTAACTCTTCGTTTTAATTTACTAACTCTTCGTTTTAATTTACTGAAACAAGGTTTTAATTTACTGAAATCAAGTAATAATTTTTTCTTTTCAGTATTGCACCTTTTACATGATTAATCCCATATATGAATTATGTAGAGGGTTTATTTGTATATTATGAATTTCTAATGGTTTTATTATTGCTATTTTTTAATGCAACAAGTTCATATTGTTTAGTTTGTAATTTTTTTTTTGAAATTTATTTAGAACTTTGTTTACAAAAAGATTAAATGATTAAAATAAATTTATAACTTTGTTGCATTAAAAAATTTATTAATTGTGTGATATGATTAAAGTAAAAAGTAAAAAGAAGTTTCGTGACATCAATTTATTTATGAAAAACTTTATGATATTTCTTTGCTTTTTTTTAACTGTAGTAAATCTCTATTCGCAGAATAAAATAGCCTTGATAGTTGGAATATCTAAGTATCCTAAGAATTCAGATTGGAGTTTTATAAATGGTTCAAACGATATTAAATTACTTAATCCAGTTTTAAAGAATAAGAGTTTTGAAACTATCATTCTCGAAAATGAACAAGCAACAAAGAAAAATATAATCAAAGAACTAAGAGAAATTGAACACAAGGCAATTAAGGGAGATATTGTTTTAATACATTTTTCAACTCATGGTCAACAAGTAATTGATAAGAATTTTGATGAAACAGATAAATTAGATGAAGCAATTATTCCCTATGATGCTAAAAAATATTACTGTAAGAATAAATACGAGGGAGAAAATCATTTAAGAGATGATGAGTTGAATGTTTTACTTAATTATATTAGGGTGAAAATTGGAGATAAAGGTGTACTAATTGTTACTGCTGATGCTTGTCATAGTGCAACTATAACAAGAGGAGAACAAGAAAATGATAATCCTATTCGTGGTACTTCAATTATATTTGGCAGTACGCGATTTATCCCTTCTCAAAATGGTAGAATAAAAAAGTCTGAAAAAAATGTTTATCTCCCAATAGAAAAGAATAAATCAAATTATACTATTATTAGTGCTTGTCAAGAACATCAACAAAATTTTGAAATTAAGGTTGATAATAAATTTTATGGAGTACTATCATATTCTATTTTTCAAGTACTAAATAATAGCATTAATTTTAATCCTATAACTTTCCATAAAGAAATTAGCTCTACACTTAAAAGATACACTCGTAATCAAACGCCAAAGATTGAAACAACTTATAGAAATTAATTTAATGAAGCAGAAGATATACATATCTAGTAAAAACATAGAAATAGATGAACTTTACTATAAACATAGAAAGAGTTTTATTGCATTTGCAAGAACTTCTTTTAGTAATATTTCAATTGAAGATATAGAAGAAATATATAATGACTCATTTATGGTTTTAATTGAAAAGTTGCAAAATGATAATGACTTCAAACTTACTTGTTCAGTTCAAACATATATCAATCAGGTTGGGAAGAATAAGATATGCGATAAATACAAGAAACGATGCATAGAAACAAATCCAATCGATGAAAATCTAATGTCTAACCTAAAATCAATTTGTTCTGATATAAACAATGATGAGGATATTGATTGTGAAATTATTTTAAATTGTATTGAAGACCAACCTTCTCCTTGTAAGGATATATTAATTTCATATTATTGGGATAATCTCTCAATGAAAGAAATTGCTAATATTTATAATTATAATAGTCCTGATGTTGCAAAACAACAAAAGAGCAGATGCTTTGCAAAAATCAAAGAAGTAATCAAGGAAGCATTAAAAAACAAGAGAAAATAAATATCATGAAAGAGAATATATCAGAAAATATTGAGCAATACATTAAGGGTGAGCTTTCAGAAGATGAAAGAATAAGCTTTGAAAATAAACTTAAATCAGATAAAGAACTAAGGAAAGAGGTAGCGTATGAACTATCAATTATCTCTCAATATAAAAATAAAGGAGAGCAAATAGAGAAAGAGAATATAGAGAAATTAAAATTAATAGAAATAAATAAGTCTTTTAAAAATAAGACAGATACAAAAAAAGTAATCTGTTGGAGTATTATTTCTTCAATGGCAGCATGTATAATTATACTAATAAGCTTTAATATATATTCAAATTATATGATGAATTCTGCTTTTGATGATTATTATACAAGAGCTGATTATAATGAAAGTTTATCAAGGGGTAATGATAGTAATACTAATATTAAAGTAGAAGAATATTATAAAAATGGTAATTTTAAAGAGTTGATAGATTATTATATTTCAACAAAAGATAGCAATATTTGTATTGATCAACTTCTTGTTTCAATAGCATATATCGAAACAAATAATTTAGAAAAGGCAATTGAATTATTAAATCGAGAAATAAATAAGGGAGATATTAATCCAAATTATCAATCTGCCTATTGGTATTTGGCATTAGCCTACACAAAAGCACATGAAAAAGTCAATGCAATTAAAATTCTTGATTTAATAATTATTCAAGATTCTTTCTATAAAGAAAAAGCCATTAAACTAAAAAAGCGTTTAATCTAAAAAATAAATCAAATGAAAAAAATCTTTGTCTTAATTTTTCTTACATGTTTATTGTCAGTAAGCTATATACAAGCTCAAAATGATTCGCCAGTATTGAATATAGCATTTAATTATGTAAAAGAAGGTAAATATGCTGATGGATTAGATATTTTAGAGAGGAATAAAGACAAAAAAGGTTTGTCTGTAGAATTAAAAAATAAGATAAAACTATACTCATTAGTTTCATATTTCAATTTAGAACAAAAAGAAAAGATTAATTATTCAGAATTAGAAAATATTCTTAGCACTAAGATAGAAAAAGACGATATTTATTTATTTGGAGTTATTATTTTAGGAAGCAAGTATACAGAAAATTCAGAATATAATAAATCAATAGATTTATTTGAAAAACAATTAAAAGATAGTAGTCATTTTAGTGAGTATATATGTAGCATTATAAATATAATCTTAGCGTCAAATTATTCTAATATTGGCAATTATCAAAAGTCAATTGAGTTAAATGAAAAAGCATTAGAAATATTTAGGAAAGTTTTAGGAGAGAATCATCCAGATTATGCATTATCATTAAATAATTTAGCATCAAATTATTCTAATATTGGCAATTATCAAAAATCAATTGAGTTAAATGAAAAAGCATTAGAAATAATAAAGAAAGTTTTAGGAGAGAATCATCCAGATTATGCTACATCATTAAGTAATTTAGCATTAAATTATTCTAATATTGGCAACTATCAAAAGTCTATTGAGTTAAATGAAAAAACATTAGAAATAAGAAAGAAAGTTTTAGGAGAGAATCATCCTTCTTATGCTACATCATTAAATAATTTAGCATTAAATTATTCTAATATTGGCAATTATCAAAAATCTATTGAGTTAAATGAAAAAGCATTAGAAATACTAAAGAAAGTTTTAGGAGAGAATCATCCAGATTATGCTACATCATTATATAATTTAGCA